>WBZO01000361.1_pt1 | contig 103477 bp, 88 predicted proteins | sample 5204261 | NCBI WGS metagenome assembly WBZO01 (sample SAMN12412400, study PRJNA552823) | activated sludge metagenome | isolation source: activated sludge from anammox sidestream of wastewater treatment plant... | place: USA: North Carolina | collected 2017-09 | reverse complement strand
ACAAGAAATGAGCGGAATAAGGCAAGAAATAACGCAATTCAACCCAGAATATGGCAAATTTTAACCCAATATCCCAGAACTGCTCGCTTTGCCCTTGGGGTGTGGCGAATTAATCAGCGTTTCCTTAGGAATAATTAGCCATGGTATATGCATCCAGTTTCAGATGATAAGACTTTTTTTATTGTATATATTACGTTATGCCTGAGGGAGTCATGATTACATTCGAAAATCGAGCGGTAGCCTTTATTGATGCACTGGGTTTTAAGGATATAGTTAATAGCGCCACTAATAATCTTGAGTCTCGCTCTCAACTTTCGACTTTAGTTGATTTATTGGAAAAGGCCGTACCCTATTTTGATGCTCAGGTCAATAATAGTGTCCCTAATCACTTAATTCCAAAGCACATATACATTTCTGATTGCATTATTTTAAGTGCTCCGCTCACATCTGAGGCTACAACCAATTACAACGGTTTAGATATTGTCATAATGCGGGTAATCCAGCTTACGCATTTCTTCCTCAAAGCTGGTTACCTCATCCGTGGTGGAATATCCGTTGGGAAAGCCTGGCACACCGGCCACAATATCGTTGGGCCTGCTTACCATGACGCATATTTACTTGAGGCTAAAGGCGATGAACCAGTTGTTGTTTTATCTAAAACAGCAATAGCAGAAACTCGTTATGGTTCGAGGATGTGCCTAAGGCATGATGGAAAATGCTTTGTGAATGGTCTTCATGATTTCTATATTCCGAACAAGACGCAACCCGGAGTAATCGAAGAAACTTATCAGAACTACAGTCTGCTAGTTGAGAATATGATTAAAAGCAATCTGGCAGATGCTCCAAAAAACAAATGGAAATGGTTTAAAAAATATCTTGAAATGGAGTCAGGAGAAGGCTTGAAGTGGGAAGCGGTATAACAATGCGCTTGTGTGGGATGCTTTTCCTTGATGCGACTCGTGCCTTACAGCTTAAATGTTTGCGTTAAATGATTCAGGAGAAAACAATGGCAATTGCTGACTGGCTGATGATCTCAGTCGTTTTGCTCGGCCCAATCATCGCGGTTCAGCTTACGCGCTACCTCGACAACAAAAAAGAAGAGCGCGAACGTAAGTTGCAAGTATTCAAGACACTAATGGCAACACGTGCGTATACCGTCTCATGGGATCACGTGGTCGCGCTAAATCGAATTGATCTTGAGTTTGACAAAGACAATAAGAAGGAAAAAGCGGTCATTGAAGCTTGGAAAGCATATCTTGATCTACTCCGTGATAAAACCATGACCCCTGAACAATGGGCCGTTAGGCGCGTTGATCTCCTCGTGGAGTTGCTGCACAAAATGGCGCAAGTTCTCGACTACGATTTTGACAAAACACATATCAAAAATTCATCGTATTCGCCCGTGGCACACGGAAATATCGAAGACGAACAAAAAGCACTTCGTGAGGGTTTGATACAGGTTCTTAAAGGGGAACGTCCAATTCCAATGGTAGTAGTGAATTTGCCGCAGGAAAAATGAACGTTTTATGTATGCACACTAAATAGAATGTCAAACTAAAATCTTAATAAACCAGTTACCAGATTTATCCGCTTTGGTGAGCCAATAAAAAACCAATCTCATTACACAATTTTTGCATACATCCAAAGCTGCACACCCCGTGTGCATGAACCCCGGCAATCCCAGAATGTCGAAAATTAGTCAAAATTCAGTTTCAGAGAAAAACCATGAAAGCGATTCTTGCATCCATAGCCGGTTTATTAATTATCATAACAACATTTGCAATGGAGAGAACGGTGGCATCGACCAATCAGAATAACACTATGAAAACCGATTACATCGTCCTCGGCATGGGGTGCTTTTGGGGCGCGGAGAAACGCATGAGCGAGATTCCGGGTGTAATTGATGTCGAGAGCGGTTATGCCGGCGGGGATATTCCCGGCGTGGGCTATCAGCAGATTCTAAATCATGAGCGGATGTTGCTTGCAGGCCGGACTACGGCGCGCAATCATGCGGAAGTAATCAAGGTGACTTTCGATCCTGCGCAAGTACCATTGGAAACCGTGCTGGACAAGTTCTGGGAAAATCACAATCCGACGCAAGGCGATCGCCAGGGCAACGATATCGGTAGCAATTACCGCAGCGCGATTTATTATCACGATGAAGCGCAAAAAGAACTGGCGCAATTAACACAGAAAACATACCAGCAAGCACTCAATGCCGCTGGATACGGTGCGATCACGACTGAAATCTTGCCTTTGAGGAATTACATCACCGCCGAGGAATACCATCAGGATTACTTGCAGAAAAACCCCAATGGTTATTGCGGCCTGGGCGGCACGGGCGTGAAATATCCGGCTTCAAACGGGCAAGTGACACAAAACACCGCTTTGAATCCCGAATTGATGAAACCGCTGGATGGCAAAGATTTAGATTTTGCGCAGCAACTGGTGATTTTCGAGGCTGAGCATTGCGAATACTGCAAGCTGTTCGATCAGGAAGTGCTCGAAAACTGGCAAGCGGAAGTACCGGTGGTGGCGACGATGAACATCAATCCGCCGACTGGATGGGTGCTGGAAAAACCGCTGTTTGCGACACCGACCATCGTACTGTTCCGGAATGGCAAGGAAGTCGCCCGTTACACCGGTTATAACGGGGAGAAAACCAACTTCTGGAAATGGCTGGGATTTCAGTTATTGACACCGGAACAGCAGAAAATCGCGTTCGAGCAAGGCACCGAACCACCGTTTACCGCATCCAATCTGGATGAAAAACGCCCCGGAAAATTTGTCGACCCGATTACCGGTGCACCGCTTTTTCTCAGTCAAGCGAAGTTTAACAGCGGTACCGGCTGGCCCAGCTTCTTCGACCCCATCGAAGGCTCGGTAACGTTTCATGATGATGATTCGCACGGCATGCAGCGCATCGAAGTGCGCAGCGCCAGTTCCGGCATTCACCTCGGCCATGTATTCGACGACGGCCCGCCACCAAGCTACAAGCGCTACTGCATCAACGGTAATGTACTGAAATTTATTCCGGATTGATCTATCAGGCCGTTGAAAAACTATCTGCGTTGCCGCTACGGTGTTAAAAACAAGCTCAAAATGCTCATTTATTGCGCATAAACTGCGCTTTTTCGCCTGTTTTTGCCTTGTATCGGCTGCCTCGAAAACGTTTTTCAACGGCCTGCTATAGCGGCAGGGTATTCAATCCTGCCGATCAGATAGACTCACACTTTCTGCCCTGACCGGCGTTGGTCCCAGCCGGCGCGCGTCCCACAGCGGCACGCCGAATACGTCGTGAATGAAGTAATACGCCACCGGCACGCCGAGCACCATGCCCCACATGCCGGCGGTATGGTAGGCCACCAGCAGGATAATCAGCACCAGCACCGGATTCAGTTTCAGATGCTTGCCGTAGATCAGCGGGTTCAGCCCGTAGGCTTCGATGATATGAATGATGGTGATCATCAGCACCACCGCCAGCGCCAGCATCAATCCGCCGGTGTTCAGCGCAACCAGCACCATCGGCGTCGTCGAAATGAACACGCCGAGTACCGGAATGAAGCTGCAAACGAACACAATCAACGACAGGAAAGCGACCGATGGAATACCCAGAATCATCAGTCCGATCAAAGTCAGAAAGGTGTTGACGCAGGCGATCATCGCTTGCGCCTGGATCGCGCGGCCGACGACGTAAGCAAAACGAATGACCGGCTGCGCGGTTTCCTGGTAAAAATCGCGCAAGCGCGAGTCATGCAGGCTTTTCATCAAGCCGCCGAGGCGGATATTATCGAATAGAATCAGGAAGCTGAACAACAACGCCAACAGCACAGTGCCGATCCCGGTATAAAGCTGGTTAATCAGCTTGGGAAAATGCTCGGTGACTTTATCCAACTGCTTGGACGCCAGAAAATTCATCAGCAGTTCGGCTTCCTTGTCGAAGTATTTTCGTATTTTTTCATGCGTCGCTTCGGTGAGCTCTTCCTCCGGCACATGTTCCGGATCAAGGTCACTGGCAAGATAGATCGATTTTTTGAACGCATTCAACTCGTTATCGATCATCCGCAGCGCATGTTCGTCCAGCAAACTGCGCATATAGCCGTGTAGTGAACGCTCGATTCCCGGATATTTGCTGCCGACATCGCGCTCCAGTTCGATCAGTTTCAACTGCACTTCGTCGAAGTTATTCAAAAAGCGATTCGCTTCCCCGATCACATTCGGCGTCACGTAGCGGAAGAAGCTACCCACCACGATCAGAAAAAGAATATAGACCAACGTCAGTGACAGGCGGTACGGTAATTTGAACCGGTTCTGCCCCATCCGCACCAGCGGCGAAGCGATGAAAGCAAGTACAAAGGAAATAAAAATCAGTCCGAAAAAGTCACTCAGTATCCACAGTAAGCTGATTAAAATCAGCCAAATGATGATACGCCGGTTAGCTTCATAAAAATCGTTAAAACTGAATGACATATTTGAATTCTTTAGATAATTGGCACGACAACATTGAATACGGATTAACACCAGCGTTTACGCTATTCGATATCATACGATCAAAACCATGACAATGCTTGATTTTACGCAAACTACACCGCGGTGGTTGTCAAAAAGTCTTGGAAAGCGTTGCAGCAATTATACGGCGTAAATTCCGCCATTTTCCCCGGTCATCGAGGAAATACTTTTGATTGACTTCCAGCTCGATGCCTGCGTACCAGCCGCTCGCAAACCGGTGGCGCAGGTAAGCGGTGAAGCCGTCTGCCGTGCCGGTGTACGGATAATTGCGGCGTATCGTCAAACCAGGCAATTCTTGTCTCAAGCTTCGCTGCCAACGGCGGCAAAGCGATAACTCCCACTCGCTGGCGGGATCGTACAGCAGGCCGATGTCGGCTTTGCGTACTTCGCCGTGCAGTTGCGGCGTGAAACTGTGCGACGACAAATGAAACACGCGCCGGCCTTGCTGAATCGCATCCGCAATCGCCGTTTCGACACGCTGACGGTAAGGCCGGTAATAATGATCCAAGATTTTTTCTTTAATTACTGGCGGTAAGTTGCGAGTGAATTCGGAAAACAACTGCGGATGTCCCATCGAACGATTGAGATCGGCCAGCAGCCGGCTGGTCGTCGATGCAAAGAGTGGCGCATCAAGTTGCTGAGCGATTGCTTTCGCCATCAACAACGCGCCGGGATCGTAACCGCGGTGGCTGGCGAGCAACACTTCGTATCCTTGGAAAAACGGTTGATAGGCCGGAGGAATCCGGTTACCGCCGTGTTCGCAACTGACGACAAAACAGACCGGCGCGGTTGAATCGGTCATGCAGATTCCAGAGTACCGGAAAACAACCGGCCTTCGTTCAAACAATCGCACAGCTCACGATACACTGCTGTCAGACGTGCATGGCTGAAATCCTGATTGATGGCGCGCAGAATCCGCCGCGCCAGTGTCCCTTGCTGCAACAACACAGTAAACGCTTCTCGCCAAACACTGGATTGCTGAACTTGCGGCGGCAGCAGCGATGTAAACAAGTGCTGCCATAGTTCGCCTGCCGTGCATTGCGCCGATGGAAATCCCAGCAGCGCCAAATAACCGTGATCGGCGATGATTGCTTGATCCGCTTGCTCGATACAACTGTGCAAAATCGTTACCAGACGATCGGTTCCGAACACTTGTTGCTCAGTCAGTGACGCGGTTTCTTGCTGGTACAGCGCACGCACGACGTGGATCACAATCTCGGCAATGGCCAGATTGGCGTAAGGGCATTCTTGCACATCAATGATGCGGATCTCGATCGCATGGCGGACAAAGCGCGCCACTGCCGCACGCACATTGAGCCACTCTTGCTGCAACACGCCATCCGGATCGTACGCTTCAATCTCCCGGTACATCGGCAACAGAATTTGCTGCCGATACGACTCGCTGTCAAGGATCGTGTCCGGAATCACCTGCCCCATCGTCGATGGAATCGTCATTTGATGCGTACGGTAATTTTCCATGCGGAAATCTAGAAAACCGCTGAAGCGGCCTTCGGCGATGGGTGAACTGGCGGCCAACGCTGGCAGGATCGGCAAGATCAGCCTAATCGCAGCGTGCAGCCGGGCAAATTCAGTATCCCCGGCAAACGGCAGATTCAGGTGCATGCTCTGAAGATTGGACCAGCCATGACGCTTGCAGTCGAAAATCCGGTCGTAACTGCGGTAAATATCGGCGTGATCATGCGGCCACAACCGGGTTTCGGTGCGCGGATTCATCCACGGATGCATCGCAGTCGGCATCAAGCGTACATGCATGGTTTCCAGCAATGCGTTGATCCGGCGTATCTCATTTTGAAAAAGCACCGGTAACGATTCAAGATCGGCTTCCGGGTCGGTATTTTTCAACTCGATGACGTGCAACGCCAATTCATTCGACCAAGCCAACCGGCCGCATTCAACTTCGGATACCTGGCGTCCAGCCAAAACCTGCAACAACCGGTCGGCAATCGGCAATACTGCCAAGGTATCGCGGTCGACGATCATGTATTCGAGTTCGATGCCAAAACCGGAAAATGCCGGAATTGCGGGTTTCACCGGCGGTTTCCTTGTTTGCGCTCTTCGATGCGGCGCAAAAATACCGCCATGATTTGCTGATACAACGTTTCTTTTAGAATGCCATCTTCGTTACCGGCATCGACATTCGGATTATCGTTGATCTCGATGATGTAGCAATGCCGCCCTACTTGCTTCAGATCGACGCCATAAAAACCATCACCGATCAGATTGGCCGCTTTCAACGCGGTTTTAACTACTTTTGCAGGCGCCTCTTGCAACGCAACCGCTTGAGTCATGCCTTCAACGTAATCCTGCGCTTGCTCGCCATGCTTGATGATTTGCCAATGGCCGGGCGCCATAAAATATTTGCACACGAATAACGGTTTGCGATCCAGGATACCAACCCGCCAATCAAATGCGGTCGGCAAATATTCCTGCGCCACGATCAACTCCGATTTTTCTAAAAGCACTTTAACCTTTTGCCGCAATTCCGTTTCCGAGTCAACTTTGACAACACCGAGCGAAAACGAGCTATCGGGCTGTTTCAACACACACGGCAGCGCCAGCGTCGGGATGATTTGTTCCAGATTATCTTTATGTACCAGGATAGTTTTCGGGATTGGGATCTGGTGCCGGGTCAGTAATTCAGCCAGATAAACTTTGTTGTTACACTTCAGAATCGAATTCGGATCGTCGATCACTGTCAATCCTTCCGCCGCAGCGTGCCGGGAAAAACGATACGTGTAATGATTGACAAAGGTAGTGTCGCGGATGAATAACGCGTCGAATTCCGGCAGGCGACTCAGATCCGCACGCGTGATGAATTCCACGTGCATGCCTAGGTCCTCGGCGGCCTTCTCGAAATGCTTCATCGCCTTGGCGTTGGATGGCGGTTCCGGATCGCTCGGATCGTGCAAAATCGCCAAATCGTACCGGGGACTTATCAACGGATGCAACCACGGCTTGCGTTTGGAAAAATAATCGGTGGCTGCTTGCACCACAAAATCCTGATGCTGCGGCGGAATATCGTTGGCGGCGATCGCTTTGAGACTGCGAGTGCGCCATTCATCGCCATGCCGCTCAAAAAAAGCGCGCAACAGCGGTGCACGTACCAAATTAAACAACTGCCGGCTGAGCGGATCGTAATGTTTCGCGATATTACGTCCAAAATATATACTCAGCTCAAAGTGCTCCGATTTGATCGGCGCAAGCGATTTCTGCACCAGCTCGTCGAGATTCCCGGTCAATAGCTTCACCAAACCCGGCGATTGAATATCCTCGATCGCATTGACTTGCGGCAACGGCTTGTGCCCCCGCGCTTCAGCGAGTAGCGAGACATAGTAACCGATGCTTTGGTAATGATACGACTTGCACAAATTATAGACGCGCGCGCGAAGATGCCCGCCGTAAGCCGGATCGGTCAAATATTCCTTGGCTGAAACTACCGTCACATCCGGAATCTTCAGTGGCCAGTGCTGCACGTTGCTGACGACAATCAAGTTGCTCATGGCAATTCCAAACCGGATGGTTGCTTGGCAGTTTGCGGCGAATGAATCACCAGCAAGTTAGAGTCATACGTCACGATACCGAGCAAAATGGCGTTGATCACCCGGTCGATATTGCACCAATATTCCTGTTGTGCGCCATACGGATCGGCAACCAGCAGCGTGCGCTTGTTGCGGTCATAACCGGTAATGATCACAAAATGACCGGCAGGCACTCCGCGGATATCATCCGGCGTATCATCCGGGCCATGTTCACGCGCCACCCGGTACAAAAAAGTCGAGCTCAGTCCGGTCAATACCGGGACGCCGCGCCGCAGCAGTCCGTGAATCAGCGCATGCGACAAATCCAGCAACCGCAACCGTCCGCCAAGGCTCAGAAACTCCAGATAGCCTTCGGTGACATAGCGCAAGCGGCGGTCGGACTTGGCCGCCGCTTGCTGCCGCAACCGTTGCGCGATATCGACACCGGCGGCAAACCAGACCGGATCGAACACCATCAGATTGTAGGTATAAATGGTCGCCTGAAAACCGCTGCGCAGCGCATCGCACGCCAGAAACACGTCAAACGTGCCGGAACCGCTTTCCAGCTTGCGCGTGCGGGCAATGATATCGTTCAGCGGCTCGTTTCTGCCCCAGTAGCTATAGACGGCGTGCAGACAAGTCGGGCCGCAAGTCGTTTCATCCGGCTGCGGCAGAATCTTGATCGGCAAATGATGAACGGATCTCAGCATGGCAAACACTTAATTAGTTAACGAATTGAACGACTACCATCGCTATTGCACATGCTAACTGATATTCACCGGTTTTCGCCAGTTTCATGGCTAAGAAATGCAAAATTCAGATAGTATCTGCGCTTTTGATCGCTTTATTCATTCATCAGAACCATGAATTCAACAAGCCATCCGAAAGGTTTGTATCTTTTGTTTTTCACCGAAATGTGGGAACGCTTCAGCTACTACGGCATGCGCGCCATTTTTACCTTGTTCATGATCAAAGCGCTGCTGTTCGACAAAGTATACGCCTCGGAAATTTATGGCAGCTATATCGGTTTGGTTTATCTGACGCCACTGATCGGCGGTTATGTCGCCGATCGTTACTGGGGCAACCGTAAGTCCATCCTAGCCGGAGGCATCTTGATGGCGGCAGGCCATTTCTGCATGTTTCTGTCGGCATCGAATTACGATGATCTGTCTGTCGCACAACCGCTGTTATTCCTCGGATTGGGACTGTTGATTTTCGGCAATGGCTTTTTCAAACCGAACATCTCGACCATGGTCGGACAACTTTATCCCGAGGGCGACAAGCGTGTCGATGCCGCATTTACCATTTTTTACATGGGCATCAACCTCGGCGCATTTTTCGCGCCGTTGGTGTGCGGCGGCTTCGGCGACACCGGCAACTCAGCCGATTTCAAATGGGGCTTTCTCGCCGCGGGTATCGGCATGATCATCAGCATCGCATCGTTTGAGTTGCTCAAGAACCGGTATCTCGTTACGCCCGGCGGCGACGGCATTGGTCTGCCGCCGCAGAAAAAAGCGGCCAACAACAATCACATCGCCGCATCTCAACCGCAGTGGCCGCAAGCACTGCTTTGGGTCTGCATCTCGATTCTATTATTCTGCGGTTTTTATTTCCTGACAGGCTCCGGCATCATTGGATCCGGCATTTTCACCGTCAGCATTGCCGGTCCGACAGCGATCATTACTGACAAAACGCTGACACCCATCGAAAAGCAACGGATCGCGGTGATTTACATTCTGGCTTTTTTTGTGATCTTTTTCTGGGCAGCCTTCGAACAAGCCGGCGCGTCGCTCACTTTCTTTGCCGCTGAACAAACCGATCGAAGTTTTTCCGGAACAGAAATTCCCGCAAGCTTTTTCCAATCCATCAATGCGGTACTGATCGTCGTATTGGCGCCTCTGTTTGCCATGCTCTGGACGTTCCTGGGACAACGCAACATCGAACCGTCGTCGCCCGCCAAACATGCACTTGGGCTTATGTTTTTATCCACAGGCTATTTGGTGATCGCTTTCGGCGTGAAAGACCTGGACCCAACCGTCAAAGTCAGTATGATGTGGTTATTCAGCCTGTATCTGTTGCACACCATCGGGGAATTGTGCCTGTCACCGATCGGTTTGGCGATGGTGGTAAAACTGGCGCCAGCCAAGTTTGCATCATTGCTGATGGGCGTGTGGTTTTTATCGCTGGCGGCCGCGAGTAAGCTGGCTGGTATTCTCAGCGCTTTGTATCCCGACCCTGCCTCAGGTGTAACATCCGCTTTTCTAGGCTTTGAAATCAAAAGCTTGTACGAATTTTTCATGATCTTCGTGATCTTGTCCGGCGTTGCATCGCTGATTTTGTTCACGCTCGCGAAGACTCTGCAAAAAATGATGCACCAAGAACCGTAGCGCAATACGCACCAGCGCGGTTCCGTAAAAACCAGAAAATCTATGTGATTGCTTGGAAAAAACACCGGCTAATTTTCACCGTCGGTCAAAAACAAGAGGGTCGCTACGTTACGCTATTCTTTGCATTTAACCAATAAATTACGATTAATTACCGAACCCGACTGAGAGATATAACCGACCGAAGCGGTCCTTGGACTGGCATTAAGTTCGCGCAATGCTCCGGAAAATGAAACAATGTTGCCGGCCTGATCGAGGATGTGGTAACCGCGAGCACCGCAGATCTCGCCGGCCTTTTCCAAGCAGTTGCTATAGTTCTTCCCGGCGCCGCTGCAGTTGATGTTATGGCCCCGGGTTCCATCCGCAAGAAATATTTCTTTCGATGTAACACACCCCGACAGCAAAGTTATAAAGATCGCAAAAACAAAAAATGTCCGATGCATAAGATTCCTTCTCATAATATTTGCCTGAGCAACTCAGGAATGGAGTTTACTACAATCCCTATCGAATCATCATTGTTTGCATTTATAGGATCATAATGTAAGAATCCGCTAGAGAAACGCTGATTAATTGACTGCACGAGCGCATCACTTCGTTACGCGGCACTCGCGCATCCTTGCATAAGTGAACAAAACGGTTCTCAGTAAATGCATTGTTCAAAATTATTGCCAATGCCGATCCGTTACATTATTGAAAACCTACCCTAACAAAAAGCCAGAATCCAGAATGAAAAAAATATTACTCGCGCTAGCATTCGCCTTTATCAGCACCGAAGCACTCGCACAGTGGACTCTTATCGGCGAAACCGCCGATAAAGGCGGCTATACGATCTACGCCGATCTTGCTTCCATCCGGAAAGCAAGCAATCGAGTGAAAATGTGGATTTTACTCGATTACAAAATTGAACAAAGAACCTTGGGAGCCACTTACCTATCAGAAAAAATCCGGCGTGAATTTGATTGCGAGGAAGAACAAATGAGAACTCTCGCTTTTTCATATTTCAGCTGGAACATGGAAAAAGGCGATCTTGTTCGATCCTATAGCCAACCGCAGAAGTGGGAGAAGATTCAAGATCAAAGTATGGATGAGAAAGAATGGCGGATAGCATGCGGTCAACAACAATAATAATACGCCACACTCCCCTCTATGCCTGGTTCGATCTTACCGGTAGAATTGCTTTTGCTTGACACTGGAAAGTGAAAAGTAAATGTAGAAATGATTTGCCGGAATGAGCCAGAAAATTGCGCAGCATTAAATTTTTTCCGCGATTTTCGCCAATATGCGATCAATCATGTTTTTTTCACACACTAAAGAAGGGGGGTAACATGTTGTTTAGAAGAGCATTGAATTCCTTAGTATTCGTAATTGCCCTTATTGTTTTCTCAAATCAGGCATTTGCGGCATGTAGCTTGGAAACTGAAAAAGATGGTAAAAGCGCATGCGGAGAAAACCAGGTCTGTTATTTGGTAGAAGGAGCCTGTATTGAAAAGAAAAGCCTGCCCGCAGGAAAAGCATGTAAGAAATCTGGTGTTTGCCAAAACACCTGCGTGAAGGATGACGGCGCAGAAACCAATGCAGACGGTTCTGAAACAGGAAAATGTAGCTAATCGCAACGATTCTTAGTCGTCTTTTCCGAACAAAGCCGGTTTTTACCGGCTTTGTTTTTATGGCGCGGTTTTGTTGAAAGAATTCTTCGAAATCGGCTTATGAATCATTCTTTTTTAATCATGGCGATTTCATCAACAGTATCATTCTCATTGTAGCTGACTTGAAAAGCCATTTCATCGCCGTTAAAAGTTATTTCCGTAGGCGTTCCAAAAAGCTCCCATAACCCTAACGTAGCGATACTTGCAGCGCCGTGTAAAAACGCCCGCCCGGCTTTCGCGCCGGTGCTATAACCCTGTACGAACTTAAAAATTTCGTACCTTTTTCCATCTTTATACTCGCTCACAACCGGTGCTCCGAACTCGGAAATCAATACCGCTCGAGACACGCCTTCCTTCAGTAGACTTAGGTCTTTTTTTTCCGGCTGTTTGGCAGCCATAAACACTGAGCATGCTGACATTGTACTGATCAGAGCAATCAGCAGCATAGTACAAGTTCTTAATACATTGGTCATTTTTCTATTATTTCCTTACCTTAGTCTCGGCAATTCTAAAAACACACCGGAGAATCCTAAAAAAACAAATCTGGAGAATGATGAAATCTGCTGGTAATCATGTTGAAAACAGAGATCTCTATAAACAATGAATCTCAAGCCGCAAAATTAAATGCCCGGACTAAACAAAATCCAGTCCTTCAGTAAAACCGCTGGTCGCGATTTTTTCCAAATATTTTCTAGCCTTTTCGCTAACACCGGCACCGTGTTTCAAATATCGCTCCGCCGCCTGCTTAGGTGAATAATTACTCACTGCATAGCCTTGATCGGCAATTGCTTTTTGAGATAATGTCGTTACCGTCAGCTTTCCTTTACCTAGTTTAATCACAACGACGCCTTTACCGCTGGTTGCTACGATAATTGCGGTATTCCGGTGCTGATTAATAATCACACTTGGTTGCATACTTCATATCATTTTCATAAATTGCTCTTCACTATCATTTTACACGATACCCAAATTGTTCTTCTCGAAAGTGACTGCATACAGTCGATTAACACGCTTCAAGCATTCTTCATTTCTTGACAAAACGCACAGCATCTCTATAATCCACCCTTTGTTTCTGAAGTGATACAAATCTTTCGGTAACTTCATCACGCGGGAATAGCTCAGTGGTAGAGCACAACCTTGCCAAGGTTGGGGTCGCGAGTTCGAGCCTCGTTTCCCGCTCCATTTTCTTTAGAAAATGGCTCTTGTAAGATAGTTTTGTCGGAAACCGCATAGTCTCTACAGGTTATTCTTTAGAGCTACAAATAATTTTATAGCTATGCAAATGGCGGGGTGGCAGAGTGGTCATGCAGCGGCCTGCAAAGCCGTCTACGCCGGTTCGATTCCGACCCCCGCCTCCATTTTTTGCCCGGGTGGTGAAATTGGTAGACACAAGGGACTTAAAATCCCTCGGGCCTAAACCGCCCGTGCCGGTTCGATTCCGGCCCCGGGCACCAATTTAAAATATCCGCAAGTTCCATATCGTATCAAACCCCTTGTAAATCATAACAATTTTAAAAATTTATTGTGTCAAGAGATAGCTTATTGTCTTTTGACATACCGCCAATTTAACGGTATTTTTGACGGTACTTTTGATACCTTCAAGTGAGATACCGTCAATGCTTACCGATATTTCAATACGTCAAGCAAAGGCTAAAGACAAGCCTTATAAAATGGGTGATAGCGGTGGATTGTATTTATTAGTTAAACCGATAGGTAAATACTGGCGCATGGATTATCGCTATGCCGGAAAGCGTAAAACACTGGCGATAGGCGTTTATCCTGCAGTTTCCTTGGTTGATGCCAGAAAAAAGCGTGATGATGCGAAAGACCAGCTTTCCAAAGATATTGACCCGGCCATAACCAAAGCCATTAGAAAGCAAACGATGCTTCATGCTTCCGAAAACACCTTCAAAGCTGTAGCGCTGGAATGGCACGCGAAAACCAGCAAAACATGGGCGGAGTCGACGGCGAATAATATCAAGCGGTATCTGGAAAAAGATATTTTTCCGTGGCTGGGTAATCGTGCGATAAAAGATATTGCTGCACCGGATTTGCTGGCCGTATTGCGCAAGATAGAAAGCCGTGGGGCGCATGAAAAAGCGCAACGTTGTCGTGAATATGCTGGGCGGGTGTTTCGCTATGCAGTAGCCACTGGACGCGCTGAACGCGATCCTAGCGGGGATTTACGGGGAGCCTTGACACCTGTCAAAGTGAAACATCATGCCAGTATTACCGACCCCAAAGCCATCGGCGCATTGCTGCGGTCAATCCGGGAATTTAGCGGCTCTTACATCACCAAGTGTGCATTGCAGCTTGCACCTTTGGTTTTTGTGCGACCCGGTGAACTTCGTCATGCCGAATGGCAAGAAATCGACTTTAATAAGCAAGAATGGCGTATACCCGGCCATAAAATGAAAATGGGGGAAGTGCATATTATTCCGCTGTCACCGCAAGCACTCGAAATTCTGCAATCAATCCACCCATTGACTGGCGATGGTCAATATATTTTTCCCAGCATACGAAGCGCAGCCCGGCCAATGTCAGAAAATACCATCAATGGTGCTTTGCGGCGCATGGGTTATGACAAGGATGAAATGACCGGGCACGGTTTCCGCAGCATGGCCAGTACGCTGTTACATGAACATGGCTGGCCACATGAAGCAATTGAACGGCAATTAGCTCATGCAGAACGCAACAAGGTTGCAGCAGCGTATAACTATGCTGAACACCTGCCTAAACGCAAAGAAATGATGTGCTGGTGGGCGGATTATCTTGATGAATTGACAGTGGGTGCCAAGTTAATAAATATAAGATAGATTTATGAACCGCGATCAGATTCTAAAAACAAGAGCCAATCGGAAAACGCGATTGGCTCGCCCATTTGATAATTTTTATGAATCTATTCAGCAGTGTATAGCAGGAGCATATGCATTGCTTAAAAGAGAGTTTCCTCAACAATTTTCATTGCTATTGGAGCGCTCGATTGTAATAACGGCTGTGACTGCTATCGAGGTATATTATAGAGATATGCTAGACGCCATGTTTAGGCATTGCACGCCAGAGTTTCTTGAGCCAAAGTTGAAGCACTTGCATTCCGAAAAATACGACATTATAGATATTCTTGATATATACCGACATCGCATTCACCCAGTTGAGTTAATTACTAGTAATCAATCATTTCAGAACATTGAGAGAATTGATAAAGTATTTTCAAATTTTACTGACGGGAATTTTTGGAAGATTGTGCTTAATCTTGAAGTATCATTAGACCCCGATTTTAAAGCGGAAAATATTCTCGTTTTGAAAAATGAAGATTTCAAAGGATTGCAAGACATCTTCAATTTAAGGCATGAGCTTGTACATGATCCGGCGCGAAAGGCTTTTTTCACGTACGAAATTCTTCAAAATCTCGAAAAATCACAAGCTATGGTATTTGTGTCTGATATTGTGCTAGTACGAATTATTGAAAATAACAAAAGAACTGACTTTGACAAAAAGGAAGATAAAACTCAAATTGATTCAGGAACGTAAAAACTGAAAAAAATAGGATATTTGAATCAGGGCAAAGTGATATTGATATTATCTGCTAATAAAACATTTACTGTTAATCATAAAAGCACATAGTGTAGAACATTTTTAAAATGTGACCAATTCTTCTGCTGCATTAATAACCTAAATAAAGAAAAGTATAAACGAGTAGCCTATTCGCTAAAGCTTTTTCAAAGGGTGATTACGGTGAGTCTGGAAACAATGAAGATTGTGAAGAGATTGCCAAAATTAGATATTACGGGCGAAAGTCAGAAATGAAAGAGGATTTAACAGGATTTGTTCGCAATTCTCCGCTTCACCAAAAAATAAAATAAAATTCTGTTGTACAATTCATACTGTATGACACAGTATCGACTGCTAGATGTCGTGGTAGAAAATACTACCCGGATATTACGAGTATCCGGGCTGCCTACAACAAGAACCGGTAATCCCCCATGCAAATGAGTATTTTGGTTAATAAAAATATTTTGTAGACATTTGTACAATACACGGAAAGATTGTATTTAGTCAATCAATTTATAATTATATATATTTCACGTTTGTCGTGTATATATTCATTAACTTCAATATATTGCCGGTTCTTCTTAATTTTTATTAAAATTTTAAGGAGAAAGCAACTTGAATAAAAAAAATCAAACTGCGCAGAATGGATTTTCAGCAATCGGTTATATACGAGAATCACAAGTTTTAGAAATTTTCCCGTTTTCACATTCCACGTTGTGGCGGCATGTCAAAGATGGCCGCTTTCCCAAACCAATCAAACTATCCGCGCGCGTGACTGCATGGCGCGCCAAAGATATTCAAGCACACCTGGATCATTTGGAGGGTTGATTCATGATAGAAACAACAAATCCACCCTTGGTAATGGGCTGGGCCGGTATTACACAGCCTAAATTCAGCAATTTTATTACACCAACTGTTCAGAATTCGTACTCGGTAATTGATCAATTCCGCGAAGCAATGCAAGCCGCCCGGATACATTATTCTGGTGAAATCGTACCGGATGGCAAACTGCACCGCTTTCATATCGAAGGACATAAGCGAAGCAGCAAAAACGGTGCTTATTTTCTCCATGTTGATGGATGCCCGACTGGCTGGTTCATGGACTTCAAAACCGGTGTAAATCAAAAATGGCGAATGAGTGGCAGCTTGGAGCGTATTCCACGCCAAATGATTGCTGAAATCGAAAAAGCCAAGCGCGAAAGAAAAGCAGAACAACGCAAGAGATATGAAGCGGCAGCGGTTAAGGCACGTTCAATCTGGCATAAATCCAAGCCAATCAACCAGCAATCGGAGCATCAATACCTGATAAAAAAACGCATTCAACCTTATGGCATCAGGATCAGCCGTGATGCGCTTGTAATTCCATTGAAGGATGAACACAAGCGGATAGTCAATTTGCAATTCATATTACCAGCAGGTGAAAAGCGTTTTTTGACCGATGGCCGGAAACTAGGTTGCTTTTATCCTATCGGTCAACCAACACCCAAAATATTAATCTGCGAAGGCTTTGCCACCGCCGCGAGCATTCATGAGCATACCGGGCAATGCGTGATTGTGGCGATGGACAAAGGAAATCTGAAGCCAGTTGCTGAAGTCATTAGAAAGATGTTCCCGGCCAATGAAATCATTATCGCCGGTGACAATGATCTTGATGGCGGAGGACAGTTGAAAGCGCGTGAGGCTGCTCTTGCTATTGGCGGTAAGGTATTAATCCCGAAAATTCCCGGAAAAGATTGGAATGACTTGATTGCGGGAGACCGTGAACATGGATAATCGGGAAGAAATTATTTTTTCTGATGAAATACCATCAGATGACATTGCCAATGTTGCCAACATTGCCGCAGTAGACTTGAATGAAGCGATAGACCCCAAAGAGCAAGACCTTAAAGACGCTTTATCAATTGCCTATGAAGTCATAGCGGGCTGCAAAACAAATCCCGGCTCATTGTTCGAGCCTAGATTTATCGAGGCGATAACCACTATTAGAGCTTTATCGCGCATGGATTGGGCAAATATCAGAGCTTCGATCAAACAGAACAAACCAAGCGGTGTACTTCTCGCAGATATTGACAGCCTAACAGACCCGGCGCAAAACGGGCAAGGGCAGCGCAATTCTGATGCTGACGTTATTCTTGAAATACTTGAAGAAAAATCACTTTACCATGATGAGAATGCAGATAAAACTTTCATAGAGGACGATGAAAAAATCTATCGGATTGGTTCACTGCCATTTATCGAATGGATCAGCCACAAGTATTTCAAAGAATTCGGGCGATCCGTGAATGAGTCGGCAATCAAGCAAGTAGCATTTACTCTCACTGGACATGCAAAACATGAAGGTATCAAGCAGCGTATCTATTTGAGAACGGCAAATCATCAAGATGCTGTTTATATCTTTATGGGGGATGATGGCTGGCAAAGAATCAAGGTAACTGCTTCAGGATGGCACCTTGACGCTGAAACGAATGTTAAGTTTTGGAAACCCGGATCAATGCTTGCTTTACCCATGCCGGTATCCGGCGGGAAAATTGACGATCTTTGGAAATATCTTAATATCAACGGTACTGATAGGTTGCTGGTTTTAGCATGGATGCTGGAAGCTTTCAGGTCAGAAACGCCTTTTCCGGTATTAGCGTTAAATGGTTTGCAAGGCTGCGCGAAATCTTCAACGCATGCACGCATCAGAATGTTGATTGACCCAAGCGGTTGTAATCTACGGGCCGCGCCAAAAGATGTACAAGATATATATGTAGGTGCTGGTTCAAACTGGATTGTTTCTTTTGAAAATATTTCAAGACTTTCATCGCAGCAACAAGACGCGCTTTGTACCCTGGCTACTGGTGGCGGTTTTGCTACTAGAACCTTATACACCAATGAAGATGAAACAATCATCAATGTAAAACGCCCTGTGATAATTAATTCTATTCCTGTTGTTATCACGGCACAGGATTTGACTGATCGCGTGATCAATATTGAATTACAGAAGCTTGAAACTTACCGGGATGAAGTTGAAATCAATGCAGAGTTTGAAGCAGCACGGCCAAGGCTTTTAGGTGCGCTGCTAGACCTACTTGTAAAAACTTTGGCGAAACTACCTTGTGTCAAACTAAACAAGCCGCCAAGAATGGCTGACTTTGCTCGACTTGGTGAAGCTATGACGCAAGCAATGGGTTATGAGGCTGGCACGTTTGAACGAATCTTCAGGGAAAACAGAAGTGAATCAGTCTCAAGGGCAATGGAAGCTTCACCTGTTGCGGTTGCAATTCGTGAAATGGCTGAAAACTGCAAGGGCAATATTGTTTTTCATGGCACAGTTAAGCAGTTATATGAAGAACTTTCTGGAAAACAAAGAACGCTCGAAGGCTGGCCAAGATCGCCAAGGGGGTTAGGCGATGCAATCAGACGGCAGACACCGGCACTGGATTCCATAGGCATCAGCATCACACAAGGCGGAGTTGAACGTTTTGGTAGCGATCGTGGCGTTTCGATCAAAATTGAAAAAGCAACCGGCAATGATGACAACATCGGCAACATCGTTTCAGAGTTATCGGCTAGAAAAAATAATTTTTCTGAGCCTGGGAGGATTTGGGTATGACCATAGAACTGATTGAAGCTTTGAAAGCTGAATGTGTAACAGTTAAAACGGATGGTGATTTTCTCGAATTATCGCTAGCGTGGAAAAATAACTGATATTCAACAAAGCAACAAGGAAAAATCCATTCACAGGAATTAAATATGACTGAAAGAAATAAAGCCAAGGTATCTTCAAAGAAGAATGCACAAAAACTCACAATCATGAAGGAAGAAGGCAAGAGTGAAATACGTCAGCTAACAGAATTACAGCTATCTCCGTACTTAAACAATGCTCTTACATTGCAAGTCGTGGCCGCAACCAATTTAGATAAGATTGATATTACTGAAGCTGTTGAAGTGATGAAAGAGAAATCACAGAAGATCATTGCCGGTGATTTAAGCGAACTGGAAGCCACGCTAACCGCACAGATCGTATCACTGAATACAATTTTTAATACCCTTACATTGCGATCTGCCCATGCTATGGGTAATTCTCTCAAACTCACAGAAACCTACATGCGGCTGGCACTGAAAGCACAAGCCCAATGCGCGCGTACTGCTGAAATACTAGCAACAATCAAGAATCCGCCGATAGTCTTTGCTAGGCAAGCCAATATTGCGCAAGGGCATCAACAAATCAATAACGGCAATCAACCCGCTACGCACGCGGGGAAAACAATAAATTCAGCAAACGAACTATTAAGCGAGGATAGCAATGCGCCATTGGACACCCGAGGAACGATTGAGGCAAGCGGAGCTAATCAGGAATTGGCAGCCGTGGAAGCAATCGACGGGAGCCAAAACCCCGCAAGGTAAAGGGCGATCAAGCCAGAATGCTTATAAGCATGGCTTGAGCAAGCTGCGAAAAGAATTGAGCCGGTTACTCAGAGAGCAAAAAAAGGCTATTGAAGTGGTTGGATAGTTTTCTAATGTAATCAATCGCAAGGTTACTATCTTATTGTAGTGATTTGTATTATATATAAAATAATGAGAATAAAATATATTCAACAAGTTAAGGATTTGTATTTCCGGTAATTTTCCAACCGCTTTTCAGCATGGCTGATCTAGCCTATTGCTAAGCGCCCGACAATACAGCCGCAAGTATTCCGCATCAACGCCTGACACGATCTGGCTTTTTTTCTTTGCTACATAACGGTAATATCTACATTTAACCGAAGCATTGCGCGTATATCGGATATACCAGTAAAAATTACGCAATTTGGAAAAATCAGCCATAAGAACCCTCCGATGTTTTGAATACGGAGTTTAGCGGCTAAAGAAATAAAATATAAACCTGTATAACAGAAAGGTTTGGCACATAAAATCACTGAACTCTTTAACTAACTTAACGCCACATTACTTGCGCTGGTAAAGTTGAGTGATTTATTAAGCAATCTCATTAAATCTTTGCTCTAGTTGTGCAATCATGTTGTTATAGTTTTTGACTGTACTTCCTAGGTCGATATTACAAGGTATGTTTGCATCTTTTCGACCCAAGAATTGATTATTACTTTCTACAAATATTTCTAATTGTCCATTGCATATAAAGTCTTTAAAATATTTTAAATAATCAATAGTATATTGAATTTTTGTTTTTTCGATATCTGCAGTAATTTCAACATCTTCTATTTCCAGAAATACCCTCTCATCTTTTAAATCAAGAATTAAACCTACCTTAAACGTTAAATCATCATTAATACAATCGAAAATCACAGTGCCATTTAAAATCATTTTTGTCTTTAAATTCAATGACTCGAACACACCATAACGTTTATCACACCATTGACGAATAGATATTTTTTTATCGATCTTTACTTTTCTTCTAGAAATCGCATCATTATTTAGAATTTCAGAAACAAGTTCTTCACCAAGTAATTTCTTAAACCCTGACAATTCATATAAGTGCTCATGGTATATAGTTTCATCGCTTTTAATTGAAAAATGATTTTCAATTATCTTTTTTGCAAGATCTCTTATGAGTGGTAAGTCTTTATACAATCGAATCGAATCATCAACATCATCGGGATTAATGGTAGGATCAACGCCAGCATGGGCTAAAGCACACCTGCAAGAGTGAAATAAATAATCTTCTATAATTTCTCCATCCTTTTTTAGTTCAGCTATCCTTTTCTGAGAGTCTCCTTGTAAATCATCTATGTTGTTTCGTATCCACTTTTTTTGCTTCTCACCGTTTTTTTTAACAAGATTAATTATTTTGTAATAACTTAAAAAACTATACCCATAGTGCGAAGGACGCAAATAATCGCCTTCTCGCAGCAATGCTAATGCAAGCTGTTGTTCTTGGCTCAAATTAGAAGGTAAGTATGTGATACGAAAAGACTTGGCAGTATGTTTCATGCCATTTGTGTTTTTACTTCTAAAAGGGTGACTTCCACCTAACCAATGAATTAACCTAATTGATCCATCCGAAACCCAATTTAGTGCGCTAAGGAATCGCGTTATTTTTGCTTTTGCCGACTCATTGTCTATTCCGTCACTAAGTCTTATGGCTACCGCAGGCATTAAGTCACGTTCATCGCAATAGGCGAATAAGTAAACATCTGATCCTTCATAGTTAATGATAATATCTTCTTCTGTCCAGCCAATAGATTGTTCTATACTTGCAACTACCCATGGTCCACGTGATTTTAAGTTCTCCTGAACAGCGTCGCCTTTAATGTGAACAATATAATCTTCAGACATACCTCTTTAACGTAAATAAGACTAGTTTTAAGAATTTCAAAAAAATCCATTTGTTTTTCTAGAATTCTTCATAAGTTGACCGCATATCCAATGGGATAAATTCTTCAAAGAATAATACGTTGCCTTCTAGTTCAGCCTCAATACAAGTCTCTTCACTTATTCCAGAACGATTCTGATCTTTACAACCGTAATATGCATCCCAATAGAAAATATAATAAATCAATACATTATTATCAGTCACTTCGACATTTAAAATTTTAGGGCCGTCATAAAGAATTGCCCGTTCATCATAAGTCGATGCGTCCAAATCCATTGCGGGTTTTAACAAGTCAATATTATCGTTCATCCAATCTTTCAATTCATCTTGAAAGACTTCATCTTCATTGATCAAAGAACTTGGAATAGTGATAGATTGTGTACTCACGATTTGAGTTCCGAAATAATACAAAATGATACATACAATCTAATTACTTTGCAGGAATCTTGTTTAGCAAAAAAGAGGAAGTCAGGGTAAGGAGGATTCCTGTTAGGGATCGGGCAGCATGCCCCCTTTGCGTCATACCCTTCGCGTTGGTCTACACCTTGCCATCCGAGAGAAAGAACGGAAACCTAAGCCCCCGTTCTGGATTAAATAAATCTAATTAAAACTTGCTGATTCTTTTTTGCAATGTGCCGTAAAACCAAGCATGACCAACCCCAATAGCAGCATTGCATAAACTGATGGTTCCGGAACCGGAAGGGTCGGAATCTCGTATTTTGGCGGCACATAAGAAAGGAAAAAGTCTTCGTCATCAGCTCCTGATAATAAAAAAGCCTGACGAACGCCATTCAGAAGCCCCTCTCCAACTATTTGGCCATTATTATTAATATCTAACGGACTTAAATTTGTCCATCCAGCAGAAATAACCGGCTCTAACATGTCAAGATCAACCATTACATCGTTGCTATATATGAATCCATGATAATTACCCCCGGCGTTTCCCGGAATCATAGCTGAACCCACAACCTGATTATAGTCATTTATAGCTATTGCAAAGGAATTACGTCCACCGAATGTGCCTAGATCAACCATGCCAATCCCGTCGACCCCAGTAACAAAGGCGCGATTTCCATCGCCGCTATCAAAGCCTCCAACAACAATGCCATTATTATTTATATCCGATGCAAGACTGTTTCTATTTTCAAATGTATCTAAATCGGTCATGCCAACACCATTAGGGCCGGTAATAAATGCATGGTAAACATTGCTACCAACTTTTATTTCCGACCATCCTACAACTTGACCTGAATCATTAATACCAAGAGCGCTGCTTTTATTTCCACCCAGAGTCCCCATATCTGTCATACCAACACCATTAGATCCAGTAATGAAGCTGTGTACATAATTTGTGCCAAAGGTAGCCTGACCAACTACTTTGCCATCATTATTCAAATCCATGGCATAACTCAGCGGGCCTCCTAGATCAACCATTCCAATGCCATCATTACCTGTTAAAAAAGCATGGTATGTCGGGCCGCCACTAATACCAATGACATCTCCAGTAATATAGGAAGCACCAACTACCTGACCTGAATTGTTAATGGCACTGCCTAAGCTCAATGTTCCTCCTAATGTTCCGAGATCGCGCATACTTGCCCCATCAGCTCCAGTGGTGAAAGCATGTGAGACACCAGAAGATAAATAAAAAGTACCAGATATTTGTCCTGATTCATTGATTCCGGTAGCCGCACTGCTTATTCCTCCCAAAGTACCCAATCCGTATATTGACCATCCAGCATGACTAGCCGTTGAAACGGACAAGGCGACAAAGGCAGTAAGCATTGCAATTATTTGTTTTTTCTTCATGATTTTTCTCATTTTTGAAAATTTGTGCTTCTAAGCCAAATGTACCTGGGATCTTATGCGCATTAACCCCAATAATCCAAGTCCAGCCAGCAGCATGGCGTAGGTTTGAGGTTCTGGGATCATCATCGGTGTTTCAACATAGGTTCGAAAAAATTCTTTGTCATCAGCACCGGAAAGCAAAAATGCTTGTGCAACGCCATGCAATATCCCATAACCAACAATTTGCCCATTGTCGTTGATGTCGCGTGCAATCAAGTGAGTCCATCCAGAATTGATCACTGCGTCAAGTTTCGAAAGATTGACCATCACTCCGTCGCTATAAACAAAAGAATTTTCACAATATGCACAACCATCAAATCCAGCAATACCAACAGCTTGTCCCAAATTGTTAATGTCAAATGCGAAACTAAAATCTGCACCCATAGCACCTAAGTCGGTCATGCCTTCACCATTGGAGCCGGTAATGAAAGCGTGGCGATTGCCACTTACAGTGTTTGACATTCCTACTACCTGGCCAGAATTGTTGATGCCCGAAGCAAAACTATGTGTTCCACCCAGCGTACCCAAATCGGTCATGCCTACACCATTAGGGCCGGTAATGAAAGCGTGAGTAGCAGTATCGCCTACAATAGAAGAATTCCCGGCTACTTGCCCGGAATCACTGATGCCACCGGCACCACTGTAAGTTCCGCCCAAAGTGCCCAAGTCAGTCATGCCTATACCATTAGGACCAGTGATGAACGCATGCCTAGTAGTATTACCTGGCATGTAAGATTCACCTACTACTTGCCCGGAATTGTTGACTCCATAGGCTGCGCTATCTAGTCCACCCAATGTTCCCAAATCGGTTATGCCTACACCATTAGGGCCGGTAATGAAAGCGTGGTCGCGATTATCCAAAGTGCGAGAAAATCCCACTACTTGACCTGAGTCATTTACTTCGGTGGCAAAGTCGGTGGGGAAGCCTGTTCCTGGGCCACTCAGAGTTCCCAAGGTAGCAAACTCTTCACCATCTAAATCGATGATGAATGCTTTGGGGTTATCAGAATATTTTGGCCCGAAAACACCTACTACTTGCCCGGAATTGTTGATAGCGAGAGCATCGCTGGTGTATCCAGCGTCACTAATATATGCGGTTCCAAGGTTTACAATTGACCATTCAGCACTGGCATTTGTTGATATCAGAATCGTTGTTACTAAAGTAAAACCAGTGAGATATTGTTTAAATTTTGAAGAATTTTGATTCATTTTTTTCTCCCATGATAAGGATTCAATTTGTGCGGCTGCTTCGAGTTGTTTGATGAATTATTAAGCTGATTAGTCTTGCAGCTCATATAGATTAACAGGATACATACTAAATATAGGTAAAGTAATCGACCGTCTATAAGAATCTTCCTGTTCTGCAGTCGTGCTTTTCCTATATTTTCTGAAATTTCAATTAATAAAATCCTGTAACAAGTGGATTTCTATCGGGAAAACATCAAACCTTGATTGAAGATAAGGTATCTTTAATGCAACGGTATTTGGATAAAGCGAGAAAGTTATGCCTTGTAAAAAGCAGGTACTTTTATAAGTTTCTTGGCATGAGATACATTCAAATCCCATCAGAATTCTAGTGTGTTGGAAAATAAAATCGGTTAACGTATTTCATTGCTTAAATTCGCTCAATGGAAGAAGCAATAACTAAACAGTTAACAGATTGGTTAACCCATCGGCTAAATAGTCGCCTTACCGAGCACTTGTTTCAAATCTTTACAGCCTCAGAAACAGAGTACCGATTCATGCCTAAATTTATGGACGTGCAAATCAGAAAGATTGTGATTTTAGTGTGCGGTGGCGGTATCGAATATTGCGATAATCTGATTGGATCGTAATGCAACACACAATTCTTTTCAAAAATATAATCCAAAAGAAAATAGAAAAATATCATGAAGAAAATCACGTTATTAGCGCTGCTTTTTTCGTTGCTGACAATGCTTTCAAGCTGTGCATTAGAAAAACGGGATATATCACCACAACCGGAATCAACTGCTAATTATGCGGAACACCCAATACCAGCAACACCTTACAATAGAAAAGATTGGCCGCACTGGATAGATGCTGATCGTGATTGCCAGAATACCAGACAAGAATTATTGATAGCTACCAGTAGAAAACCTGTTGAATTCAAAGACTCGAAACATTGCACTGTTATTTCTGGTGAATGGTATGGGGTTTATACCGGTAAGACCTTCACCAAAGCTTCAGATGTGGATATTGATCACATTGTACCGCTGGCACATGCACACAGACACGGCGCGGAAAATTGGACAAAAGAACAACGCAAAACATTTGCAAATGACTTTGAAAATCTTTTGGTCGTTGATGATGCAGCTAATCAATCCAAATCTGACAAAGCACCCCATGAGTGGTTGCCACCTCTAAAATCGTACTGGTGCGAGTATGGCAAGCGCTGGGAGCGTATCAAGGAAAAGTACAGACTGTGGTACAGCAGTCAGGAACGGATAACATTGAATCAACTAGCGGAGACTTGTTTGGAGTAGTCAGCCAAAATCCTTTGCGAACCTTGGCTGACTGGTTTTGATAAAAGATTATTTGAAGCTATTACTTATGCGTGCCATACGCATTCGGTTAATCGGTATTTTTAGAAATAACTTTAGAAGAAAATTAATATTTATCTCTAGTAAAAAGATTTGACGGTATTTATGACGGTACTTTTATGATTCACAAAACAATAATGCTTATTAATACTTGTTTGCAGGACGATATGCGGTTACGGCCCCGGCACCAATTCCTGGTATCGTAAAAATCCATACTACGCACATTAATTTTTAATCCGCGTCATCCTGAAAATTGGATATCAAGGATGGATATTTAAGATTCAGAATGTCATAAGTTGTTCTTTCCACAGCTTTCAAAGTTTCATACCAGTATCTCACCGGCGCACGCATTGATATCGTTGCAAGTCGCGCGCATCTAGCCATTCAAAAAATAACGTACCGTTCTATTTCAATTGAGATTCTTTTAATTATTCACAGATCTGTGGATAACTTTGTGAATATTCTCTTTATAAATGCTGCAGACCAATTAGAAAACGAGATTCTATCTTAAATTAACTACTTAACGTTTTAATTAAATATTACATTTCATACTGTTATGCAGCCTTCTTACCCATAGCGGCAGACAAAGAAGCAGCATCTGTTTTGTCATTAGCCTGTGGATGACTTGAAATGTCAAGAAAAATTGAGTGGTTGACAGCATTTTCAGAAAATATGCCAAAAATGTCTCCGGCTATAAATTTTTAACCTCCGATACCGATAACTGTCTCTGCGAGCGATTCATATGTTGGATCGTATTTCTATAATATTTCAACAATTTAATACAATTATACTTATGCCAAAATTGCGTCTAAAAATTATCAAATCGAGACCCCAAAAACATCCAACGCGTGCAAACAATTTTTTTATCAAATGCCGCCAATACATCCATCAAAAACTTAACAAATTGATCGATAGCGACATCCTCCCCTTAATCATTGCGCCGTCCATTTTTATTCTCTTAACAGCGCTTGAATGGTGGTACTGGTATCTCGAAATACCCACTCCATCCCCGATCTTACTGACCATCATTGCTTTTTTCATCGGAGCCTTCTGTGCCTATAAGTTATTCTGGCAAAAGAAGAATACCAACGACCCCCATCAACTGCATCCGACGATAGAACGGCACACAAGGTTGCATTAATTCCTATCAACGACTCCGAACTGACAACTTAACCAAGTTGTCAGTGATGCGGGGTATACTAATACCCACCATCTACCTGACAAAAACCAAACGGAATGCACAAGAAAGTGTATTACAATAGCGCTTGCCCGGTCTGCAAAGCGGGGATAGAAAGTCAACGTCAACATCTTAAACGATGTGGCGTAGATGATATCGAGTGGATCGATGTACACACCAATCCCAAAGCCATCGCGGAAGTAAACAGTTCGCTAGAACAAGTCCGTGAGCGATTGCACGTTAAGGATAGCGATGGCGCAATCAACACCGGTATCGATGCATTCATTCATCTCTGGCGGCAATCACCCAAACAACGCTGGTTGGCAAAGTTGCTACAATTTCCGGTCATCCGGCAACTTGCTCAAGCGGCTTATAATTGCTTCGCAAAATTGTTATATCGCTGGAACCGGTTATTAAAACATTGGTAAACGCCCGGGTTACGATGCCATTTTCCAGGTCAACGCGTTGCCGGCATAAAGCGGTATTAATCGCTCATCCGCAAAGTCAAAATGCTGCGGAACTGTCCAGGTCTCTTTTTTCAGTGTGATAGTCCCTTGATTGCGCGGCAACCGGTAAAAATCAGCTCCGTGGAAGCTGGCAAAAGCTTCCAATCGGTCCAGAGCGCCCGCTTGCTCAAATGTCGTTGCATAAAACTCGATTGCAGCATGCGCGGTATAAATCCCGGCGCAACCACAAGCATTTTCTTTACTCGACAGCGAATGCGGCGCGCTATCGGTGCCCAGAAAAAACTTGGGATTGCCGCTTATAGCCGCATCCAGCAGAGTCCTGCGGTGAGTCTCACGTTTCAATACCGGCAGGCAATAATGGTGCGGACGAATCCCGCCCTGAAAAATCGCATTACGATTCAATAACAGATGATGCGCGGTAATCGTGGCCGCAATCGGATGCGATGATTCTTTAACAAACTGAACTGCGTCGCGCGTAGTGACATGCTCGAAGACCATGCGCAAATGAGGAAACCGTTGTGTCAGCGGCAGCAATACCCGATCGATAAAAACTTTCTCTCTATCGAACACATCGACAGCGGAATCGGTCACTTCACCATGCAGCAACAGCGGCAAATCCTGTGCTTCCATCGCTTCCAGCACCGCATAGCACTTCATAATATCGGTCACCCCGGCATCCGAATTCGTCGTAGCGCCAGCCGGATATAATTTCACCGCATGCACCACGCCGCTTTCCTTTGCCCGGACAATCTCCGCAACCGGGGTGTTATCGGTCAGATACAACGTCATCAAAGGTTCAAACTGGGATACTAATGCATCCGGTAATGCCGACAGTATGCGCTGCCGGTACGCCGAAGCCTGATCGACTGAAACTACCGGCGGCCGTAAGTTGGGCATGACAATGGCTCGGGCGAATTGCCCTGCGGTATGCGGCAATACCGCACGCATTTGTTCACCATCGCGCAAGTGCAAGTGCCAGTCGTCAGGCCGGGTAATGGTAATGCTAGTCAAGATCGATTCCGGGCAGTGTTAATCAGCTTCATTATAACGTACGCAAGCTTAAAACCCAGGTTCGCTGGATTTTAGATTTAATGCTAATTGATACAGCGCATTTTTATTTTCACCGGTAATTTCAGCGGCCAGTTTCACCGATTGCTTCAGCGGCAGTTCCGCCAGCAAGCATGATAAGGTATGCCGGGCATCTTCGCTGATACCCGATTCTTCCGGCATCTCCGCCCCTGATAGCAGCAATACGAACTCCCCCTTTTGCTGATTGCTATCCGCTTGCAGCCAGGCAAGCGTTTCTGCCAATGTTCCGCAATAAATTGTTTCAAACAACTTGGTCAGCTCCCGGGCTATGGTTATTTTCCTGTTTTCGCCAAACACTTCGATCATATCCGTCACCGACTCCAGAATACGATGCGGCGCTTCGTAAAATATCAGCGTAAATAGGTACGGCTTCATTCCGGTTAGCGCACGTTTGCGTAACCCGGATTTTGTCGGCAAGAAACCATAAAACAAAAAATGGGGATCGCTGATACCCGCTGCGGATAACGCGCAAACTGCCGCATTGGCGCCCGGAATTGGAATAACCCGGCAACCGCCCTCGCGCACGCGTTGCACCAGAATCGCACCCGGATCGGAAATGCCCGGTGTACCGGCGTCAGTCACTAACGCCACACGCTCTCCGGCCCGCAATAACGACAATATTTTCTCGGCAGCCGCGCTTTCATTATGCTGATGTAACCGGATCCATTTTGCGGTGATATGGTGCTTCGCCAATAAATGCGCGGAATTTTGCACATGTTCCGCGGCAATCGCATCGACCTCCGCCAACACCTCCAAGGCGCGTAAACTGATATCGCTTAAATTTCCTATTGGGGTGGCAACCACATATAATGCACTCTTTTCCAGCATCATTTTCATCCATGACACGTTGCTTTTCGATTTTCCTGGCACTGTTTCTGGCAATATACGGCAACCGGGCAGTATTGGCCACCGGACAAGAAGAATCACCGTTGTCCGGCATTGCCGCCGGCCCTGTGATTGTGTCCCATATCGCGTTGATATTGCCGCTGGAATCGCCGTCGTTTGCGGAAGCGGCCAATGTCGTCAAAGATGGATTTGAAGCCGCCGCGCAGCGCGGACAGGCATTGCCGTATACCATCCGGTTATATGCAACCAGCGACGAACCGCTCGATATTCTCATGAATTATCACCATGCGATCGCTTCCGGCGCGGTATTTGTAGTGGGTCCGCTCACCCGGGACGGTGTTTCCGCGATCGCATCCAGCGAGGCTTTGGCAGTTCCGACATTAACATTGAACACGGTTGATACCAACCTGACCTTGCCGGGCAATCTTTATCTCTTCGGTTTACAAACGGATACCGAAGCCAGTCAAATCGCAAAATTGGCATCCACGAGTGGCAGAAACCATGCCGTCGTCATCGGAGATGACAGCGCTTTATCCAGACGCCTGCAAAATGCTTTCATGCAGCGATGGCAAGAAGAATACGGCTACACCTCGCAATTATACCGTTATACCGACAATCCGGTTCTTTTACAGCAACTGCGGGATTTAACCGCTGGCGAAGAACGGTTGGTTTTCCTGGCTCTGGACGCAACCAAATCGCGCATCATCCGCCCTTATATCGATCCGGAAACCCCGGTTTATGCCACTTCGCAGATTTTTACCGGTACCGCCAACTTTCTTCTCAATAGCGATTTAGAAGGTATCCGGTTTCTCGACATGCCATGGCTGCTGCAACCCGATCATGCCGCTGTAATGGCCTACCGCCATACCGGCAGCAATTCCAGAAGCACCGAAATGGAACGCCTCTATGCCTTAGGCATCGATGCTTTCCGTCTCATGACCAACTTGTTGCAATGGCACTCAGCCGGCCAGATCGCATTCGACGGCGTCACCGGAAACATCCGTTTTAACCCGCCCAATCTATTCGTGCGTGAACCCATCCCGGCGCAATTTACGCAAGGTAAAGTGCAGCTCATCACAACTCCCGAGAATATCAGCGAAGATGAAAGGCAGTGATGCCGAGAAAATCGCCATCGCTTTTTTGCAACGGCAGCAATTAGTGCTTCTAGCCCAAAATTACCGCTGCCGCTTTGGAGAAATCGACCTGATCATGCGCGATCATGACACATTGGTATTTATCGAAGTCCGCATGCGATCAAACGACGCGTTTGGGGGCGCCGCTGCCAGCATCACGCCATCCAAACAAGCCAAGCTACTGCGTACCGCCCGGCATTATCTGGCAGAAATCAATAGTGAGCCGCCTTGCCGGTTCGACGCATTGCTGTTCTCAGGAGTCGATGGCAAAAAAATCGAATGGATAAAAAATGCGTTTGGCGAATAACGCTAATAACATTCGATGCAGAATAATCAGGAAAATTAATTTCTAACAAGCCGTTGAAAAACGTTTTCGAGGCAGCCGATACAAGGCAAAAACAAGCGAAAAAGCGCAGTTTATGCGGTATAAATGAGCGTTTTGAGCTTGTTTTTAACACCGTAGCGGCAACGCAGATAGTTTTTCAACGGCCTGTTAAACCAACCGTTCTTTTCAATAAGAACATCTAGCTGATTCCATTGACTTAATCAATTTTTCATATCACTTCCGTAAAAAATTTCAATATTTTTTACACTGACTTGCATCCAAAATCCGATTCCTCGCGTATTGAGTTATGAAACCGCTTGCAAAAGCTTCTCAAGCGGTTTCAGTGTTTGCCAATCAAAACCCGGCAAGGCTGATTTGGAAAAAATTTAAAACTCATCAACAGGAGAGGAAATCATGACTATGACATCAAGACCATCAACCGAATGGATCAAATATCTTGGCATCGCCTTAATTTGCGCTTTGGTAGCCATTGATGGTATCGGCTCGGTAATGGCGGATTCGACCAAAGCAGCCGGACAGCAAACCGAAGATAGCAACACTACGGAACCACGGCTGGTCATAAAAAGCGATACGGTTGCGTCAAGATTGGGAGGGTATCACGGCATCTTGGCTTTTTTGCATAACTTCGCCGTACCCGCTTTGCTCGCAGACGGAGAAATTGTCGCTTTCTTTGGTAATTTGACAGTCACACCGGATGATATCGAGCAGTGTTTGGCAATGATGCTGGATCATGATTTGGGAGATTCCTCACCGCATAGCGGCGCGGTCGTCGAATCCGGGCATAAATGCCGCGGTTTAATGCCGAAGATTCATAAAGGCCGGAACATTCCGGATCGGACCATTAGCAGATTTATTCAGATCGTCAGCGAGCAAGCTGCACTAGCGGGTGTCAGCAAAGTGGATATCAAAGCGATTGCTAAAGCGTTGGAACAAAATCGTGGCGGCGTTCGTAATAAATAAATTCCCCACAATAAGCAGCCCGCTGCTTGCAGTGGGTTGCTGATGCCATCAAATTGACCGAATATTTGTCCTCTGCATAAGCCTAAATTACCCCCTGGTTCAGATGAACTCTGCATGCAAAATATAATTGTAGGACTTAGCCTTTCTTCTTGCCATGCACTTCCTAAGCTTGTCGAAAAACTCGATCTGTTTTTCCTAAAATTATCAGAAGCATTTTTTGATATCGGGACATACATCCTGAAAAATTGTTAAACAAATCAATTATTCAGGGGCATATGACTTCTATCACTTTCACAAATATGATGATATCTTCTTTCCAAGATTAAAAATGTGGTTCATGTGACAAGAGCATCCTTGCAATATGAGCCATATATCTCTTCACTTCCATAAAAATATTGTACTTAAAATCTGGATTTTAGTTACTGACTTATATTTCAGATCACATAAATACGGCTATAAGGAGAATACAGGTGTCAGAACTACGCTTGGCGGGAAATTTCATAGATCTTCCTAAGTACAATTTTGGCCATTTACAAATCGTACTCGTAAAAGAAGATGGAACTCAGTTAGAAAACGAAGTACAAGAACCGTATACAGAAGGCCGCTTAATGTGGAAATACCCTAAGGATGAAAATCACACAGCTCCGTATTACTCTTTAGATGGCAATTCTAAGTATGCTTTTACAACATTGGATCTTGGCGACCGTAGCGTAGAAAGCGTCTGGGAAATACTTTCACAAGTCCGTAGTGAATTTACCGTGAAAGGTTCAAATATTTTGTATGGACCGAATAAGAATAGTAACTCCTACGCCACTTCACTCTTATCAGTTATTGGAATTGACATATTCGACGTCCTTGCAGGGGCAACGCCAACTGATGTCACTGATGGTTTTCCAAGCGCAGGAGTTAACGTGCTTAACCTGGAAAGTGATGCGTTTTCTTTAACATTAATCGGCAGCGGAGAAAATGACATATTTCACACGGGCATCCGGGACGATACCATCTCTGGGAAGGCAGGAAACGATACACTTACTGGTGGAAAGGGCAATGACTATCTATTTGGTGGAATTGACACTGATATTTATCACATTGCGCGATCTGGCGATGGTATCGATACGATTGCAGATGAAGATGGCAGAGGTTTTATTTTTCTTGATGGAAAGAGTATTACCGGCACCGCGATCCCTGTTACAGGCGGCACAGGCAGTAAGCAGCTTTATGAAATAAAAAACAATAACGTTAAACTTGAATACGATACTGTATCAAAAGCACTGACCGTTTATGACTGGAATGGCAGAAGTACAAACGATCGAATTATTATTAAAAATTTTGATAGCGGTGAATTGTTTATTCATCTTGCAGCTACAACAACCGAACCGACTCCAACTCCAACTCCAACTCCAAAACCGCCTATTTTAGATCCAAGCACCGATGGGAATTCCAGCACCCTCTTATCTGTACAGGCTGTGAATAAAACCATTACTACTAACACTAAGATTCCGCTTTCAGATCTATTTCCGCGTAGTGGTTGGATCGACAATGATGGGGTGAAAGACATTGTGTCTTTTGCTGTCGCAGACAGAACCCCCGGCGGCGGATTTCTGGAAGTTAGTGGCGTACAAGCCGAAACTGGTAAAGTTTATGAATTCCCGATTTCCGATCTTGTGAATTGGTATTTTGTGGCCGGTCCAAATGCCGCAGTGGATGAGGTGGGTTTTAATATCATTCAGGCTAACGGCGACTGGAGTTCACGATTGGAACCTGGTGCGATTGTTACAACCACTGTTCCTACAAAACCCGACCCGAAACCTATTGTCCCTGGAACAAAACTTCCTCCGACAGGTGAAGGATCGAACCTTGCAGCACTGTCATTCAGTTCCACGTCGACAGGCGCTTCCTCCGGCGGTTCGGTCGAAGTAACTTATACGATCAAAAATATTGGCGATAAAATAAGCGCAAAAGGTAAAGCAGACATCATTTTAGCAACCACCGCGGATTTACTGAGTGGCCGGAAAGTTGGCGATGGCTTCAATATACCGGAGCTGAAGCCTGGCGAAGAAAGAACTTACACACGCACTGTCGATGTTCCCATTTCAGGAAACGGTAATTATTTTTTGGGTGTCGATGTACGGTCTGTTTCACTCGGCCACAATTTGATCGAGAGCGACGACACCGCTTCCATGCCTTTCAAGATCGGACCGGGTTTATCCGGAGATCCCGACCTTCACCCAGGTTTTAGCGATCCCAAAAAAATATTTTCTCAAGGTAATGTCGAAACAATCGACTTTAACATCTCGACGAATGCCAATGGTTCGCCTCCCTATGACTACAGAGTCTTACTGTCGCGCGATGACACAGCGTCATCCGACGATGTTGTTCTTGTTGACATGACAACGCGAAGTGGTCTTGGGAATGGTGGAACGCATTATTACGACAATACAGAAATTACGATCCCCAGCTACGTTCCTGATGGTTTATATCATTTAATTGTGGTAGCTGATCCGTTCGCAAGAATTTCTGAAACACAGGAAACCAACAACACTCGGGCTCGACAAATTGCGGTAGTTTCTCGCCCAGCCGACGCCAACAAGCTTTCTAATATTGTGGGTTCTCATGTTGTCGTTGAAACAGACATTATGGAAACTCTCCAACCCTATAAAATCGAATCCTATGGGTTTATGGATTCGGTTGATGATCCTGTAAACGCCTCTGCGGATGGTCCATTAATTCCATTCACAGTTAAGCTATACCTCTCTGAGGATAATATTTTTGATAAAAGCGACATACCGTTTAATAAAAGTGTTGAGCTTATCCAACAACCATTAGGTCAAATCTTCAAAGACAGCGGCACATTCCCGCTCCCACAATGGATAGATAGTGGCGATTATTATTTATTCGCCGTTTTTGATACTGAAAACGAGATTACTGAGGATATTGAATCCGACAATGTAACGAGTGGAACAAATGTAACTATCGTTAATAACCTTGCAAGAACGGTGACTGCTGTTAACGATGCTATTGATCTGACTGAAGGCAATACGATTTCAGTGAATATCCTTTCGAATGATAGGACTAGTATTGATCAGGTGATGACTGTTCAGCGATTTGAAGGTGACTTCGTTGGATCCTCCGCGCCGTTTAACGGTAAAACGAAAGGGGGCTTGGGCTACTCGATCGCTAGCGACGGTACTTTGAATTTAGACACATCAACCCTTATTTTCGATTTAATGCCTGGCGAGATTAGAACCGAGACTTTCCGATATGAACTCAAAGCTGCATCCGACGGCACTTCAGATCTAGGTGAAGTTACCATCAGCATCCGCGATCCTAATTCCGATACCATTCGAGTCATTCCTGATGATCCAACAGTAAAAGAAACAGACGGCAAGATCGATTTCACCGTTACACGATCAGGCAGCAGGGTGAATACCGAAGAAACGATATACGTTACAATCACGCAGGAATATGGCAGTACCAACAATAGTGACTACACCAACCTGTTGAAGCAACCATTCACTTTCAGTGCCGGTGAGGCAACTAAAACTATTCCTGTCAATATTTTACCGGATAGCGTTACCGAATCCGACGAGTCATTTGGCTTAATCATACAAGCCAATCCAACCGACCCAAGCTCAACCTTCCTTACTTCGACATCATTCACTATCCAAAATAGCACTGCGACCATCACAAAGCCCACAGGTGTAATACCGGTTGGAGATGAAATTCTGGTCGATATCGCGACAGAAAATGATCAATCAGGCCCGCAGGTTACGGCGTTGTTAAAAGGCGGATTTGTTGTAACCTGGAAGGATATAAGCGATAACGCTATTAAAGCGCAGGCATTTGCAGTTGACGGCAACAGGTTGGGAAATGTGATCCAGGTCAATACTGCAACGCAAAATGGTAAATCGATTCCACAGATCACGGCGCTTCCGAATGGTGGTTTTGTAATTATTTGGAAAGACTTTACGCAAGGAATTGGCGGGGCAAGTGGCGATTCGAGTGATGGAGCTATTAAAGCACAAGTATTTGACGCTAGCGGCAGCAAAGTAAGTGATGAAATTCTGGTCAATACTGCGACACAAAATGACCAATCTAACCCGCAGATCGCCACACTACCTGGTGGTGGTTTTGTGATTACTTGGATAGATTATAGTCATGGCATTGGAGGTGCGAGCGGCGATTCTAGTGATACAGCCATTAAAGCTCAGGTATTTACAGCTGACGGCAGCAAATCGGGCAGTGAAATCCTGGTCAATACCGCTACGCAAAATACACAGTGGGAACCACAAATCTCAGCACTGCGCGATGGCGGTTTCGCGATTACCTGGCTGGATGAAAGTCAAGGTATTGGTGGCGCGAGTGGCGATTTCAGCGGTAGATCCATCAAAGCACAAGCATTTGCTGCTGACGGCAGCAAGTTAGGCGATGAAATCCTGGTTAATAGCGCGACGCAAAATTCTCAGGATGTCACACAGATTACGGCGTTAACGAATGGTGGTTTTGTAATTACCTGGAATGATTTTAGTGAAGGTGTTGGAGGTACAAGCGGCGATTTCAGCGGCGGATCCATCAAAGCACAAGTATTTGCTGCTGACGGCAGCAAGGTTGGCAATGAGATTCTGGCTAATACCGCGACACATAATGGTCAGCATGATACGCAGATCACCGCTCTGCCTAGCGGTGGTTTTGTGATTACCTGGGTGGATTATAGTCATGGCATTGGAGGCGCGAGCGGCGATTCTAGCGACACAGCCATAAAAGCGCAGGTATTTACAGCTGACGGCAGCAAACTTGGCGGTGAAATCCTAGCCAATACAGCAACGCAAAATAACCAGCTGTCTCCACAGATCACCGCATTCCCGGATGGACGATTTGTAATTACGTGGATAGATTTTAGTCATGGCATTGGTGGTGCAAGTGGCGATTCTAGTGATATGGCTATTAAAGCACAGGCATTTACAGCTGATGGCAGCAAACTTGGCGGTGAAATCTTGGTCAATACCGCGACGCAAAATGATCAGCGAAATCCACATACCGCCGCATTGCCGGATGGAGGATTTGTAGTTGCTTGGGAGGATAACAGTCAGATTGTAGGTGATACGCCAGATGTCTTTCCTGTATTTGGTTTTGCGATAAAGGCACAGGTTTTCAACGAAAATTTTACGGTGTCGGCAGCCACTCCAGATCGATTATTTAATTGGGCTGAAAGCGCATTCGATAGTATTTTCCCCAATCATACAGTCTCACAAGAGATTGAAGGTTTCTATGCTCGTATCTATGAAAACGGGAACATCCTAGGCGAACTAAATAACAATATTTACTTTTATGACAATAGTGCTATTACTATTAATCTTGTCGGTACGGTAAATGATTTTCTTCCAGGTGCGATAACAGCTGGATTCTAGATCTTTAAAGGTGTGGCCAGACTGTTAGCTTCAATCAGGTTAGGATTTTTAGTATTCTCGCAATGGGAATATTAATACTAGTCAATGGAACAGCAGTTAATCAGAGCCTCGATGCTTGCTTGTTCAAAAAGTGACACCGTAAAAAACGCAGGAATAAGATCGCGCCGAGATTCGCAGCAAATAAACTCTCCGCCGCCAACAAACCCGCTGCTTCCAGTGGGTTTGTAATTGACAGCTACTTCATGGAATGCAAACCGATTACGTTGCCTTCGGTATCACGGATCATCGCGATAAATCCATATTGGCCGATCGGCATTTTAGCTTGCACAATCTCTCCGCCCGATGACACTGCCCGCTCAGCTTCGACAGCACAGTCAACGCACGAAAAATACACCAGCACGCAATTGCCGCCAGAAGGCCCATCTGCCATTTTGACCAATGCGCCAGGCGCACCCATGGCATTCTCGATCATCGGAAAACTCCACAGCTCGGCCGGCATATCCGCAGGCGTTTGCAAATGTTCGAGTTTGGTCTGAAACACCGACTCATAGAATTGTTTGGCGCGCGTCATATCTTGCACATAGATTTCAAACCAGCCGACAGGATTATGATTCATTAGCAAGTCTCCTATTGTTACATCCAGCGGTTATTTAATCAGAAATTCACAACCACACCATCAATCCCATTTCCAGCGGATGCGTCAGCAGCGAATGGTACGGATAAACCCGGATGAAATATTCCTGTTTCCCGCACAATTCCGGCGTAAGCTTGAGCTCAAACAAATGCTCGCCGGAATCCTGCACGCCGGTACATTCCAATTGAAAATGCTGAAAATTACCGAGCCGGGTGGTCTTGAATTGACGGCAAATCAACAATTCGACGACCACATCTCCGGGAGCCAGATTGTTCAGCTTAACCGCCACTTTGAAATCCAATGTTTCGTCGAAATAGATCCGTTCAACGGGTGCATCCAGACGCCTCAGCGATACTCCGGGCCAAGCTTGCCTGATCTTGGCTTTCCATGCCGCGATATTTCTAGCGCCGGAAAAATCATCCGCAGCGTATGACGCTCCTTTTTTGCTGGCGGAACGGTAAAATTTGCTGACATACTCGTCCACCATGCGGGTGGCGTTATATCGAGGCAATAGCGACCTCATCGAATGCTTGGCCATTTTTACCCAATTGGACGAGTAGCCGAGCTTGCCGTAGTTGTAGAACAACGGCACCACCTGATCCTGCAAAATTTCATACAATGCGCGGCTTTCCTCTTTGTCGCGGACTACACCTTCCATATCTTCCGGACCCGGCTTGATCGCCCAGCCGTTCTTGCCGTCGTAACCTTCCCCCCACCAGCCGTCGAGCACGCTCAAATTAATCGCGCCGTTGATTCCCGCTTTCATGCCGGAAGTGCCGCTGGCTTCCAGCGGATAAATCGGATTATTGAGCCAGACATCGACACCGGCGACCAGCCGCCGGGCAAGGCGCAAGTCGTAGCCTTCGATTAACAGCAGTCTCCCCTCGAATTCGGGAAAATTGGCAATCTGGCTGATGCGGCGGATCAAATCCTGACCCGGTACATCCGCCGGATGTGCTTTACCGGCAAAAATCAGCAATACCGGCCGTTCCTGATCAAGCACGATTCTCCGCAACCAATCGAGATTTTCGAACAACAAAGCCGCGCGCTTATAAGTCGCAAAACGACGCGCGAACCCAATCGTCAGCACACTGGGATTAATCGGATCGACAAACTTCAACAGCCGGTCGAGATGCGCTTCGGAACCGCGATTTCTGGCATTTTGCTCGGCAATGCGCGAACGGATGCCGTAAAACATTTGCGATTTCAACGACTGCCGCACGCTCCAAAACAAATGATCCGGTATTGCGTCGATACGCGACCAATATTCGTCATCGCACATTTTATTGCGCCATTCGTACCCCAAATAGCGATCGAACAAATCCGCCCATTCCTGCGCCAGAAACGTCGGCACATGCACACCGTTGGTGATATAGCTGATCGGATTTTCTTCCGGCTCGATTTGCGGCCATAAATCCCGGCAAATATCCGCGGAAACGCCTCCGTGAATCTTGCTGACACCGTTGTGCGTGCGCGATCCGTGAATTGCCAGGGCGGTCATATTGAAATCGGGGCTCCCGGGAATATGGCCCAACGCCATGAATTCTTCGTAAGAAATGTGCAAATCGCGGTAGAAGCTGTCGAAGTAGGTTTGCATCATTTCCGCAGGAAAATGATCGTGTCCGGCCGGAACGGCAGTATGCGTCGTAAAAACCGTGTTGACCGCCACGCTTTCCAAAGCGCTGGCGAAATCCAGGCCCTGCTGCACCAGATTGTGGATGCGTTCCAGAATCATGAATGCCGCATGGCCCTCGTTGATATGCCACACGGTCGGTTCAATCCCCAGCGCATGCAACGCGCGCACGCCGCCCATGCCCAGCATGATCTCCTGCTCGATGCGCATGGCTTTGTCACCGCCGTACAAATTGTGCGTGATATTCCGATCTTGCGGCGAATTTTCCGGTAAATCGGTATCCAGCAAATACAACATGACATGACCGATCCTGACTTGCCAGACTTTTGCGATGACCGGACGGCCCGGCAGCGGCACTTCGATTTGCATGGAAGAACCGTCCGGATGCATCACCGGCGTCACCGGCAGATCTCCGAAATCCGACACGGTATACGTCACTTGCTGATTGCCAAGCCGGTCGATCGTTTGAAAGAAATAGCCTTGACGGTAGAGCAAGCCAATCGCGACAAAAGGCAAATGCAAATCGCTCGCCGCTTTGCAATGGTCACCGGCCAGAATACCCAACCCGCCCGAATAGATCGGCAGACTCTCGTGAAAACCGAATTCGAAACAGAAATAAGCGACCTGATCCTGCGGGCCTAAACTTTTAGAGCCATTCAACGCAGACGGCGCATCGTGATAAGAATCGTAGGTAGACAGAATACTGTTATACGATGCCATAAAAATACGGTCTTCCGTTGCCTTCAGCAGCACCGACTCATCGACGCGCTTCAAAAAGGCTTTCGGATTATGTCCGACTGCTTCCCACAAAACCGGATCCAGCCGGGAAAACAGCGTGCGTGTCGCTCGATCCCAGCTATACCAGAGATTATTGGCCAACTCCTCCAATCGCTTGAGCCGCGGCGGTATCTTAGGGTTTACAGTAACGGTAAAAGCAGTGCGCGGAAACATTCGAATTCTCCAAAACTAAAAATAATGATCGGCAAACGCCAAGTTTATCGCATATCACCCATCAAGCCACGAAGAGTCTGTCAGAGCTTGATTAACCAGACCGGTTAAGCAGCCGTTGCGCTTCTTGTTGCGCGCCTAACAGGCCAACTTGCGGATTGGTAACGATATGCACCGGGATTTCGTGCATTAATGCGGAAAACCGTCCTTTGGCGCAAAATGCTTTGATAAAACCGCCCGAACACAACACATCGGCGATTTTGGGCGCGATCCCGCCAGCCACATAAACACCGCCGCGGCATAATCCCGCCAACGCCAGATTACCGGCATACGCTCCATAAATCGCGGCGAACAGTTCCAGCGATTGAATCGCCACCGGGTGATGTTGCATCAGTGCCAGCGATGTGATGGCCGCACCGCTATCTTCTTCAAGCTCAACGGGAACCGGATGGAAATCGCCGCCATCGTTTTGTTGCAAGAACTTAAATATATTGGTCAATCCGGAACCGGATAATAAACGTTCGACCGACACATGACCGAACCGGTGTTGGAGCGACTCCAATAATTTAATCTGCAGCGGATCAACCGGCGCGAAATCCATATGCCCCGCTTCTGTCGGCAAGGCGTGATACCGGTCATGCAACCATGCCAGCCATGCCACGCCCATGCCGGTGCCCGCGCCCAAGACAACCCGCGTGGTTTGCGGATGCGGATGCGCTTGCCCGGCTTGCAGTGTCAGTAAATCGCTGGACGGCACATGTTCGATTGCCAGTGCAATGGCTTCAAAATCATTGAGCAGCTTTACGGCGGGAATTGAAAATTCCGCCGAAAGGCTTGCGCTGCTGAATTGCCAGGATAAATTCGTCAATGCCACCTGCTGACCGGTAATCGGTCCCGCTACCGCAAAACAAGCCGCATGCGGTCGATTGGAAGCTCCGGCTTGACTCAGAAAATCCCTCAGAATCTCTGAAAAGGAGGTGAAATCGGCGCTATGATAATGCCGGATCAAGCGTTCCTGTCCAGTGTCATCGGTTATTTCAACCAATTGCAATAAAGTTTTGGTGCCGCCAATATCGCCGCAAATCAACTTTTTATTCATACGTTTTTTATCCGGCAATTAATCAATCCGCGCTGTTCATCACACTCCAGACTCTTTCACGCGTACCGCACGGTCTCTATCCACGAACATGTTTTTATTGTCTTTACCGGAGTTTGACATACAATTATGTCACGGTAGTGTTTTTTAATAGACTAGATGGTAAATTCATTGATCATCGCCTCAACCAATACTGCGGAATTAGCGCTCTTACCCGAAATGGCCACACGGCACGGCTGTATTACCGGCGCAACCGGCACCGGCAAAACCGTGACGCTGCAAAAAATGGCGGAAAGCTTTTCCAGTATCGGCGTGCCGGTTTTTATGGCTGATATCAAAGGCGATCTGACGGGTATCAGCAAACCCGGATCGCTGTCTGACAAACTGCGAACACGCCTGGAAAAATTGCAACTGAGCGAACCTATCTGGCGGGGCTTTCCGGTAACGCTATGGGATGTATTACAGGAAAACGGTCACCCGCTGCGCGCAACGATTTCAGATATGGGACCGTTGCTGCTATCGCGCTTGCTGAACCTGAATGAAACCCAGGAAGGCGTATTATCACTGGTTTTCAAAGTAGCCGACGATCACGGATTGCTCCTGCTCGATTTGAAAGACTTGCGCGCATTGCTGCAGTTTGCCGGCGACAATGCGAATGCGCTTAAAGCCCAATATGGCAATGTGTCATCCGCTTCGATCGGCGCGATTCAGCGGGCCTTGCTGCAAATCGACACACAGGGCGGCGAGCGCTTCTTTGGCGAACCGATGCTCGCTATCGAAGATTTAATGCAAACCATCGACGGCCAAGGCGTCATCAATATCCTCGCTGCCGAAAAATTACTAAACTCGCCACGGCTCTACAGTTGCTTTCTGCTATGGCTGTTATCCGAGCTATACGACCAACTGCCGGAATGCGGCGATCGTGATAAGCCGAAACTGGTATTCTTTTTTGACGAAGCGCATCTGCTGTTCGATATGGCTTCGCCTGCGTTGCTGGAAAAAATCGAACAAGTCGTGCGCCTGATCCGCTCCAAAGGGGTCGGTATCTATTTCGTCACGCAAAACTCGCTGGATATCCCGGAAAAGATCCTGGCGCAGCTCGGCAACCGCATTCAACACGCATTGCGCGCATTTACCCCGCGCGATCAAAAAGCGGTCAACGCCATCGCGGAGACCATGCGCTCGAATCCGCAGCTAAACGTCAAACAAGCGATTCTGGAACTGTCCGTCGGCGAAGCATTGGTTTCGTTTCTCGATGCCGACGGCACGCCGGGCGTCACGCAGCGCGCTTTTATCTTGCCGCCTGCCAGCCAGACCGGCCCAATATCAACGCAGGAACGCCTGCAATTGATGCAATCCTCGCTCGTAGCCGGCGTCTACGATCAGGCAATCGACCGTGAAAGCGCGTATGAAATCCTGCAAGCACGCGCTGACGTAGAAAGCACTGGCGGCGATTCCTCCAAAACCGCCGATGCCGCAGGTGCAGGCGCTGACGTACTATCCGGTCTGGGTGATTTATTGCTGGGTTCGACCGGTAAACGCGGCGGGCGGCGCGAAGGAATGATCGATGCCTTTGCAAAAAGCGCAGCCCGTTCCGTCGGTTCTTCAATCGCGCGTGAAATCACGCGCGGCTTGCTCGGCTCGCTGCTCGGGCGAAAACGGCGTTAGCCTTCTCCACTCTTTTATACTGCGTTCCGCTATGATCAATGTGACCGTACAACTGCTCGCAACACAACTGAATCAGCATTTCCGCCGCATTTATAATCTCGGCGAAGACGTCGTGGTGGTCTCCAATTTACTGGAAATGGACGGCACCGTCGCCGCCAATGTCAATAACAAGCTGGTCATTTTTCTGGTCAATATCGAGAAGGATGCGGTGCCGTTCCGCAACGTCAATCTTCACGAAGTCGGCGACCGCGAAGTGCAAAGCAGCCTGCCGCTCTATTTCAATATCTACTTGATGATGACGGCCAATTTCACCGGCAATAACTATCCCGAAGCATTAAAGTTCCTATCCAGCACCATCAGTTTTTTTCAGAAAAACCATGTGATCAATCGTCAAACGGTGCCTGAACTCGATGCCCGCGTAGAAAAGCTGATTTTGGATATCGAAAATCTTTCCATTCAGGACTTGAGCAATTTGTGGGGCGCTTTGGGCGGCAAATATCTGCCTTCGATTGTCTATCGCGTCCGCATGGTCGCTTTCGACAGCGGAGACATCGCAGGCCGCACGCCAGTTGTTGGCGAGCCTAAACCGCTGGTTAAATAAGCGTAATAAATACATTAGAATTTTCGATAAACCGTGAATTGATCAGACCATGGGTACTTACCGTCCGCTCTTCAGCGTCACCGTCGAACATGCCTATTTCTCCGGGAATAACTGCAAATTGCTCGAGTTCATTCCCACCGCGTCCTGCACTGCGTTACTGCGCAATGCCGGCTTGCTGCTCAAATCTTCCGAAAGCGGCGTCGCGGTTTATTTTGATCATGACAATATCGATATTCTGCGCCTCCATGCCGCCGACAATCTGACGCTGACATTCAAAGTTTTTGCCAAGGATCCCAATTTTCTGCGCTACACAGCGCCTGGCGCGCCGCCCGATCAGGCAATACTTTTTTTCGATAACCGCGCAATCAACCGAGATGATCCAGACAAACAATTGCTGCACGGCGGCGCCACGGTCGCGGAAGACTCATGGGCGGACATGGCGGTCGAACCGCTGGCAAGCATTCTGGACCGTAAGGATCTGTTCGTAAAGCCAGTATTCATCGTGCAAATGAACATCAGCGCCGATGCGCAGGGATTGTGCTCGGACCAGGTGGATGCGGCGGCGCGCAAATTCTTCATCCGCTTCGGCGCCAACCAGACATTCTGGAATTACTACGTACTCGGCGAACTGTCCAAACGCGCGATCTACATCGCCGATCTGGATAACGCCGTGCAATTCAAATCCATCGGCAATGTTACATTGCCCGGGCAGCGCGAAGCACTCGTGCTGCAATCATCCGTCGCCATTCCGATGCAAGAGCACTCGCGCTATCGTCTGCAACTCAGGGAATCGGGGAACATGGGCGATAAAGTGCTGATCAAGCGCCTGCCGAATGCCAGCGTCGACCAGACCTTCAGCGCAATGATCAATGGCAAAATGGAAAATGTATCGGAGATTTTTGTGAATTAGGGAAACGCGACAAATCGCTCGCGCAGCCAATTAATCAGCGTTTCCCTAGGAATCTGCAGGCGTTGCGGTCTTTCCCCGCCGCCGCGCATGATACCGTTCCAGCCATTTCAGCAATCGCTGCGGCGCATGCGCGCGTTTCCATGCGCCCGCTGCGTATTTATTTGCTTCCGGCCAGGTCGGGTAAGCGTGAATGGTGCTTAGAATCTTGTTTAAACCCAGGCCATGTTTCATCGCCAGCACGAATTCCGCCAGCATGTCGCCGGCATGCCTGCTGACGATACTGACACCAAGGATGCGATCGCTGCCCGGTACGGTCAGCACTTTCACGAAACCGTGCGCAGCTCCGTCGGTAATCGCCCGATCCAGCTCCGAAAGATCAAAACGCGTCACTTCGTAAGCGATATGCCGCGCTTGCGCTTCGTTTTCCGACAAGCCAACCCGCGCCGCTTCCGGGTCGGTGAAAGTCACTCGCGGAATCACCGAATAATCGATCTTGAAGCGTTTGAGCGAACCGAACAACGCATTCACCGAGGCATACCACGCCTGATGCGCGGCGGTGTGCGTGAACTGATACGGACCGGCAACATCGCCGCACGCAACAATATTGGGATAAACGGTTTGCAGCCAACCATTGGTTTCGATGGTGCGCTGCGGAGAAATCCCAATGCCGAGTTGTTCCAGACCGAAACCTTCGGTGCGCGCCACGCGGCCAACCGCACATAACAGCGCATCAAACGGCAGTTTCATTTCTTCGCCGTCTTGCTTACGTATCGCCAAGTATTGCGCGTCGTCTTGCTGCTCGCAATACAGCGTCTCGGTATGCGTCAACAGGGTCACACCATCGGCTTGTAGCGCCGCCTTTACCAGCACCACGGCATCGGAATCTTCACGCGGCAACAAATCGCTGCGGACAATTTGCGTCACCTGGCAATCCAGCCGCGCGAAAGCCTGCGCCAATTCGCACCCGACCGGACCGCCGCCTAGCACGATCAGTCGCTGCGGCCGTTCGGTCAATGTCCAGATGGTATCGGAAGTGTAGTAACGCACGGCTTGCAATCCGGGTATGTCCGGTACCAGCGGACGCGCACCGGTTGCAATGACGATGGCGCGCGTCGTCAGCGTTTGACCGTTCACCGTCACCGCCCACGGTGATACGATGGTTGCGTCGCCGTGCAGCACTTCCACGCCGAGATTGGTGTAGCGTTCCACTGAGTCATGTGGCTCGACGGCTTTGACCACCCGTTGCACCCGCGCCATTACGTCTGCAAAGTCATAAATCACATCGGTATGTTGTATTCCCAGCGTAGCGGCATTTCTTGCTTGCTGTAGAAACGTAGCAGTACGAATCAGCGCTTTGGATGGCACGCAGCCGTAATTGAGGCAATCGCCGCCCATCTTGTGGCGTTCGATCAGCGTCACCTTGGCGCAGGTTGCAGCGGCAACATAAGCGCTGACGAGTCCGGCTGCGCCGGCGCCGATCACCACCAGATTCCGGTCAAAGCGGGCTGGCTTCGGCCAGCGCGCATACAACCGCTGGGTTTTAATCCGCTCAATACCCCAGCGCGCCAGCCACGGAAACAGCGCCAGCAACGTGAACGAAACGATCATCTCCGGCGACATCACGTCCGATAGCTGCGTAATCGCCGCCAGCTGCGTACCTGCGTTAACGTATACGGCGGTTCCGGCGAACATTCCGGCCAGACTGACCCGGAAGTATGTACCGGTCCGCATCGCGGTCAATCCCATCAGCAAATTGATCAGAAAGAATGGAAAAACCGGCGCCAGCCGCAGCGAAAATAAATAAAACGCGCCGTCGCGTTCCAGCCCCTTGTTGATCGCTTCCAGACGGTCGCCGAAGCGCCGCTGCACGATATCCCGCAACAAATACCGCGCCATCCAGAATGCCAATGTGGCGCCAATGGTAGCCGAGATCAAGACCACCGGCACCCCCACCCACACGCCGAATATCGCCCCGCCGGCCAGGGTCATCACTGCAGCGCCGGGAAACGACAAAGCCGCCATGACGACATAAACCGCCGAATAAATACCGATCACCAGCAGCGGTTGCCGCTGATAGGCTTGCAACAAATCATCCCGCCCGTCTTTCAGCATTTCGAGACTGAAAAACCGGCTTCCGTCGAAGATCAAAAAACAGCCGACCGCCAATCCCAGCAGTAAGACGAGCCACCCGCGTTTCCTCATATAAACCTCATACCATTTGGTTTTTCACCGACCGGTTCAGCTTACTACGGCTGATCCCTACCGTTGAAAAAAGCCATTGCAGCACAAACCGGACAAGCAAAGAAGACAGGCCGGGATCGAAAAAGCCGGAATTTGAATCCATTTTTCACAAAGAGTTTACATTCTCTCAACATTTCATCGTGACAAATAACGTATCGTTCGACCACTCGTGCTGATGCGCAATGTAACCTTTTCAATGCGTCATCGGCAGGTAGTCGCGTAAAACTCCGGTGATAGCTCCGGACAATTCCGCGGAACGCTTCGGTTAATTATTAAGCTGATATGTTGAAAAATAGCCAGGAGAAATATCTATGACGCCGCAATCGCAAACTATGAACACAACTAACCCTCAACCCCCAGTGGCCACGCCGGTCGCGAATGAATTTCTGACTTTCCGGCTTGGGCACGAAGAATATGGAATCGAAATTCTGAAAGTGCAAGAGATCCGCGGCTATGACGCAATCACGCAAATTGCCAATTCACCGGAATTTATCAAAGGGGTGGTGAACTTGCGCGGGATCATCGTCCCAATCGTCGATATGCGGATTAAATTCGATCTAGGTCAGGCGCAATACGATCAATTTACGGTAGTCATCATTCTGAATGTAGCCGGACGCGTGATGGGCATGGTAGTCGATGGCGTTTCCGATGTGCTCACGCTGGAAGACGAGCAGATTCGCCCGACGCCGGGTCTGGGCTCGATCATCGATACCGAATACATCATGGGACTGGGAACCGTCGATGAGCGTATGTTGATTTTGATCGACATCGAGAAATTGATGAGCAGCAGCGATATAGGTTTGATTGAATCAAATTTTAACTAAAACACATATCAAATTAATCTTTTAGAGGAGAGAACCATGTTTACAGAAACATCGATTAAATTTCGCTTAATGCTGGTCATGAGTATCCTGTCGGTACTGATGGTGAGTATCGGCGCGTACGGTTTATATGGATTCAATCAATCGAATCACACCGTTCAATCGGTCTACGAAGACCGCATGATGCCGGCGGTGCAACTCGGCACAATCCTCGATGTGTGGTATCAAGTCCGCGAAAAAGGCAGAATCGCAACGCAAGTGAACAATAGCGCAACCGCCGGCGCTTTGGCCGAAGAAGCCAACAAACTGGTAAAACAAAACGAAAGTGTCTGGGCGAAATACCTGGCCACCAGCTTACTGCCGGAAGAGGAAGCCCTGACAAAAGTAAAAGGCGAACAGCATGTGCAATACGTTCAGTCGATGAATAAAACGTTTCAGCTCGCCATCGCCGGAGAATTTGAAGCAGCCGCAAAAAATCTGGAAACCGATACCACGCCAAAATTCAATGCGTTGCGTGATACGGTATTCGCATTGCTGGATTTGCAAGGAACATTGGCTTCCCATCAGTATGCCGATTCACAAAGCAGCTTTGAAACCATTTCGATGATCTCGATCATTGCCATAGCCGCGAGCATTCTGCTGGCAATTACATTCGGGTTCCTGTTGTTACGCTCAATCGTCGCACCACTGGACGAAGCGATCGAGATTGCGCATAAAGTAGCTGCCGGTGATCTGACTTCAAACATTGTCGTGACCTCGACCAAATCGTCAACGGGCCGTTTGCTGCAAGCGCTGAAAGAAATGAACGACAACTTGATCGATCTGGTAGGCAAGGTTCGCTCGGGAACGGATCAGATCGTAACCGCATCGGGCGAAATCGCTTCGGGTAACTCGGATTTGAGTCAACGCACGGAAGAACAAGCATCCAGCCTGGAAGAAACCGCCTCCAGCATGGAAGAACTGACATCGACCGTGAGACAAAACGCGGATAATGCACGCCAAGCCAATCAATTGGCAGTCGGCGCGTCGGAAGTTGCAGTGAAAGGCGGTGAAGTGGTCGGACAAGTCGTGCATACGATGAAATCGATCAACGAAAGCTCGCACAAAATCGTCGACATTATCAGCGTAATCGACGGCATTGCCTTCCAGACCAATATCCTGGCTTTGAATGCTGCGGTGGAAGCGGCGCGCGCCGGCGAGCAAGGCCGCGGCTTTGCGGTAGTCGCGACCGAGGTGCGGACGCTGGCGCAACGGTCAGCCGCGGCGGCAAAAGAAATCAAGGAATTGATCAGTGATTCGGTCAGCAAGGTCGACGAAGGGTCGCGGCTGGTCGACGAAGCGGGAACCACGATGGAAGAAATCGTCACCGCCGTCAAGCGTGTTACCGACATCATGAGTGAAATATCGGCGGCATCGCAAGAACAAAGTTCCGGTATCGAGCAAGTCAATCAAGCGGTCACGCAGATGGACGAAGTCACGCAACAAAACGCCGCACTGGTTGAAGAAGCGGCCGCTGCCGCAGAATCGATGCAAGAACAGGCGCAGGCGCTAACACATGCGGTCAGCACTTTCAAACTGGCAAATAGTCATGCGGCAACGATCGCACCAGTCAAAAGAAGCAATCACGCTGCGAATATTGCCAAACTGCCTAACCGCGGACCGGCAACCAAAAAAGCACCTGCAGCAATTGCACTTACAGCCGCACCTGCAAAACCTCGTAAAGCCGCGACCGGCACCGGCGAAGATTGGGAGGAATTTTAACCGCCTGTAATCGCAGTCAGTAGATCCGGCGGCGTCTGACTTCAAGCGCCGCCGCATTCAGGAGTACAAAATGCCAGCAAAGCCAAACGGCTATCGCTGGCATTTTCATTTACCGTTTCATTTCACTGCAAGTCGCGCCGAACTGAAAACAACTATAGCAACGGTGATGTTTCATGCTGACCGATACTTGCAAGCTCTCCGCCAGAGTTCCTCCGAGCGCGTAGTCGGGGTCGTCATCGACCAGGGTGCAGGCATACACTAGGCATTTCCCTTCGCTTTTCACCACCATGCGGCTGAATGCGCACATAAATCCGCGGCGCGTTTTTTCAGTCTGGTAGTCAGTCATGCAGCTTTGCGTGATCTGCGGCGCGGCTACGGTAATACCCGGCGGATAAAACTCGGGAAACACGATGCGCGGCAGATCCGCCGGCAAACCGGCATTACGGAACACTTCCGCAAAGCATTGCGCGGCTTTGCCAGGCGACATTCCGGCAATTTTCTGGCTGGCGACGGAAACGCCGAAGCCCATCGCATGTAATGCCTTCAGCCCTTCCAGCGCCAGTGCAAACATGCCTGCTCCGCGATTTTTGTCATGCTCTTCCGCTAAAAAATGATCGAGACTGATACGGAAATGCAACGGCTGCGGATGTTCGAGCAAAGCGCGCAATTGCGGCAGGCGCTTCATCAAGGGCTCGGTGGCGTTGGTCAATACCATGCAGGGCCGATGCTGCAATGCATAATCCAGAATATGAATCAAATCTTTGTTTACAAACGGTTCGCCGCCGGTAAAGGAAAATTGCTTGATACCCAGCGTCAACGCTTCATCGATATAAGGCTTGGCATCGTCAAAACGCATCAATTGCAAACGGCCATCGCCAGGCTTGGAGCCTTCCAGGCAAAACGGACACGACAAATTACAGGCCGTGCCGGTATGAAACCACAATTCTTCCAGTGCATGTGCACGGATAAAGCCGCGCGGCTTATCATCCGCCGTCACATACCAATGCTTGGATCGCGATTGCTGACCGCCGCCAACGGGTAACCCTGCCGCTTCCATACTCAACAGCACCCGCCTTGCTGTTGCTCCGCCGCAGCTTCGGCGAACGGCATACCCATGCCGCAGCCGGGAAAAATACCGAAATGCCGGTCAAAATCACCGTAAAAATCAAAATGCCGGATAAATCGCGTATCGTGCAACATGCGCCAGGTATTGCCGCAAACCGGGAATTGTCTGCCGGTTTCGATGAAATGATGCTTATCCAGCCGGAAAGCATGCGCATGGTACGGGATGGTGCCGCGATACACCACGGATTGCCCGTGATCTTCGCAGGCCAATTCCAGACCCGGCAGTTTAAACAGCCGGTAAGTCGCCGAGTAAAAGCGGATATTGCCGGTTTTCTCAATTAATTCGGGATTATCAATCGTAACCGGCCGGTCATCGGCCAGGCGCGGGTCGGTGAAACCGCTGTTGCGCGCCAGCTGTAAAAAATCGTTCCAATACAACGCGCCGCTCAGACACTCGCCGTACAACACCGGGTCGCGCGTCAAATCCGCCGGAATGCGCCGGTCGCTGTAAACATCGGAAAAATATAATTCACCGCCCGGCTTCAGTACGCGGAACGCTTCGCGCAATACCGCCGCTTTATCCGGCGCCAGATTGATGACGCAATTCGATACGATCAAATCCACGCTGGCATCGGCCAGTTCAAGCTCGTCCAAGCGCGCGATATCGCCGTGCAGAAAACGCACATTCCCACGCTTGTAACCGAATGCTGTTTGATGGTATTTCTCGTGCCGGCGTGCAACCGCGAGTTGCTCTTCGGTCATATCCACGCCGATCACTTGCCCCTTTTCGCCAACCAGTTGCGACAGCACGTAGACATCGCGCCCCGCGCCGCAGCCCAAGTCAAGGATCGTCAATCCCTCGAGGAGCTCCGGCAGCACCAAGCCGCAACCGTAATAACGCGCTAGCACTTCGGCATGCACCCGCGCCAGCAACGGTTTAACAAAATGCGGCAGCGCAGCATCGGTGCAACACGCATTGGTCTGTAAATCCTGGCTGTTTGTCAGCGTTTCACCGTAATATTTTTGCACCGCTTCTTGCATGGTGATCCTTTCAATCGAGAATTTTTCATCATTATGAGACCTTTGCACGGTGTCATGAGCGGTACGAGAATAAGGCAAAAATTTGCGAACAAGCGGAGTTTACAACGGGGTAAATGAGCATTTTTCGCGAATTTTTAACGCAATTATCGTGCCGCGTAGTAACCGTGCAAAGGTCTCATTATGTCATTCACGAACCATTTTTAGAATGGTAATTTGCGGCCAAATCCTGTGGCGCCGCACCGCTCATAAATTTCAACGCCAGCAGGCGGTTGTTCAAACTGCGCCGCCACCAGCCGTCGCGTTGCCAACGGCGTGAATCAACAAAAATTGGCTCCGGCAACGCTACAAACCGCCCCAAACGCCGCACTGCTTTCACTAAAGGCACTTCTTCGAACAACGGCCAGGGCGCATGGCCGCCGGCTTGATGATAAACCGTCCGCTGCATGAAAATTCCCTGATCGCCATAGGGCACGCCCAAACGGCAACGCAACGCGATGGCCGGCTCCAAAATCCCCGCCGGCCATGCCCGCGGCGCGGCAAAGCGGAACCGGAAATAACCACCGATCGCGCCGCGTTGAATCGCCGCAGCCATCACCGGCAACGGATCGGCTGCTAGTTGCGCATCGGCATGCAGAAACCATAACACATCGCCCCGGGCTTGCGCCGCACCGATGCCAAGCTGCCGGCCACGGCACGGTTCACCGGTCAGTCGAGTAGCCGCCGATTGTTCGCAAAGCTCTGCGCAATGGCGGCTGTCCGCCGCGTCGACGACGATGATTTCGCGAGGTTGATGCGGCAACCGCCGCAACTGTTCCAGCAAACGCGCCAACGGCGCTTCATCGCGATAGCACGGTATCACGATGCTGAAATCAGGCATTATGGGTGTCCGCTTCTGAAAGAATGCGACTGACCATTTGCAGCAATGCCCGCCGCGCAGGCCGCGGATCGCGCTGCAGCAAGGCCACCAGCTTTACCACGTCGCGCCATTCATCCACGTCGCAGCCATGCCCAATCGCGCTTACCGAATGTCCGGCCCGGCGGCAAAGTCCGGTCAACGCTTCCTCCAACCGGTTCGAGCTCCAGGGCAACGCGGACATATCCGGCCAGGGCTTGCGGTTGGCCATCAGCACCACGCCGCCGTCGGCTGCGGGAATTAACGCCACATCCGCATGCTGCAATGCATCCCGCGCCGCTGCATAATCGCTTGCAAGTAAGCCCGGCGCGTCGCTGCCGATAAAAAATAAATGTTGCATGCCTTGCATTCGCAAAGTCCGATCTAACGCGTTCAACCGTTGTCCGAGATTACCCGTTTCCTGCGGCAATACCGCGACCGCCATAGAACGAGAGATTGGCAGCGAACGCGCCCAATCCGCATCCGCTGCCCCGGCAGGCGCGATCACCACCGGCCCCGGCCACTCAGCCGCGTCCTCCAATGCGCACGCCAGCAGCGCATCCGCAATCAGAAACGCTTTTTCTTGTCCCAGCTTCGCGGCCAAGCGTTGCTTGCCGGTGCCCGGCGCAGGCCGCTTGCAGACCAAAACAAGCGTATTTTTATTCAAGATGGATTGTTGCAATTTAGAAAAATGTCATTAAACTAAAATACGGTTAATTACTTTAAACATCGCCTATTTCCTTCAAAACAGCATGGTTTTTTCACTTTAATCACCGATTCCATAACATTCCGGTCAGTAAAAGTGACTTTTGTCCCGATTTGGTAACGCCTGAAAAGTGCATGGCGTTATAATACCGGTCAAACTAATGAGAGAACTGTCAAAAATTACAATATGCCACAACTTTTATTCCAAAGAACACCTCTGCTCGATGGCGACGACATCAACCTGAAACGTGAAGAAATCCGCAGTTATTTCCACACCACGCTGGATCGTTACGAGCAACTTTTCGAAACACTGCGCACCGACGAAGCGTATTACAAGAAACCGATCTCATTGCGCCATCCGCTGATTTTTTATTTGGGTCATACCGCGACGTTCTTCGTCAACAAGCTGATTCTCGCCGGACTGATTACCGAACGCATCAACCCGCGATTGGAATCGATTTTCGCCGTCGGCGTCGACGAAATGAGCTGGGACGATCTCGACAGCACGCACTACGACTGGCCGACCGTCGACGAAGTGCGCGCGTACCGCAAAACCATGCGCGCGATAGTCGACAACCTCATTTCCACGCTACCGCTAAGCCTGCCGATCACCTGGGAAAGCCCGTGGTGGCCGATTGTAATGGGCGTCGAGCATGAACGCATTCACCTGGAAACATCGTCGGTGCTGATTCGCCAGCATGCGCTGCATTTCGTGCAACCGCACCCGGATTGGCAACCGTGCCGCACATCCGGCGCGGCGCCGCAGAATTCACTGATTAATGTTGCCGCCGGATCAATCACGCTGCATAAAACCAAAACCAATCAACAGCATTACGGCTGGGATAACGAATACGGCCTGCACAGCGCGGACATCGCCGCTTTCCAAGCCAGCAAATATCTGGTCAGCAACCAAGAGTTTCTGGCGTTCGTCGAAGCTGGCGGCTACTGCACCGGCAGTTACTGGCCGGAAGAAGGCCGCTCGTGGCGGCAATTCACGCAAGCCGAGCACCCGACGTTTTGGGTTAAAAAAGGCAGCGATTGGCACTTGCGCTTAATGACCGAGGAAGTGCCGATGCCTTGGGACTGGCCGGTGGAAGTCAATTACCACGAAGCCAAAGCATTCTGTAACTGGAAAGCCGCAGCCACTAAGCAGCCGTTCAGGCTGCCGACCGAGGATGAATGGTACCGGCTGTACGATGTTGCCTGTCTCAGCGAAGTACCGCACGACCGCAAAGCGGCAGGCAATCTCCATCTGGATTATTACGCGTCGAGCTGTCCGGTCACCGAATTCCCGCAAGGTGAGTTTTTCGACATTACCGGCAACGTGTGGCAATGGACCGAAACGCCGACCTACCCGTTCGAAGGTTTCGACGTGCATCCGCTGTACGACGATTTCACCACGCCGACGTTCGACAATCAGCACAACCTGATCAAAGGCGGTTCGTGGATCGCCTGCGGCAACGAATCGATTCGCAGCTCGCGCTACGCGTTCCGCCGGCATTTCTTCCAGCACGCCGGTTTCCGCTATGTGGTGTCGGACGCACCGGCGACATTGCCGACATCGAATTATGAAACCGATAAATTGCTATCGGAATACGCCGAGTTTCACTACGGCGACACCTACTTCGACGTACCGAATTTCTCCAAAGCGCTGGCGGAAATCGCCATTGCCGCAATGGGCGACCGGCCTAAACGCACCGCACTGGACTTGGGCTGTGCCTCCGGCCGTTCGACTTTCGAGTTAGCCAAAGTATTCGATCACGTCACCGGCATCGATTTTTCTGCGCGCTTCATCGGCCAAGGCGTACAACTCGTGCAACAAGGCATTTTGCGCTATACCCTGACCGACGAAGGCGAACTGGTGTCGTACAAGGAACGCACGCTGAGTAATTTAGGACTCGATCACGTCAAGCACAAGGTCGAATTCTTCCAGGGCGATGCTTGTAACCTGAAGCCGATTTTCACCGGTTACGACCTGATTCTTGCCGCCAATTTGATCGACCGCCTGTACGATCCGGCCAAATTGCTCAACAGCATTCACACCCGCATCAATCCGGGCGGATTGTTGATGATCACGTCGCCGTATACCTGGCTCACCGAACACACCAAAAAAGAAGCATGGATCGGCGGCTTCAAGCGCGACGGCGAGAATTTCACCACGCTCGATGGCCTGAAAGAAATGCTCGGCAAGCATTTCCGCCTGATCCAAGGCCCGCAGGCGGTGCCGTTCGTAATCCGCGAAACCAAGCGCAAATTCCAGCACACGCTGGCGGAAGTCACGATCTGGGAGCGCATCGCTTGAGCGACGCGTTCGATTTCGACCGGGAAATCGATCGCACAGGCACGCACAGCGTTAAATACGACAACCGCCTTGCGATGTTCGGCAAGGCCGACATCATCCCCGCGTGGGTGGCGGACATGGACTTCGCCGCCCCGTCCGCCGTCACGCAAGCGCTAACCGAACGCGCGCAACACCCGATCTACGGTTACACGCTGTTTCCCGACAGCCTGTTCGACGCGTTGATCGATTGGCTGCAGCGGCGGCATGGCTGGACGGTGCAACGCGACTGGATCGTGATGTGTCCCGGCGTGGTGCCGTCGATCAACGCCGCCGTGATGGCGCTGACACAACCGGGTGACGCCATCATCATCCAGCCGCCGGTGTATTTCCCGTTTTTCTCCGCCGCCACGCAAACCGGGCGCAAGCTGATCCAAAACCCGCTGCGGCTCGACAACAGCCGCTATACCATCGACTTTGATCACCTGGAACAATGCGCCCGGCAAGCCAAATTCCTGCTGCTGTGCTCGCCGCACAACCCGGTCGGGCGCGTGTGGCAGCCTGAAGAGCTGGAGCAATTACTGCAACTCGCCGCAACGCACAAGCTGGTGGTTTTCTCCGATGAAATCCACCACGACCTGCTCTACCCCGGCCAGCAGCACCATGTGCTCGCCGCGCGGGCAACGGACCAACACACTGTCATCACCGCCGTCGCGCCGAGCAAAACCTTCAACATCCCTGGGCTGAATCTGTCGGCGCTGATCGTTCCCGATAAAACCATGCGCAACGCGATCACCCAGGTATTCAACAGCCTGCACGTCAGCGCCTCCAATCCGTTCAGCGTCACCGCCTTCGAAGCCGCCTACCGCGGTGGCGAAGCCTGGCTGGAAGCACTAAAAATCTACCTACGCAACACGCGCGACGCCGTCGAATCGTATCTCGCCGACCATCTACCAGAAATCAAAGTGATCCCAACCGAAGGCACCTACCTGCTATGGCTCGACTGCCGCGCGATGAATCTTACCGATGCCGAATTGAAACACTTCTTCATCCACCAAGCCGGTGTCGGCCTGAATCCCGGCGTGCAATTCGGCCAGGAAGGCAGCGGGTTTATGCGGTTGAATATTGGGGCGCCGAGGAAAACGGTGTTACGGATATTGGAAAATATCAAACGAGCCAAACATGGATAATGTGTTCAGTATCAGGTTTGTGGATCAAAACGAGTTTGTTATGATGACGTCGTTATTTCGGGCGTCTAATTCTAGTTAGCCATTTCTCGCTGTTGCTATCTATTTCACAATCATTAGAAAACACCAACTCGACTATGGCACGAAACGACAAAATACTTCTCGACCAGATTATCGCAGAGCTTGCACGAGATAAGAACAGTAATATTGGTAATGTATTCGAGTACTTTGGAATCAGTCAGTTACTTAAAGACTATGATCTTTCCTCAGACGAGCTTGAGCTTGGAATGGTTGATGGTCGTGACGACGGTGGTATTGATGGCTGGTACACATTTGTGGACGGAATCCTCGTTGGCGATACAGAGGATCTTTCTCCAAGAAAGATGATCAATAAGATTGATGTTTGGATCATATCATCGAAGCATCACGACACATTCAAACAGGATCCGATTGTCCAACTTTACGCTGCTACGCTGGATCTCCTCGATCTTTCACGAAGCGACGAGGAGCTTGTTAATCGGTACAACGAATCCGTTCTAGCATGTAGATCGGTATTCAAAGATGCATTAATCAAGAGCGCTCGCGGTACCCCAAAACTCAGTTTCAAGTTCTGTTATGTTTCGCGCGGTGATCGAAATCTTGTCAGCGAGAGCATTCGCGCCCGGTCTGACGCACTAATTCGTGAGTGCCATGAGCTATTCAGTAACTGCGAAGCTGTTTTCCAATATATTGGTGCCGCGGAACTACTAACCGCAAGTCGAAAGATCAAGGACTTTTCGGCCATCCTAAAGTTTGAGGAAGGTCCAATTTCGCGGGGCGGCACAAACTATCTAGGGCTCGCAAGGCTCTGCGATTACGTACATTTTATTTCTGCTCCAAATGGCAACCTCCGTCGCTATCTATTCGAATCGAATGTTCGCGACTTCATGGGTCAGACGTTTGTTAACAGCTCAATCACGTCAACACTTCATGACAGGAATCCCAGCGATATTGAGGACTTCTGGTGGCTTAATAACGGAGTAACAGTTATCGCTGACAAGGCAACTGTCATCGGAAAGGAGCTTCATCTAGAGAATGTTCAGATCGTCAATGGACTACAGACCACAGAATCTGTTTATCAGTTCTTTTCTGAGAATCGCCCCGTCAGTGATGATCGCTGCATTCTTGTAAAGATCCTCGTAACTCCCCAGAAGGCTCTCGCCGATAAAATCATTCTTGCCACCAACAACCAAAACAAGGTTGACCTCGCAAGCCTCCATGCGACTGACAAGATCCAGCGAGACATTGAAGACATTCTCTTGACCAAAAATTGGTACTATGACCGACGGAAGAACTACTATCTGAATCACGGTAAGCCGCAATCTCGCATTGTCTCGATGACCTTTATGTCATGGGCAGTCATGGCGCTACGTCTTGGTCAACCATATCAATGCAACCGAACACGGCCAAAGTACATGCAGTCCGCTTCAGCCTATAAAAACATCTTTTCCGAACAATATGAATTACCAATGTACCTGGGAGCTCTTGAATTCTGCAAGGCAATTGAGGCGACGATGGTGGCTCATACGATTTCAGCTGATCTCTATGAACCACAAAACTACTCAACAACGTACAGATTTCATTATGCGTATCTCTATGCGCTATCCACGTGCAAGAAACGCCGCATCAATGATGCAAATATTGTAGAACTCGCGAGCAAGCCGATCGATAGTGAATTGCTTAACACAATACATGCCGTAGTCATTGCTTGTCGGAATGAAATCAGTGATGCCGAGTACTCGCTCCGTCGTTTACATAGAAGCGAACAATTCCAGGAACTTGTATCGAATCGGTGCTTAGCAAGTAGCCTGGATAAGCTTGCGCCATCCAGGATCAACAATGGCAACCAATAAAGCGCAATTCGTATTTTAATAGCAAAATGTATCAGCTTACGCTAATGTGACATTCCGTGAATTTCGTAGACATTAATAATTGGGATTGAGAATCTGAAATGAACCCAATATCTGCAAGACTACCGGATGAATTGATCGCTATGCTGGATAAAGCGGCAACAGATTTGCATTGCACGCGTGCCGATGTAATCAGACAAGCTATCGAATATTACCTCGACGATTTTGAAGCTATTTTCCGTGCATTTGAAGTTTTGCGCGATCCGGCTGATCCGGTATTGGATTGGGAAACCGCAAAGCATGAGTTACTCCGTCAGTATTAAGAGCAAAACCAAGCCTTATCAAGTACGCAAAGTCCGCGCAGTTATCTTACGTTACCGTTTGGGAGAAATAAGCGATGTATAAATATGAAGTAATTATCTATTGGAGCGCCGAGGACGACGTTTTTGTCACGGAAGTTCCTGAACTTCCCGGTTGCATGGCGCACGGCGACAATTATGAATCGGCATTATCGAGTGCACAGGAAGCCATTGGCTTCTGGATCGATACCGCAAAAGAATTCGGCGATCCGATCCCGGAACCCAAAGGGCGGAGACTTCAGCTTGCTTGAAGTGCTGCCTGCTAACTCAATTCGTGAGTTGAGTGAAATACAAAACCCAACAATATCGAAACCATTCAGAACTTTGATTTCACTTCACCCGGCCCTGCAAACTGACAGAATCAGCGCCATCTGTTAAACTGGTTTACAAGATCAACCAGAATTGAGAGCTAAGCGATGATTACTGTCGGCGCCTTTGAAGCCAAAACCCATTTATCTTCGTTGCTGGAGCGGGTAGCCCAGGGCGAGGAAATCATTATCACCCGCCACGGCAAGCCTTTGGCACGGCTGGTTCCTGTGAATGTTGCAGACCGCTCGCGAATCGATTCCGCAATTTCAAAATTAAAGGTGCTGCGCAAAAACTGCACCCTTGATGACATTTCGTGGCAAACGTTGCGTGATGAAGGCCGCCGATGACCGGGTTTGTTCTTGATTGCTCGATTGCCGTCGCCTGGTGTTTTGAAGATGAAGCATCGGATACTTGCGATGCGTTGCTGGAACGTGTCCGGGATGAAGGGGCATTAGTGCCTGCCCTATGGTATCTGGAATTGGGAAATGTCATGATACAGGCGGAACGCAGGGGAAGGATCATGCCCGCCGACGTTTCAATCCGGCTCGAGTTGATTGATGATTTACCCATCAGCATCGACGATGGGACTTCACCTCGCGCTTTGCACGAAATTCTCGCCCTTGCTCGCGCTCAAAACCTGACGACTTACGATGCTACTTATTTGGAGCTTGCCATCCGTCATGGCCTTCCGCTCGCAACGAATGACAAGCGGCTGCGAAGTGCAGGCATAAATTGCGGTGTTCAGGTAATTCCGGTTTAATCCATGATATCGCACTTGAAAATTTAATTGTGGATCGGCGGCGAAGGTGCCTGGAAATCATGACAGTATCCATTGACATGAAGCATCTGCTACCCGCTTGGGAGCAATTCCGCAACCGAACCGACATTGCACTCATTCGCGATGATATACACTACGATCGCATGATTGCATTGTTGAATGCATTGCTGGAAGAGGCATCAGGCGACGAGAATCATCCAGCAATGAGCTTGGCCGATATTGTCGGCGATTTGGTCGAAGATTACGAAACGCAGCATCACCGCTTACCCGATGCAACCGGTATCGATGCGCTCAAATTCCTTATGCAACAGCATGGACTCAAACAAAATGATTTAACCGAAATCGGCAGCCAAGGTGTCGTCTCGGAAATTCTGTCCGGCAAACGCGAGTTCAACATTCGTCAAATCCGGGCATTGAGCGAGCGATTCGGGGTATCGCCAGCGACTTTTGTTTGATGGCATTTGAATTTAATTCGTCAGCAAGTAGCCTGGATAAGCTTGCGCCATCCAGGATCAAAACAATGGCAATCAGCGCCGCTGATTGGGATAAGACACAAACCCCAACATAAACGCAATCTCCTACCGTTGGGTTACATTTCACTCAACCCAAACTACGGGCTAAACTCCCGTCCGGAAAGTAAGACTCCATTGCTTTCCCAATCAATACCTCCTCAAGGTTTCTCATGCTACAGCCTTAAATCGTATCCGGAATTATTAACCATTACAGTTTTTCCCGTAGGTTCACGATGTGTTCATCTGGATTGAGACATAGTTCTAGCATCAGTCTACGAAACGGGGTGTGGTCATGAGCAGTAAATGGTCGATCTGGAAATTGAGTATTATGGTTGTTGCTGTTGTCATCATGTCGGGTTGTGTGTCTGTCGAGGAGCAGCGACGGAGCATGGTTAACCATTGCTACAAACTGGGTTTCAAATATAATTCACCGGAATTCTCAGACTGTATTGCGCAATTGGACCGGCAAATTGGCCTTTCGCAACAATATGCCGGAGCATTTCGTTATGGTGTTCCTAATACCTATGGTAGTTGCATGTCCCAAAGACTGCGTTGAATGAGGTATCCGGAATGCGATAAAACCATCGCAATCCTTGATCTGTGACGAACTGACCAGGTCAAATTGTTCGCTTTATGATCCGGTAACCTTACGTAGCGGACTTAAAACCGGAAACAACAGGAATTGCGGAATTATGTGTGCAATGTTCGGACGATGATTTGACAATCGAGACAACCGGTCGTATTATCTGTGCATGTCAAAATCAACCAAAAAAGAATTAAATAGGGAAGGCCTGTTAAACCAAGGTGTTACATTATTCATGGAGCAAGGCTACCATGGCACTGGGTTGCAGGAAATCCTGGACGCAGTAAATGTCCCGAAGGGTTCTTTTTATAATTATTTTGACAGCAAAGAGGACTTTGGCGCCGATGTCATTCAGTACTACATTGATCCGTTTATTGCACAATTGGCGAGTTACTTGGATAACTCTGATACAGATGCTCTCGGTGCAATCAAATGTTATTTTGATGAACTAATAATAGAACTTGAAAAGAATGCGTTTAAAGGGGGTTGCCTCTTAGGCAATCTGATGGGAGAAATAGGCGACACCAGCGAAGTTTGTCAGAAATCTCTCCAATCTGCGGTCAATCGTTACCGGGATCTATTGCAAGTTGGAATAGCGAAGGCACAGCAACAAGGAACAGTGCGACAAGATAAGTCAGCAGAAGAAATGGCTGATTTGCTCATAAATACCTGGCAAGGCGCTTTACTGCGGATGAAGATAGAAAAATCTTCCGCTCCGGTTAAGCAGTGTTGTCAGAATTTATTAGATGATTATTTCAGACCTTAATTTTTTTACTGAGCACAAATACGACTGGTCATATTTAATTCTAAGGAGAGCAAAATGCCGAAATATATAATAGAACGTGAAATTCCTGGGGCCGGTTCACTAACACCGCAAGATTTACAAGCCATTTCTCAGAAATCATGCAATGTGTTGAACAATATGGGTCCAAGAATCCAATGGCTGGAAAGTTACGTGACGGATGACAAAGTCTATTGCATTTACATTGCACCGGACGAAGCGACTATCAGAGCGCATGCCGAGCAAGGCGAGTTTCCTGCTCAGCGTGTTTCTCGGATCAAATCTATGATTGACCCAACCACTGCCGAGCAGGATTAGAGAATTTCTCTCGGTTATGAAAATTAAACACTGATATCAAGGGGGTAATATTCATGCAATCCTATACTGCCATCCGCTCCACGATTTTAGTTCTGACTCTGGTTGTTGCAAGTACTCTCGAATCGTATGCCGAGTCAGAAGCAATGACAGTAACCCAAAAACAGCAGGCTTCCACCGGGCATGGCGGTGGCCATAAGCATTATGCGGAGTCCGAAATGGCAAATAAGCCAAGCCCGGATGGCCAGCTTGCGCCCAGGTTGCATAATTTAGGTTCGCACACATTTCCCGTCAGTACCCGCAATCCCTTAGCACAACAGTACATCAATCAGGGACTCAATCTTGCTTACGCATTCAACCATACCGAGGCACGCCGGTCGTTCCGCGAGGCGGCGCGGTTGGATCCGGAACTTGCAATGGCTTATTGGGGGCAAGCACTCGTGCTGGGTCCCAATATCAACGCGATGATGGAGCCGAACGAAGAACCACAAGCTTTGGAAATCGTTCAGCAGGCTAAATCATTGATGACGAATGCATCACCGAGGGAACAGGCGCTTATCAGCGCCCTTGCGAAGCGTTACTCCGGGCAGGCTGGACAAAGGGAGGCGAATAATAAGGCTTACGCAGAGGCAATGCGGGAAGTACATGAGCGTTTTCCAAACGACCCGGATATTGCGATGTTGTATGTGGAGTCCATGATGGATCTCCGGCCCTGGGGTTATTGGATGCTCGATGGCCAGCCGTATGAGGGAACAGCCGAAATCGTAGCGCTCACCGAGGAAGTATTGCGGCGCAATCCGAAACATCCGGGGGCGTTGCATATGTACATTCACCTGATAGAACCAACCAGTACACCCGAGCGCGCAGAACAAGCAGCCGATACACTATTGACATTGATGCCCGCAGCGGGGCACATGATACACATGTCATCGCATATTTATCAGCGTGTAGGCCGTTACGCCGATTCTATGAAGAGCAACCAGCTTGCTATCGCCGCTGATGAGGATTACATCACGCAGTGTCACGCGCAAGGTTTGTATCCGATGGTGTACTACCCGCACAATATCCATTTTCTTTGGTTCGCAGCGACCGTGGATGGTCAAAGCAAGATTGCCATTCAATCCGCACGAGAAGTTGCTAGTAAGATTAGCGATGAAGTGTTGAAGGCAATACCGTTGACAGCAGTTTTCCGCGTAACCCCTTATTGGGCCCTCGCAAGATTTGGGCGCTGGCAGGAAATTCTAGCTGAACCCGCACCGCCATCGACCAATCTATTTTTGACGGGAAGCTGGCACTATGTGCGCGGCCTTGCATTTGTCGCAACGGAACAATTGCAACAAGCCGGGCAAGAACTGGAATCGCTACGCAAGATTATGGCTGATCCTTTGCTGGATGGCCCTCTTCTTTCGAAAAACACCACAAAAACGGTGCTGAGCGCTGCACCTGAAGTACTTGCCGGCGAGATTGCTGCTGCGCGCGGACAGTTCGATCAGGCCATTACACATCTTGAGAAAGCGGTTCGCCTGGAAGATGCGTTGGTGTATACAGAACCGTTGGAATTTCACTTACCGCCACGGCTGGCACTAGGTGCTATTCTGCTGAAATCAGGGCGGGCAGACGAAGCAGAGACAGTATATTGGGAAGACCTGCGACGGAATCGTAACAACGGATGGGCGCTTTATGGATTGCAGCAGGCTTTGCGTGCGCAAAACAAGGATGAAAAGATCATTACAGCGCGGTTTGAACAAGCCTGGGCGCGCGCCGACGTGAAATTGAACGCCTCCCGTTTCGGGCGCTAGTGAAAATATAGCGCTGTGCATAAGGATTTCAGCGCAAATTCATTAGAAATGCCATGAATTTCTAGAGAAAAGCTTTTCTTCCAACGGCTTGCCGTGGCTTAACTGCCGGTATTGCCAGTGATCGGTTTGAATACACTGCATGAGTTGCAGATCCATTCTGGGTTGCAGCTCATAGTTGTATTCCACGATAAATTCATTTTCTTGGAACACAGGGCAGGTCGCGAATGCAGAAATAGTTCTTGATTCGCAACCTGAACCTACTATGTTTTGCTACTCATTATTCAGTTTCAATTGCTTGTAACTTTGTCTTTCTTTTTTCAGCTCGATACCTGAAATCTCAATTAGTGTGATTAAAAGCACAATATCAATACATAAGATATAGAACTGACTTTTTACAAGTTGAAGTTCAACGTTCTTTTTATTCAAAAGGGATCAAATGAAATCAAATTTTAAATTTGCAGCCTGCGCTGTCATTGCTGCAACTGCTCTGTCGGCGCCGGCATACGCAACTTACGAGCATCAGGTCGCGAAATAAGAATATGAACTAACCGGGCAGATTCGATTGATTCGTAACCAATGAAAGAATCTGTTTTGGCCGTGATAAACTGAAATCTGTCAAACTGCCAAGAGCAACAAAATGCAGTCAATCCACGCAAAACTCAAATTAACCAACCTTTTTAACCGCCAAGTTGTAGAAATGAGTACATTGGTGGATACGGGAGCGACTTTTATGTGCGTGACCGAGGAAATCGCCTTACAGCTTGGTTTTGATATTACCGAAGTTGGCCGGCAAATGGTAACGCTCGCGGATGGACATCAAATCAAGGTGCCGAAAATCGCGCCAATTGAGATAGCGTTTGAGAATCGCACTTATGTAACCGAGGCGGTTGTGCTGGGTAATGAACCGCTACTGGGCGTTATTCCCTTGGAGGCAATGGATTTGATAATCGATCCTCGTCAGCAGGCTTTGATTGTGAATCCTCAGCATCCGAATTACCCTGTGGCTTTAGCGAAGTGATCTAAGCTCATACCGCGCATCTACTATAAGTAAAAAGCCTGGAAATCATGACAATATCCATTGACATGAAACATCTGCTACCCGCTTGGGAACAATTCCGCAATCAGACCGATATCGCACCCATTCGCGATGAGACGCACTATGATCGCATGACTGCGCTACTGGAAGCCTTGCTGGAGGAAGCATCCGGGGATGAAAATCACCCGGCGATGAGCTTGGCCGATATTGTTGGTGGCTTGATCGAGGATTACGAAACGCAACACCACCGGTTAGCCGATATAACCGGTATCGATGCGCTCAAATTCCTCATGCAACAGCATGGGCTTAAACAAGACGATTTAACGGAAATCGGCAGCCAAGGCGTCGTCTCGGAAATCCTGTCCGGCAAACGCGAACTCAACATCCGCCAGATCCGGGCATTGGGCGAACGGTTCGCAGTATCGCCAGCAACTTTTGTTTGATGGCATTTTGAATTTGATGAATCAAACGTAAGAGAGAATCACCGCTATGTACGCACATTTCCGGGTAGCCAGGCCCGTCAGCGATCTCGCCCGCAACGATGCGATGTATCAGGCCGGTCTCGGGCTTGTCCGGGTCGGTCATTTTGACGATCACGACGGCTTCGACGGGGTGATGCTCGGCCTTCCCGGTGCAGGTTATCATCTCGAATTTACCTACTGCCGCACCCATCCGGTTGCACCGGCTCCTACGCCTGAAGACCTGCTGGTCTTCTATTTTCCCAGCCGCGATGCATGGGAATCGCGTTGCCAGGCGATGCTCGATGCCGGTTTCAAGCGCGTTTCTTCTTTGAACCCCTATTGGGAGCAAGATGGCCGGACTTTCGAGGATCATGACGGGTATCGCGTGGTTATCCAGTGTGCGGGGTGGACTAACGTCAACGAGTCTGATTAATTGCCTGCGCAAGCGATTTGCTGTGCTGGAAACAGAGGCTCATTATGCACGCAGAAATTTCGGCAGCGGCAATCCGTACCAGCTCTTAACATACAGATATCGCCGCACCGGCGTCTTAATCATCAGCAACAGCAATCCGATGGAATACAAGCACCAGACCGCTACCCCTTCGTTCAAGTCGTTAGTGGTCATGTACGCCAGCAACGGCCCCGACACGAAGTGATAGCTCACCATCTTCCAAGACCCGTACAGTAAAGGCAGCACAAAAGCGGTGTAGCCGTATACATTTCCCATGAAGACATTGCCGTTGGCGGGAATGGCCCAGGCGATATGCCAATCGCCGGAGGTCGAGCAAATCTGCTCGCCGCAGAAAGGCATGGTAAATTTTGCGCTGGTGAAGAATGTCATGGTGTAGCTTCTTTCGAAACAGTAGACGACCCAATCGAACGGATAAATCCGCATCATAAAGATGATCGCGGCGGCGGCGCACAACGTGTAAACAGCCGGAGCGATGCGGCGGCGCAAATCTTCAGGGATGAAATGCATCGCCACTGCATTGACAAAAAAGGGCTGGAACGCGATATGCATATATCCCAGAAAAGTCGCAATCTGATTTCTGGGATCCTGGCATTGATCGATCACCGTGTATGTGTACGCTTGCAGCAATTCCATCAACGAAAAGTAAGCCAGCGCGGCGCACAATACGCCCGACTCACCTTTCCGGTAAAAATATACGGTGCTTGCAATGCCAACCACTGCTAACACCGCCGACGCTTCTCCACTCCAGCACATATAACCTCTCTAGAAATATTGAATATGCGCCTGGCAGATTTTTGGACTTATCGAAAGGTTTCAATGAAACGTCAACGGTCTGTTCACGCAATAACCGCTGACTTGAAAGAAATTGAGTCTCGGTAGGACAGGATTCACAAGGGCATTTAAGCGGCATTGTACATGTCTGCCTATTAAATAGACAGCCGCTGCTCCAGATATATTTGTTCTCGGCAAACTTCTTGGTATCCAGTTCTTATACGCATTCATCGAGGTTGTGCACTTAAACAGGGATTAATTTCCGCAAAAATTGCGGGAAATATTTACACAAATATCTTGACGTGTAAAAATTTCCCGCATATAGTGCGCTTTGTGCGGGAAATAATCACACACAAACTAACTTAAGCAGCAATTATTAACTTCTAATTCATTTAATCTTTGATGGAGAAATAACGATGAAATCCACGATTCTAAAAACTTCAACCGCTTTATCCGCAGTAATGGCAGTATTTTTGACATCACTACCCGCAACTGATGCGAATGCCGCAAACATTCGCGTGAAATGCGAAAAAAGAGCAGACCGTTCGAAGGTTTCAGTTGACGGCAATAATATGGTTTCCGGCAACTATATTGCCAAAATCGTATCAGGTGACAATGTTAAAGAATCCGAAGCGAAAGCGACGGTTGGGGATGAAATCGAATTCGATTTCGATAGCAGCACTAAGGATGTTACTACCGGAGCAACACGCATCAGCCGGTCTTTCATCCAAGGCGGACGAGTCACCGGGCAACTGATCAACGAGCAAGGATTTACTGTTGCGCAGACAACAAGCACCTGCAGTGTGAAATAACAGTGGCCAGGCTGCTTGAATCCCTCCTGCTCAAGCAGCCTGATTTGTACCAGTTGTTATTGAATTGTATCCTGACTAATTTCTGATTTTCCCTGAAACAATCAAATTCTCATCTGCTTGCGCACCGCCCAGGCAAACAGCCGCGCGCCTAACAACCAGCGGGAAATCACGGCGGCTTTCGAATCCCACGGCAATGCGTGCCGGACCGGCGGAATTGACCGGGTTACGGCTTTCAGGATCGCATTGGCGATAATTTCCGGACCGGGTGCCTGCGGCTCGCCGGCAAGCAGCCGGCGCAAACCGTCGAGGATTTTGCGGTACACCGGCGGGTGCTGAACGGTTTCGAGCAACGCGAATTCCTTCTCGGCGAACTCGGTTTTAATCAGACCGGGCGCAATGACGACAACGTCGATTCCCAGTGCTTTGACTTCGCCGCGCAGCGATTCCGACAATGCTTCGACCGCGTGTTTCGATGCAGCGTACCAGCCAAAACCCGGCAGTGATATTTTTCCGAGAACCGAAGAAATATTGACGATACATCCCGACCGTTGTTCGCGCATATGCGGCAGAACAGCTTGAATGAAATGCGTATAGCCGAATACATTCACTTCGAACTGGCGGTGCGCGGCTTCCACCGAGACGCATTCGAGCGTGCCCAGCTGGCCATAACCGGCATTGCTGACCAGCACGTCGATACGGCCTTTGGTCGCGATGACATGCGCCACCGCCGCGTTGACCGCTGCGATATCGGTGACATCTAGCGGCAGCGGCTCGATATTATCCGAACGGATTTGCTCCAGCCGCTCTTCCCGGCGCGCCATTGCAAACACATAAAAACCCTGTTGCGCCAGCAAGTCGGCCGTGGCTCTGCCGATTCCGCTCGATGCGCCGGTCACCAATGCAATTCGTTGCATAATTTGTCCTTTTTCAACGCGTGTTGCCAATCTTGCCGGAAAAATCCGGGATACAATAAGCCGATGCTTGTTAATTCAGCAATCCAGCGAGTATTTTATGACACTGCAAAATATTTTTTCAGCGATTCCGCGCGATTTATCCGGCGAAGTTTTTGAGACATTGATCGAAAGCAATTCGATCAAGATCGAGCGCATCGTATCAAAAGGCCAGCAATCGCCTTGGTACGATCAGGCGCAACACGAATGGGTCATGGTTCTAAAAGGACAAGCGGTACTATCGTTCGACGATCAAACGTCGGTACAGCTTGGAGAGGGCGATTTCATCAATATCCCCTCTCATAAAAAACATCGGGTTTCTTGGACGGATCCCGATCAGGAAACGATTTGGCTGGCGATTCATTATTAAGCCGATCCAAACTTTCGCTGATCCGGCTTAAGCTGAATCAGGAAAAATTACTTGCCTGCGAGCTGACCGTATTTTTGGCGGAATTTTTCAACCCGGCCGGCAGTGTCCACAATTTTCTGTTTTCCGGTATAAAACGGATGACATTGCGAACATACTTCGATGCTCAAATTTTTACCCATGGTAGAGCGTGTCTGAAATACGCTGCCGCAACTGCAAGTAACCGTTATCTCTTGATAATCTGGATGAATTTCTGCTTTCATTTGCTACTTCCTCGATGACTGATCCCCGAAAGGGAGAATTAAAAAGTCGTGTATTATCCTTTATTGCGGATGCCGGTGCAACTGCCGCGGCCCAAACTCATACCCGCCGCATGGAATCAAAAAAATCGGAATTGTTCTTGGTTGCCTTGACTTTATCCAGCAGAAACGACATCGCGTCCATATCATCCATCGGGTGCAGCAATTTGCGCAATACCCATATTTTTTGCAGCACTTCAGGTGGAATCAACAATTCTTCGCGGCGGGTGCCGGAGCGATTCACGTTAATCGCCGGATAAATGCGTTTCTCGGCCATGCGCCGGTCCAGGTGGATTTCCATATTACCGGTGCCTTTGAATTCTTCATAAATCACATCGTCCATGCGCGAACCGGTATCGATCAGCGCCGTCGCGATAATGGTCAGCGAGCCGCCTTCCTCGACATTACGGGCGGCACCGAAAAAGCGTTTGGGCCGTTGCAAAGCATTGGCATCGACACCACCGGTCAGCACTTTGCCGGAAGCCGGCACCACGGTGTTATACGCGCGCGCCAAGCGGGTAATCGAATCGAGCAAGATAACCACATCTTTTTTATGCTCGACCAAGCGCTTGGCTTTCTCGATCACCATTTCCGCAACCTGCACATGCCGTGTCGCAGCTTCATCGAAGGTCGAAGAAATCACTTCGCCTCTGACGGAACGGATCATGTCGGTCACTTCCTCGGGACGTTCATCGATCAGCAACACAATCAGGATTACATCCGGATAATTGGCCGCAATGGCGTGGGCAATGTGTTGCAGCATCACGGTTTTACCCGATTTCGGGCTGGCCACCAGCAAACCGCGCTGCCCTTTGCCGATCGGCGCGATCAAATCAATGATCCGGCCGGTAATATTTTCTTCCGCCTTGATATCACGTTCCAGCATCAGCCGTTCATCCGGGAAAAGCGGCGTCAGATTTTCAAACAGAATTTTTTGCTTGGAGTTTTCCGGCGGCTCATTATTGACTTTATCCACCTTGACCAGCGCGAAATAGCGTTCGCCGTCCTTGGGCGGACGGATCTCGCCGTCGATCGAATCCCCGGTATGCAAATTAAACCGGCGGATCTGACTTGGAGAAATGTAAATGTCGTCGGGGCCGGCAAGATACGAAGTATCCGGAGAACGTAAAAAACCAAAGCCATCCTGCAGCACTTCCAGAGTTCCATGCCCGTAAATATTTTCGCCCTTTTTAGCTTGATTCTTCAGCAATGCGAAAATCAAGTCCTGCTTTCGCATTCGATTGGCTCCGTCAATTTCGTTTTCGATAGCCATTTTTACTAATTCGGTGACGTGTAAATTTTTAAGATCAGATAAGCGCATGAAGGAGCTCAAAAAAAGGGGATTTACGTATTAAAGATAAGTGCTGGAAGGAAAGCTGTTACAGACGGGAAAGCGTTAATTATGATCGTGGCCTACATCGGAGCCTGGTTCACTAAACTCACTATTCAATATAATCAGCGAGTTAAATATGACTATCAATGAACGCGGTTAATTGCGATTTAGAGAGCGCGCCCACTTTCGTCGCCTCAATATTGCCGTTTTTGAACAGCATCAGTGTCGGAATTCCGCGAATGCCGTATTTAGGCGGTGTCAATTGATTTTCGTCAATATTGAGTTTAGCCACTTTCAAGCGATCGCCGTATTCATTTGCGATTTCGTCAAGAATCGGGGCTATCATTTTACAAGGGCCGCACCACTCCGCCCAATAATCCACTAACACAGGAATTGTCGACTGCAAGACTTCCGCCTCGAAATTCGCATCGGTTACATAATGAATATGCTGACTCATAAAATCCTCTTTTAAATTATTAGTTTCAGGAATAGCTACCTCAGTATTATCACTGAGCCGGGTTTACTTGATCGCTTGGAAAAAAGCTATAAAAGAAAGGTATTAACACGAATTGGCAATGCTATAGAAAAAACCGCGAAAAGGGAAGTACACTTACTCTAAAATTTTTATCCGGCGGCCCAGTGTGCGAATTTGTCAACACTGGTTGCGAAACCGCTCAGCATCACGGTAACGATTGCGGAAAAACCACCAGATGATGCGTTTCAAGTTTGATGCCGATTTTCTCGCCAATCGGATGATTGTGATGGCTGGGAACTAACGCCAGAATCCGTGCCCCGCCGGCAAGGCGCAGCGTGTACAAAATTTCCGCGCCGCGAAATGCCTTGCTGACAATAGCCGCCTGTAACGGACTGGCATCATCGTGAACAACATCGTCCGGCCGCAGCAAGACTTCCACGCGATCGCCCGGTGCGCAATGCGGCGGAATCTCACCGGCAATCACCCCGAGTTCGATTTCAACTTGTTGCGGATTCTTCACCGTGCCGGTAACAAAGACCCCTTGACCGATAAAATCAGCGACAAACCGGTTGGCCGGATGATGGTATAAATTAAAGGCGGTGTCCCATTGCTGCATTGCGCCGTGGCTCATCACGCCGATTTCATCCGCGATCGCAAAGGCTTCGGCTTGATCATGCGTTACCAGAATCGCGGTTATTTTCTGCTGTTTGAGAATCTCGCGGACTTCCATGCTCAAGCGTTCGCGCAAACTGACGTCGAGATTGGAAAAAGGCTCATCCAGCAACAATAACGCCGGTTTCGGCGCTAACGCCCGCGCCAGCGCCACGCGTTGCTGCTGCCCTCCCGAAAGCTCATGCGGATATTTTTTCGCGACAGACGCGAGATGAACAACGTGCAGCATCTCTTCAACGCGCTGCTCGCGTTCGTTTTTGGTTAACCGGTGCAAGCCGAAACCGATATTTGCGGCCACGTCGAGATGCGGGAACAATGCATAATCCTGAAATACCATGCCGATCTGCCTGCGTTCCGGCGGCACCAGATGCCCGGAACTGCTGACGCACACGCCGTTCAGCAAAATTTCTCCCGCCGATACCGGTTCAAATCCGGCAATGCAACGCAACGCCGTGGTTTTTCCGCAACCGCTCGGACCCAGCAAACAACCGATTTGCCCTTGCTGCAAAGTCAGCGACAAATCATCAATAACGACCTGCGAGCCATAAGCCTGGCGGACATTTTTCAGTTGCAACAGAACGTTACCCATACGATTACTTTTCAGTTTGGCGCATCAATAAGAAAATCGGTATCAATCCCGCCAATACCAAGGTGACGGCAGGCAAAGCCGCTTGATCCCACTGCCCTTCGGAAGTCATTTCGTAAATGCGGACCGCCAGCGTATCCCACCCGAACGGGCGGGTCATCAGCGTGATCGGCATCTCCTTCATGACATCGACGAACACCAGCGCCGCCGCGGTAAAAATGCCCGGTTTCAGGATCGGCGCATGGATTTTCCGGATCATCGCCCAGCCATGCACGCCCAGACTCATCGCCGCTTCATCGATACTCGGGGTTATCCGCTGCATCGCGCTGTCAACCGGATAGTGGCTGACCGCCATGAAGCGGATCATATAGGCGATCAACATTGCAACCAGTGTGCCTTGAAAGATCTGCCCGGTATCAATCTGAAACCAATCCAGCGCCAATTCGCTGAGTTGCGCATCCAGCCACGTCAACGGCAGATAAACACCGATCGCCAGAACCGCGCCAGGTAACGCATAACCGATGGTCGCGATGCGCACGGCATTCTTCGTCGCGGCGCTTGGGTACCGCCGCGCCGCATAAACCATGGCGATCACCACCGTACAAATTATTAGCGCCGCCATGCCGGACAACGACAGCGAATGCCACAAAAAATCTAAATAGCGGGAAAAATCATAATCACGCGAAAACAAATCGACCGCCCAGTAGCTCAATTGCATGACTGGCAACAAAAAAGCCAGAAACAGCACGCTGAACATGGATCCGCTCACCACCCCCCCCTGCCATCCGCTTAAGGTGATGCGCTGCGCGCGTGCAGTTCTTTTGGATTCTGCGTAACGCATGCGCGCGCGAAATTGCTGCTCCAGCACAATCACCACAAACACAATAATAATCAACAAGGAAGCAAGTTGCGAAGCCGCTTGCAAGGAAAACATGCTAAACCATGCTTTGTAAATGGCGGTGGTGAAAGTATTGTAATTAAACACAGCTACCGTGCCAAAATCAGCCAGTGTTTCCATTAGCACCAGCATCAAGCCGCCGGCAATCCAAGGACGCGCCATCGGCAACGCCACTTTGAAAAAGCCCTGCACTTTGTTTAAACCCAGCGATTGAGCGACTTCCAGCGAACGTTTGCCCTGACTTAAGAAAGCATTTTTCGCCAGCAAATAGACATAGGGATAAAAAGCCAATGTCATTACCAGGATCACGCCCGCTCTGCCACGTATTTCCGGAAACCACGATAAATCAGAATCCAGCCATGCGCGCAAAGTCGTTTGCACCGGTCCGGTAAAATCAAACAAACCCAATGCTACAAAGGCTGTCACATAGGCCGGCATAGCCATTGGTAACAACAACGCCCAAGCGAAGAACTGCCGCCCGGGAAATTCATAGATCGAGATAAACCATGCCAACCCGATACCGACCACCGCGGTGCCGCAGATAACACCTGCGGCGAGCCAAAAGGTATTGATTAATATATCCGGAAGCGTGGTTTCAAGCAGATGTTGCCAGATGTCGCCGGCGGGTGCCAGCAATGACGACACTACTACAGCAACCGGCGCCAAAACCAGCGCGGCTGCGATAAAAGGCACCAAGCGCCAGAATGTTAAGAACCGGTAACGAGGAGACAGCGCGGGCAGTTTCTCACCGGAAAGAGCATTATGCTTGAACACGCTGCAATTGGCTGATAACGCGATGAACTACCGCTCGTTTAGCGATAACCCGCACGATCCATCAGCTTCACGGCAGCCGTTTGTAACTCACCCGCTTTCGCCAGATTCATCGGATTCTGTTTGAAGCTGCCCCATGATGCGACGAACGGATCCGCTGCAATCTTCGGATTAACCGGATATTCCATGTTCACGTCGGCAAAAAGATTTTGCGCTTTGTCCGATGACAAAAATTCGAGCAGCTTGATCGCTGCGGCTTCATGCCGGCCATGACGAGTAACACCGGCACCGGAAATATTGACATGCACGCCGCCGTCATTCTGATTCGGCCAGAAAACCGCCAGCGGCAGCTTGGAATCCTTGCTCATCAACCGGCCAAAATAATAGGTATTGACGATCGTCACATCGCATTTTCCGGCAGCCACGAATTCCAATGCACGGGTATCATCGGATAAAGGATCGGTGGCCAGATTCGCCACCCAGCCTTTCACGATTTCCTCGGTCTTGGCTTCGCCATGCTCGGCGATCATCATGGCGACCAGCGATTGGTTGTAAACTTTCTTCGAAGTGCGCAAACACAAACGCTTGCGCCACTTAGGATCGGCCAGATCCTCGTAAGTCGACAGCTCTTCGGGTTTCACTTTCTTGGTGTTGTAAATCAACGTCCGCGCCCGGATCGACAAACCGAACCATTCATTGGCCGGATCGCGTAAATGCGCCGGGATATTGCTTTCCAGCACCTCCGACTTAACCGGCTTCAATAATCCGGCCTGCGAAGCCGCCCAAAGATTACCGGCATCCGCGGTAATCAACATATCAGCCGGCGTGTTTTTCCCTTCGGCTTCGAGCCGCGCCAGCAGCGCACCTTCATTGTCGGTCGTATATTTAACCTTGATACCGGTTTCCTTGGTAAACGCATCGAACATCGGCTTGATGAGCTGTTCGATACGCGCGGAATAGACAACCACCTCTTCCGCATGAACCGGTTGAATAGCAACGAGCGTAAACAGGAAAAAAAACGCAGCCAAGAAATGGCATTTAATAAGACGTGACATGAAATACTTCCAAGCAAAAATGTTGAAAAACCGGATTAACCTATGGCCGGTACTATAGTATGGATAAGAATAATTATCAATTATCCGCTACCGGCCGAAACCAGCCGTTGAGTTCCTTGCGTCCGACCAGCGGCAACTTGATCGCCGGCGGATCGAGATCGACGCCGAACGATAAGCCGAGAAAATTGAATTCGATGCCTTCGACCTCGCTGACCAGCACCCCCATCAAACCGAATAACGAAACCTGGAAACCGCTGCCGCTGGGTGCTTGCCCAAAAATCCGGTAGCCGAGGTAATCTTTGCCGATCGCGGTCGGCGGCAAATCCAACTGCAATTCCGGCACGGCGCGGGAAACCCAGGCGGTAAAGGTATTGGAATTCGGCCCCGGCCAAATCGTGTAATGCTTTGCATAAGGATAGCTACGCGCGGCTTCGTCAATTTTCGCAATCAGCGCATCCACGCCTTCGCCGCGCTTTTCCAGCAATATCTCCGGTACATTGCCGTACCAGCGCCGGTCCGGCACATTGTCATAAATCACCAGGACCGGCAATTTGCGGCGCTGCATCCAGCCGATTACCTCATAAATCGTGTATGACGACGCCGCAGTGGGCTTCACCGCAATCCAGGTATGAATACCGAAATAGCCGCGCCAGCTAAACGCTCTTGCACCATAAACCTGCACAATCGCTTCCGGCGTCGTCAGCGGATCGGGCGCGATGCCGGCCGGTTCGCGGCTGGCGTTCCACCAGTACTGCGCTTGCGCGCGGTGCGGTGTCGCGGCAATCAGCACCAATCCCAATGCCAGCAGTATAGAAAAAAAGATAGCAATCCGTTTCATTCAATCATTGATTTGAACTGCCTTACAGTCCGGTACGTTTGCCCAATATCTCCGGCAAATTCCGTAAAAACCGGCCGGCATCCAGCATCTGCCGCCGCAACAACTCCCAATCCTCGGCGCGTTTTCTGGCATCCATGCAACGCATCATGCGCACCCGCAATGCTTCGTCCTGATGACTCAGGATCGCCGCCCACAAGCTGTCGTCGACATTATAAACTTTACCTTTCAATAAACAGACCGGGATCACCTTTTCAACCGGCACTGCCAGATCGGCGGCAATCGCCTGTACCGCAGCGTTGATATTCAGTGACTTGGTATTGGACGGCTGGGTCAAATCATACGGCGGCTGCCATTCATTCACCGGGCGCAAGCGGTCGATAAAACTGGCGGCCACCAGCAACGGTGGCGAGCGCCGGTCGGTCCACGCCGCTTGCGCCGAACGCAATTGATCCAAACACTCGCGTTCGCTCTGCCGGTCCGGACGGTTGGCCGCGCTGACCCACAAGATCAAGTCGGCGTTCTTTGCAGCTGTCAGCATTTTCGCCTGATCGAATCCGGCGCTATCGCATCCCGGACTATCGAAAATCAACGCCTGCGTGAACCCCTCGCGCGTCAGCACAGACGGTTTAAAGGTTTGCTTGCCGTCCGGTAATTGCTCGGTAGTGGCTGCGAGATTGCCAAATAACGCGTTGATCAAGCTCGACTTGCCCGCATTCGTTCTGCCGAGCACCAAAATCCGCAACGGTTCCGCCGCTGCTGCGGCCGTTTCCTGCGCCTGTTCCAGATCCGTTTTGGATTCCGGCGTGGTTGATTCGATCAATGCTTCGTCCGTCAACGTCAAGCGTCCGCTGTACAAATCGATCGCGTAATAACCGACCTTGCACACATACGCTCGCAATAACCAGCGGTGCAATTCGTCCCTGGCCTGATCGAAACTGCGCTCGCGCAAATGCCGCCATGCTTCACCCAGCAGCGCATTGAGCGGATTAATGAGGATGCTGCCGGCACGATAGATGTCGACGATCTTTTCCGCTTTTCCTTTCCAGCGCTGAATCCGGAAAAAATCACCAATCGTCAGTCGCGTGCTGAACGGTATTTTTTCCGCGAAATCACGGCGCAAATCACGGCTCGCGCGCTCGATGATCAGCAAGGTGTGCGGAATCGTCAGTTCGAGTAAAGGCTTTTCCACATCCGGATGATAGCTATGCGCGACCGTTTCCAGCGTTTTCTGCCCGAGCGACAGTATCCAGGTGCCTTCTTCCAGCGGCCAGTCCTGCGGATTACAAGTTTCGGCAAGCGCTTCTACCCGTTGCCAGACCGCATCCGCATTCGGCGGCCACTGCGGATTCGGCGCTGTCACGGGCGCATTCAGCAATTGCCGCTGTTGCCGCACCAGCCAATACTGCAAGCCGTAGCCCAAGCTGCCGCATATCACCAAGGCAATCAGCCAATATTGCAAATTGCCGCTTTGCCATAGCCAGAAAAAACCAAAACCTAGCAAAGCCACTACCGGTAATAGCATCAGAATGAATACCAGCAGCCGTAACGGATCAATTCGCGCGAGCGTCGATTTCATCTAGGCTTGCCCCCGCAACCGGCTTTTCAGCACGGCAGCGCCGCGCTCCAGCTCTTCGGCGTAAATCCGGCGCAAAGTATCGGCATCAACATTCAAGCCATTCTTGCGCCGCTCGAAAAAATAAATCGCGATTTTGCCCAATGCGTAAGTAGTCGCGCCGCTGGAACTCGCGCCCCACACCGCGCCGATCGTTTGCCCCCAGAACGGGATCACCTTCACCACTGCGCGGCTGAGCCAGCGCGCCACATAACTGGACGCAATTCCGGCGCCCGCCAGTCCCAGAAACTCAGTGACCGTACTGCGATCCCATCGCTGTCCGTAAAGCAACGCCAAACTATGCAACAACTTCGCCTGCACCGCCGATACCGCGACCAGATCGACCACCGGCAAAGCGCCCAAGCCCGCGGCCACCAGCGCGAAACCGACGATGTGCGAATGCGCGGTGCGCGCGTATAAATCCTGCACTTCCTGATCGCCGCCCAACTGGTGTTGCAAACCCAGCGATGTCAGCGACTCAATCGCTTGCCATAGCGCTTCCAGACCGTAATCCGGCGGCTCGAAACCGTCCTCGGGCAAGGTCAAATCGACCGCCACCCAGTTTACGGCTGCAAATCCCGGCAACGGCTGCAAGGCTTCGCGTTGTGCTCGAATCGCGCGGCGCAAATCCTGCGGCACGGCTTCCGGCAACGGCTCGGATCCGAAAGGCCACGGTTGCGCGTGCTTAAAACCGTCCGGATACAAATCGTGCAAGCCGGTTTGCACCAGCAGCACCGGCCACTCCGGATGACGCCCGCGGATGCTATGCAACACCTCGAATATCGCCGCCGGATCGGAATCCGCCGCTTTCATCACCGCCACCAGCAAGTGCGCTTGCGCTTCGCAATACTGCATATCGTCGCTTGGGTCGTAAGCCACCACGCCCAAACCCGGCGTATCGAGAAATTTGACGAGCGGCGCTTCCGCCGGAAAATCGTAAACGCGCGAACTGCGCGTGCATGGCTGAAACCCGTTGCCGATCTCGGCAGTTTCACTGCCGGTCAATGCGCGGATGATCGAAGTCTTGCCCGACTGGGTTTTACCCAGCAGCCACAGCACCGGCACCGGCATCTTCGCGCGCGCTTCGCGCAACGAGGCTTCCAGCAGCGCCGGATCGACCTTGGGTTCGAGCAACGCGGCCCGCAGTTGCTCCCAGTAGTCCGTCCAGTTTTTCAGATCGTTTAGACTCATGCGAGCATCTTATCATCAGTACACCGCGGAATTAAATTTGCGCAACCGCCGGTCACCGGCAATGGTCCGCCGATAGCCGGTCATTTTCGATAAAAAGGGGAGAAAAGCGCTCTTTTAGCACGCTACTACCGGCTTCTCCTCCTGCTAACATCATCTCCCAATCCGTCATATCAAAAAGATCTGACCATCGACCCATTGCTTCATAGGGTCCATTGTGGAACCGCAAGTTTAATCTTAAGAAAAAGGGAGAAACCGATGCAACAGAATAAGACAGAACACCGTGTACTTTCATTAACGGCAGCCGCTTTGCTGATGACCGCCGCATCCGGCAGCGCGACAGCCGGCGTGGATCCGTTCGTTGGAGAAATCAGTTACGTGGCGTTTAATTTTGCGCCCGACGGCTGGCTGCAATGCGACGGGCAAATATTACCCGTCAGCCAGTACAATGCGCTTTTTTCTCTGATCGGCAACACTTACGGCGGCAACGGCAGCACCACTTTCGCACTGCCCGATATGCGCGGCAGAGTGCCGGTGCACCGCGGGCAGCATCCGGGCGGTTCGATGTTTACGCTGGGACAGACCGGCGGCGCGGAAAACACCGCGTTAACCGTCAACAACTTGCCGGCGCACAATCATACGGCCGCCGCCACTTCGGCGTCGACTTCGGCGGTCGCACCGGGCGCCAGCGCCACATCGACATTGAAAGCGGTGAATAGCGACGCCGATCAGAAAAATGCGAGCGGCAATTCGCTGGCCAACGCGAAGGGATTAAACTCGAATTACTCCGCCGCCGCGCCGAACGTCAGCATGAATGCGGCTTCGATCGAAACCACGCTGAGCGGACTCAACATCACCACCACGACCAGCACCAACGTCAGCATCGGTTCGACCGGCAACTCCCAGCCTTTCTCGATCATGCCGCCGTATACCGTGGTGAACTGCATCATCGCTTGGCAAGGCGTTTATCCGACGCGCCCGTAATTTCAACCGGAATATACGATTGGACCGCGTTGATCAGGGTCGAAGCAGATGGGTTCTCCCTCGCCCCTGATCAGCCGTTCCAATCCGCTTTAGGAAGCGATGAAAAACCACTGTACCTGGTCATACGGCATTGAAAAAACGATCCAAGCATTTTGGATAATCTTCTGCGCCGCGACTTTCCTGTCCAACGCCTTCGCGGGGGTCGCATCCCCAGCCAATGCGCCGCTCAATGACGATCAGGATTTGCAAACCGCGCAATCGTTGCTTGCAGCCGGCGATTACGGCAACGCCTTCGACCGGTATCGCGCCGCCGCCGTGAACGGCCGCCAACCGCTGGCGCAATTTACTTTGGCGCTGTTTTACCAGAATGGCTGGGGGCGCGCCGCCGACCGCAAGACCGCCTGCGAATGGTTCGAGCAAGCGGCGCAAAACAACGTTCCGGCGGCGCAGCACATGACCGGTCTGTGTTTCGAGGAAGGCGTACACCGCCCGGCCGATCCCGTAGCGGCCGCCCGGTGGTTTCAGAAAGCGGCGCAAGCCGGACAACTCAATTCCTACTGCCATCTCGGCAATCTACTGATGACCGGAAACGGCGTGGTCAAAGACCCGGTTCAGGCGCTGGAACTTTGCCGCCCTGCAGCGCTGCAAGGATCGGCACCGGCGCAACTCTGGATGGGCAAATTTTATCTGTACGGCGACTCCAGCGTGCGCAATCCTCAAGAAGCTTACCAGTGGTTCCTGGCAGCGGCGCAAAAGCAATCCGCGGAAGCCTTTTATCATTTAGGCATGATGCTGGCGCAAGGTGCGATCAGCGGGCCTGATGCGGCACAGGCCCGGCAGCTTTTCGAGCAAGCCGCCGCGCTCAAATACATTCCAGCTTATTTCCAGGCAGGCAAGCATTTTTTCGCCACGGAAGCCGGTGCAGAAACGAACCGGCTTCCGGCGGAACATCTGGCCAAAGCGTACGTATGGATTTCCGCCGCGATACAACGATCCATGGATGCGGAAGAAGTAGCCGCCGCCCGGGCAATGCGCCAGCAAATCCTGGCCATGATGCCGCCTACCTGGCTGGCTGAACTCGACCACAAGGTTGCGCGGCACTTACAACCGGATTAAACCGTTTTTTTTTGCGACCGGGTGAATTCAATGCCAGCGATTGAAGCGCAACTGCCGATTTTTATAGGAAGTGCAACATGACTATTACCAATTTCAATAGCGGATCGCTCGTCAATAATACATCCGTCACCTCCGCGACCTACGACGGATGGACATTCGGTTCCGGTAGTTCGATCGATATCGCGAATGTCGACAACAGCGATATGGCGGTACTGCTCAATCAATCCGGCGGGCGGTCGATCCTGCTCAATTACAGCGGCGCTTCGGTAACCGGTTTTTACTTCAAATCCGCCGACGGCTCGGATTTCAAACTGAATTCATTCAATTTCGACAACGGCCCGAGCGGCGCGTCCACCTCGTTGACGGTCGCCGGTTATCGCGACGGCGGCTTGATCGTGTCCGCCGAGGCGATCAATATGACCGTCAACGATTCCACCGGCAATATCAGCTACACCCAGTTAAGCAATATCGGCTCGATATACAGCGGCACCCTGAGTTTCAATTCGGCTTTCGCCAATATCGACGAAATCCGCTTCGTATTCGGCAGCGCGGTGGAATTGACCATTGATGACATCGACATTTCCGCCGCGGTGGTACCGCCAACCGTCACCTCCGCCACCTACGATGCCAGCACCAATTCATTGGTTGTCACCGGCGCCAACATGACCGCCACCTCCGGCGCAGCCAACGATATCGATGTCTCGAAACTGACATTGACCGGCCAAGGCGGCGCCACCTACACCCTCACGTCGTCGAACGTCGAACTCGATTCCGCCACGCAATTTACCGTCGCACTGAATGCCGCCGACCAGCTCAACGTCGAAGGCTTGCTGAACAAGAACGGCACGTCCTCGGTCGGCGGCACCACCTACAATATCGCCGCGGCAGCGGATTGGAATCCGGCGCAAAGCGGCAACGCCGATACCACCGGCAACGGCATCACCGTCAGCAACGTGCAAACACCTACGATCACTTCCGCCACGTATGACGCCAGCACTGGCACGCTCATCGTCACCGGCGCGAACCTGGTCAAAGCCAGCGGCGCAACCAACGATATCGATGCGTCGTTGCTGACGTTCACCGGCGAAGGCGGTTCGACCTACACGCTGACCGATACCAGCGACGTCGAAATTACTTCCGGCACGGCATTCACCGTCACCTTGAGCAGCACCGACAAGGCCGCCGTCAATCAGATCGTCAACAAAAACGGCACCAGCGCTACCGATGCCACCACGTACAATCTAGCCGCGGCGGACGACTGGAACACGGTCATCGGCAACACCAGTATTGCCGATACCACCGGCAACGGCATCACGGTTTCGAATGTCGCTACGCCTGCGATCACCTCCGCCACTTATAACGCCAGCACCGGTGCATTGGCAGTCACTGGCAGCGGCTTGCTGAAAGCCAGTGGTGCGAGCAATGACATCGTCGCATCCAAATTTACGTTTACCGGCGAAGGCGGTGATACTTATACACTGACCGATTCCGCCAATGTCGAAATCACCTCCGGCACGGCATTCACCATCACCTTGAGCGCCACCGACAAAGCCGCCGTCAACCAAATCGTCAACAAAAACGGTACTTCCTCAACGAGCGGCACCACCTACAACCTGGCGGCGGCGGAAGACTGGGCCGCCGGCGCGGACAGCGTCGCCGACACCACCGGCAACGGCATCACCGTATCCAGCGTCGCGGCACCGGCGATCACCTCCGCCACCTACGACGCCAGCAGCGGCGCTTTAGTAGTCACCGGCAGCGGATTGTTGAAAGCCAGCGGCGCCGCCAACGATATCGATGCTTCCCGATTCACCTTCACCGGCGAAGGCGGCAGCACGTACACGCTCACCGATTCCGCCAATGTCGAGATCACTTCCGGCACGGCATTCACCATCACGCTCAGCGCTACCGACAAAGCCGCGGTCAACCAATTCATCAACAAAAACGGCACTTCCTCGACGAGCGGCACCACCTACAACCTGGCGGCGGCGGAAGACTGGGCAGCCGGGACGGACAGCGCCGTCGTCGTCGCCGACACCACCGGCAACGGCATCACCGTCTCGAATGTCGCGGCGCCGGCGATCACCTCGGCCACTTACGATTACAACAGCAATGTGCTAACCGTGACCGGCACTGGCTTCTTGCAGAAAAGCGGCGCAACCAACGATATCGATGCTTCAAAATTCACCTTCACCGGCGAAGGCGGCGCAACTTACACGCTGACCACGGCAACCGATGTGGAAATTACGTCGGGCACGTCATTTTCAGTGACCTTGACCGGCGCGGACTTGATCAACGTCGAGACGTTGCTGAATAAAAACGGTACATCATCGGCCGGCAGCACTACCTATAATCTGGCCGCCGCCGAGGATTGGGCGGCGGGCGCGGATAGCGCCGCTGCCGTCGCCGACACCAGCGGCAACGGCATCACGGTGAGCAACTACGCCGCGCCTGCGATTACCTCCGCCACGTTCGACGCCAGCACCAACGTGCTGACGGTCAGCGGCACCAACTTCGTTGCCAACAGCGGCGCCAGCAACGATGTGACGGTTTCACTGCTGACGCTGACGGGTGAAGGCGGCAGCTACACACTGACCTCTTCGTCTGTCGACGTGACGTCGGCCACTGCCTTCAGCGTCACGCTCAATGCAGACGACCAGTTGGCGGTACGCGGATTGTTGAACAAGAACGGCACAACGTCTTCGAGCGCCACGACCTACAATATCGCGGCGGCTGAAGACTGGATCGCCGGCACCGCGGCTTCGATCACGGTCGCCGATCTGACCGGCAACGGCATCACCGTCTCGAATGTGCAGACGCCCGCAATCACGTCGGCCACTTACGATTCCGATACCGGCATTCTGGTTGTTACCGGCAGCAATCTTTTCAAAAAGACCGGCGCCAGCAACGACATCGATATTTCTACGCTGACGTTGACCGGCGGAACCGCAAGCGCTACCTACACCATCACCAGCGCATCGGATGTCGAGATCACTTCCAGCACGTCGTTCAGCGTTACCTTATCGGGAGCGGACAAAACCGCCGTCGATGCCTTACTGGATCAAACCGGAACGGCGTCGTCCGGCGGTTCGACCTACAATCTGGCGGCCGCCGATAATTGGTTGAGCGCCGCCGATGCCGCCACCGATATCAGCGATGCCGTCAATGCGGTTACGGTGTCAATCAATCCGCGCATCACCTCGGCCACTTACGATGCCTCGTCCGGATCGCTGGCCGTAACCGGCACCAATCTGCAAGCCAACGGCAGCGGAGCCGACATCGATGCGTCGAAATTCACCTTCACCGGGGAAGGCGGCTCCACTTACACATTGACCGATAGCACCGATGTCGAAATCAGCTCGAGCACGGCATTCACGATCACCCTGAGCGCCACCGACAAAGCCGCCATCAATCAAATCGCCAACAAGAACGGCACCGCTGCCACCGGCGGCACCACGTACAATCTGGCCGCGGCGGACGACTGGAACACCAATGCCACCGGCGGCGATACCGCCGACGCCACCGGCAACGGCATCACGGTTTCGAATGTCGCAACACCCACAATCACGTCGGCCACGTACAATGCCGGCACCGGCGCATTGGCGGTCACCGGTAGCGGTTTCTTGAAGCTGAATGGCGCGACGAACGATATCGATGCCTCAAAATTCACCTTCACCGGCGAAGGCGGCGATACCTATACATTGACCGACTCCGCCAACGTTGAAATCACCTCCGGCACGGCATTCACCGTGACATTGAGCAGCACCGACAAAGCCGCTGTCAATCAGATCGTCAATAAAAACGGCACCGCTTCCACCGGCGGCACGACTTATAACTTGGCCGCCGCCGAGGATTGGGCGGCGGGCGCCAGCGCGGCGGTAGCCGTGGCCGATCTAACCGGCAATGGCATCACCGCGTCGAGTGTCGCCGCCCCCGCGATCACATCGGCCGCCTACAATACCGGCACCGGCGCGCTGACCGTGACCGGATCGGGATTTTTGAAAGCCAGCGGCGCAGCCAACGATATCGACGCCTCCGCCTTCACGTTCACCGGCGAGGGCGGCGGCACCTACACACTGACCGATACCACTGATGTTGAAATCACCTCCGGCACAACGTTCACCCTCACTTTGAGCAGCACCGACAAGGCCGCGGTCAATCTGCTGTTGAACAAAGCCGGTACGGCTTCCAATGATGCGACAACTTACAACTTGGCGGCCGCCGAGGATTGGGCGGCGGGCGCGGATGCCGCGGTCACGATTGCCGATACCGGCGGCAACGGCATTACCGTATCGATCCCCACTTCTTCAAGCAGTGGCGGTGGCGGAGGCGGCAGTAATAATGACGGTACCGCCACATCCACAACGACCGACGGCGCGGCCACCACGACAACGACTCAAGCGGACGGCACTGTCGTCACTGTCGTTTCGGCCGTTGAATCCTCCCGGCAGGAAGATCCCGATTCGTTATTCCGCGATTATGCGGATATTCCGCTGGCGGCGGATTCAGCGGGTAATCCTTTGTTGACGGTCAGCCTGCCAACCGGCGCCGGATTGAACGTCACCGGACGGCCCGCGGCGCTGGGCTTGGCGCAAGCCGAGGCAAGCGCGATTGCGGCGCTGGCGCAAATCGGCGGATTGAGCAGTAACGCGGCCAGCGGCTTGGCGGCGCAAGCACGGCAATTCTTAGCGCAACTGCCCGGCAGCGATCCGGTCAGCGTCTATACCATCACACCAAGCGTTACCGGCGATCAACCGCCAGCATTGCCGATTCTCATCGGCAGTCCGGCAGGCGCCGGCGCAACCGGCAATCTGCTGGTGATCGACGCCCGGCAATTGCCTCCCGGCACCGTTATCCAGCTGGACAATGTTGCATTCGCATCGATTGTCGGCGCTGTGCGGGTGACCGGCGGCAGCGGACAAAATTTCGCCGCGGGCGACGACCAGAATCAATTCATCGTCCTCGGCGCGGACGATGACACGCTATCGGGCGGCGGCGGCAACGACACAATCGGCAGCCTCGGCGGGGATGATCGCACCTCGGGCGACGCCGGGCAGGATATCGTTTTCGGCGGCGCAGGCAATGACCAATTGAACGGCGGCAGCGGCAACGACCGCTTGAACGGCGGTTTCGGCTTCGACCGCGCCATCCAGGACGGACAACCGGCGGATTACCGTATCGCCATCACCGGTACGCAAGTCACGCTGACCAACGCGACGGGGGAAACCGACACGCTGACTGATGTTGAATTAATCGAATTTTCGAGCGGCGAAACGATTGCGTCCGCTTATTCCGAAGCGGAAGCAGCCGCGCATCATCTGGCGAAAACCTGGCTAGGCCGCGATTTGACGGCTGCGGAAGGCAACGGTATCCAAAACTGGACCGGCGTCGATACCGGCGGTATTCTTGCCGCTTTCCGCAGCTTGCCGGAAACCATCGAACTGGGACTGCAAGACAAATCCGGCGATGAATTGCTCGCCGGCCTGGCCGGCGATCCGGCGATCATCCGGCTCGATACCGTACGCGATGCCAACACCGGCAGCGCCAACGATGAAGGCTATTTACCGCTGGGACTGGCGTTGCGCGCCGATGGCGGCGCCGGGCACGACACTTTGCGCATGACCGGGCATCGCGGCGACGTGCATCTGGAAATGGCGGGAGATTATTTGCAATTAACCCGCTTAAGCGATGGCGCCATGCTCGATATCAGAAACGCCGAAGCGATTGCGTTCAACAGCGGCGAAACGACCGTAATCGCGCACGATCCGGTCGAAGCTATCCTCGCGCGCCTGGCGCACAGTTTCTTTGGCCGCGATGCCACTGCGGCGGAATGGCAGCTCGGCCGCGAAACACTGCAACAGCCTTACGATGCGGAGGCGATTCTGGATTGGTTCCAGCAGCGCGCCGGTTTGCGGGAACTGACGGATACCGGTTTTATCCAGACGATTTACAACCATACCCTAGGCCGCGCGGCAACGGATGACGAACTTAGCATGCAACTGGCCCGGCTGGAAAACAACGAAATAGACCGCAGCTGGCTCACGGTTGAAATTGCGGGTAGCGCCGAGGCTGCAACCCATTTAGTCGGTAACGTGATGTTGCAGGATGGCTGGATATAGCAGATCGTTCAGAGAAACTCCAGCACAGGCCTCATGCGGACAAAACCCGCCTGCGAGAAACGTTCAATGCAGCGCTTGGATCGGTAAGAAAATGATCAGGGTAAATCTATTCATCCAGCACTCTGGCTATAACTGAATAATCATATTGCGGGCTTTGCGATGTCTATGGCTTAAGATTTATAAATTGCATAGCCGCGCCCAAGTCCCTGATACTCGACGGCCACGGAATTAGTGGGTTTGAATACGCCATTATCGATAAAATCCACACCCATTTCTTTGTAAAAACGTAATTGACTCTTGTGTTGTGACAACTCCACATGCATCATCACCGGATTGAATACCGCGCCACTCGTATCGGTATTTTTCTCGCCTTCGTGTACCGAACCGGTTCCGGGTGGAGCGGAATAAACCGGTTTAGCTGCTGCCTTGGCAAGATGCGTTGCATACAGATTACGCATCAATGCGCGCAATTCATCACGTTCTTTACCAAGCACGGCATCCAGTTTAGCGCGATATTGTTGTTCTTCCTTCTTGGTCAATGAGATTTTGGCTTTTGCTTTCGCTTGCAGAATCAGCAACTGGGGATAGCGGCTCGCTTCGCAACCCCAAACGACCAAAAATGCATCATTTGTAAAAGCAGCCTGAAACTTGGCTAGCTCTTGTCCGCCGAAAACATGAGCAAGCTCAGAATCGGTAAAATCATCCCGCCGCGCATCCTTATCAAACTGTTTGCGTTTGTAGTTAGGAGTATTTACGATTATTGGGCCATCCGCAATCGCATGCCCGATGAAATGCACTTCACACAGTGATGCAGCGGGTTGCGTTGCCGCAATCTCATACAGATCGGACACGGACATGCTGTTTTCCTTGCCACCCGGCCATTTGTCGTAATCGGCTTTCGATATATCCCCGTCTTCATTCCCGGTTAATTGCTTGGCTAATTCATGCGCACCACTATAGTACAACCGTGAATTCACCTGCTTTTCCGCCGGAGATACTTTTAACTTCAAAGTGCCATTGATATTGTAACGATAATTCTTTGCCAGCAAAGCATCGCGCTTAGGCTGTATGGTTTGTCCATCTTTTGCGCCTCCTTTCTTGAATTCGATGAAGGTCCCGTTAAGAAAATCGAAAATGACGACACGTTCAGCTTTACCCTGTTGCAGTAGATAGTCTTTGTAATTCTTCGCCATTTTCAGATAGGTCGCAGGGTTCTTTTGCGGATCTTCATTGGCCTGAGATTTACGCGGGTAATTAACTTGAGCAACCAGTAATGCCGTGCGCGCATTTGCAACAATGCTTGGTTGTTCGATTTGCTCAATGACCTGCTGCGCAACTGGCTGAATGGCGTCTATCACAGCTTGCCGCACGGACTCAATCATTGGCTTAACCGGCTGGTTTGGCTGGTTGATGCGCATAGCAACAGTAATATCCTACAACTGCCGCCCGGTTTTCGGATCGTACGCCACCGGCACCGGCACGACTTGATCGGTCGGCAGCACTTCCACCCATTGATCGAAGACTTCAAAATCCTCACCCGCCTGCAACGCGCGAAAACCGCCTTGCAGCGGATAAAAACCGTGCTCGTAAACCTTGTCGACCGGCGTCGCCGAGACGCGGTTATCGTCGTTGATTTCGTCGCCGGGATAGCGCCCCACTTGCATCGACTTGGCGTGTTTTTCCGCGACCACGTCGCACAAGTGGTTGATGGCGTCGCGGATCGTCACATTCGGACCGCTGTGCGGGATTTTGGCGAGTTCCTCCGGCGGCGCGACGTAGTTATCGTCCAAACCGTCGGTACCCTCGACATGCAAGCGTTGCAGCCAATTCATCGCCGCGCGCTCCTGGCCGGGACGGATCGGAATCACCGCCTTGACCCACGGCGCATTCAAAAACGCGTTGCGCATGTTGTCGCCGTCGAGTTGCAGCAACCAGCCGAGCGACGCGCCGAGCTTGGCGGGCGCGGATTCTTCAGTGATGTAATAATTGTCGACACGGTTATCGTGCGCCCCGCCCCAGGTGACGGTATCGGTCGCCGCGATTTGCGAATCTTCGGCTTTGATCGCAGCGGATGTCACCAGATTCTTGCTCAGCTTGCCTTTGATCTGCGTGTAAACCGAACCACTCGCAGTAGCAGGTACGGGGTCGACAGTAGAAGGTTTGCGGATGCCGCCCAAGCCTTGATGGCTTTGATGCAAGCGCGGACGCCACCATTCCGGCGCGACGAAATACAGCATCTTGTCGATGTCGAAAATCGTATTGAGCAGTTCCGACACCACATGCCGCGTGCGATCGTCCGGCATCGGCAAACCCTTGGTCAGCATGTCCTGAATCAAGCAGCGGTACACCACAATACGTTCTTCCTCGCGCAAATCCTCGTACTTGCGCGATTCGATGCGCGACATCTTATTGATGCGGTCACGCGCCGCTTCGACAAATGCCTGTTCGAACTCCATCCGGGTTTTTTCGTTGAATTCGCTGATTTTCTGGTCGTTCTGCGTGGTGATATCGTCGCGCAACTTCTTGGTCGGCTGCCAGGTGATCTTGGCGATCACGCGCAGCGGCGACACGTTGCGGAAATTGACATGCTTGACCTTGACCGAAAAGCGGATCGAACCGGGAGAAACCTCATCGACGTCATCGAGCTGCAAGCGAATGTCGTTGCCGCCATAATCGAAGGTGATGAAGCCGTCCTCGCCGTATTCGTAACCCGGTTGATCGCATTGCGCTTTGAAACCGCCGAAATGCCATTGAACCTTCTCCGGTTCGCCTTCGTTGTCATCCAGGTTCACTTCCTTACCTTCGGCGTAGACTTCGTCCATATCGTCTTCCGGCAACGTGTCTTCGGTTTTTGGCACGAATGGAATATCCATGCTCAATTCGGTGGAGACCGCCTGCGGCATCGGAATCGCTTCCGGCGGCGGCGTTTCGCCGACTTCCGGGCCTTTCGCCAAATGCACCAGCTTGGAAATCCCTAACTGCCGCCCCGGATCGTCGACATAAGTCTGCCAGCACAAATACGTGCCGATGTCCTGCACCTGCACGCCGACCTGGCGCATTTTGCGGCGCATCTCGTAATTGAGCAGCTCGGCGGTGGTGTTGTTCAACACGTAACGCTTGCTCGAGGTATCGGTGGTTTCGGTGACGGTGCGGAAAGTGGATTTATAGTTTTTGCGGATCTCGGTGGAAATTTTCTCGGTCTGCTGGCGCATGTGCTTGTGCGATACTTCGCGCGCTTTCGATTGCGTATTGGCCATATCGATGCTGGCCGAAGCGCTGGCGCTGCCGCCGATCCAGCTTTGGTTGGCGGTCGCGTTCATGCCGAATTTGGTATCGGATTTGTTGTCTTCCTTCACCGCTTGCGACAGTTCGTCTTCCTCGGTCAGCGACTTTTCGGTGCGCAACGTCGTTTCCAGTGAAGTTTCCTGCGTGCGTTCGACCAGCGTGCGGCGCGTGCTGACTTCGACCAGCTCGACGCTGCTGCCGGGACTGAGCCACACATGCCCGACCGCCGGGCCGAGAAACGTGTCGAACTCGAAGAAATACTGGCGAAACAAATGCACGATGCCGATCGGCGACAACCCGGCGCGGCCGAGATCCCTGAACGGATCCATGTAATCGAGCGGATCCTTGAAACTCAGGAGCTTTTGCAAATTCGCCCAGTGGTTGCCCGGCTTATAAAACAACTGTTTCAACGCTTCAAACTGCTTGGTTTGCTTCAGGTGCAGCACATAACCCGCCACCGCCGATTCGCGTTGCAACTGCTCCGCTGCCAGTGCGTTGGTTTGCTCCACGCGGCTATTCGCGCGCGGCTCTTGCGCGCCGCGATACCATTCCATGATGTTCGGAATCACCTCGCGGTTCAACGTGGTCTTGATGCGTTCCTCGTCGATCAACCGGTCCCAGATGCGCTCGTCGTAACGCTCCAGCGGCGGCAACTCGCGCGTCAGATTCTCGATCACGAAACTGCCCATCGCCCCCTTGCGCGGCGTCTCGTTGCTGCCGGCGTCCAGCCGCGAAATCTTGTCGAGCATGCCGCGCTCGTTCAGCACCATCTCGAAATTGCCGCGATAGCCCTTGAACAATTGATCGCGCACCTTGCGCGAATCCGCGCGGAATCCCTTATTGATGCGCTGCTGAATGCGCTTCGATTTCCACCCGATCATCGGCTGGTACACACCAAAAATTTCGCTGTCGTAGGGGAGGATATTCTGATACTTGGAATAGTCGCTGATTTTTCTCATGACCGGCACTCCTTGTGGTTGAGGATTGTCATTGCGAAGAAGAGGAACCTCTGCTGGTGACTATAGGGAAAAGCGGTGGAGGCGTCAAATGGTAGCCACCATTACCTCCTTCATCTTATCAAAAGACTAAGCCCCAAAGTGCTGCCAGAATAATGTTTCAAAAAACTTTCCCCCTAAAGAGAGCGGGTAGCTATCAGTGCCATACGCACCAACTCGGTAATGCGGCGCACCCCGGATTTTTGCCGGATATGCTGGATATGAGACCTTATTGTTGTGAGGCTCACGTTCAAAGTTAATGCGATTTCTTCGGGTGTAGCATCTTGCATCAATCCAAGTAAAACCTGTTGCTCGGATGCTGTCAGGTTAAACAACGCACAAAATGCGCGAAGCGTTTCTTGTTTGATTTCGCCGTTTTTTTCGATCAAGAGTAAGTAATGCGCACGATTGGCCAGTGGCCAGACCGCTGCTTCCTTAAGCGGCGTCAACCGTGCATGGTATGTTTCTTTGATTATGCCAAATGGAGTGGAAGTAAACACAATTTCCGCATGACGTCCCCGATCCGCCAATGCAATTGCTTCCTCAAGGCTTGGACTTGCGTGATGCCCAAGTGCGATAAGTTGCTCATGCCTGATCTTGATTAATCCCGGAAAGCCACTTAATAACCGCGTTGCGGCAGCATTGTATTTTATAATTTTCCGATTCTCATTCAACACGAACAGAGCGTGTCCAATCGAATCGACAATGGATTCTTCCAACACGTTTCTCTGCTCTGAAAGTTTGAGCTGAGAAGTGATACTAAACGCACGATTGAGGTGTTGTGCGAGGTGGTGTAAATTCAACCGGTCTCTTTCCCGGAAACTATCTTGACCGACACCACGGAAAAAGCAGAGTATGACTTTCGGTGTATTGGGATTGTCATCCCATAGATTCGTAGAAAGCACATCGCTGATGTTTTGTTCCGCTAACCACTCGTTATAAAAAGTACTTTTCAGAAAACTGCGCCGATCCACCAGCATGTCGCCGGTAAGTGTCTTGCCACCTCCATTCAATCCCTTGTCAATACCTGCTTGGACCCAGATATCATGCTCCCGCCAGTAACTTTGATAATCTTTGCCATAGTCGCTTGGAATATTCTGACTGAGTAAAAAAGGATTATCGTAATTCTGCACCTGTAATCCGATCAGATTAATGGCACTGGCATTGAGATACGCGCCCAACTGGCTGAACGTGTCTTTCCATTTAACCGGATCAAGCGCTGATTCATAAATGGCACCAACCAGTGCATCATGCGTAGGCTTGTTGTTACTCATCGTGACTCCCTTATCACAAATTTTCCCGCAGCACAACATCAGAATTGATGATGCTGAGCATATCACAGTATTGAGAGAATGGTTCTGCTGTGGAATAAATCGCTTAAGTTTTCCGAATCGTTGGTCTGTGAAATTCCATACGCTGTTTTTTTACTTGTTCATTTGTTCGAAACCAATTAAGGAGGATATAAATGATGACTACTGAATGTAAAGACTGGCAAGCTTGGTTAGACAAAATGCCGCCAAAACCCGATGAACTCCACGTGGCTGGAGATGTTATGGTTAGCAATCCAGGAGTACAACCGATGCTCGCCATGCGCAACCCGCAGGGATCGAATCCGACAATTCTGATACTGGATCTCTATTTGATTCAGCAACCGGGAAAATGGCCTACGGTAATGGTATGCGTCCCGGCACGGTTTGACAGGGTTATGCCTCCAGGTGCTTCAGATTACACCTCGGTTGAAATTTACTCGGATGGAAAGCAGATTGCGCAGATCGATGTTTCTATCGTCGAGTAACAATATTGCCAGTCAGGATATAAGACCAACAGACGGCGGATTCACACAATAGGTGCAGTAATTTTCGCAGCAAGTAATCTACTTGCTGCGAATAAATTTATAAAGGGGGAATAAATGAAAAAGCTTCTTTTTGTATTGCTTGTCACGACAAGCACGTTAACCGGTTGCGCAAGTTTTATAGAAACTAAGCGTGCAAGTTACGATAACATCAACACGGGTATTTCATATTATCTCCCTAAAAGGGTGCATCGCCTAATCGTAACTGCTGAGAATCTTAATGCAAAAAAAGAAGAGGAAAAGTTTAAAGAGGCAAAAGATAACTTTCTTATAGTCAACAAAGAAGCAAAGCAGCTAGAAGCTAAAATGAAAAATCTTAAATCTATTGCTGCCAATACGCCCGGAGATGGAAAAGCCAAAAAGAAAGCAGTGGAAGCGGCGCAAACAGCCGAAGGCATTTATTTAGCGGCTAAAGAGATCGCCGATAAAGCAAAGAATGATATGGAAATAGCGAAAAACCGATACGATCAAGCCAAAGCTGAAAAAGATTCAGAACCGTGCAATTATTTTATTGCGATGAGTATTACCCCTCAGGCACTCGAGCCAGATACACAACATCCATTTCTATTGAAGCTCAATAATTCCCCGTTAAGAGACGATGAGCTCAAAATAAAAACCACCCAATCCGGGTTATTGACGAGCACCGATGCTATCAGTTCGGATAGAACCGGGGACATTGCGGTAGAAATCGCAAAAACCGTAGCTATGTTCGGAGTCGGCGGATTTCCAACTCTAGTTCAGCCCTCAGTGCGTCCTTTCAGCATGGTGACTGGAGTAGATAAAAAAGCCATCGGCGAGTCGATGAATTTAATGAAAAAATGCTATCCATCCACCATGAAGCATGATGAAATTGTTGATTTTGGCTCATCTGGTAATATACCGATTGTCTTTAGGGATAGCAGCGGTTTCGCAGTTAATGAAAATCTGTATTTTTTACCACCAGACTTGAAGATGAAGATAGTTATTCCCGTAAGTGCTAAAGATCTAAAATCCATTTACGAAACCGATGAAGGATTGAAAGAAAACTCTTATCCTCTAAAAGGCCATTATGGAATTCTTTACAGAAGGGATACAACGTATTTAACCAATCTTTGGGCTACTATAGATGGGGTAGACACAATAGTCACAAGCGAGCAAATTTCCATGCCGAATTTGAGTCCTGTGACACTAGTTCCGTTTGAGTATCTCTCATTGGTAACTACAAAAAACAATGCAGCGTTTGAAAACGGTATGCTGGTTTCTTACGATACGAACCAACCGAGCTCTGCGTTAGCGCTTGCCAATTTGCCTGCCAGAGTTGCCGAAGGTTATATCAATGCACTAACCAATTTCTTACAGCTAAAATTCAATTATTCATCGAAAGCAATTGACGCCGTAAGCAAAGAAAAAGAACTGGCCGATCTACTGAATACCATCAAAAAACAGGTAACCCCATGATGTTTAGAATAATCGTACTAACAATACTGATTCTATCCGGATGTAGCGCAAACCCTGCAAAATCTCAAAAGGATGAAAATTTGACTACCAGTGAACAAAAAATCGATGTGCTTTTTGTACCCGGCATGGGAATGGGATGGCGAGCATTAATAAGTCCCGAACAGCATGAAGCGGAGAATTACCGGAAGTGGAATGAATTCAATCATCTAATCAATGAAAAAGGATTCAATCTCAAAATTGCGGAAATTCCTGCAATGGCTTCAGTAGAGAAGTTATCAACAGCGCTTGAAGAATATATCAGACGTGAATTTCCCGCCGAGCAAGGCAGGAAATTCCATATAATCGCAAAAAGCATGGGAGGACTGGCTGTCCGTAAGGCCTTGGCAGACACCTACCGCGACAGCAAGATTAATCCGGCGGTTAAGCCCATTTCCGATCAAGTCATTACATTCACAACGATTGCAACGCCGCATCGGGGTTCGCCGATTGCTGAGAGGTTCATCATGCAAGGGAAAGCTTGCACCTCTTTCGGAAAATTTCTCATGCCGCTCATCTCATTGATCGAAAAATTTTCCAACAAAGAAAACGGGTTTGGGTTTAAAGCTGCCGGCCAGGATTTAATTCCTGGCTCCAATGCGCTAGAAATTGACGACGATCCCAAAATGGCGGGACGCAGTTTTAGCTTCGGTGCAAATTTGAATTGCGATGCTGCGTGTAGATCGGAATTTCACGATAGAAAGAAACCTCTCTCCGAAACCCTGGCGTGCTGGCACGATATGCTCGCTAAGGATTATGGATTCGAGAATAATGACGGTTTGGTATCTGTGGAATCTGCCGCAGCCTACGGTAACTATATTGAAACTTTTGATGGAGATCACATAGCAATCTCCGAGGACGATCCATGGTACAAAGGCGAGCCAATCTGGAAAAAAGTTTTCTATCGGGTTTTAGACAACATCAAAGAATTTGAAGCGCCATCTTCAAAATGAAGCACTCAACTTCAAGTATTTGCGCGTCCTGATAAGCCACAACAACGCCTGATTCAATCAGGCGTTGTTGCGTCTAATAGACAATCTAGTCGCGTAAAACCGCGATAAAGTCATCCGGCGATATTCCAGCCTGCTTGAGTATCCCGGCCAGAGTTCCGGTTTTTAATTCGTGGTGATTAGGTACAACACAACCGAATGTACCTTTCCGCAATATGATATGGCTCCCGCGCTGGCGAATCACAGTGAAACCCAAGCGCTCCAATGCACGGATTGTTTCCATTCCAGAGAAACCGGCAATTTAGGCATGTCCGGGAATCTGGAAGGTCGTTAGCAATGCACGGGATGTAACAGCCAGCGGAAATTCTTCAAGATAAAGTCCGGTTGCTTCGGCTAGATTGGCCAATGCTTCTTCAACGGTTTCTCCTTGCGTGGTCGTGCCGGTTTCGGGATTGAAAGCGACGTAGCCGCCTTCCGGTGCGGGTGTCAATACTGCGGATAGTTCCATGATTTCATCCTCTTTCAGTTTCTCGGAATTATACCGTAGAGACTCAACAATTAAATTCTGTTCAAAACCGCTACTCCCATAACCGCCGGTCTTTGATGCTAGAATCCCGGCCATAATGCAAACAAGAACCGCTCCAACCAAGGAATTTCCGCATGAGACGTAACCAATCCGCCGCTTTATTATGGCTTATCCAATTCTTTTGCTGTGCGTTTTTGCTGCTCGATGCCGCCACTTCACGCGCGGCGCGGGTGGATGCCAAAACCATCGAACGGCAGCTTTCGAACCCCGCAGCGCTGGGATTGAATAAAACAGAAATCGCCGGTTTGCAGAAATTCTATGCGCAGCGCAGTTTTCAGCCGGTTTGGCTGACGGACAATCCCGGGCCGTCGCTGCTCGAATCCGCGTTGACGTTTATCGCCAGCGCCGATGACGAGGGGTTGGATAGCCGCGATTATCGGTTGCCGGAGTTGCAGCAATTGCAGCAGCAGGCGGATCCATCGGATGTTGCGGCAGTGGCATTGGAGTTGCGCGTCACGCAAGCGGTGTTGGCTTTGGCGCGGGATGTGTCGCGCGGACGGTTGACCGCGGCCGCCGCCGACCCGGACTGGCATATCGCGCAGCCGGACTTCGACGCGGTTGGTTTTTTGCAGGCTGCCGTGCAATCCGGCCGGTTGCCACAAGCGTTCGAAGAGTTGCCGCCAACCAAGCTGCATTACCGGTTGTTGAAGCAGACTTTGGCGCGCTACCGCAAACTGGCGGATGAACAGGTTGAATGGCTGAAAATCCCGGATGCGCCGTCGATCCATCCGGGCGACACGCACCCGCATATTCCATTGATCCGCCAACGCATCGCGCAGGCATACGACGCCGACGGTATCGCCGGATTCCAGGTCAAGCCCTCGAAAAGCGAGCATTACGACGCGGAATTGGTCAGCGCGGTCAAAGCGTTTCAGGCTCAGCACAATCTCAATACCGACGGCGTGATCGGCAAAAACACTTTGCGTGCGCTGAACCGGCCGCTGGCGTGGAAAATCCGCCAGTTGCGCATCAACATGGAACGTTTGCGCTGGTTGCCGAAGAAGCTGGGGGATCGCTACTTGCTGGTGAATACCGCCGGATTCATGCTGACCGCCGCGGAACAGGACCAGGAAGTCTTGTCGATGCGCATCATCGTCGGGCGCGACTACCGTTCGACGCCGACGTTCAACAGCGCGATGTCGCATATGGTGCTGAATCCCTATTGGAATGTGCCGCACAGCATCGCCACCAAGGATTTGCTGCCGAAGCAGAAAAGCGATCCGGCTTTCTTCTCCAACGGCGGATTCAAGATTTTTCCCGGCAATAACCGCAATGCCGAGCCGATTGACCCGGATGAGATCGATTGGCACGATCTGAAAGGCGGATTCCCTTATTTCCTGCGCCAAGACCCCGGCAAACAGAATGCGCTGGGCAGGATCAAGTTCATGTTTCCAAATTCTTTCAGCATTTATCTGCACGATACGCCATCGAAATCGCTGTTCCAGCGAGATATCCGCACCTTCAGTTCGGGTTGCATCCGTTTGGAAAAGCCAATGGAGCTGGCAGCTTTTGCGCTTAAAGAACAAAGCCTTCCGGAAAAATTCATGGCCGATTTGGATAGTGAATATACCAAAACCGTGCATTTACCCAAGCCATTACCCATCTTCTTAGTGTATATTACCGCCTGGGTTGATGAGCACGAAATGGTGCACTTTTCGCCCGATATTTACGACCGTGATTTACGCGCATTGCGTTATGCTCGCTGGTAAATTGTTTTTTCGCACACATTCGCAGATTTTTCAGGAGAAAGAATACGATGATACGAAAACTATTAGAGCAAGCTTATTTATCAGAAACAGAACCTGTGCAAAGCCGCCGCCGGTTGATTCAAGCGGGATTGGGCGCTTGCGCCATGCTGGCGCTGCCGATGACGGCCACCACCGCGCACGCCGCCATCAAAAAACCTTACGAGAAAAAACTGAGCTTTTTGAATTTGCATACCGGCGAACGCACCCGAGCGACATTTTGGGCGAATGGCCGTTATGTTCCGGAAGGATTACGCGCGATCAATCATGTGTTGCGCGACCATCGCACCAATGAGCGTATGACGATTGATCCTTACTTAGTCGATTTTCTGCACCAATTGCAATACCGCCTCAGAACCAACCAAGAATTTCACGTCATCTCCGCTTACCGTTCCCATGCGACCAATGCCAAGCTCGCCCAACTCAGCGACGGAGTCGCTAAAAACAGCTTGCATACCCAAGGCAAAGCCATCGATATCCGCCTGCCGGGCCGTAAACTGGCGGATTTACGCTCCGCTGCATTGTCGCTGCAAATGGGCGGCGTCGGTTACTACCCTTCCTCCAACTTTATCCACCTGGATTCCGGACGCGTGCGTTTCTGGTAGCAGTTACAAATCGCTAATCGCAAACGGCCGATCAATTTTCCCCGAAAATGCCGGTAGAACGCTCGGATAGCGCTCGTCAGTTGGTTTGTGGTGTCAGTTTCAGTTCGGCAAATATATCCGCGCTCCAGCGCACGCTGTCTCCCTGCTTGCGCCAAATCTGAGCGAAATACGCATCCAGTTCCGGGTTGGCGATCGTTTGTCCGGCGACGATATATCCGGTGGTTTTCACCGGATTGACCGCGCTACCCGGCCCGATCGAACCTTCCAGCAGCACCTTCGGCCTGTCCTGCAACAGCCGGATGCTGTTCGCATATTCGTTCAGCGACATTTCGCCGCTGGCCAGCCGAGCCAGCAGCACCGGTAATTTGCTGACATCCTCGGCAGAAGTGCGAGGTAACTGCACTTGTGAATATAAATCGGCCATGCGTTGATCAAAACGGTCACGTAACCGCCGGGCCGGTACGCCAACATATATACCCAACGGCTCGCACTGGCCGGTTACGACCGCACCGGCGCCGATGATTGACCCGGAACCGATATGCGCGCCGCCGACCACAATCGCACCGGTCGAAATCATCACATTGTCGCCGATGCGAACCGGCTTGACCGGTGCAACGGTGCACAGCAACCAATCCTGTTCTGTCATGAAGCGCTTGAAGACATTCGCCGGACCGCCGAAGGTATAATTCAACAAGGATTCATTGCGATGCTCGCCGCCGATCACGATGGTGGCATCGTGCGCAATTTCACAGAATGCACCGGCGGAAAACACCAATTCGTCGGCAGGATTGGCGATCAAGCGGATACGCGGCAACAGTCCGAGCGAGAAGCGGCCAATCTCCAACCGCACCTTCGGCGCTACCGTAATCACCAGATCATAAGGCGCCAGCAAAGACCAGTTTAATTCCGACATTGCCGGGATATTAACGTTGTAGAGCATGTTTCAGATGCTAGCAGCCTGGCGGAAGACTGTCACGCTTTTGCTCGGCGTTTGAACGGAACACCCGCAGCGCCTAGTTGCCGACGTGCCGATTACTCCACTTGTTAAGCACCGCCACCAACAGATTCATATTGACAGGTTTTGAAAGAAAATCATCCATGCCCGCCGCAAAGCACCGCTGACGGTTTTCTTCGAATGCATCGGCAGTCAACGCGATGATCGGCAGCGGCAGTTTCCCGTTTTGCCGCTCCCATTGGCGGATTTTCTCGGTTGCCTGATAACCGTTCATCACCGGCATTTCACAATCCATCAGCACCAGCGCAGGTTGCAGCCCCTGCATCACCGCATTCACGGCTTCTTGCCCGTTCACGGCTACCTCGCAGCGAAATCCGTGCTTCTCCAGTAACGAAACGATAACCGTGCGGCTGATCGCATTATCCTCGGCTACTAAAATCAAGCCGTCTTGCTGAGACTGGTTGCGCACGGGCACGGCACCGGTAATAGATGCGCCTCCGGCAAGATCGCCTGCATCGCCGGGTTCCGGCCGATTAACGCGGATCCGGAACCATATCCTTGTTCCTTGGCCTTCTTGGCTCTCGACGCCGACGCTGCCTCCCAGCAATCTGGCCAAATTGTGGACGATGGACAAACCAAGCCCGGTGCCGCCGTATTGCCGGGTTGTCGAAGCGTCCACCTGCGAGAATGGCTTGAAAAGTCTATCTTGCTTATCGGCGGGAATACCGATGCCGCTATCGGTAACCGCGAATTCCAGCATCGTTTCCGCCGGCGCCGTTTCGATTTCGCGCGCCTCGACGCGCACGAAACCTTGCGGTGTAAACTTGATGGCATTGTTAACCAGATTGGCCAGCATCTGCCCGATTCTGACCGGGTCGGAACGATACCGCATTCCCAGTTTGCCGTACCAGGATACATCGAGCGGCAACCCTTTCGCGTTGGCGCTCTCGGCAAATAGCGCAGCCGTTTCCAGCATCAATTGTTCGGGATCAAAAATATGACTTTCCAGCTTGATCTGTCCGGCCTCAATTTTGGACAAGTCAAGAATATCGTTGAGTACGACCAACAGGTTGTTTCCGGATGTTACGATCACCCGGGCATAATCCAACCGCTCGCTATCTTTGATATCCGGCAACTGGAGCAGGTAGGCCATCCCCAGAATGCCATTCAGCGGCGTTCTGATTTCATGAGACATGGTCGCCAGAAACCGGCTCTTGGCCAAATTAGCCGATTCCGCGGCAACTTTGGCTTGCTGCAACGCTTCGCTGTTTGCGCGCAATTGCGCTGTCTGCTCGTCCACCGTTTCCTGAATCAGCACGGTCCGTCCCGTCGTAACCAGCATCAGCATCTGCAACATGCTGGCCACCAGCAGCCCGGCGAAACTCAGCGCCCAAGTCTGCCAAGGCCGGTGCGCGCTTAGCCATTCCGCATCCGGGAACATAATCAATTCCCAGTCGCGATCAGCCATCTGTAACGTTGTCCGCCAAATGAGACCGGCATCCGGTGCAATATCGGGCGCTGAACTGAACAGCAATTGATTGTCAGGCTGCCCGGCTAAATCCCGCAATTGAAAAACAATGCCCGGCGCGGAGACGTTGCCGGTAGCGAAATTGACCATATCGGGAATTTTCAGAGCGCCGACAACAAAACCGATAAATTCCGGCGGATGTTCCGTGTCGTTCCGGTCAAAATTCTGGCGATAAACCGGGTGCAGTACCAATATACCTGCCTTATTCTGTTGATCCTGTACCAGATTGATCAAGCCAGTCGCCGCTGGCCGGGCGGATTGCCGGGCGCGATCGATGGCTTCCGCCCGGACCGGATTGGAATAAATATCGTAACCGATCGCTCTTTGATTGCTTTCAAGCGGCGTGATAAAAGTCACGACAATATACTCCGGCCGATTGCTTGCTATCGTTAACTCGCCCTGCGCATCCAGCTCGGTTATCCGGAAGGCTTTGCCGGACTGGTTTGCGGATTGGGTCTGCTCGAACACCGCCCGCTCCCGGTCACGCACGTAAAAATTGTAACTAAGCCCCGCAATCCCTTGGGATTCCCTCAATATTTCCCGGGTAAAGTAATCGAATTGCTGAAAGCTCATCTCAGGATTCAGCTCGACCAATCGCCGCAATGCCGACAGTGTTTCGTTGTAGGCGCTGAAACGTTCCTGCAACTGGAAAGCGATGATTTGCCAGATGTTTTGAATCTCGGTTTGCTGCTGTCTACTTTCGAGTCTCGAGGTGTTAACGAATCCGGCTACGATCAGTACCACCAGAATCAGGGTAATGGGCGCAATGACCGCCTTTCGCGTTTTCCAGTAAGACTGCTTGCAGAAAAAAGCCAACAATAGCGGTGCGAAGACCAGCACGCCGAAAGTATCGCCGGCCCACCAATTCCACCACGACCAAGAAATATCGGAGACGCTGATAGTGCCTAAAAAGAACAGGGTCAGATGCGCGACACTGGCTGAAATCACGCAGGACAATGGGCCGCCCAGCAGAAAAAAAACGACGATGTCTTGTTCCCGCATTAATATCTGCCAGCGATCCTTGACGAATTTGCGAACCAGCCAAGCGCCGGCCGCGGCTTGCAACATCGCCCCTATTCCTAAGAATGCCGCAACCAGGATACTATCCGGCGTGAAATTGCCGTGATTCCAGGCAACCCAGCTATTGAGCCCCAAAGACCCGATCCAGATACCCGGCAGCAGCCGATAACCGGACACCAGAATCAGCGCAAGTGCCAATCCGGCGGCAGGAAACACCGGACTCGCATACCCCGGCGGAATCGCCAGCAACAATCCCAGAAAACCCAGCAGGGCATAACCAATAGCTGCATAAGCATTGTGCCGTATGATCTTCAAAGATGCTCCAGTTGATGTTTGGATTCGATCCAACATGCAAATAACAATTTGTTATGGCAGAGAATTATACGACTGATAGCCAATTAAGCCATGCTAACATTGTGATTATATTCGGAATCGCCGCCCTGAAGTTAGCGGCTATGCGTTTTTCTGATTCCTGAGCCAATGTCAGGTTTCAGAGAGCATTTCTTGGAACAACCGGCTAGCCGGTTGATTGAGATCTATTTTTCAAACCACCCGGCAAATCCAGGCGGATGGCCGTGCAAAAGTTTGCGTTAATAATTCAGAACAAACCCAACCCGGAAACTCACTGGCTCGACAGGGTGGAAGTGAAAGTCGTTCACACCCGTGAGAGGTTCTCCCGGCAGGCGGGACGTGTAGAAATAAGTGATCGCATCATCCTTGCGGTTCAGCATGTTGAACACTTCGGCCTGAATGCGGAACGACCGGGTGAATTCATATCCCAGCATTGCGGATAACAAAATAGTGCCGTCCGAGCGCTTGGAGTTGTCTTCATTCAATGCGCGCGGCCCAAGATAGCGCAATCTCGGGCCGCCGTAGAAACCGCCGAGAACATCGTGAAAGGTCGCGCCTGTGGCAATGACCGCTTCCACGGCATTGGGCACGTGATTGCCTTCATCCGGCACGGAATTGCGAAAGCGTGCATGCGAGAAACTGAAATCCGCGTCAAATGTCAGCCAATGCACCGGCTGGTAGTAATTGGCAAACTCGATGCCGTAGCGGCGGCTGGGGCGGCTTGCTTCGGTCG
>WBZO01000360.1_pt1 | contig 103630 bp, 107 predicted proteins | sample 5204261 | NCBI WGS metagenome assembly WBZO01 (sample SAMN12412400, study PRJNA552823) | activated sludge metagenome | isolation source: activated sludge from anammox sidestream of wastewater treatment plant... | place: USA: North Carolina | collected 2017-09 | reverse complement strand
GTGCCTCAAATCTAGGAAATTCCGGAATCAGGTGAAAGAAATCAAACTCAAATTAATCCTCTACAATCTCATGAAAAATGATGGGTTTATTCCATTCTTGACTCTACGAAGGATTTCTACAAGGCCAATCCCTTTGTCATTTTAATTGCCTTGCAAACATATATTAATCTGAATTTGATAGTGTGTCTGCCCTGAGCAAGGTTGGAGCGATAACAGGGAGACCGGTTCTTTTTTTCCGATGAGGCGGGCAGACGCGAATTCGCAGCCCGTTCAGGGTACAAACCTCAATAGTACTTTAAAGAAATGGAGGAACAGTATGAAAAAGGTAACAAAATTCTCTCTCCTCTGTCTTGTACTTCTTTTCAGTGTACTCATCGTTGGAATTGTAACGGCTAAAAACGACGAAAATCTTGAGAAATATGAGAAAGGGGATAAAGAATTCAAGAAACTAGAGATTGGCGACATGGATGTCTACTGGCACCAGCGGATGATCGATGATGCTGTTGTCGAAGGTGACTTCATCGTCTACCAGTTCGACAAGGAGACCGAGAAGCTCCTGAAAAAGGAGGCAAAGTGGCGGGATGATCTGCCGGAGCATATAAAACCTGAAATCAAGCAGAAGCAGGCAGAATCGATGGTCGTGGGCGAAGTTATCCTCTCCCAGCTCGTGTTCATATCACCCGACTCGGTAGAGTTTCCCATCAAACCAACGCCCAAAAATCCCTGCTGGGTGGTGATCAGCGAGGAGAATGATCGAAGGATCACCACCGTGATCGATGCAATGGATGGCGGGATTTTGGGCTATGGTCTTTCGCCACCCTACGATGCGTATTCACTCGGTGGGCCTGACCATGGTGCCTGTGCAGAATATTACTATGATCCTTATGCATTGAATGCAGGAAACTGGTTTACCACCATGGGGTATTCTACTGAGATAAGTGACAGACCTCCGGAAGCAACCGTGGAGGGTCATATCGACAGTTCAACCACCGCTTTGTTCTATGAACTGGCGCATGGGGGGAGCTATAATTTCCTGAACCTGAATACCGGATGTCCCACACCTGTTGCTCATCATATCTTTGCCTCGAATGTTGAGACATGGATTGCAGACAGGACCAAGATGCCATTTACATTCATTGGAAGCTGCGAAGGGATGTGCCACACTGATGACGGATCCTTCTCCTACGAGTTCAGGAAAGGTTCCACCACCGATACGGTCACGGTAGGGTACTGTCACATGGACTGGACTGGCAACGCAACTCTGGGTGAGACCTATTCCTGCTCCGCGCCGGGGGGTTGTTGGGCAAATGCAGTAGCGTGGCAGGATGATCTATTCAACTATCTGAACCAGGGGGATACCGCCCAGACTGCGTTTAATAAAGCATGCGCAGATAACCCCATCTGTGGGGACGGGACCACCTGCGTTCGTTTTGCTGGCGATCCAGGCCTGACCCTGGTTCCCACGGTGATCCGGGGCAGCCTGCCTACGGCAAACGCCGGTCCCGACCAGACGGTCGAACAGACAAGCCTTGCCGGGACTCCGGTCTCACTTGATGGAACGGGTTCAAACGATCCTGATGGTGCACCATTGACGTATGCATGGACCTGGTCAGGTGGCTCAGCGACAGGGGCCACTCCTACCGTATCGCTTCCGTTGGGTGCGACCAGCATAACGCTGGTAGTCGATGACGGGCAGGGGACCGATCTTGATGAGGATGTGAGAACCGACACGGTATCCGTCACGGTTCAGGATACAACACCTCCTGTACTCTCGGTTCAATCCGATGTTACGGTTGAGCAGGAGACTGTTGCAGGGTCAGCTGTATCACTGACAGCGACTGCCACGGACATCTGCGATGCCAGCCCTTATGTTACGAGTGATGCACCAGTGGTGTTCCCGCTCGGCACAACTACGGTGACCTTCACCGCGACCGATGATTCAGGGAACAGTGCCAGTGCAATGATGCAGGTGACGGTGGTTGATACAACTCCGCCAGTCATCACGGTTCCACCAGATGTCACTGTTGAGCAGACAAGTGCAGATGGCACTCCGGTCGATCCGGCAGACTTGACTGCAATTGTCACGGACATCTGCGATGCGAGCCCGGATCTTTCCGATGACGCACCAGTGGTGTTCCCGCTCGGCACAACCACGGTGACCTTTACTGCGACCGATGAATCAGGGAACAGTGCCAGTGCAATGATGCAGGTGACGGTGGTTGATACAACTCCGCCAGTCATCACGGTTCCACCAGATGTCACTGTTGAGCAGACAAGTGCAGATGGCACTCCGGTCGATCCGGCAGACTTGACTGCAACCGTCACCGACGTCTGCGATGCGAGCCCGGATCTTATCGATGATGCACCGGCCGTGTTCCCGCTCGGTACAACCACGGTGACCTTCACCGCGACCGATGAATCAGGGAACAGTGCCAGTGCAATGATGCAGGTGACGGTGGAGGACACGACCCCGCCTGAGATCTCGGTAGCAGTAACCCCTGATACCCTGTGGCCGCCAAACCACAAGATGGTGAATATCGATGCGAGTGTCACCGCAAGTGACATCTGCGATGCGGATCCGGTTATCGTCCTGGCAAGTATCACCAGTGATGAACCCGATGATGCTGATGGTATCGGCGATGGCGAAACCACCGGGGATATCCAGTCTGCAAACCTTGGTACAGAGGATTATAAATTCAGACTGAGGGCGGAACGGGCCGGGGAGCAGGATGGCAGGATATACACCATCACGTATCAGGCAACTGATTTCTCGGGCAACAGTGCGACCGCCAGTGCGACCGTTTTGGTGCCGCTGGAGATGTAATCTGGCAGATAAATTTCCAAAATTTTTTGATAGTATACGTTTATCATACAAATACCCGGGAGGAGGATCCACCTTGCAACGACCTCTCCTTATGTTACTCCTGTTCCTGTTGTGCTGCGGTATCGCCAGTAGCTACTGGCTCCTTACCGCTTATCCTTCCTTTCTGTCTCTTCATGGGGGGACTACAGGGGGAGCTATCGTTAAGGAGACTTTCAATACCGGTTACCTGGATCCTGACCGGTGGGAGATGACCAGGGAAGGGGATACCCATCAGAGTCTCATTGACGTGGTTCCCGCCTATTCTTCGCACCAGGAGGAGTATCGGTTGAGATTGGGGATGGACACCATCGGAACAATGGACGATACGGTCAAATATATCGGGATTAAGAGTAGAGGGTCGATTAATCTTCGTCAGGCACATGAGATCTCCTTTGATCTCGACTGGAACAATCAGAGCAACGGCTGTTACCTGACCGCTGCATTCTATTTGTGTCCCACGGGAACGAGCACGAATCCCGAACGGGAGCCGGAATGGCTCAAAATTGAATATATCGGTGTCCCCCCGGGAAAAAATGCACGTGCAATCATTGCAATCAAGGCTGATGAGAGCGTCAGGTTTTTGCATACCGAAGGTTGGCCGCAAGAGAGAACGGGAAGACCTGTCGGATACCAGCGGATCGTTCTGGTTCCGGATAACGAAGGCATAACCATCCTTGAAAATGGATCTTTTCTCTATTATATCCCCCAAAACGATCTGAATCTGGAATCAGGATACCTCTATTTCCAGCTGAGCAGCCATAGCAATTATCCCTTCCGTGAGATCTATATCGATAATATAATTGTGAAATGAAGAATTTTCACCAGATTGCTTGAATGGTAAGGAATTATGAAGTTGAGAGGTATTAGGGTGGATTCACCATGGTCCCAGTATTCCGTACCGCACCAATCTTCTGACAGGACCTGTCCCCCCTTTCCCTCTCCTTGAATCCATATCAGGAGATGTTGACGACTCCCAGGGAATCAGTGTGCATCCCGCAGCCTTGCCTCCATCTGAAACTTATTATTAGGGAAAACCTAACTAATAACAGGCAGAGGTCATGGATACGGAGGAACGACTGCTGGCTGCGGTGGAGCAGCTGATCAGGATACGAAACGAGACCTCCTCGGCCATCCTCTCTGAATGCGGGATCCCCGACATCACGGTAAAGCAGCTCGGGTACCTGAAGACCATCGATGAACAGGGTGAGGTGACTTTCACCCGTCTTGCCGAGATCACGAGCAACTCAAAGCCAACCATCACCGAGCTTATCAACCGGTTCGAGAGCATGGAGTGCGTCTACCGGGAGCGATCCCCTGATGACCGGAGGGTCATTTATATCCGCCTGACCGAAAAAGGACGGAGGATTGCCCGGGCAGAGGATGACGCTCTCTCCCTGCTGGTCGAACGGATGCGAAACTCCCTTGATCACGATGAAGTCGACCTTCTCGTGAGGATCATCTGGAAGGTCAGGTGACCCGGGAGCATACTCCCGACCATAAGGCACCCCTACAAAAAGGATAACACCAATGTTTGGATTTACCACCTCCAAAGACCAGGAATACCTCGTCATACCCCTCTCCGATATCGTGGTCTTTCCAAAGACCCGGACCAAGCTGAACGTCGAAAAAACTATCGGTGAAACCCTGGCATCCTCCCTTGCCAGGGGGGGACCTGCTGTAGCGCTCGCTCTGACGGCGAAGGGTGAACCCGAAGAATCCGAAGATCCGTTCTACCCCGTCGGATGCCTCATGAAGGTCACCCTTGCCGAGCCTTCCGATGACGGGTATGTGATCGAGGCCATCGCCTGCCAGAAGGTTCGCGTAGCGGAACTTATCAAGCAGGAGAGCCAGTTCTTTGCCACCTGCACGCACCTCCCTGACCTGCCTGATCTCGATGACGAATCGAAACAACAACTCCTGGCCGAGATCCGGGCTATCATCCATGATATCAGCAGCAACTTCCGGGGATCGGGGCCATTTGCCCACTCCATCGATGAGATGGACTCACTTGACCAGGTCATCGGCTACATCCTGCTGTTTGCCCCTGCACCCGTAAGTGAGAAGCAGGCCATTCTTGAGACTGAATCGGCGCGGGAACGGGGGCGGATGTTCCTTGCCCTCCTCCGAGAACTCAGAGAGCATATCAATTTCCGCGTGGAGATTGCCCAGAAAGTCTCCGAGAAAGTGCACAAGTCAAACCGCGAGGCGATGCTCCGGGAGCAGCTGAAGCTGATCCAGGAGGAGCTGAACGAGTACGAAGGAGGGCAGTCCGGGGACCCGGGATACAGGGAGCGGATAGAACAATCGAAGATGCCCGAGGAAGTCCGTAAAAAAGCCCTTGCCGAGGCGCGGAAACTGGAGGCTTCGGGAGGCCAGAATCACGAGAGCCACATTATCCGGAATTACCTGGACCTGCTCCTCGAGCTCCCCTGGGTGACTGAGGAGAAGGCGGTCGTCGATATCGCAGAAGCCCGGAAGGTGCTCGATGCCAACCACACGGGACTTGAGAAAGTGAAGGAGCGGATCATCCAGCATCTGGCCGTGATGAAGCTGAAGCATGAGAAGCAGGGTTCGATCCTGCTCTTCACCGGCCCGCCGGGGACCGGGAAGACGAGCCTTGGCAAGAGCATCGCCGATGCCCTGGGCCGGAAGTATGTCCGCATCAGCCTCGGAGGCGTCCGGGACGAGGCCGAGATCCGCGGGCACCGGAGGACCTATGTCGGTGCCCTCCCCGGGAGGATCATCCAGGGGATGAAGCGGGCCGGGGTCAAGAACCCGGTCTTTATCCTTGATGAGGTCGACAAGCTTGGCTCCTCTCACCTTGGCGACCCGGCAAGTGCCCTTCTTGAAGTCCTCGATCCCGAACAGAACAATACGTTCTCGGATCATTACCTCGAGGTGCCCTACGATCTCTCCGAAGTGCTGTTCATCGCGACGGCAAACACCACCGCCACAATCCCCGCCCCGCTCCTCGACCGCATGGAGCTGATAGAGATCTCCGGGTACACGAAGAACGAGAAGTTCTCCATCGCAAAGAACCACCTCATCGCGGTAACCCTCGGGGAGCATGGCCTTGATGCCGACAGCCTTGTTATCGATGACGATGCGCTCCGGGCAATCATCGATCGGTATACCCGGGAGGCAGGAGTCCGCTGGCTGAAAAAGCAACTGGCCCGGATTGCCAGGTATGCCTCGGAAAAGATTGTTTCGGGAACCGCTGCACGACCATACATGGTAACAGCGGAGATGCTCGATCCAATCCTCGGCAGGGAAGTGGTCCGCCAGGAAACGGCACGGAACGTTGCGGTTCCCGGCGTGGTTACCGGGCTCGCCTGGACCCCGGCTGGCGGAGAGATCCTGTTCATCGAGGGGACTTCCATGCCGGGAAAAGGGAACCTTACCCTGACCGGACAGCTTGGCGACGTGATGAAAGAGTCGGCCACCATCTCCATGAGCCTTGCCCGGTCCCGGCTGGCGCACATGACGGCCGGGTTCGATTTCATCGCAAGTGATGTCCATATCCATGTCCCGTCAGGGGCAACCCCGAAGGACGGACCTTCTGCCGGGATCGCGCTGTTCACCGCACTCGCCTCGCTGATCACCGGTAAGGGCGTCGACCCGAAGACCGCCCTGACCGGGGAGATCACCCTCTCCGGAGCTGTCCTCCCGGTCGGTGGGATTCGTGAGAAGATCCTTGCTGCCCATAGGGCTGGGATCCGGACGATCCTCCTCCCGAAGGAGAACCGGCGTGACCTCGAGGACGTCCCGGAAGACGTCCTGTCCGAGATCCGCTTCGTCTTCGTGGATACGATAGACCAGGTCCTTTTAGAAGCGCTCGGAGTCGATCTCCATGAGACCATGGCCCCCTTAATGGTAAGGAACCGGGTCATCCCGGTAGAAAATATCTGAAAAAATCTCCCCGCTCCATTTTTCATCGTCTCACGCTTTACCGCAAAGGTCCTCGGGCAGATCCGTACGTGGTTTGCGGTGTCCCAATCGTTTAGATACCTTCATTTCCATAGCATTCTCTGTGAGATCATCCATGCATATCCCATATCTTCCCGGGGTGCTTCCGTGACCGCCCCGTCCCGGTTCTGCACGGCCTGCGGTGCTCCCCTCTCGCCTGGATCAAAGTTCTGTGAGCAGTGCGGCCAGCCGGTAGATGCGGTGACTGCCGCCGCTCCCGCCCTATCGATCCCTGAAGTCCCTGTCGTTATCCCGTTCGGGGCCATGCATACCGGGGTCTTCTCGCGGAAGGATATCGTCCTGGTGATCACTGGGGATTCACTCCTTGCCGTCGTTCCGAAACCCGATATTTCCGGGGCGATTGAGAAGATCCGCGAACAGCTCTCTGATGCCCTCGATCAGAGCGGGATAACAGCCCGTGAATTCTGGGAGGTGTCGGCATCCCTCTCGCCTGGACTTCCCCATGCCTGTCTCACCCCACGGCAGGTCCCGGCAGATCTCGCCGGGCAGGTCAATGCCATCCGGTCCCGCTTCGGCCTCGATACCGCCCCCTGGCTCCGGTACGGGGGAATGACTCCGGAGCAGGTCATCGCGGAAAACCCCGCGTCGCTCAGCATATCGCTCGATGACATCCTCTATGTCAGGGGGGAGGATCTTGTCGATGACAGGGGCGGGGAAGACCTCCTCGTGGTCCGGACCGCAAGTCGGGAGGAGCGGTGGCGGATCGCACTGGGTGGCTTCTATCCCACTCGGGCTGCTCTCTTCTCGCGTATCGGGAAGCGCCATCAGCTCGATGGACCGGGAGAGCAGATCGTGAGCATCGTCCCCGCCTGCTTTGAACCGGGTCCGAAGGACTTTGACTTCCAGTACGTCTTCAACCTCCTCTTTTCCGACCGTCGGCTCATCCTTGCCATCACCCCGGGAAGCGAGGACGAGGTGGAGAGGGCGTGGGATCACTACATGGAAGAGATCGGGAAGAAGGCCAGGCAGAAGGGGGTGTCCCTGGAAGCCTCTATGGCAGGGGAAGATCTTGCTGATGCCCCCTGGCAGGATTTCCGGAACCGATCAGTTCCCTGGATACTCGATGCCGACGGGGTCAACTATTTCATCCCTTACCCGCAGATCAGGGGAGTGGCCTACAAGGGCGGGCGGAATCCCGCCATCTCCATCTCCCTTGCCACCCATACTCTGGAACTGGAGGCAAACGCCCTGTTTGCGCCAGGACCGCTCCGGAAAGCACAGCAGGAGCTGGCCGGGAAGGTCCCGATTACCATTGCAGAGAGAACATGAACGGGAGAGGGCTCGATCTCCCGCTCTTTTTCTGCAGTAATCCGATGCAGCGAACGCGGATCCATCTCTTGACGTGGCTTGAGTGGAATGGAAATGGTCAGGGCCGGTGTTCCCGCTCCGTTACCACGAGCCCAAGGAGGATGCCGATTCCACCGGCAACGGCGAGCAACACCCCTGCGGTCTCCATGACCGTGGCATATGCCCCGGCAAACTCACCTGCCATGAAGAAGAGGATCCCTATGGCGAGCGCTGCAGCGCTCTGCCGGATTGCCGGTATATGCACTCTTCACCAGCTCTTTTCCTTATACCGTGCATCGGGTGCATACTTCTTTGCAAGAGCCTTTGCCTGCTCGAAGTTTTCAGGGGTGCAGTAGAGAGCAAAGGGGAAAATGAGCATACTCCGGTAGAAGACGAGCGACCGTTCTCTCGGGTATACGGTGATGCTCCGGACCTCGTCCCATGCCATGAAGTCCATCTCCCGGCTGATATTGATCATGCTTCCTCCGGCCCCGGCAAGTGATCCGCCGATGACGGTCCCGGCCAGGGTGGCCCGGTTGATGGCTTTTGACTCTTTTCCTGCCCGGTAGCCGATGCCTTCCGGGGTTATGGCAAAGTCCGTGGTGATGCCACCCTTTGTGAAAAATTGCATGGCAGCAGCGATGATCAGGCCGAGAACGATAAAGAAGACCATGATCCCCAGTATGTACGGGGCTGCACCCAGTCCGGCATCGATGTCCAGGAGAAACAGGAATGCAAGGACAATCAGGCAGGCGATGGCAAAGACCAGGATCAACTGGGTGACAACGGGGCGACTGGAGATGACCGGGGCTTTTGCGGTCCAGATCAGTCCTTCCGGCTCAGAGCCGCTCTTTTGTCCCTCTCCGCTCGTGCATGAAGGGCAGGCTGCACCCTCATTCAGTTCTGTGCCACAGGTTTCACAGTAGGGCATGAATCACCTCTATGGAGAGTATGTTTCCCTGCGTTAGTATTAAAAAAGGGGGATGTCTTCCCGGGTCAGAAGAATTCCATCAGGTATTCTGCCGGGATCTCGACTGTCACCTGTGCCGTCACCGAACTCTTCCCTGCCGTTGCCGTGACCGTGATCGGCACCGGGCTCTTTGCGACCTGTGACACGAGAGCGATGCTTGTCTCCATCGAACCGGTTCCTGAGGCTGGCTGGACCGAGAGCCCCTCGCTCCCTGCCGGAATCGTGAGCGAGATCGCGGCTTCCGGTGCTGGTGCAGGGGGATTCTCACCGACAATCTTCCAGGCGGTCACTTTCAGGCGGGCGTTCGAATCAGGCGTGACGGTCACACGGTCGTTGCTGAGCTGGAGGATGTAGCGGACCTTCCCAGGCTCCTTCTCCTTCTTCTTTTTCTCCCCGGTATCCTTCTCCCCTTTTCCACCGGCAAGTTTCCTGGCTCCGATCGCCAATCCCCCACCGATGACCGCGATGGCGCCGATAATTACGACCCAGGAGTTGTCATCGGATTCGGGGGTGACACTTCCCCCGGACACTGTCGGGGGTACCGCTCCTCCCCCGCTAGAGCATGAACCGGTGGCAAAACCCTGGACGGCATTGGTGATGAATCCCAAAAAGTAGGGGCTCACTCCAATGTCCAAAACGAATTCGAAGCGGTTGCGGCCGGGGTCATAGATGAGGAAGGTATAGTCGGCCGAAGGTTGCCATTCACCCTCTCCGGTGACTGATTCCCACCACCAGGAGTACTTTACCTCCATATCGACATGGTTGATCCAGGTCCCCTCGCAGGTATGGTACTTCGCCATCTGGACAGTATCGATCCGGCGTCTCTCATCCCCCTCCCCTGCAAGGAGGTAGGAGAGATACTCCTCCTTTGCCGTCTCTATCTCGGTATCGGTCGGCAGGCGGGGCCAGGGCTGCTGGCGGGAGTCCTGGTATCCGCTGCAAGGAGGGACCCCTGGAGGAGGGGTAACCTCGGGGGCCCAGTGACAGAGGGCATTTGCAGGAGTGATGACCAGCAGGACACAGAGAAGAAACAGCCAGGTGCGACAGCTCATGCAACTGGGTCGGTATCTTCATGGAAAAATATGTCGTTCCTGTTTTCCCTGGCAGATTTCATTCATCCTTATCGATGGCAGTCTTCACGTGGGCTCTCATCAGGCACCTTTGGGTATTCCCCTTCAGACAGATCATTTCCGAAACCGATTTTACCTCCAAAAGGAGAATAGTGCTGTACGTGACCAGAACCGGAATAACCGCTCTCATGGCACCATGTGAACAATTCGCCTTTATCAAAGCCCAGGGAGCCCCATGGTAGCACTGACCTTTCCTTATAATCCTGACTCGGGGAGGATGGGGGCGGTGACCGTCCGTTCCCGCATCCGTATCGCCGGGGGGGAACCGGTGCTCCTCAAGGACCAGGTGGAGACGGTCATTGAGCCGGGTTCCGGATGGGAGGGTTGGGTAACCACCTCAGGGCACGAACTGATGGACGGGAGGCGGGCTGCCCGGTTCGAGGCGGCGATCTCCGATGGGATGCCGCTTGCAAAGTTTGCCGAGCTGGTCATTCCGAAAACACCGGTCCGGATCCGGGTCACGCTGACCCCTGATATCCAGGCACCCCTTCCCGGAGTTCCTGTACCCATGCAAGCCCCTGCCCCCACCCAGACCCGGGTCGTCTCGATTGCCATTCCCTCAATCCAGCCAGGGATGATCGAACTCGAGACCTTCTCCCTTCCCGACGATGAAGCCGGCCGCCCCTGCGGTGGCATCCGGGCACGGGTCCGGTTCCCATCGATCGTGAAACCAAATGCCCATGAGCTCAGAATGGTGCAGGAGTCGATTACATTCGTCGAAGCAGGAGGGAGATCCGCTATCGATGTCATGCGTGAATACCGCGAGGGCGGCGATACGAAAGTACGGGAATATGCGGCACTGGCCTCCCGTGAGGTGATGGACCAGGCCCGGGTGATGGTCGAGGTCACCGCAATCGTCTGCGGGATGACTATCCGGGCATCCGGGCAGCTCTCGTTTGCCATCCGGCGGACCTTCCAGCCCTACATCGTCCCTCATGCCATTTCCATCTCTCCTTCCAGCCCTGCCTCATTTTCCGCCCTTGTCCGCGAGGTGCTCCCTGACGGGCAGGAAGTCGATATTCCTGGGGCGACCGTCACGGTCTCTGTCCCGTCTTCCGCAGTGGGAGTCCTCTCCATCAGTCCTTTGAACGCGACCGGGACGCTCTCTGCAACTGTTACCCAGCAAAAGGCCGGCACTGCATCGATAATCTCCTGCCCGGTCTCGTTCCAGGTGGGGAAGGATCACTACGATGATGCCGTAATAGTCACCGTTGGGCAGAAGGCGGGGCCACTCGAGGTGGATTTTGTACCCCCGGAAAAGGATGCCATCAATCCGTTCCTCCCCGGGGATTCGGTGACCCTTCGGGCACGGGTGCAGTCGGGGACGGCAGCCATCTCCTTTGCCCGGGGATCGGCGGCTCGCTGGCTCGATGACCCGAGTTCATCCGTATCGATCGGGGACGGATGGGTGGCGGTCAGGGTCGAGGCATCCTCTCCGGACCCTGGTTCCCGGACGATGCCCCCGGAATCCGAGCCGATTATTGTCACTGCCTCTGAGAACGGAGCGATAATCGCAGAAGAGATCGTTCCTGTTGGCCTTATCTCCCCACCTTTGCTCGATGCCTCCCCTGAAGAGATAAGGCTCCTTGCCGGCAGGGAAGAGGGAGCGGAGGTCGTCCTGTCCTTTCATGGCAGAGCCCCAGGTTCCTGGAAGTTCGAGCTGGAAGGAGATGAGGACGCTTCACGGTATCTTTCGATCAGCGACCCGGCGAGTGACGGAACGAGTGCGAAATTCACCGTCATCCTCTCCGGAGCTGAACCTCATCAAGAAAAGGAGGTAGGGCCTTCCAGCTGGCAGACGGTCGTCACACTCCATTCCCATGCCTCTGACGGGACTACCGCGATCGAGGGGCCCGATGTAAAAGTGCTGGTCCTCCGGGAAGGCCTCTTCGTCGAGAAGATCTTTGCGGTTGACGAAAAGAACCAGTATAAGACGAGCGAACGGATGACCGTGCTCCCGATCAGGGTCGACCTTCCGACCGAAGACCGGAAACGCACGGCCCGGGTGAAGCTGGTCGCCATGGTCTGGAACGGGACCGAACTCGTGCAGGACGAGGAGGCCGTACGGGGGGACAATCTCACCTGGGATCCTCCAGTATGTACGGCTGAGGAGTGCCGGAAGTGGGAGAGCATTTTCAAGGTCCTGAAAGCCGCCATGGTCATTACCGACCGGGACGAGGCTGCCCTCACCCCGTACAGTGGTCTTGAGGGGACCTGGGGGATCTCGCTTGACAAGGTCATCCCCGGGCATGGTGAGAATCTCCAGGGGGAGATCACGGTGCATGGCGATGCAGGGAGGGTCACGATCCCGATCGTCCTCCGCCTGGGTGAACCATCATGGGGGTAAAAGAGATGCCGGATACAAAGACCCTTTCTCTCGAAAAAGAGCGGGAACGGTGCATCAGGGTCATCCAGGGATGCATCCCGAAAGACCACCGGCAGATCCTCCTTGACGACCTCGAGAAACTACCGTATAAAGGGGCGAAGGACTATCAGGTCTATGCCCGCGAGGTATACGAGACGGCCTGGAAGATCTGGGCGGAGGACCAGAAGGACTACCAGTGGTGGGAGAACGGCTGGGGCTATTACCTCTTTTCGGGTGCTGAATACGCAAAGAAAGCCGGGGATCTCTCCTTCAGCCTCCTCATCGGGTACGCCACGAGTTCCCTTGGGCCGGCTTACTCCTACGGTGCATCCACGATGGCATCAGAGTTCAAGGACCGGGGACTCGAGTTCTATGCATACTATGTGGAGCACAAGGCCGCCAAGGACTTCCGTACCTGCATCATCGATTTCGTACACGATCGGTTTGCCGAGTTCCTGGTTACCCTGGCAACCGGTGCAGTCGACACGGTGATCCTGCAGGGGATTGATATCCGGAACCCAAAGACCTACACCCGGCTCGCCTGGCTCTGGCTCTGGAAGATCGAGGTAAACCTTGCGCGGGAACCGGAAAAAGGGCTCGTAGAGGCGATGATCGCTGCTGGAAAAGAGGTGGCAACCGTTGCAGGCATGATGCTCCTGCAGGAGTTTGTCAACACCCATGGAAATGCGAATCTCCGCGAGATCCACTCATCAGTGAAGAAGAAGGGGCTGCTTGGCCCCGGACAGTCCGGAGGGGATGAGGAAGGAAAGCAGAAACCCGGGGAAGAAGATTCGAAAAAGAAGCAGGAGAAGAAGCCGGAGGACGGGGCGGAAGGGAGGAAGAAGGGAGAGAAGAAACCAGACGAGGAATCCGGGAAAAAGAAAACGGAGGAAGAGCCGGGAAAGAAGAAGCCCGATGATCCTGACGCGAAGAAGGGGGACGGGAAGAAATCCCTTGATAAGGAGCAGTACGAGAAACGGATCGAGGCAGAACGGAAGAAAGCCCAGAAAGATGCCGATGATGCAGTAGAACGCGGTAAGGAGTTTGCCGATCAGAGAGCCAGGGCAGCATTCGAGGAGGGACGGATGAAGGGGAAGGAGAAGCTGGATAAACTGAAGGTAGCCGCATCAGAGCTCCAGCGAAACCCGAACGATCCTGAGGCAAGGAAGAGGTTTGCCGAAGCCTGCGAGGAAGTCCAGATGGACAAACACGCGATGCACGAGCTGAACGATGTCGACCCGAACAAGCCAAACAAGATCCGCGAGGAGTTCAACGAGCACTGGAAGCGGCAGTACGAACAGGTCGATTCGCAGGCCAAGCAGCGGATCGCTGAGGAGCTGAACAAGAACCTAAAGCCCGGTGAGAAGCCCTACACTGCCGATGATATCGAATTGGCGGCCGTCACCAATACTCCCCCCAAATCTCCTGCGGAAGACAGTGTCAAGTCCACCTACGACAGGGACATCACTTACCGGGACAAGCGGACCGGGAAGGATATCCCGACAAAGATCTCCGAGCCGATCTACAACCACGAGTTCTACAAGCAGCAGCATGGCGGGAAGGAACCGCCAAGCCCCGAAGCGGCAAAGGAATACGCCGAGAAGTGCGATCAGACCGTGACCGACCGGTTCCACCGTGATGCTTATGGCGGAGGCAAGGAGGATATCGGCCCTGCCGTTGACCCGAACCAGAAGGGGAAGCCGTTCAAGGACGTCGAAGCCTCGTCAAAGACCATGGAGGACAAGGTCCTGGAATGGTACAAGCGGGCCGGCGAGGCCACGAAGGCATCGGATGCTGAAGCCTGCAAGGAGGAGGGGATGCGGCAGCTCACGAAGCAGTTCAAGAATCAGATCGAGGGCCGCATCAACAAGGTGAATGAGATTATGGGCTATCCCAATCCTCCGTCGGCAGAAGTCCCGCAAAAGCTCAGGTCTGCGGTCGATGTGATGAACCGGGTCGGGACAAAGGGGCCTGACGGAAAGACCTTTACCGTTGCGGATGCCGAGGCAGCCCTGAAGCAGATGGGGACGAGCCCGCGGAAAGTGGTGCACGAAATGGCAGGAGTCCTCGAATCAACCCAGAAGCATATGTCTCCCAACGTGAGGGAGGCAGTCGAACAGCATGTGCGGGACCTTGAGGCCGGAGGCGGGTAATACGATGAAAAGAATGATCGAGGGAAGTGCTGGTGAAACGGTCATGAAAAGAGGAGCACCATGACAGGCAGGGAAAAGTTCTGCCCGAAGTGCGGGAATTCCTGCGCCCCGGCGGTTAAGTTCTGCGGATCCTGCGGGTACCGTTTCGATGAGAAGGATTCGGGGGATCTCGCGAGGAAGGTCCAGGAGACGGTCCGTTCGGCTGAATCTGCCGCACGAACCGCTGAGTCAGCGGTCAGGGCCGCAACCCAGGTCAGGGACCTCGTCATCATCCCTCCCGCCGAGTGGAAGGTGGTGGTCGGGGACCGGCTCCCTGAAGCGCTGGCCGCAAAGGCAACCACCACAGTCCAGGGAAAGGCTGCGGATCTGGTGGCGGAGAAGGCTAAAGAAGGCCTCGAGAGAGTCATTTTTACCACCGCAAAAAGTCATGACATCCCGGCATCTGCCACACCACCACCCGAACCGGCTGGTGAACGGTGCCCCTCCTGTGGCGCACTTCTCCAGCCTGGCGTGAAATTCTGCGGGTCCTGTGGGGCAGCCTATATTCCTCCCATGAAAAAAGAGTCCCCGAAACCCACTCCGGCTCCCGATGCAGAGCGATGTACCGCCTGCGGGGCATCGTTGCAACCCGGTGCGAAATTCTGCGGGTCCTGTGGGGCAGCCTATATTCCTCCCATGAAAAAAGAGCCCCCGAAACCCACTCCGGCTCCCGGTACAGAGCGATGTGCTGCCTGCGGGGCTGCCCTGAAACCCGGGGTCAAGTTCTGTGGATCCTGCGGTTCGGCGGTGACGACCCCTGTGAAAACAATACCCCTCGCGGGCCAGTGTGCCAGCTGCGGGGCGGTCCTGAAACCAGGGGTAAAATTCTGCGGCTCCTGTGGTGCGAAGGTGCCGGTACCCTGACCGGCAGGCCTCTTCCCTGCCTTCACCGGATCGCTTTTCATCCCGCCCGGCCAAGTCTTTTCCATGCCATTCTGCACCTCCTGCGGGCAGGAGCTAACTGCTGCTGACCGTTTCTGCACTTCATGCGGTGCCCCGGCCGGGCCATTGACGGAGCCGGTAACGCCAGTGACACAGGTGACCCCACCACCGGGGAGCCAGAACGAGATCCGGTGGACCAACAAGGTCCTTGGCTTTGCCTCCGATTACTTTGTGAACCCTGAAGGGGCCGGCCAGGCCGCGTCCAAGAAGACGAGCGATGTCAACACCGGTCTTGCCGTCGCTGGAACTCTCCTTGGAAGCCTGTCAGCTGCAGGGGCCGGGGTCCTCGCAAAGAGCAGGGAGGACGATTTCATCCGGTGGGACGAGTCCCGGAGCGTCGCTTTCAACCGGAAGAAGAAGACGGTGACCGTGACCCGGAAGTCCCTGATATTCCCGATCCGGCTCTACTGCACCGATGAAAATTACGAACAGGTTGTCGCCTTCATCAAAAAGAATGTTGACCCTGCCCTGATAAAGGAATGAAGGGAACCTAAGAGATAGATGTCCGGGAACTGCCTGAAAGGAGGATACAGGTTCCGGATCATTCCGGTTCCACCTTTTTGAGATGGAATCCGCTGACGGATCTCTTCCTCTCTGGAGCATGCCGGTTCACCCTTGAACCTTTTGAGGATCGGTATCCGGTCTCTCATCTCATTCCACGTCCGTTCTTCCTGCACGTTCCAGGTCCTGATCAGAGTGTCCCCATCATGACCTCGTGGGCCATCTGGTAGGATCGGTTCGCTTCCTCCATTCTGTTTTCGAGGGTGAGAAGATCTCCTTTCATCATGAGTGACTGGAAGAGGATGATGGCCTGGTCCCGGTTCTGTGGCGGAAGGGCGATTGCCGCATCGAGGCTTTCCATTGCGGCTGACCGGTTGCCGGAACTGTTCCGGGAAAGGGCCTGGTAGTAGAATATCCCGCTGTCCGAGGGATTGAGGGTGATTGCCCGGGCAAACGATTCCCCTGATTCATCGGTCCTGCCAAGAAGTGCAAGTGAAAGCCCCCGGTTCTTCCAGGCCTCGCAATAATCCGGGTCAAGCGAGACAGCCTGGTCAAAGGCTGCCACTGCATCCTCGTATCGCCCCATGGTGTGATGAGTCTCCCCCCGCTGGTTCCATTCCTCAGCGGTAGTGACGCAGCCTGCAGAGAAGATGATGAAGACGAGCAGGATAAGAAGGACCCTTACCATGAATGAGAGATGGACCCGGATCCCTCAAGAGGATTCTGATTGATGGGCGATCGGGTAATCAATGCCTTCAAAGAACACGGATCCAAAAAATAACCTATTTATGATTCCTTTCCGCATGGTACAGTCATGGCAGGACAATTCTGCGAGTCATGCGGGGCTCAACTCAAGGAAGGCGACAAGTTTTGTGAGCAGTGCGGGGCAGCGATTACAGCCGTTTCCCCGGCACCGGAATCTGCCGCTGCTCCGGCCGCCGCAGTACAAAAAGAGAAGAACCCCTGGATATCCACCCTCCTCTCGTTCTTCTTCCCCGGGCTCGGGTCGGTCTACAATGGCGACACGGTAAAGGGTGTCGCGATATATATTGGTGCAATCATCGGGATGTTCCTTTTTATAGTCCCTGGTGTGATTGTCTGGCTGTATGGTATGTATGATGCCTATACGACCGCAAAAAAGATGAACGAGGGGAAGATCCCCTACAAGGAGGCGAACACGATGGTCATTATCGGGTTTATCGTAGCCGTGCTCGTTATCGGTGCCATCGCCCTCTCGTTTGGAATGGGCCTCTGATCTCCTCTTTTTTATTCTTCTTCGTAGGAGACCTTCTCCCCGAGCACTGAGGAGAGCAGCCCGTATGCGTGCCAGGCGACCGGTCCGGTGAGGTCGATCGCGATCGTATTCCCTCCGCAATCGATGGTCATGATATCCCAGACGGTGTCTGACCCGACCTGCTCGATCCCGATTGACCGGATCTTCCCCTTTTCCAGTACAAGGAGGCCACGATCCCCTGCTGCCAGTTCTTCACGGGCGCCTGCCACGGCAGTAATCAGGGGCTCCTTCTCCCATTCCCACGAGGTGACAGTCGCCCTCCAGTCGCCCTCCCGGTCAGAGACAGCCATCCACGCATCGTCGATCCGGTTCCGGAGATCCTCGGTCTCCCAGGTAAAGTAGTCCATGAGCCGGTACACCCGCAATTCCGCAGGCGTGACCCCCATCACCGCCGGGGTCCTTTTAAGCCCGAAGGTTCCCTCGTGGAGTTCAAGGAGTGGGATGAAGGGGACTGGAGGGTTTCGCCCGGAAGGTGCTGGTACCGGGGCCCCGCACTGCTCGCAGAACCGGACATCAGGGGTTACCGGTGCACCGCATTGATTACAGAACGCTGGCATGGTGATGCTCGTAGAGAGATCTGGGGTGCCTCAGGTACATAATCACGATTGGTTTGTCAGGGGTAAGGGGGCATACTCCCCTGCCTTTCATTGTCCCTGTTATCGCTGGATCACAATTCCTGTGGGAGAGAAGGAGCCGGAACGGCAGGGTTATAGTCCGAGGGATGAATATCCCGGTAGGGAGTGCTGAAAACCGGAATGCCGTTCTGCCCTGACTGCGGGGCTATGCTCAACGCAGGATCGAAGTTCTGCACCGATTGCGGAGCACCGGTACTGGTTGTTTCCAGGAGTAGCCCGTCGGTACTGGCGGCCGGTGAGTCAGCGCAGGGTCCAACCAGGACAGAGAAGGTGATCGCGGTCATCCCAAACCTCATGAAGGTCAGGGGGCTCTTTCTCAAGGGACCGTCCTGGCACCACCTCGTGGTGACACCAGAGCGGATCATCGTTGTGCAGAAAACGGTAAAGGGGCTTGACCGGATTAAGCAGGATATCGGGGTAATAGGGCCGGATTATGACTATTCATTCATGAAATCGATGAAGCCGGAGCAGATCATCGAAGAGAACCCGGAGAGCCAAGTGATCCCGCTCGGTGACCTGGTGAATATCACGGTCTCTAAATTCGTCAATTACAGCACGGAAGACGGGACCGAACCCTACTGGCAGGTCCTTCTCACGACGAAAAAAGAGGCACTCAAGCTCAGGACCGATTATTACGATGATCCCGGTGAATATTTCCGGGACCCTGCCCTCATGCAACTCCTCGGAAATCGTCTGATCCTGCAGGATAGGTGACCCTCTCTCTCAATGAATGAATAGCCGGTTTGGCTGAATCAGGACACAGGATATCCTGATGGCAGATTTTGGAGGGGTTATCCCGTACTGGAGGGTTGTGTTGGGACACCATTGATAATGTAAAATATAAATCTTGATATCATCTCCCGATGAAAGGCTGCTATACAGGGGTTGGACCCAATTTCACCTGCCGTTCTTTTCACCCATTGCTTCCGGATCTGTTCATTGCACGACAAAGGCCTGCCAGTTGATCTTTCCCCAGGATGCCGTCATGATAGATTCTCCTCTCCGGTCCATGATGCCCGGATCTCACGAGAATATCCTGTTTTACGTCCGGATGGACTTCTCTTCACGGAGGATCTTCCATGAGACGGAATGGTTCGCTTCCTTCCTGGTTCACGGTGGCGTTTCTCGTTCTCGTGGTCCTTGTTAGCGGAATCGGGTTCGCCTCCGGTGAAAGTCTCCCCGCCGTGATGAGCATCAATGGTCCCACGATCGATGACTTTGCGAACAGTCCCGGGCCGTTCACCTTCTCAGTCGCCATGTCAGGGGGGACCCCGCCCTATACATACGTCTGGAAGAAGACCTTTACCCCGCGAATGACCGCGGATGTATTCAAATGTTCCCAGGAGAACTCCGTTACCGTTCCAAAGGAGCATTTCAGCACGTATGGCGGGTTATACCTCGAAGTGACCGATGCCAAAGGCCGGATGGCCACATGGGTTGATGAAGACGGCCAGACAAGGGTGGTGTTCAGTCAGTACTACGAGCAGCTTGATGCCAGGGTTCTCCCGATATGTAACAGAGACCAGAAGAATGGGGATTCCTGGGTCACCGCAAAAACGGTGAACGGAGTCTGCTATTCGCGAGAACAACTCCCAGCCCTTCCTGCCACTCCCTCCACCACGATCGTCCAGAACCAGCCTGCCTGTGCCCCGCCTGCCGAGGACAGTTCCTGGGTTGTCATTGTTGGCGGCCTCGCTGTAGTTGCCGTGGCAGCAGCGGCGATTGCCCGAATGCTGAAGAACAGGCCGAAGAAGAAGGGTGAGCAGCCTCCCGAGCAGTACATCCTCCAGCTCTCGAAGGATACTCTTAAGGTCAGCCTCAAGAAGAGCGACTCGTTCACTGCATCGGTCTGGAAGGTCACCGAAGAGCTGGGACTTGTGCCGGTTCCCACTGCAACCATCCAGGTCACGCCTCCGACAGGGATCCCGGGCCTGACCGTTACGCCCTCTACCGGACAGGGATCCCTCACCCCCGTAGTATCCCTGAGCCGGTCTCCTGGAAAGGCAACCGCGAGCATTGCGGTGACTGCGTCAGATCGAGGAGGGAGTGTGTCGGCAAAGGTGACCGTAACATTCGAGGAAGAGACAGCCATCGAGTTTGACTGAACCGGGAGGCAGTCGGGTTATGGCTAACTTTTCCAAGGAGATCCCTCTCAACCCCGATGCGTCGCTCGGCCCGGTCACTATCGGGTCGAAGATCACCGTAGAGCGGGGCTCTCCTGCCCTCCCCATCGAGCGGGGAACCGTTGAACTTATCCCGGGTTGCGGGTGGGATAAGAACACAGTCAGGGTCACACCCGCTATGGATCCAAAGGGGAGCAAGCTCAATATCCTGGTTGAAATACCTGATGGAATCTCCCTGTCCCACTATGTGAACGTCATACTGAAAAGGATCCCAGTCCGTCTGAATGTGACACTATTTCCGAAAATAGGCATCCCTGGTATGGGAATCCCGGTCAGTGTCTCTGCAGCCCCTGTCATGGATACGGTTGAGGTAACCATCCCCGAGATCCCGCCACCAGCGGTATCAATCCAGGCAGAATTCATTGAAAGGATGCAGGATGGGACCTCCCGGGTCCGGGTTTCCGCAACACTGCAGATTCCCCCGTATATCGAAGGGACCGAGAAGGACGCAGCCCTGCAGATGCTCTCTCTTGTTCCAAAGAGTACGGTGAATGCACAGGTGCAGCAGCACGACCTTGTACTGGTCGGGAACGGGAAGTCCTGCCTGCTGGACGTTTCCCCCACCAAAGTGGGAGAGCCCGGGAAGGTCACAATGGCTTCCGAGGTCTCCCTTTCCGGAATGCCGGTATATGCAGAACGGATGCTGTCGTTTGAACTCGCGAGGACGTTTATCCTGAACATCGACCCGATCGTGCTGAACGTGACGATGAAGAAGACCGGGTCGTTCACCGTCCAGGTCCTCGAGGAACTTCCTGACGGCCGAAAGGAGGTGCTCCCTGGTGCATCGATCGTAGTGACCGGGGATTCGGACCTCGTAACAGCCACGCCGATGCAGGGCGAGGGGAGTATGGTATGCACCGTCACGCAGAACAAGGTTACCAGCATAAAATCTGTAGATCTTACTATCACTGCAAGCGTTGAACAGGACTCCGTCTTCTCGCGGACCATCACTGTGCACCCTGAGACGAGAGGTAACGGGACTCTCGAAGTTACGTTCAAGCCAGCGTCAAAGACGGGCGTGAATCCGTTCATCAATGGGGACCGTGTCGTGCTTGTCGCCCGCCTTATCTCGCAGGACGGCGTCCCAATCGATGATGCCGATATCACCTTTGCCAGCCCAAAGCCGGGGAGATGGCTGGAGGGGCCGCATGAATATGCGATCGCTCTGGACCCCAACGATCCCCTTTCCAGCCCAGGCGGGGGATCCATCGCCCTCCCCCTCGATGCTCAGGAAATCACTCAGGCAGTCCGGACCAGGGATGCCGGGAAAACAGCCGTTTTTGTCGGTCGCAATCCCAGTCCAGGGATGATACAAACTCCGCCGGGTTCAGAGGGTGTAAGCATCAGGGCCACCCTGCAAGGAGAGCTCGTGGACGAAAAGACAATCCCTGTCCTCCTCCTTCCTCGGCCCGCCCTCATCTCGGATAAAGAGACCATCACCCTGCTTGCCAATGCCCGGAACGAACGGAAGGGCAGGCCGAAAGCGATTATGGCTGCGGATATTCGTCTCTCTGTTGTTCATCCTGGTGATCGGCCATGGACGATCTCAGTTGACTATGCAGAAAAGAACCTGCTCTCGGTGCATGAAAAGGAGGAGACTACCTCATCAAAGATCTTCGAGTTTGAAATCGGCGATAATGTTCCCGTCCGGCCCGAGCACCCGGATAAGGTGCCCTGGATCCAGACCGTCAGTGTGAAGACATTCGCTGCTATCGATGGCCTCAGCATCGAGGGGCCAACACTCTCGGTCTCCCTGTGTCATGAGGGTATCTACCTTGAATCCCTCTTTGAGTATGACCGGGACGGGAAAGAGCGGGAAGTGACCGATAGGAAGGCGATCACCTACCATATCCTCGACCCGTCCGAAGATCGGGCCCTCGAACCGATCAATGTCCTGAAGACTACACTCCCTTTCCCATTTGCGACTTTTGCAGTGATGGAATGGAATGGAATTGAGCTTGTCAGAAATGAGCACCTCGCAATCGAGGTTCAGAAGGATGAATATTTCCAGGTCGCTCAGCACTCCAGGGATCCGGACCGGATGGCACGCCATATCTGGGACTTTATTTTCTTCACCCTGAAGGAGTCAGCAATCGAGGTAAGTCACGAGGGGGGGAGCGACCGGAACACGGGGAAGTGGCACCTCCTCATCCTTAAGCAAATACCCGGGAAGGGAGAGAAGGCCAGCGGGTTCATCCGGTTTGTGGTCTCTCCGCCTGATTACTACTTCTTTGCCGCACACGATATGACGAAGAACTGGCAGTATGAGCTGCCCATCAGCCTCGTCCTCGGGACCCCTCCACCCCCGCTTGTCCCGGGTGTGGCAGGTACCGGTGGCACCCCAAGCTCCCTTGCAGAAGGTGCCCGGTGCCGCAAGATCATCGATGAATGTTTCCCGGAGCAGCACCGGGAGGGTCTCTGGCGGGAGCTCGAAGCGATCCCCTGCAAGGGACCCGATGACTACCGTTGTTTCAGCGAGAAGATCCTCGAAAAGGCCCACGAGATATGGGCCCAGGAACAGGAGGATTACCTTGCGGCTGAGAAGAGATGGACCGATCTGATCGACTACGCACAGAAAGCCGAGTTTGCCGGCGACCTCGCGTTCGGTTCCCTGGTGATGTTCTACACAGCCGGCCTCGGCCCCTTCGCAAACTTCGCGGTCTCAAACCTCGTCACCACCATCCAGTCCGAATCGAAAGCAGTCTATTCATACTACGTGTTGCAGGGGAGAGGACGCGACTTTCCGGCCTGCATACGGGACTATGTCGCCGAGAACTGGGCCCGGTACCTGACGGACCTTGCAAGCGGCGAGATCGTGGAGCCCTGGCTCCAGCGGGAGTTCGAGCTGCAGAAACTGGTCACAGAGCCCCGCAAGTTTGGAAAGATCCTCACCTGGCTCTGGCTGTGGAAGTTCCAGCTCCACCTCGCAAAGGGCATCGGGAAAGAGGATGGGGGAATCATCAACTCGGCCTACAAGGCGACCACGGACATTGGCACGTTCCTGCTGACGGTGACCCTTGCAGAGGTGATCAAGTCCCACGGGAATACCCGGCTCGAGGACATCAACCTGCGCGACCTGTATAACAAGGCACGGAAGAAGGGATATTTCGGAGGGACTGCTGAAGAGCCCGGTAAACCGGAGGGTGCCCCTGACAAAGCTGATACGACGGGACCTGCCCGGCAGGGTGCCGAAGGGGTTCACGAGGGCGGGGAGCCGGCGAGGCGCGGCGGCAACCGGACCGCCGACGAGCTCGCGACATACGGGGATGGGAGCGGGAGGCCAATCGCCGATGCGCCGTTCGTAGGTGCGGGGAAAGACCCGGACCTCTCGGGGATCTCCGACTTCCACCGGCAGGCCATCGAGCAGATTGCGGCGGAAATGGGGGTCATCCCCATCATGCGGCCGTTCGGTGACCAGTACGGTCACATCCAGGCAGGGGAGGCATACCCTAAGATCACCATGATTCATGAAAAGACCATCAATCCCATTGACCGGAAGTATCTCGGCTTTGGGACGAGCGACTCGGATGTGGGGTACGCAGCCTGCAGAAAGATGCCCGATACCCTTGAACGCCCGCCCGGGCTCTCCGATGCGGAGTGGAAGAAGGTCCACGACCGGTACGAGCAGCGGAAGAAGGAGTACGAGACTTTCGCCGACCACCTGGGCAATCTCATCATGGAGGGGAAGATCGAATGGGACCCGAGGACCGGGCTCATCACCCACAACGGAAAGGGCTTTGGCGGGGACAATGACCCGTTTGCCTATGTCGATGCAAAGACCGGCAAACCTCTCACCCCGGAACAGAACAAGGAGTTCTCAGACCGGCTCCACCAGCTGGGGGTTACGATGCACCCGGACCATATCGCCTGGGACTATTCCGGTCCGCATGAGCATAATGCAAATACCCGTATCGATGACGCTATTCTCAAGGGACATTCCCCGGGAGGGACGCCCCTGAACCGGTATAATCCGGCAACAGGAAAATGGGATACCGTCTATTGGGCGGGAGGGCTGAGAAAATGAAAGTGCCATTCAGTGCCGGGACGCGTAAGAAAATCCTCACCAGATACGCTGCGGTCCAGGCAGAGAAAGAAGACCTGGAACTCAGATCTCTAACAGGAAGTACGAATTCTGGGGAGGTCGCATGGCTCGTGGAAGAGATCCGTGATCTTTCCCAACAGTATGCCGATGGCCTGCCGAAGGTTGTTATCAGCCGGTGCCCGTTTTCCGCAAATCCGGTCGTCCATTCCCTGGATCCCTTCGGTATCGATGGACTCTGGTGGGACTATGAAGCACCACAAAGGCCGATCGAGTCACTCCCGGAGACGTTTCATGCTCTCACAGGCGCCCTTGCTCTTGCCGAACCTGTTGAGATGACTCGATTCGCCGTCAAACCGGGTCCGGGTATCCCCTTTGTAATACCAGATCTGCTCAGGGACCCTTCGGTGGTCGCTGTCATCTCATCAATAAGGATAGGGCCCCACACGGGATACCTGGTCTGCTACTTCAGCAGCAGCCCGGAATCCGTGGAATTCCTGCCCAATTCGTGGGGAGCAGCGTTCCGGTTAGAGGGGAGGGGCCTGCCCGGCAGGGGGTGGTCTTCCCGGGAGATCCAATTGTATGAGATGGACTTTGACCTGGAGCCATGGATCAGGTCGGAGAAACTCGGGTGGATCGCTCCCCGGGACCCGGCCGCCCGGATACACACTTCTGTAGATGACTGTCCCTACCATGGAATGAAAGGTACACAACTGCCTCAGACCGTGTTAGGGGGAAAGGTGACGTATGGCCAGGGTGAATAGACGGAAGTGGTTCACGTATGAATAAACAGAGAATTACGTGCCCGAAATGCGGGACAGCCCTCTCTCCTGGGGCGAAGTTCTGCCCGGGCTGCGGGGCAAGTACCTCGGGTACTGCAACGGAAGGGAAAGGATCGCTCCAGAAAACAGCCGAGGCGATACAAACGGTCTCTTCGACCATTTCGAAAGTCGAATCTGCAACGCAATCGGCCAAGACCATTGCACGTACTGCCAACGATCTCTCCACCATCACCATCCGTCCCCCTGCCCAATGGAAAGTCGTGGTCGGTGAGATGCTCCCGGTTGCAGGGAAGAAGGTGGTCGATGCGGCCGTGTCAACTGCTGGACAGAAGGTCGAGCAGGCGGTGACTGAAGAGGTATCCCGGGTAATCACGGAGCACATGGGAGGAGTGGCCGGGACCCCTGTCCCGGAATCATTCGTGCCTGAAAAAGGTGTTCCCGGGGAGGCGGGCGGGGTACCGTGCCCCTCCTGTGGTACGCAGGTATCTCCCGGGACCAGGTTCTGCGGGAGTTGCGGTGAACGAATTGATGAGGGTACAAAGCCAGCCCCTGCTCCCTCCCAGGTCTGCCGATCCTGTGGAACACCGGTGATCCCTGGAAAGAAGTTCTGCGGTTCGTGTGGGGCAAAGATCGAAGAGATTACGAAACCAGCATCGGTACCTCCCCTTCAGCCAGTCTGCCCCGCTTGCGGAACACCTGTCATACCGGGAAAGAAGTTCTGCGGTTCGTGTGGGGCGAAGATCGAAGAGATTACGAAACCAGCATCGGCACCTCCCCCTCTGCCAGTCTGCCCCGCTTGCGGAACACCTGTCATACCGGGAAAGAAGTTCTGCGGGTCCTGCGGGAAAAAACTGGCCTGAAATGTTATACTGTTACTGGTCGGGAACTCCAGGCCCTTTTTTTACCGTTCCGGACTTCAGCACCTCGCAAATAACTTTCATTACCTCTCCCGTCGAATGCCATGTATGCAGGGATTTTTCACGTATCTTCCCCTAGCGCTCATTTCTGCTCTCCTGATCCTTGCCGGGACTGGTTCCGGGGCAAATTTTTCTGAAGACATCGCTGCCGAGGCGGAAGTGAAGGCCTTTTCATCGATCGATAATGCCTCTCTTGCCGTATATGCTGGCCAGAATGCCTTGCAGAGCGGGCGGTATGATGAAGCCGTTGAACATTTCACCGAAGCGGTGGAGGCCGATCCATCCTGGATGGCCGCATGGTACCTGAAGGCATACAGCCTCTCCAGACTGAACCGAACGGAAGAGGCACTGGCAGTCGTCGACCAGGCACTCCTCCTTGATCCGAAGGACCGGGACTCAAACAATCTCAAGGCAGACATTCTCGAATCGCTCGGCCGGGGGGAGGAGGCAGCCCGGTACCGGACCCTGGCGGGCACCCTTTCAGGGACCGTGCAGCCCACCACCCCGGTAACGGCCGAAACGACCACCAAAGCCCCGGTCAGCCCGTTTGTTGGGCTTTCTTCGATCCTGATAACGGCCTGTCTTGTCCGGATATGGAAACGATGATGATCACGAGGGATGTTTATACTACGGGGCAGGTATGAAGAACCACGAATGGAAATGGGTGTATCTCTCTGCTCTCGGAGTGATATTCTTCCTCTTCCTGATCGGCTATGCAAACGAGGCGATGGACTGCATGTCAGGGGGATGTGCGGTAATGTTCGTCTCGTTCTTCCTCGTCATCACCCTGATCGCGGTTGCCCTCTTATTCTGGAGCCGGGCAAGGACAGTGGATTCGATCCTCCAAGGGCAGGATCTCCTTGCCCACTGGACCTATTCCCGGGAGGACTCTGCTGCGAGCGCCAGCCGCGAGTTTGCCGAGTACAGGGAGGCGAACAAGGCACTTTTCATCGTCGTTGGATTTTTTTTCCTCATTGCGATCATCATCATCCTGATCTTTGGTGGGGAGGCGGGGGGTCTCACCTCACTGATCCTCCTTGGATTTCTCGGTATTATCGCGTTGGCTGCCTGGGGAGCCCCAAAGATAGTCTACCGCAGGTCCCTTCGAGCAATCCCGGAGGCATATATCGGTCTGCACGGGGTAATCTACCGGGAAGCCGTGTACCCATTCCGCTCGTTCCTGAACCGGCTTGAGAGCGTGACCTACCATGAAGCAGGTCAGGGGAATCCTCCCCTGCTCACCTTCTCATTCATCCAGGTGGTAGGCCTTTACATTCTCCGCCCTTACGAGGTCAGCGTGCCGGTCCCTCAAGGAGAGGAGGATCATGCCCGGGAAATTGCAGGGAGGTTAGGATAGGCTGTGTGATTACTATACCTGCAAATGGCTTGCCTTCTTTCAAGTCCCCCTGACTGGAGGGCGGAATTCCAAGCGACACTCCCCTTGGTTGATTGATGAAGTATCCGATAACACCGGCACGAAAAAATATTGATGCTACCCCTTCCCGAAAAAGGCCTTGACAGTGGGCTGGTACAGGTTCCACAGGATGAGAATGCCGATGGCCAGTCCAAGGATGGCACCGATCCCTCCGGAGACCAGGGCAAGGAGGTGAAGTGCAATATTGATGATGACAACGATGACCCCGACGGTCCATATCCAGCCCCAGCCCTTGAGACCCCGATGCCTATCAGGAGATCAATGATCCCGATGATGAAGAGGCTGATTCCAAGAGCCGCACCAAGAAACCCGAGCCCGATGAATCCCAGTACTGCTTCGCCAAAGAACCCGGCAATGATCCAGAAAAGCCCGCCGAGGATTCAGAGGATCGCAAGAAGAGTGATTCCCAACGTCGTTCTGCCATGATGGTGGTTTGGACTGACTATGTCATATAGGTTCTTTTCACCCTGCTGATTCTGTTGAAATCGAGTGATAGCGCCTGGCATTCATGACGTGCTCAATTTTTTTTATCTGAACCCCCTCCATCCCCATCAACACAATACCTCTGGTGCTGCTCACCCTGGTGGTGCCGTTCCTCCACTGCGTCCTCATACTGGTTCCTGTGGAGATCCAGTTCTGGTCAGTCCCGGTGTCCTGATCCCGGTGGGTCTGATCCAGGATATTTGTCTGAAGAATCACGCATACTATCCACTGGAAATAAAGGTTAACCCTCTCTTTTTAACTCCCTGGGAACGGAGAGAATTGTCGCAAGAGTATGCGACACCTGCCGAATAATCCTACCCCTTTATTTCCAGTGAATGGAAGCTGGTGTCACCATAATAAACACTCTGTTTTTCCATGGCGGTGTATACCGATTGTCCGATCTCTGCCCTCTCTCCAATCCTCTCCCTACAGTGATTTGGTGACAACGTTGCCATGCACTTCCATTGTGCAAATTAATATAATTCAGTGAATATTATCATGATAACAACCAGAAGGGAGGTGTCCCGTAGACAATGGATCTGGCCGATCTCAAGAGGATAAGCGACTGCATCGAGCATGGCAATCTCCGGGACAGTCAGGGCTTTTTTCAAAAAGCTATCGCTGCGTATGACCATGCCCTTGCCATCGATCCGGAAGATGCTGATGCCTGGTATAACAAGGGGCAGACCCTGTTCAAAATGGGCAAGACCGAGGAGGCTGTTGGATGTTTCGAAATAGCAACCCGACTCTACCTCGGGGAATAGATCCGGGATTCTTACCACCATCCCCTGTTTTTCTCCGATACACTCTCTGGTGATTCACCAGGATTCAGCTGCCGGGTGCCGCGATACGGTTGATGCCTCGCAAAGCATGGCTCCCATGAGAGTATTCAATGGATCATAATCGAGAAAGTATGACCCGGCATACTGTGTCTCTCCACTCTCCCGTACCATGCCTTAAGAGGAATCACCGTGATAGTACGGTGAGAGGCGAACCGCACCCCCGATGACCATCTTCCCCGTTGCCACCCTCCGGGAACAGGAGATCCTGGAGCAGCTTGGAACATCGCTCCCTGATGGCCTCCCGGCCGGGGAAGCTGCAGCCCGGTTATCGCGGTCAGGGTTCAACGAGATCACTGCTGACAAGGTCGAGTGGTGGGAGATCGCGCTCCGGCAGTTCAAGTCGGCGTTCATCTATTTGCTCCTCGTGGCAGCGCTGATCGTCTTTGTTATCGGGGAATATCTCGATGCAGCGGTGATCATCGGCTTTGTGTTCGTCAATGCAGCGCTCGGGTTTTCCCAGGAATACCGGTCTGAGCAGTCCCTCCGGGCCCTGCAGGAGTATATCAGGCCGAAGAGCCGGGTGAAACGGGACTCCGTCTGGCAAAACCTCGACTCCCGTGAGCTGGTGCCGGGAGATATCATAAAACTGGGGACCGGGGATGTGGTCCCGGCGGATGTCCGGGTGATCAGCTCCCAGAACCTGGTCGTCAACGAGACGGTGCTGACCGGGGAATCCGTAACGGTTCCCAAACGCCCCGATCATATCCCGGTCGAGCCGCAGACCGTCTACGACAGCCACAACCTCTGTTTCTCCGGCACCTCGGTGGTCGGTGGAGAGGCTGTCGCCGTGGTGGTGGAGACCGGTGCCCGCACGGCCATGGGGACGATCGCAAAACTCACCATTGAGACCACGAAGGAGAGCGAGTTCTCGAAAGGGATCGGCCGGTTCAGCCGGTTCATCCTCCGGATGATCCTCGTCACCCTGGTGTTTGTCTTCGTCGCCAATATCCTGATCAAGGGGGAATCTGTTGATATCATCGAGCTGGTGGTCTTTTCGATTGCGCTCGTGGTGAGTGTGGTCCCGGAAGCCCTCCCGGTCGTGACAACGGTGTCGCTCTCGAAGGGGGCCCTGCAGCTGGCACAGCATGATGTGGTGGTAAAACGGCTCACCGCCATCGAGGATATCGGGAGCATCGAGATACTCTGCTCTGATAAGACCGGGACCCTGACTGAGAACGCCCTGACGGTGACCGAAATCTCACCAGGGGCAGATCCAAGGCTCCTCTCCGCTGCAGCCCTCACGGTTGCTGAGACAAAGGAGAAGACCGAGCCCTTTGATATCGCGATCGTTGAGGGTGCGGCACGGTTCCCGGGTGAATCGATCGGAATGACGGAGCGTCTGGGCGAACTGCCCTTCGATCCCGCTACCCGGAAGAATGCCGTGCTGGTCCGCACAGATCCGGAGATCGTGCTGATAGTCCGTGGTGCCCCCGAAGAGATCCTGCGGTTGTCCCCCTCATTCCAGGGTGCAGAACGCGAGGCAGTCACCACCTGGCTCTCCCGGAAGGGGCAGGCTGGTGAACGGACGATCGCGATCGCGAATCGGGCGCTGCCCCCGGGGACGACCGGGATCACCCCGGCTGAAATCCGGGACCTCGAGTTCCTCGGCGCCATCGCATTCACCGACCCGATCAAACCCTCCACGTTCCGTGCCGTCACGATGGCACGGGAGCTTGGCGTCGAGATCAAGATCATTACGGGTGACAGTGCCGAAGTCGCAGGAGCCGTCGGTATGCAGATCGGCCTTATACAAGATTCGTCCCGGGTGATCACCGGCGCAGCCCTGATGGCGTTGCCGCCGGATGAACGCGAAAGGGCGATGCATGATCATGCAGTCTTTGCCCGGGTCACCCCTGAACAGAAGTACGAGATCATCCAGATTCTTCAGAAGACGAGGACGGTCGGGTTCCTGGGAGAGGGGATCAACGATGCCCCTGCCCTCAAGCTGGCCGGGGTGTCGCTCGTCGTGGAGAGTGCGGCCGATATCGCCCGGGAGGCTGCCGATATCATCCTGCTCCAGAAGAACCTCGAGGTGATCATCGAGGGTATCCGGAGCGGGAGGGCGGTCTTTGCCAACAGCGTCAAGTACCTGAAAGCCACCCTCTCCTCCAACTTCGGCAACTTCTACGCAATTGCCATCGTCTCGCTCTTCATCCCCTTCCTCCCGATGCTGCCGCTCCAGATCCTGCTTGTCAACCTCCTCTCCGACTTCCCGATGATCTCGATCGCCACCGATACCGTAGACGAGGCTGAGCTCGGCCGGCCTGGCCACTATGACCTGAAGGAGATCGTGCTGATCGCAACCCTCCTCGGGATGGTGAGCACGGTCGATGACTTCGCGTTCTTTGCCATCTTTGTGGGGGAGGGGGCTCCGGTGCTCCAGACAAGCTGGTTCATCGGGAGCATCCTGACCGAGCTCGTCTTCCTCTTCTGCATCAGGACCCGGCTCCCGTTCTACAAGGCGAGCCGGCCATCCGGGTATGTCATCGGGCTGACGCTGGCTGCCGCTGCCCTGACCATCCTCATCCCTTATACCTCGTTTGGGCAGACGCTGTTCTCCTTTGTCCCGCCAACACTCCCGGCGCTCGGGATCATCCTTGGCCTGGTTGTCGCGTTCTTCATCTGCGCCGAACTGGTGAAGCTTGCCTATTACCGGTACACGGACTGACATTCACCTTACCGTAAATCATGTGCGATTCTGGAGGGGGAGTGCGTCAGAAAGGAAGATTTGTTGAGTTCGTCCGAACAGGGCGATCTCCTTATTGTTTCGGGATGTGCTCCCGGTACATCGCTTCGAGCTCCGCGAGTTCGGCCACCGGGGTTGGGATCACCCGGGAATCGTTCTCCATAATCGCTTCCGCGAGATCCCTGAAGATCTCCGCTTCCTTCGAGTCCGGGGCATGCTCAACCACGGCTCTGCCTTCCAGCTCGCAGGCCTGGATCACGGGACTCCTCGGGACGAACCGGACAAACGATGTCCCGAGCTTCTCTGCAAATGCCGGGATGACGGCATGCTCGAGCGCCTCGTTGCCGTTGCTGTTGCAGATGATCCCGGCAAGTCCGACATCTCCCCGCTTTGCAAGGCGCTGCACTGCCCGGGCGATGTTGTTGGCCGCATAGATGCTCATGAATCCCCCGGAGCAGATGAGGTAGATCTCTTTTGCAAACCCTTCCCGTATGGGCATCGAGAATCCTCCGCAGACGACGTCGCCGAGGACATCGTAGATCGCCACATCGATCCCATAGGTCCCGAAGGCATTGAGATCCTTCAAGATCTGCAGGGCGGTCAGCACCCCCCGGCCGGCACACCCGACTCCCGGCTCCGGGCCCCCCGCTTCAACGAGGAATATCCCCCCTGGTGATTTGAAGATGATATTCTCAAGCCTGATGGCATATTCATCCCTGCCAACCCTCAGCTGTTCCCGGTGTTCTTCAAGGACCGCCGGGATAAAGCGCCCCCCGGCCAGGATTCTCGTCGAGTCCCTCTTGGGATCACACCCGACCTGCATCACCGTATGCCCCATTTCGCTCAGTGCTGCAGACAGGTTCGAGGCGATCGTGCTCTTCCCGATACCTCCTTTCCCGTATATCGCAATCTGTCTCATGCTCTCGTCACCATTTTGCCCCGTACCGTCTCTCCTTTGAACGCCATCCCATGGTCCATTCATTCTGGACCGCTTCAAAAAGGTTCAGAATACCGGTATATCCGAAGTATTCCCGGTTGATCATCCGGAACTGGCGGATCATTCTCACCACCTCGACAATGTATACCGGGGAGAGTCCCTCGCTTGCATGCCGCTCGATGGTGCTCCCGAAGATGACCCGTGGCTTTGCTTCCAGGAGGCTCATCCTCGTCCGGAATACATCCGTTCCATACACCACCTTCGGTGTCAGCTTCAGGTCTTTTAATTCGCTCTCCAGCAGCTCCCGCACGGGACGGTGCGAGGTGTACAGGGCAACCAGTTCCGGGGTCATCTCCATCTCCTCGGTGACAAACCGTACCAGGGGAATTCCCACCGTGGCATCAGCAACGATCGCGGCAGGGGTCCGGTACAGGAACCGGGCCATCGGCCATTTTCGCCGGCAGGTTGCCATCACCATCCGTTCACCCTCCGCAATCAGCTCTTCGACAGCCTTCTGCTTATCAAACCGTTCTCCAAGAGCCGACAGCCAGCGCTGCGTGTTAGTCATTCCGACAGGAAGCGGGATCCCCCTGCCAACCGGTTCGATGCCATGGGCTTCTTCGAGATACTCCACGGCATCCTGCCCGGCATCATGGGACAGCAGGAGCGATGTCTCGGCAGATGCGGCCTTTTCGATCTCGGAAAGGGGTGTCCGGTGGGTGAGCGTGGCAACAACCTGGATTCCCATTCTTGAGAGGATCTGTTTTGCCCATGCAAGGTCTGCCGTCCAGGTCGGGTTGGCGTTTGCGTGCGGGGCGATGAGGCAGACGGAGTGGGGAATCTTTTCCGTGTCCTTCTTCACCAGACTCTTCAGGATCGTATCCAGGGCAATGTCGATACCATCGTACTGTGATCCACGGAATCCGGGCGACTGGATCGGGATGAGCCGGAATTTCATCTCCGGCTGCAGGGTCTCGCAGACGGCACGAATGTCGTCACCGACAATCTCGGGGCCGCAGGCACTGATCACGAACAGGACCGAGATCGGGAGGTCGCGTGCTTCCCGGATGGTGCGTGCAAGCATCTCCTCGCCTCCATGCACGATCTCGTCCACGCAGAGTTTCGTGCAGAGGGTGACGGTCTCCATATAGTCGCACTCCTGCGAGGCAAACGCATTATTGACAAGGTACTCGCATCCCTGGGGGGAATGGGCGAGAAGGGCTGAGCCCGATATGCCAAGGGCGGTCTGGGCTGCCCCGTTGAAGGCGCACCTGAGGTAGGGATCGATGCATTTCTCGCGGGACGGCTCTCCCGTGGTCTTACTGGGGGGTCCCTGTTCCATACAGCATCCCCCTGAAAAGGCGCGACCGGGGAAGGTCTTTGTGTTCGAGTGCCTGACGCACCAGGGCGGCGATGTTTTTTATTCCGCGAAAACCGTACTGGGGCTGGAACATCGGGTTCATGAGGGTCAGGTTCACGACCGGGCAGGGGGGAAAGCGGCCGGAGTTGCCAAAGAAGAGGGAGTTGTCGTACTGCCTGACGATTCCCTCAAGTTCCTCCTCGGTCTCTTTTGAAGAGCGGAAACTCCCCAGCCGGAAGAGGCCTTTTGTCAGGATCACCTCAGGGTTGACCCCGCTCTCCAGAAGGAACTTGATGCTCGGCATCCGCTCCTTGATGGTATAAGGGTGCACGTTGATGACGACGGGATGTGCTCCAAACTCCGCTGCCATCCGCGCGAGGGAGAGGGCCCGGATCGGCCCCGGGAATTCCGATATCTCGATGATCGCAGTTTTCCCTGAGAGGGCTTGGTTCAGGTAGGCGATGTCCGGTGCTACCTCTTGTGTCTCCTTCTCGATCACGGCAAGGGCTTCTTTCTCCATGCCGAGGGGGATTGCAACGCCAAGGAGCCATTCTTTTGTTGCCTCCACCCCGTACGGCTGCCCGGTCCGGCTGTACGGGATGCCGAATCGTTCCTGCATCAGGTCGCCCAGTTTCTGTCCCCAGTCATAGCACCACGAAGCATTCAGTTCGACCTCGCGGGCATGCCTGATCTGCTCGACCGTGCAGCCTCCCGCGATGACGGCGTTTGTCTTGATTCCGACGAGGGCAAGCAGCCGTTCGATCTCGTCAAGGTCCCAGGAGAACTCGGTTGGGGAAGGGCCCCAGCGGGCACCGAGGATGTTGATGGTTCCTTTCATGGTCCTGGCAGGCGGGTCCATCAGCTCCATGATCAGCTTGAACGCATCCTCGTATCCACTCCTGAAATCACCCCCGAATCCCTCGCTTCTGAGCGCAAGCACCCGGCAGCCGACCTGCTTCTCGGCTTCGCGTGCGATGCTCTCGACATCATCCCCGATGATCCCGGAGCAGCAGCAGGAGAGGATGACGATCAGGTCAGGATGGTACTTTGCGTAGGCTTCCTTCACCGCTTCAAGGAGTTTTCCTTCGCCTCCGTAGATGACGTGGCTTTCATCAAGGGCGGTGCAGGCGGTCGGTTCGAGCGGGACCCCGCGAATCTCGCAGCATTCCCTGGTCCTGATAAAATCGGACATGTAGAGGGGGCATCCCGTGGGGCCATGGACGAGGGGGACGACATGGCGGATACCGCTGATGACGTAGTAGGCGGTGAAAAATTTGCACATGGGGGCATGCGAGGCCTGCAACTTCGGGATCATCTCGCCGGATTCCACTTTTCCCAGCAGCTGTTGCAGGGTTCCATGGAAGACGATGGCATCATTCTCCATGACTGGCACACTTTACCATCTCGCACGGATGGGTATATAGTTAGGGATAGGGATCCCCACTTAGTTAGGGATAGGGTCCCCCACCCCTCATCAGGCCAGGTCTTCCCGGGTTTTTATATGGGAACAACGGGGGAAGATTTGAACGTCTGAGTTTTCATGATTGCACATGACAATACTACGTCTTTCGTTACCTTCCCCGATTGAAAAATGCACGTCAATGGAGGGATTTTGGAGGGATAAAAATCCAAACATATGATTCTATACCGGAGCAGGGAATGTCATCCTGGTTTTCATTGAAATGTAGCACTGTTCCTTTCCGATAGGTAACAATGGGTTTTCGATTGTTCGAACCAGTTGGCTTTATTTAAATATGTAATAATTATTATCAATTTGTTATATTCTATGGTAATAAAATATCAAATTTGATGGATAATATATCCAAATAATCATGAAATTATTTAATAGATCATACTATTAAGAATAAAAGTATGAAGTTCACAGGGCCAGTCTCTCTGGTGATTTGTTGTATCGTTATTGCAGGGCTTCTTTCAGCAGGCTGCGTAACATCGAATCCTGGTGGGAAGACGCCGGGGGGAAGAGAGGAGACCGTTACCGTTGTTGATATGATGAACAGGACGGTGACAGCTCCCGCGGATCCCGACCGTATTGTCGGGATTGGCGCAGGGTCGCTCCGGATGATTGTCTACCTCCAGGAACAGGACGAGGTTGTCGGGGTTGATATCCGGGAACAGGATGCCAATGGAACAGTCTCTGGCATGCCCTCGGGAATTGACCGCCCGTATAATATTGCCCATCCTGACCTGGCCAGCCGTCCCTTCGTCGGGGGAATAAGCGGGGATCCTGAACTGATTGCGCTCCAGAAGCCCGATGCGGTGTTCGTGACCTTCGTGACCGGGAAGGATGCCGATGCCCTGCAGGAGAAGAGCAGGGTGCCGGTCATCTCGCTCATCTCGGGCGATCTTGGGAAGAACCGGCAGGTGTTCTACTCATCCCTGCGAACCATGGCCACGGTCCTTGGCAAAGAGCAGCGTGCCGAGGACGTGATCAGCTACATCAATGCCACCCTGGCCGACCTCCAGGAGCGGACCGGTGAGATCCCTGACGGGGAGAAGGTCTCGGTCTACGTTGGGGGGATTGCCTACAACGGTGCCCATGGGCTCCTCTCCACAGATCCTGCATATGCCCCCCTTGCCATGGTGAACGGGAACAACGTTGCGGCAGGGGCCGGGACCGGGGGGCAGATCATGATCGACAAGGAGAAACTCCTCTCATGGAACCCCGATGTCATCTTTATCGACGAGGCCAGTTATTCCCTCGTGGTCGAGGACCTGAAGGATCCCGTGTACCAGTCCCTGGATGCCGTCAGGGAGGGGAGGGTCTATGGGGTCATGCCCTACAACTGGTACGCCAACAACTACGACACAGTGCTTGCCGACGCCTACTTCATCGGGAAGATCCTGTATCCTGCCCAATTTGGGGATGTCGATCCGGAACAGAAGGCTGACGAGATCTACACCATGCTCGATGGGAAACCGGTGTATGCAGAGATGAAGCGGATCTTCGGGGGCTTTGTGCCCTTCAGCCAGATCTCGTGAGGGATGTTTGATGGACCCTTCCTCTTCCAATCCCTTCTCGCTTCAAGAGACTCCTGCTTCAGGAACCGAGGTGCCACTTCACTTCCTCGATAAGGCGCTCGGGGGACTGCGGTGCTTCAAGGCCTTTGTCACGGCCTATGAGGGGGGTATCTTTGAGGCCTGCAGGGAACCTGCATCCCTGGCGGATATATGCAGGATAACGGGAGCTCATCAAGGGATAGCCGGACCGCTCTGTGAGGGACTGGTGCGTACCGGGATTCTCTCCTGTGACGGATCAGGGAACTACCAGGTCTCGGTGGCCACCCGTGATTTCTTCCTCGCCGATTCCCGGTTCAGCCAGAAGGCCGCGATCGCCCAGATGAAGGAATTTGCCTCGCTCTTTTACCGTCTCCCGGATATCCTGCAAAAAGGCCCCGTGGTGTATCCCAGGGGGGAGCAGTTCAGGGAGCGGGTGATCCCGGCCATGGCAGAACAGAGCCGGTGCGGACTGGTGCAGCGGGTGGCCGGGATCGTCTCCTCCCTCCCCGAGTTCCATTCTGCACGGCGGTTGCTCGATCTCGGAGGAGGTCATGGACTGTACGCAATCGCACTCACCCGGAATAATCCTGATCTCTCGGCCGTGGTCTTTGATCTGCCAGAGGTGACCCCGGTAACCCGGGAGATGATCAGGCAGTACGGGGCACAGGAGCGGATCACGACGCAAGAAGGTGACTTCTTCCGTGATTCCCTTGGCACGGGATATGATATCCTCTTCTCCTCGTCAAATCCCTCCGGGAAGATGCCTGCCCTGATCCAAAAGATCTCCGATGCTCTCAATCCGGGCGGGCTCTATCTCAACAAGCAGGTGATCGACAGCCCGGAAGAGGATCCCTTCGCCGATCTCGAATGGAACCTCTGGGCGCTGGAAGGGATGAAAAAGACGGAAAAGCGGTTCAGGTTCGAAGGCAGCGTACCCATGGAGGAGTACAACCGCATGCTCGGGGAATCGGGATTCGTGGTCCGGAACACCGTTCCGGTTGACGGCCGGTCGGTCATGACCATCGCACAGAAAGCACGCGTTTGGGGAGCAGGGCACGATGCATCTTGATGTGAAAATCCTGCACGAGCCTGAAGAGTACCTTCGGTATGTCCGCCGCAAGGGACTGTTCCTCATCGGGGCAGGGCTTGTTCTTGTGCTGCTGTTCCTGGTTGCACTGGCAATCGGGAGCTCGTTTATCCCGCTACCGGAGGTGATCGCGGCCTTCCTCTCACCTTCCGGAGAGCATGTCTCAACCATTGTCCTGAACATCCGCCTTCCCCGGGTGCTCTCCGCGGTCATTGCAGGGGCTGGGCTTGCTGCAGCCGGGGTGGTCATGCAGTCCGTGCTCAGGAACCCGCTGAGCTCCCCTTACACGCTGGGGGTTTCCCATGCAGCGGCATTCGGAGCGGCGTTCGCGATCACCGTTCTTGGGGCAGGGTCTATCTCCCACCTCATCTCCGATTCCATGGTCGTGCGGAATCCCTGCCTGGTCACGATCTGTGCCTTCTTCGGGGCGATGCTTGCCACCGCGGGCCTCCTCCTTGTTGCGAAATACCGGAGTTCCCGGCCGGAGGTGATGATCCTGGTCGGGGTGGCGCTCGCCGCCCTCTTCACAGCGGGGACCACGTTCCTCCAGTATTTCTCATCGGCCGACCAGATCGCGGCGATCGTCTTCTGGACATTTGGGGATGTCGGCCGGTCAACCTGGAGCGATCTCCTGCTCATGATGGTTATCGTCCTGCCATCCCTCGGGTATTTCTTCTTCACCCGGTGGGATTACAATGCCATCGATGCAGGGGACGAGACCGCCCACACTCTCGGGGTCAACGTGGGGCGGGTCCGGACGCTTGCAATGCTCCTCTCCTCTCTGATCACCGCCGTCGTAGTCTCGTTCCTTGGCATCATCGGGTTCATCGGGCTCGTGAGCCCCCACATGATGCGCCGGATGGTGGGGTGCGACCAGCGCTACCTCCTCCCTGCATCCTGTATCGCGGGGGGGATCCTCCTCCTCGGCGCTGACATGGTTGCCCGCCTGATAATCGCCCCGGCCGTCCTCCCGGTCGGCGTCCTGACGGCGTTTCTTGGCGCCCCGCTCTTTCTCTACCTGCTTATCGGGAGGAATGTGGTATGATCCTGACGGTGGCCGGGCTCAGCTTCCGGTACAATGGTCAGAGGATACTCGAAGAGGTGGAGTTCCGGGTCAACCGCCACGAGATCCTCGCCATCCTCGGCCCGAACGGCGTTGGAAAGACCACCCTGCTCCGTTGCATCAACACACTGCTTCGTCCCCAGGCTGGGAGGATCCTCCTCGATGACCAGGATCTCCTCTCGATCGGGCGGGACGAAGTGGCACGGCTGCTTGCCTACGTGCCGCAGCGGGGCGAGACAGGGCCGATCCTGGCATTTGATGCCATCCTGCTCGGACGACGCCCGCACATCGGCTGGGATGTCCGGAGGGAGGATATCCAGAAGGTCCAGGCCATCATCGACCAGCTGCACATCGGACACCTGGCGTTGCGGCCGATCAACTCCATGAGCGGGGGCGAGCTCCAGAAAGTCCTGATCGCCCGGGCCCTCGTGCAGGAGCCAGGCCTCCTCCTGCTTGACGAACCGACAAGCAGCCTCGACCTGAAGAACCAGGTCGAGATCCTTGCCTTCCTCCGCATGATCGTCCGGGCCCATTCGCTCACGGCAATCCTGACCATGCATGATATCAACCAGGCCATCCGGTTCGCCGACCGGTTCCTCTTTCTCAAGGAGGGGATGGTCTACGCTGCCGGGACACGGGAGATCATCACCCCGGAGCTGATCCGGGAGGTATATGGTCTTCCCGTCACCATTGCCGAGGTCAACGGGATGCCGGTGGTCGTGCCGGGGCTCGATCAGCTCCACCCGCCGGAAACCTCGCTGCCAGCGGAGTGAGAGCGGGGAATTCTTCCCGGGTTCCTCTTTTGTGCACTACCCCTGGTATTTTCTCTCTGAAGAGAACACCCCTAAGGTACCAGAAACCACCGGCCGGAGGAAGTGTTGTGGGAGACGCGATAAAACTAGGAATCATCATATGCGACCGGTACCGGACCTGTGCCGGGGGGAAGTGCCTGCGGGCGCTGCGCAACCGCGAGGGAGCGTTTGCCCGGTACCAGGGAAAAGAGGTCGAGCTGGTCGGGTTTGCCACCTGCAACGGGTGCCCGGGAGGAAACATCGAGTATGTACCCCAGGAGATGAAGAAGAACGGGGCAGAGGTCGTCCATCTTGCTACCGGCATGATCGTCGGCTATCCACCCTGTCCGCGGATCTCCTATTTTAAAACGTTTCTCCGGGAGCAGTATGGACTTGAGGTGGTCGTCGGGACGCATCCCATTCCGCAGAATTATTATCTGACCCATATGGAGCTTGGTACCTGGGAGGGAGCGGCATGGAAGGAACTGGTTGCGCCCACCCTGACTGATGAGGCGACACGGTGTGCTTATGACTGAGGACGAGCCCGGATGAGGTAATTTTTCCTCATGAAAGCCCCCGGCAGTCAGGATTCTTGCCCAGGGAAGATACTGCCATCCCGAGGGTATCAGGTAATGGGACCGGCAGACGAATGTCCGGACTGTTGGGATGACGATGCGAAGGAATTTCGGGTGGTATGACCCGGCCGTGGTATGTGGCCTTACCTACCCGAATACCCCCCGGGGAGGTTATCCTTGATATCGAGATTGGCACCGGACTGATCTCTGCGATGTTTTACAAGGCCGTACTCAAGATGGGGGATGGATGTCTCGGATATTATGCTTGAGGCCTGCCGGAAGAAAGGATGGGCAGTCCGGCTTGTCCGCCATTACCTGATGGTGATATGACAACGAGCAGAGCATCCACCTTGTGGAGGACCAGCATCCGCAAAAGTCTGGCGGTGTGGGGAAAAAGAGGTCGGGGATGACGATGGAACTATCCGCCAGGAACCTCCCGGTATCCCTTCTGTCCGGGAAGGAGGACCAATACCGGTATCCTCTCTCCGCCAGCCCAGCCTGGGTCTTGTCGATGACGTTCGTTACCCGGGCGAGGGGGATCTTTCTCGCCCCGGCACTCTGTCCCGGAAATGCCAGAACACCAGGGCAAGAACCACATACGCCAGGGCAACGAACCAACCGAACTCGCCGAGCATCATGCTCCCTGCATCAGTGGGGGTGGTGAGCAGCGGGTAGAACTGCTGGATGAAGAAGTTCCAGAATCCATGGAAGAGTATCGCCGTCCATACGCTCCCCGACACCAGCCGCAGCCAGGCCAGCACCACGGCAGCACCCATCACCGAGGGGATGAAAACGGCGAAGGAGGAGGTTATCGAGCCGGTCCCGTGGTAGGTGCCAAAGAGAATCAGCGGGAAGTGCCACGAAGTCCAGATGGCCCCGGACAGGAGGGCCAGTTCCGTGAATCCCAGGAACCGGTCGAGTTCAGGCACGAGGAATCCCCGCCAGCCAAGTTCCTCTCCTGCAGCGGCGAAGCAGTTGAACAGGAGGAGGAACAGAAAGGTTGGGACGATGGTGGCCGAGAAGACCCTGGCTGCCCCGGCATCGCTAAAGGGGGCAATCCCGGTGATCCAGGCCGTGCCGAACATCACCAGCCCGACAGCAATCGGCAGGACCAGAGAGAAGAGAAGCCACTTCGGCTGGCCGGGTGAGAACCCGAATCCATCCAGGTTCCGCTGGAAGTACAGACGGGTAATGATCGCTGCAATGGCCGGGCACCACATGTTCGCGATCGTATAACCGAGGACCCTGTTTGCGTTCTCCGCTGTTAGATCTGTTGTTGCGATCAGGTACCAGAAGACGGAGGAGAAGAGGAAGGTGAGGATGATGAAGGTGAGAACGGTTATCCGGGGATTTGCCGGTTGTCGAACGGCAGGAGTCGGCATTGTAGAATATTTCGCCTGAAAGGCGTTAAACATGTTGTCATTGGATTAAGACCAGCAGCCAGATCAGCAGCCAAAGACAGTCGTCCGGTCCCCGCTTGGCCATGGTACGAGGGTATTATCGTCGTCCCGTAAAAATCAAGGATTTGCATTCATCTGGTTCTGCCATGGTGATGGTAGGATTGACCGGCTCGAAAGTGACCTCCTCTCAGTTCATCGCGAACCTGTTTCGCATGATTTTTATGCAAAACAGGGTGATGTTCTCCCATGGTGGTGAAGCACCCCATCCGGATGAAGCACATTGCCCCCTGCGGGATGAACTGTGCCATCTGCACGGCGTATCTACGGGAGAAGAAGCGCTGCGAGGGATGTTATTCACCGGAACGGATCGAGCGGCGGCAGTGTTTCATCTTCTCCTGCGAGCATGTACGGGGGAGATGCGGCCCTTCCTGTGCCGATTATCCCTGTAAACGGATCCGGCTGATGGACAAACGGTACCAGACACGGTATCACATGAGCGTTATCCGGAACCTCGAGGAGATCAGGGACCATGGGATCCGGCAGTTTATCACCAATGAGCGGGAGCGCTGGACGTGCAGGACCTGTGGCGGGGTGATCGATGTCCATCATGGCCGGTGTGTCTCCTGCGGGAAGGAACGAGAGAAACCGGGCTGCGATAAGAAGGAATAAGCCGTTCTTTCTTTCCAGGGAATTCATCATGCCATTTTGTCCCATAGAGAAAGGGGATGTTAGAGCATCAGCCTGAAAATGAGGCCTGTGCTGATGACATCCTTCGTGGGAATGGGGATATTTTTTTTGAACACACAAGGTCTTTTGGATGCCAGCACCGGTGTGAAATCCCCAATAGCCCTTTCATTGGAGCCCCTTCTGCCAGGATATGCACACATTTTTGAAAACAGGGAGAAGGTTATTAAAATATGTTGTGGTAGGTATCCGTGTTCGATACATCGGACAAGTTAACGAGTTGATGGAACATGATGCACAGACACGGACCTGGCATGATGCACTGGCGGGGCATGCTCATGCACGAAATCATGGAGAAGATCCCTGACGACCAGAAGAAAGTGATATTGAAACGGATCATCGACGGCAAGATCCTTCTCCGGGAGAACCGGATCAAGCAGATGCAGTTCAAGATCGAGACAATGAAAATGATCAGGAAAATGATTGACGAGTGTTGATGGAAGAGAGCATTCTCTCATCGCCCTTTTTCCCCTTGGGCACGAACAGGTCTCTCTGTTCCCTCCCTTCAGATGGAAAGGCTAATCCCTGCCAGGTATGGTAATTCCAGCGTTCGAGACCATTTCCCCTGTTTCCCGTTCTCCCTGCCCCCTCCTCTCAGATACCCTCATTCTCCAGGTCATCCTCCCCCTCAAGGTCATCGATGATAGGATGGAACATATCCTGCCCCTCCTCGCTCTGGAGAAAGGAAAGCAATAACGCCCTAATCTCCTGATCTTCCTCATCGATGGCCATCTCATCAGTATCATCCATCTCGCTCTGCAGCGGGAGGAATGCCCCGGTCTGATACGCAAGAAAAATCCGTTCTTCCGGTGTGAGGGACGGCTCTTTTAGAAGCCATTTGAGGATTGATATCGTCTCTTCCAGAGGATCTCTGTCGTCTGCCATCATGCACTGGAGGGGATCGGACGTCCCCGCATCTCCCCCGGTTATATGCTCGAAAAGGTGTTCGAGCAGTTCCTCCTGCCGGGTGCCGGATACCCCTATCGCCTCGCCTATTTTGCGATATTGTATCTCCATCATGGGTGATCATCTCACGACAATCCCTTAACTATTCCGTTTCCACCCGTGAAAACAGCACAAGTGGAGGTTGAGGGACCGTTATGATGCCCAGTAAGTATCTTCACCTCTGGTTTTTTTCTGAATATTCCGGAAAAACAATGGTTGTCATGATGAGGGATGAGAGCGAGGATTGTACAGGTGCAGGGATTTAACAATGATACCGTTTCATGAAGCCATGAGTGAATACCGGAGCCAGATGGAACACGGGGTGATCAGGCAGGCATACCGGGGGCTGATGGAGTATATGATGGATCTGCGGGTGCACTTCGAACGTTCCTATCCTGATTATGTCGTCTCCGGGAGTCTCTACCCCGGATACATGGATATGACTTACTTCTCTTGCACCCCAGAGTCTTTACACCGTCAGAAATTGAAGATAGCCATCGTGTTTCTCCATGAGACGTGCCGGTTCGAAGTCTGGCTGGCAGGGATGAACAAACGGGTCCAGGCAGAATACTGGAACCGGTTGAAGGAGAGCAACTGGAGCGCATACCCTCTCGCTGCTCCCCTACAAGGTGTCGATGCAATCACCACCCACGTTCTTTCAGAGCATCCGGACTTTCGTGATCTGCCCGTCCTGACGCGGCTTATCGAGCAGGGAGTCATGCGATTCACTGCCGATATGGAAGAATTTCTCTCGTAAGAACAGCCATGAGAAGTGAATTCCATCTCATGGAGCAGCACCCGGATAGTTCGCTCTTCCTTGCATCGTGAACGACGGGGACTCCAATACCTTGATGAGGGATCCCTCAAGAGAACTATCTATGATCAGGGCGCTCCTGGTGGACCGTTCCGGCAGAGGGGATATTTCCCGCTGGTGTGAGGGCGGCGGCGACCTGACCTTCTCCCTTCTATCGGGGCCTGCCGGACTCCCTGATCCCCTGGCCGGACAGGACTACGATATCATCCTTCTCTATCCGCATCCTGGTGATGCTGCCGCAGTTGAGATCCTGCGGCAGATCCGTACCCAGGATCCCCTGATCCCCTGTATTATCCTCTCTGATGCGCTGGACAGCGACCTGGGATCTGCTGCACTCGCTGCAGGGGCAGATACCTATTACTGGGACATCACGAAAGAGACCTTCGAAAAGATCCTGGTGCCGGTCATCAGGAACCTGGTGCAGCATCGAAGAGACGAGGACCAGGTATTCCAGGACAACCTCTTCATGCGAACGATCCATGACGCCTCACCAGTTGCCGTATGCGTCATCAAAGATCACCGGATTGTCTGGGTGAACGCGATCGTCCCCCGGAAACTCGGGTATTCCAAAGAAGAGCTGATCGGTTGCGATCCAGCCCACCTGTTTCCCAACGAGGCCGAGCACGACCGGATCGATTCCGGCCTGTATGCCGATTCAAACACGGAAGGGTGGGGGATCGCCGAGGGTCTACTGAAGCGGAAGGACGGGACGCTCATCCACTGCCATCTTCTCTCGAGACCGATCGATCCTGCAGACCCTGCCAAAGGCCAGATCATCATCGGCCAGGATATCACCGATTATGTCCGCATCCGGGACCTTCTCCGGAAGAGCGAGGTCAGGTACCAGGACCTTCTCGACAGCGCCAACAGCATCGTCCTCCGGGTGGATCCGGCAGGCACCATCCGGTTCATCAACATGGTTGGGGCTGCCTTTTTCGGTTTTAGGTCGGAGGACCTGATCGGAAAGAACCTGATTGGTACTATTGTTCCCAGGAAATCCTATTCGGGAAGGGACCTCGAGGGGATGATCCGGGATGTCATGAAGAACCCCGAGGAGTACGAAGTCAACGTCAACGAGAACATGAAGCGGGACGGTGAGCGGGTATGGATCGCATGGACAAACCGGGCGATCCGGGATGAATCCGGGAGACTCACTGAGATGGTCTCGATCGGCCATGACATCACCGACCGGAAGATCAACCCGGAGGACAGTTCATCCGGAGCGACGCCCTGGATCAGCACGTTCCTTTCCGGGACGGATATCATTGAAGAGGTGTTCGAAGAAGTGTACACCCTCTCGCTCGAACTATCACGGGAAGGGAGGGAGGGCAAGCAGATCGGGACGACGTTCATGATCGGCTCTGCCCCTGAGGTCCTGGCACGGTCAACGCAACTCATCCTCAATCCTTTTGAAGGTCATCCCCGTTCGGCGAGGAACGTGACCAATACCGAGCTCAGGGAGACCATCAAGGAGCTCTCCCAGATCGATGGGGCCTTCGTCATCTCCGGCGATGGGATCATCGAGGCTGCCGGGCGATACATCACGATCGATACCAGCCAGGCCTCGATCCCGAAGGGGCTCGGCACCCGTCATGCATCGGTGGCAGGCCTCACTCTCGAGACCCCGGCAGTAGGGATTGTCCTCTCCCAGAGTGGAGGGAAGGTCTCGCTCTTCAAGGATGGGCGGATCTTCCGGGTGATCGCGGTAAAAGACTAAAAAAGGGAGGCATCGGAATGGACTCAGCAGGCAGGGACTAGTGGCGATGTCCTCCCTGGTGCTCATGTCCCCCGTGCCCATGTACGTTCAGGTAAAGATGGTGGGCATAGACGACGAAGTTGAGGTAGGCCTGGATGTGTGCCCGGCCTGCCTTCACGTTGTTCGGATTGTACTTCCTGGTCTGTATTGCCTTATCGAAGCGGTGACGCAGATCCTCCTCGACCGAATGACAGATGAATTGTATCACCTCGGTCGGATCCTCGGTCTCGATCGCCTGTTCAGCCTTCGGGACGACCGGCCCTTCATCCAGTCCGGCAGGTTTCATGCCGGTATAGGGTACCCCCTCTCCAGCCCGGTGGAGCCGGATCGCGGTCTCAAAGAACCAGTCATCGGCCAGGTCCTGTGCGTCTCCACCAGCGTTCCGGACACGGTTGGTCCTTTCAAACGCGGTCTTCAGCTCTTGTTCTGACACGGCCGGGATCCAGATCAGGGCATGGTTGATGTTTCCGGTCACGAGTGCCTTCCTGCATGCTTTAACGACCGGACCATCGCGGGTATCACAGTGGGGTGGCATCAGATCACCTCATTCCAACGATACCTGCATCGGAAGGGCAGATGATAAAGGTTGGTGCAGAAGGGGTCAAGAGAAAGGGGGTATTTTCCACCATTCCGGGGGTTTCCGGCCTCTATGGCCCCGGGATGCTGGCAGGAAACCAAGACTTATCCTTCTCACCGATCTATCCTCCTCTATGACATCCCGGCTGAGCCTCACGGTCCTTGCCGACAACAACACCCTGATCGATCGGTATTTTACTGCCGAGCCAGGCCTCTCGTTCCTGATCCAGACGGAAGGAAAGAAGATCCTGTTTGATACCGGGTACTCGGAGGTGTTCCTGTCTAATGCGATGAAGATGGGGATCGATCTCCGGGATCTGGACTCTGTGGTGCTCTCGCACGGTCATCTTGACCACACGTGGGGGCTCGTCCCGCTGGTCCGGCTCCTTACGGAAGCCACTATCGAGGACATGCCTCACTCGGTGCCGGAGCTGGTTGCCCATCCGCTCTGCTTCTGCCCAAAAGAGAAGCTTCCCCTGCGAAACATCGGCTCACTCCTTGACGAGGCGGAAGTCCGTCGGCAGTTCCGCGCGAACCTCTCGGCAAAACCCGCCTGGATCACCGATGACCTGGTCTTTTTGGGGGAGATTCCGCGGCGGTTCCCGTTCGAGCAGGTGGATCCGGGCAAGCGGAAGATCCTCCTTCCGGATGGCAGGACCGAACCCGATCGGCTGATGGATGATTCTGCCCTTGCCTATCAGTCCGGAAAGGGGCTTGTCATCATCACGGGATGCTCCCATGCCGGGATCTGCAATATCACCGAGTACGCCCGCGAGGTGTGTGATGAACGGACGGTCGTGTGCATCATCGGCGGGCTCCATCTGATCAATCCCCCTGTAGCGCAACTGAGGGGAACAGGAGCATATCTCCGGGACCTCACTCTCGAGTCCCTTCATGCCTGCCACTGCACCTCGTTTGCTTCCCGACTGGCTCTTACCGAATATTGCCCGGTGCAGGATACGGGAGTCGGCCTGACACTGGAGTGGTAGTCGGACGATAAGATGAGAAAAGCGCTGTGGTCGCTTTCCGTTTCAGTAATTTTTAATATTTCCTTGGTCCAGTTTTCTGTACCCTCACAAGGGGGGATTGGTGTTTATGAAATTGCATGTACTTGGTATTGGCATGATGGTGCTCCTTGGTGCCCTTCTTCTCTGCGCCGGGTGTACCCAGCCGGCCCCGCCGGCTACTCCGACCGCGACGCCCACAATGACTCCTGTGGCAACGACCGCACCGGAGATGAAGGATATCGTCCAGACCGCGGTTGCTGACGGGAGGTTTACCACGCTCGTTGCCGCAGTCCAGGCTGCCAACCTCACTCCAACCCTGAGTGGACCAGGGCCGTTCACGGTCTTTGCTCCCACAGACGATGCATTCAAGAAACTCCCCGAAGGAACGGTCGCAAACCTCCTGAAAGACCCAAAGGGAGACCTCACCCAGATCCTGCTCTACCATGTCGTACCCGGGAAACTAATGGCCACGGATGTGGTCAAACAGACCAACCTGACGACTGTCGGTGGCAAGCAGCTGACGATCACCGTTGAGAACCAGACCGTCATGGTGGACGGCGCAAAAGTGGTCATCACCGACATCGAGACAAAGAACGGAGTAATCCACGTTATCGATGCCGTGATGATTCCGGCAGCGTAAATCAGGAACTCAAGCCCACTTTTTTATATGAAAATGCCTCCGGCATTTTCATCTCGTATGCATGTGTCCCTCGAAGGAATCATGTAATTTTTTTTAAGAAATGAACGCTCCACAACGGGAGGGTATCCATACTATGACGGTGAATCGGGGATTTTTTCTCTGTCTGAAAAAAAGGAAGGTCAGATCAATGCTGTCTCAAAGAGGTACTCGGTCGGGTTCCATGCATTAAACTGGGTCCCGGTCAGGTCTTTTGTGGGGACAAGCCAGATCTTTCCGGAGAATCCGGCAGCATTCCCTTTTATATTGACACATCCCTCATCGTTGGCAATTCCCGTACCAAGAATGGCACATTGCGGGACAGATCCCCAGGGATCGAAATAATTGATGAGGGAATAATCCTGGCCGGGGAGGAGCCCCTTCCCGTTGAAGACAAACATCGGCTTTGGTACCTCTTTGAACATCATCCTCCCCCAGGCACCTCCTTCTATCGGCTCCCAGGTTGCTGGATCCTTTGCGACCAGCGTAACGAAGTTCGCATTGCCTGCAGCAGAGACTGCCCCGACCATAAGAGCGAGGCTCATCACTACCATAATGGTTGTAATCCATCCTTTCATCAGTTCCACCTTCGGATGTTCCTTGAACGCGACATATACGTCCGCGTCATAAGGGAGAGCGACAGCGGGAGTATTCAACATTGTTACCGAGAATATTCACTCGATCGAGTAACCTGCTCTTTTGGAGTGAATCTGATCGGACAGGGGGATCCCGTGACATGCCGGGCTTCACCCTTGGCCGCTCTTTTAGGACCGGTCCAATGAGCTTCCGGAAGGCTTTATTCCGACACCGGGATGATCTTTCCCCTCAGCTGCCGCTCGGGATCGAGCCGCATCAGCTCCACCACGTTGTTCACGACGCCCCTTGTATAGATCTTCACCAGCTCGTCGTTCCTGAAGAACTCCCGGTCCGCATTGCTGTTGAACTCAGCCCCGTGGGTCCTGTAGGCGATGCCGAAGGGGGCGAGGATATACCCCATCTGCTGGAGGTTGAGGAAGATGTCCATGGCGGTCTTGATCCCGCCGTCCTCGTGGCCGCAAACGAGGATTCCTGCGACTTTCCCCTCGGTGAGCCCCGGTTTCTTCAGGTGATACAGGTTCTGCAGGCAGGTCGTCCGGTCTAAAAAGATCTTCAGGCGGGCTGACATGGTGTTCCAGTTGATGGGGGAGGCGAAGATGACGGCTTTTGCAGCGGCCAGCATCTGGTGGAATGCCGGCATATCATCCTTCGGATTGTTGCAGGGGTAATTGCAGGACTGGGCCCGAACCGCATAGCAGCACCAGCAGTTGTCGATCTGGTATTCGCTCAGGTTGTATCGCCGGCAGGATACCCCTTTTTCCCGGAGTACCTCTTCTGCAATCTCTGCCATGACGCTGGTATTCCCGTTCCGGTGGGTGCTCCCGTTGACGATCAGCACATCGAAGGGTATTCCATCGTAGGTGAGCGGGACCAGTTCCCGCTCGTGGATAAATTCCCCGGACGGGCTATGGCAGTTGGGGCATCCTTTCGGCGGTTTCTCCCCGGTGAACACAAATCCGCAGACCGTGCATTTCCAGCGTGTCGGACCATCAGGGTTGGCTGATTCTGGCATATTTCTCTCCTTCCACATTGCGAAGAGGTATCAGTTCCGGCGGTTTATGAAGGTGGCGAAAGGAGAAGCCCCGGATTAGTGGTGGAAGAACGAAAAGAGTCTTGCGTTCTTTGGATCAGATCACCGGGAGCGGGTATTCCGGAGGATCTTATTCAGTGGAGTGAAGTATACTGAGGAAGGGGGTGTAATCACTTCCTTTTACGGAAAAGAAGGGCAGATCGTGGACTCGCTGAGGTTCACCCCGATGGAGGAATGGGTCATTAATACTACCCCTGCTTCCAATTCTTCCAGTTCACGTATTCGGGGGATGCCTCCTGCATATCCTGCCAGAGCCAGACCATCCGGTCAACGAACCATACCTTCCCAAGGAAGACCACGATAATTCCGACAAGGGTCGGCCACAGGTCGAGGGTGACGGCACCAAAGAGGGCAAGGAGCATCCCGGCTCCGGAAACGACCGAGAGAAGGTGGGGGACCGTCCGGTGATGCAGTGGCACCGGAACAGCATCACGGTTCAGCCAGACCCGTTCCCCCAGCACCCCTTTGGAGGTCCAGTGATCGAGCGATCGCGGGGGAGGAACGATCCGGGGGTTGAGCCACGCCCATATCACTGCAAGGCAAACGGGGATGACTGCCAGCCACCCGAGCCAGAGCCGGCTCCAGAGGGCAAGGACAAGGAGGGGGAGTACGCTCATGCGGAGCATCACGCTCCAGGGGTTGGCATGGCGCATCCAGGTACGATCGTCCATCCGGAACAAGTGGGCAATCATTCGCTCAAAGGTCATACGTATAGTTCTGGTAGGGGTTCTCATGCCAAAAAAAGGGTGCAATCCCTGCAGGGGATGCTGGCGATCACCGGATACTTCAAAAAATGGCACCTGTCAAACCTGCCTTTCCTGGAATACCATATGCAGTTCCGTATGCAGTTCCGTTTGCGCACAAGTGTTCTCTGATACTGGTGAGAGTGGTACCCCCTCCGGTATATATGCATTTCCGGGTACACACAAGTGTTCTCTCGCCACAGGTTCCGAGATGAGTGGTCACGGACGAAATGATTTTAAATGATCGTTTCAATGTATGATTGGCTGTCCCTCAGCATTGGGAATACATAAAAAAGATGAAAACGTGCTCTATACTCATCTGAATTCAGGTTCCAGATAAATGTAGGTTTATAAGGAAGAATGCGGGGCAGCCGGAATTTCTCCTGGTACACTCTGGTTCTCCTGATATCTCTCTGATTTTCCTGGTGTTGTTCTGGTTCTCCTGATATCTCTCTGATTTTCCTGGTGTTGTTCTGGTTCTCCTGATATACCTTTGATTTTCCTGGTGTTGTTCTGGTTCTCCTGATATCTCTCTGATTCTCCTGGTATTCATCTGGAAATCCTCGTGCAGTTGAGTGCCGGTAAAGACAATCCAAAGGACCTCCAGGGACCCGCTTGTCCGCCCCCATCAGTTCCTCCTTCCCTGGCCGCCATTCGTGTGGAAATCTGATTCATCGCGTTGCTAGGGTCTACGGTGAGGGGAATCTCCTCCATGGGCTCAAATTCATTGATGATTCGGATGACACTACAGTGCCTCTCACTCGCATTCTTTACCGGGGAATCCCGTGAGAATAAACCAACACCATTTTTTATCCCGTGCCCGATTCTGTACTACCTGGGATCGCTCAAGGGATCCCATGCCACGGATGGTGAGCCCCCGTTTTGGACCGCCCGAACCCTTCCCCTGAAGCAACCGGCGAGGTGCCGGCCATCTGCCGCACTCCCGCACCCCCGCTTTCGAGCACCGATAAAGGGATCGTCCTCTTCATTGCCGCGCTTGCCGGGTTCCTGACCCCTTTTGACGGATCGGCCGTCAATATCGCGCTGCCCGTGATGGCGGCCGAGTTCCACCTCGACGCAATCATGCTCTCCTGGATCACGACCGCATACCTGCTCACCTCTGCTGTGTTCCTGGTGCCATTTGGCAGGATCGCCGATATCTACGGGAGAAAACGGATCTTTTTGTATGGGATCGCCATCTTCACCGGCGCCTCACTCGTCATGACGATGGTCTCCTTCCCTGAGATGCTGATCGCGATCAGGCTCATCCAGGGGTTTGGCGGGGCCATGATCTTCGGGACCGCCCTTGCGATCCTCTCCTCCGTATTCTCTCCAGGGGAACGGGGCAGAGCTCTTGGTATCTACATCATGGCGGTCTACCTCGGGCTCACGATGGGCCCGTTTCTTGGCGGGATCCTGACCGGGTATCTCGGGTGGCGGAGCATCTTTCTGGTCAATGTCCCCCTCGGGATACTCGCCTGCCTCCTGATCCTCTGGAGAATTCGGGGCGAATGGGCGGAATGTCAAGGCGAGCGGTTCGACCTGAAAGGATCGGTCCTCTATGCCTGCAGCCTTGTTGCAGTGATGCTCGGGCTCTCGACCGTCCCTGACATGAAAGGTGTGCTGCTCCTTTCTGTCGGCATGGTGATCGGGGTGATCTTTGTCCTCTATGAACTGCGGGTGCCGCTCCCGGTACTAGATCTCAGTCTGTTCACGAAAAACAGGGTCTTTGCATTCTCGAACCTTGCCGCCCTGATCAGCTATTGTGCCACCTATGCGGTGACCTTTCTCCTGAGCCTTGACCTCCAGCTGACGAGGGGATTTTCCCCTGCGCAGGCAGGGGGGATCCTGATCGTGCTCCCGGCAGTGCAGGCACTCCTCTCGCCGGTTGCCGGGCGGCTCTCAGACCGGATCGACTCCCAGGTGCTTGCCTCGTTTGGGATTGCCCTGACCGCCGTTGGCATGTTCCCGCTGGTCTTCATCTCGGAATCCACGCCGGTCTGGTACCTGATCGCCTGCCTGGTCATCCTTGGGGCCGGGTTTGGGATCTTCTCGTCCCCAAACATCAACGCGATCATGAGCTCGGTCGAGAGGAGGTACCTGGGGGTGGCGTCCGGGATGAACGGGACGGTGCGGCTCGTCGGGCAGATGCTCTCGATGGGGATCGTGATGATGCTCTTTTCCCTGTTCATCGGGCCGGTCATGATCACCCCTGAGTATTTCCCGGAGTTCCTCCAGAGCCTGCACTACGCGTTTCTTATCTTCTCCCTGCTCTCCCTGGTTGGGGTTGTGGCATCCCTGATGCGGGGGAAGGGGCTCCCGGGGGGTCGGGGAGGATCTGACGTGAAGTGAATATGAGGGAAGATCCAGGGGAGATCACGTGCTCCCTGCCCGCATGGCATGGTAATCGCTATCGGGGTGAGGCCAAGATTGGGATCGAAGGAGTATCTCCCCCAGGGATTTCCCCCGGGGGGTGATGGTGGTTCACTCCGGTGAGTGGGGTGGGATTTCGTCAGAGGCAAAGGATATCCCTGTAGATCACCTCATGTACAGAGAGGATATCACACACCAGGGATATCGAAAAATTCCCGGGTGCTCCCGACCCGGAAGATACCGGAGCGAAAGAATGGATGAGGTGATCTGAAGTGACTGACGATACCCCGGTTGCGGGTCCTGCTGGCGGTGGACCGGGCAGAAAGAAGCTCCCGCGTTTGTTCAGGAAAGTGCCCTGCACCAGGATCACCGATGGCGAGATCGAGGAGATCCTCCACGAGGTCGTCGAGGAGACTCCCTATGCCCTCTTCGTGAACGGCCGGCACATGATGACGGCGATGATGACCCCGGCAGATCTTGAGGACTTTGTCACCGGGTTCCTCTTCACCGAGCAGGTGATCAAGGGTCCCGAAGAGATCGAGTCTGTCAGGGTAGAGAAGAACCGGATCAGCGTGATCACCACGAACCTGTTCCGCGTGGTCGGGCCTAAGAAGACGATCCTCTCAGGGTGTGGCGGGAGCACCTCTTACATCGACTCAGAAAAGCTCCCGAACATCCGGTCCGATTTTTCCGTTGGGTCAGAATGTATCGCAGACCTGATCAAGCACACCCTCGCCTCTGAACTCCACCAGCTGACCGGGGGGATCCATGTCGTCGCCCTGGCCGGTGCGGAAGGCATCATCACGGTCTCCGAGGATATCGGGAGGCATAATGCCCTTGACCGGGTCATCGGGTATGGATTGCGAAACGGGATTGATTTTTCCCGGACCTTCATCATCGTCTCCGGCCGGGTCTCATCAGAGATGGCACGAAAATGCCTCATTGCAAACATCCCGATCATCGCCTCTCGGGGTGCAACCACCACCCTCGCACTGGAGGTTGCCGTGAAGAACGGGCTGACCATCGTCGGATTTGTGCGGGGATCGAAGATGAACGTCTATACCCACACAAAACGGATCAAAATAACCGGGCGGCAGGGGTCGTCAGGCTCCGCTTAATTTGTGCACCTGGTACTACAGGCCTGGAAACTACATCAGGGGGGTGCTCGCCGCACCAGGTGCAATGCACGACCGACCGGATAGCAGATGGTGACGCCTCCCTTTCCATTGCCCCACCGCAGGGCGGAGAATCGGTCGATCCCGAACCATTCGAATTTCCGAGCCCCGCACCTGCCGTTGTAAGGGGGGGCCGATCTCGTTTGAGGTGATTCATGGGAACAATCGGGAAAGCATTATGTACTCTTCATCGCTGTTACCATCACCGGTCGCGGTATTATTCGATCCCGAGTGATTCCAGGATCCTGCATGCCTGGCATATCTCGCTGTTGCAGAGCGCCCCGCACCGGGTGCAGCGGGTGAGATCTCCGGGGATGGATCGCGGAATTGCCCGGGCCCTGATCATCTCCTGCCATTTCATCAGTGACTCGCGGATCCCGGGGTGGCGGAATTCAAGGTCGCCGAGCATCATCCGGATCTCGGACCGGAGGGCTGTACCGGCATACGGGCATTCGGGGAGCTCGGTAAAATACCCCTGGACAAACAGGAAGGTCACAACCTCTTTTTCGGGGATCACTGCCAGGGGCTTGATCCTCGGCAGGAAACAGGCCGGTTCTCCAGACGAGCTGTCCTGTATCAGCCGGACCAGGTCGCCCCGGAGGAGATTCATCAGGACCGACTGGGCCTCGTCATCGAGGTTATGCCCGGTGGCGATCTTTGTCCCTCCAACCCGCCGGGCTCCTTCTGCAAGGGCTTTTCGCCGCAGGACTCCACAGACCGTGCAGGCCCGCTCAACACTCCCCTTCTTCCGGAGGAGGGTATCAAGATCCGCTCCAAAGAGATCATGGAATGAGATGATATAGTGCCTGACACCCAGTTGTCTCGTGAGACGGACCGCCGAGTCGACCGTCTCCTCGCGGTAGCCTGCGATTCCTTCGTCGATGGTAATGGCCGTGAGCGAGACATCGGGCAAATCCGGAAGGATCGTTGCAAGAAGAAGGAGGAGTGCGGTACTATCCTTCCCGCCGCTGAGCGCGACCGCGACATGGTCCCCCGGGGCGACGAGGGAGTGCTCCCTGATATGCTCCCTTACCCGCCCCTCAAGAGAGGAGATCAGGTGACCGGCACAGAGCCGTTCCGTTCGGTCTCTTCCCAGGATGACCGCAGGCTCATTGCAGAAAGAGCATCGATCGGCGGCAACCGTTCTTTCCCCAGAAGTAGTCAGGATTTACCCCCCATGGGCAATGCGGATGATCCGGACCTCGTCGTCTCCGGAGACCGTGACATCTTCGGGTACCAGCATCCCATTCTTGAGGACGATGACACTTGCGGGAAGGATGCCGAGGTCCGTGAGGATCGCTGCGATGGGGACGGGATCGCCCGGCCTGGTGACGAGTGTTTTGTCCGGGAGGATAACCTGCATGCTCTGCTCTTCTGGTTTGCTCCCTGATCACATATATCCCACGGAGCAGGTCTTCATCCGTCAGATCTCGCATTCAGCGCCAGATACAACCGCGGTTTGTTTGCTAACGGGACCATCACCTGTAGCTGCCGGAATGAGATTCCTTTTAAGAAGCGCCTTCGCATAGTGTAGTAAAATGAGACGGCCGGTATACTGGATAGTCATTACCCTCCTCCTCTGCATGCTCCTTGGGTGTGCCTCAGCAGAGGGGGGACATGGCGGGGCATCAGCACCCGGTCCGCAGGAGTACTCCAGCGGCCCGTCAACGGAAAGCCCGGCACCCGGACCCGATAGCCCGGTGCAGGAGGGCGAATCACCGGAAGCATCTGGTGTTGACTTGGTGTCTCATGATGATCCGGGAGCTCTGCAAGGGAGTGAAACCGGCGCCGGTGTTTCCGGGTCTGAAGGGACAGACGGCTCATCAATACATTCGGGTGCGGATTTGACCGGCGAGGCACCAGACTATCAAGCATCTGGATCAGCAGGACCTGGTGATGCTCCCAGTGCCCTGACCGGAGGTGGACCGGGCTATGCAGGAGGGGCATCGGAGGATCACGGACCTTTCTCTTCTTCCGGTGATTCCCAGGAAGCGGGATACCAGGAGGGTTCCGGAGGGGCATCCCCACCCGGTCCCGGTCCAATGGGTGGAGAGGATCCTGCCCTCCCTGATACCGGATATCAGGAGAGAACCTCGTCTCCTGGAAGGGGGGAAGGCGGCATCCTTCAGAACAGGGGTTTCGGCCTTCAGCTAGAGACCGGTATCGCGAAAGGGTATGGAGGAGAGACCGGACCGGGAATCCCTCCAAACGGCCTGGTGAGGTCTGGTCCAAGTGACGAAGGCAGCATGGTTCCCGGTCAACTGCATGGGTCGCTTGGTATTCTTGCTGCCTATGCGGGAGGTGCGGGGGTGGCATGGGCAGGACCAGACGGTCCCCCGGGGCATTCAGCATCCGGGCCCTCCCCCGGGGCTCACGGACCTCACCGGCAGCAGCAGGGGATCCCTGTCCAGTATCCCTGCGGCCCGGCCCAGACCACCCCGGTTATCCCTGACCAGCCATCGAAAACGACCGATACCAGGGAGGATACAGGCCAAAGAGCCCGATCAAAGCGGGCAAGGGTATACTTCCCGGAAGAGGGTCCCGTTCAATCCTCTGTCAGCGCTCCTGCCTCGGCCCGGATACCGCTCTTTCCCTTCAGCCTCCTGCTCTTTGGGGGGTACCGGAGAGTGTCGAAGAAGAACGTGCTCGAGCATGACTCTCGGAGCAGGGTCTTTACTACGATCTCCGAGAACCCGGGCATCGATGTGCCCGAGCTCGCAAGACTCACCGGGATCAATGAGAACACTATGCGATACCATCTTGTCAAACTCGTTGAGAGCGGCAGGGTTACTTACCTGGTAAAACCGGGAGTGATCCGGTACTTCCCGAACCAGGGATCGTATACACCTGCCGAGCAGGTCCTGATCCACTATCTCTGGAGTGATACACCAAGAGCTATCCTTCTCCTGCTCCGGTCTGCCCCGGGGCTGACACGACAACAGATCTCGGATACGCTCGGGATAACCGGCCCTTCAGTGACCCGGCACATGGAGCACCTGATCGATGACGGGATCATCGAGAACCGGTTTTCCGGGAGATCAAACCATTATTATCTCGCAAAGGAATCGAGGGAGATGTTCCTGCCTATGCTCTCCCGCATCCGTGCTGTAACAGCAGACGTCGAATCCCCCCTCCTGCTGCCCCCACGAGGAGAGGGACGCATGAGCGAGCCTCCTCTTGCATCTTAATTCTGGCACCCTCCACTTCTCTGGACGCGTCAAGACTGACCTGATCTCCAGTTTTCTCTTGTGTAGCTTCCCCTTTGAGAAAAGGTTTGATAATCCCTGCCGATTCTCTGATGGAGACGGGTCATGGGGAGTATGATTGTCCCGGACCCGGCTAACCAGGAGAAGACAGATATGATAAAGAAGATGGTGCTCTGTGTGGTCCTGGTCCTGGTCCTTGTACCGGCGATTGCGATGGCAGCCGGGCCGCAGGGCCAGGGATCAGGAACTGCAGGAACTGCCCAGGGCAATTGCCAGCAGTTCCAGCAGCAGACTGCTACCCAGGAACAGGTCGCAAACCAGGTGCAGAATGCATACCAGGAACAGGTCGCAAACCAGGAACAGATTGCAAACCAGGAGCAGACCTCCAGCCAGCTACAGAATAATGGGGAGGAACAGATGCTCCAGAACCGCATCTGCAGCCAGGAATGCGAAATGTCTCAGATGATGAAGCAAAATCAGAGCCAGGTGCGGAAAGGATCTGTACTTGGTGTGGGGACCGGTGCAGGAGTGGGTGACCAGCGGCAGAACCAGACCCGGAACATGTTCGGGGAGATGATCCAGAACCGGACCCGGCTCCAGGATGGATCCTGCGGGAACTGCCCCACCCTGAATACAGGACTTACAGCATCTGCTGATCAGCTGCAGGACCAGACCCGGGACATGACCTGGGACAGGACCCGTGGCCGGCTCCATCTCCAGGATGGATCCTGCGGGAACTGCCTGAATAGTTGAAGATCGGTCCGGATGCATCAATCGGTGCATTCCCGGATGACCTTATTTTATATGAAAATGCCTCCGGCATTTTCATCTCGTATGCATGTGTCCCTCGAAGGAATCATGTAATTTTTTTAGTGTTTTGAAGATCTTGTCTGGGTGTCACCCGTTCGTGGTCGTATGGTGTTCCTTCCCTCTTTGCCTGACATACATCCATTCTCACCAGAATGTCCGGGGTCCCGGGAAAATAATGATGCAGTATGGGATTTATCAATTGCTGGCCTCATCAGGGAGCATTCCATCCTCCCTCCCAGGTGAGGGAGCCGTATTGGGACCGTATGAAGGTGCTCTTGTGAAAAAAAATCAGGGGTAGTGGTTCAATAGCTCGCCAGGTTTGATTGAAAAGCATTCAGATGGTTCATGGACCCCTGCAGAAGGTTGTTGTACACGGTCCTGATATCATTCTTCTGTGTCGTGGCGAGAGCCTTGTTCAGATCGGCGATATCGGTCTCCTCGACGAGCACTCCCGCATTGAGTGCCTCGACAGGAGAGGCACTTCCCTGGGCGATCAGGTCATGGTAGAGGTTCTGGAGAACCGGGTTCGTGAACTCTCCCTGTGCCTTGCCTGCCGCCGGATCCGGCACACCATAGCGGTCGAGGAGGGTTTTTACCGAGTCCATATGTACCTGCTCGCTCTGGGCGATGTTCGCAAAGATCGGGATATTCCATCTGCTCCCTAACGAGAGATAGACGTCCCGGGCGAGTTTCTCCTCTTCCCGCATGTAGGTCATCCAGTACTTCTCATCGTCTGTCAATGGGGTAGCCTGGCCTGCACCGGCAAAAACCGTCGAAGAACCCCCGAACAACCAGCCAAACAGTCCCCGGTCGCCCTGTTCCTGCTGACCCAGGGTGAGGAGCCGGTTCTGCTCCTGCGAGAGGGTCTGCACCTGTTCTTCCAGTTTCACCCGGACCTGCGGATCGCAGTCTGAACAGTTGGCAAGCAGCTGCTCCATCGCCTGGATTCGCTGCTGGTTCTGGTCGGCATACTGGATGAGCAGCCCGGCCGCGTCCCTGTCCCCGCCAATGAGCATCCGCATGAACGAACTCCGGGTGTTGATCTGCTGCTCTGCCTGGTAGGCAGCGGCAAGCGATTGGTTTATCTCTCCGGTGAGACGGGTAAGTTCAGGCCCGGCATCCCCGGTCACGCTGCCGGCAATGGCGAATGTGGAGAGGGCGAGATCTACATGTACCTGGTCCTGGTCACGGGAGAGGTTCTGCTCCAGCTGGCTGACCTGCTGGAGGAAATTATCCCGGTCTTTCTGGCGGATGGTATCCGGACTGGTGGTTCCTTCTGTCGTATCGACCCCGGTCCTGCCCTGGGTCAGGTCCCGGTCCTGCTGGGTGATCTGGATCCCGGGCTGGTCGACCGTCTCCTGCTGGTTCCGCTCCTGTTCTTCCTGGATTGTTTGTGCCTGGGGACCAGCCTGGCCGGCAGAGGACCCGGCACCGGTACCGGCATTCCCTGCTGAATCACTGCCAGCGTTGCCGTTTCCACCCAATCCCCCTGAACCTGCTCCATCTGCTCCATCCGATCCTCCATTTCCACCGGCCGCGATAACCGGGATACTCAGTGTGGAGAGAACGATAAGGAGGATCATGAATGTCGATACTTTCCGAATCATTTCCATCACGTGCTCATTGCAACATCTCTCTTTGAAGGGTGGGAGGAGAAAAATATGATCCTTCTTTTCAAAAGATAACACTCCACAGTCATACTTTTCATCGGCTAATGCTAGACTGCCCGCTGCATCATCACTCCGGTTCAGGGAAAATCAGGGGCTCGAACAAGGTATCAACCAGGCAACGTCCTTACCCTTTCCCGCTCACTCATTCCCGCTCTCATCCATTCCGTGAAACCTTTGCCGCCGTGGCTATTTCGATCATCCCAGGGAGGTCAATGACGGCCAGCTGACAGAGAAGATGTGGATGCACAAGACCAGGCTGCTGGAACATATCCCTATAGCAGAGAAGCAGTTGATCGGTATATCCCTGCCAGGTGGCACGACCGGTCCGGTTCCATAGTCCCATCACTCTGGGATACAAAGGGATCATGGGAATATTTATCTGATTATTCTGAAAAATAATAATATATTGAAGATCAGGGATGATCAGGAATGAACGTATGGTGAAAAAGAAGTTTCCCGACACCCCGGCACCGTCCGGTGTATCCTCCTCTGACTGCGGATCTGGGACCTGCTGTATTGTTGAAGCGGTCCTGAGCGTTGACGAGCGGGGGCAGATGGTGCTCCCCAAGGAAGTGCGGCAGAAAGCCGGGATTGCCACGGGCGACAAACTGGCCCTGATCAGCTGGGAACGGAACGGCGAGGTCTGCTGCCTCGCGTTGCTGAAGGCCGGGAATCTTTCGGGGATGGTCCAGGGAATCCTCAATCCGCTCGTGCAGGATCTGAAGAAGGAGTGAAAACAGAGTGAACCCGTCTTCTTCTGATACTGCCTCATGCTCCTGTTGTTCCGGAGTTCAGCAGCAGGACGCACTCCCCTGCGGGGGTTCCACGTCCCCGAACCAAATCCCGGCTGTCATGACCACGACAAGCACCCTCACCTTCGCTGACCGGCTCGACCATTTCATCGCCCGGTGGGGCGTGAACCGGATGGGTCACGTGGTGAAGCCGGGGCTCTACCAGCTCGGGAATCCGTCACCAGACTCACTGGTCTTCGTCTCAGCAAACTATACCCTCAGCTTCGACTCACTCCGTTCAGCCCTCTCCGGGATTGATGCCTACCTTCTTGTCCTGGATACCAGGGGGATCAATGTCTGGTGTGCGGCGGGGAAGGGGACGTTTAGTACCGACGAGCTTGCCGGAAGGATAGCATCCACCGGCCTGGCATTTGTTGTCCGGCACCGGACCGTTATCGTACCGCAGCTGGGAGCCCCGGGCATCTCTGCCCACCAGGTCCTGCAGCGGTCCGGATTCCGGGTTGAGTATGGACCGGTCCGTGCCCGGGACCTCCCGGAGTACCTGAAGACCAGGAAGGCGACTGCTACAATGCGACGGGTTGAGTTCCCCTTCAGAGAACGGATTGTTCTCTCTCCCGTAGAACTTGTGCATGCAGGATTACCGACCATCGGTGCCGCGATACTCATGTACCTCCTCGCAGGTCCGGTCGCCTCCCTCGCTGCGGTCACAGCAGTTCTGGCGGGAACCGTCCTGTTCCCGGCCCTGCTCCCATTCCTCCCGACAAAAGACTTCAGCACCAAGGGACTGATTCTCGGGATACTGGTTGCTCTGCCCTTTGCAGCATATGGCGTATCAGAGCTGTCTCTGCCCTCATGGGCTCGTCTGCTGGCCGGGATTATTCCATTGTTCCTCATCCCTCCAGTCGTATCGTACCTGGCCCTCAACTTCACAGGCTGCACTCCCTACACGTCGCGGTCCGGGGTCAAAGCAGAGATATTCACCTATGTCAGGGTGATGGTTGCCATGGCCGGGTGCGGGATCATCCTTGCCGTACTGTTCGGAGCCCTCTGGTTCCTCGGGGTGGTCTGATGTTCGATTCATATCGCGAGAATACCCTTGCGTATTTCCCGGAGCGGTGTATCAACTGCCGGCGGTGCAGCCAGGTCTGTCCCCATGGGGTCTTTGCTGAAGGCGAAGAGACGGCAGTGCTGGTCCACAAGACCCGGTGTATGGAGTGCGGAGCCTGTGCCCTCAACTGCCCGGTCCAGGCGATCGAGGTGCAGAGCGGCGTCGGGTGTGCCTGGGCGATGATCAGTGCAGCCATCAGGGGAAGAGACATGGATAGTTGCACTTGTGGTGGAGACGCAGGATCCTGCTGTGCTGAGAGTGATGAGGCATCATCCTGTTGTTCCGGGAATACCGAAAGGTCCTCCTGCTCTGCTGAGAGTACTGAGACGTCCTCCTGCTGTGCTGGGAATACCGAAAGTTCCTCCTGCTGTGCTGAGAGCACTGAAGCATCTTCCTGTTGTTCCGGGAATATCGGCAGGGCCTCGCGCTGTGATGATGGTGTCAAGGTATCCTCGAGCTGTTCCGGAACTGGTGATACTGCATCATGCTGCAGAAAAAAGTAAAACTCTCAGGGAGGTATCTTCTCTCCACTACCTGGGAGTCCTTGCATCATGCTTCTCTCCGAAAGCTTCTTCCTGATGAGGAAGATGCCCATCATGTGGCTCTCTCGACCGGCATGAGAACAGATGGTTGATGGCGATCGGTACCTTTCGGTGCCTGCATCTTTTTCAGAGGTTTTTTACCGGGTACGACCAAGTGATGTCCATGAAGGTTCTCGTCCTCATGGGTAGTCCGCGGAAGGGGAATACGTATCGTGCCGCCGAACGAATCCGCGAGATCATCCAGGAGAAGGTCCCGGTCGAATGGGAATATGTGATGCTCAAAGAGGCACATCTCGAGGATTGCCGCGGATGCTATCAGTGTTTTGAACGGGGTGAGGAGTATTGCACGCTCAAGGACGAAGCCTCGCTCCTTGAGCAGAAGATGAAGGAGGCGGATGGGGTCATTTTTGCCACGCCTGTCTATGGGTTCCAGGTCTCTTACCTGATGAAGTTGTTCATCGACCGGCATGGATATATCTTCCACCGTCCCCGGTTCTTCCGGCAAAAAGCCTTACTCCTCACCACGGCTGGTGCGGTGGGAAGTAAGGATGTGCTGAAGTATCTCAATCTCGTGGCCAGTATCTGGGGATTTGATGTTGCTGCAAAGGTGGCTATACGATCCCATGCAACGTTTGGTCCTCTCCCCCCCTATGTCCTCCGGGAGAACGAGAAGAAACTACAGAGGGCGGCTGATGCCTTCCTTGCCGCTCTCATCAGAGGAACACGTCCTCGACCGAACCTGTTCGATGTACTCGCATTTCATGTCGGGAGAGCCCCTTCAGATGAGCTGGGCGAGCGGGCCCCTGCCGATCACCAGTACTGGACCGAACAGGGATGGCTTGAGAAGGGGAGGCGCTATTATGTCGATGTCCCGGTCAATCCCCTGTACCATGCCCTGGGGGTGCTTGCAGAGTGGTTCATGCGTCGTCAGATTCGCAGGGATCTCGAGGCGGTGAGCTGAATCCCGACCTGACCGGTGCTGCCTGTGACCGTAAAACAAGGTTCCTGCCGCCCTGAAGAGTACTCGCTTCCTCCTGCTTCAATCTCGTTGGTGTGGAGATACTTCATTCATGCTCTCCACTCGGCAGGTCACTTTTCCAAAATTGACAAGCACACCGACCATCCCTTTTCTCACCAGTCTTCCCTGATGGTGGTGGTTGCACCAGGGACCGGAGCGGTACTGCCGCTCAACCTCTCCATGCGGTGGAGCACTTCCTTGCGGAACTACCCCGCGAAACGATACTCCCCCTTCTCATTTGTCTTTCCCCAGGGTCGTTTTTGCAACGGTGATGGTGGGAGTGAGAAAGAACACGATCGACACTATAATGTACCCGAAAACAGCGACGACCGGGAGTAAGAATCCGAAGATCAGCGTCCCGATGATGACATAGACTCCTTTCTGCTGCCTCCGCTGCAGGGCATCCAGCTCAGGGCTTGCCGATTCAGTGATGAGCATGTCAGGAGTCTTGATCGCGGATTTCATGATCGCATTCATCGTCACCGATGCAGCCAGCAGGTCCAGGCCATAGAGGGTCACCGGAGCGCTCAGCATCGATCTCGAGATCGAGTTCACTACCACCCACCATGAGAAGAGATCAGAGCCTTCGAACACCGGGATCGTGGGTGGATGCGAGAGGTAGAACGCCATGAGCTTCGTCGTGAAGGGGATGAGCGAGACGAAGAAGAGCATCAGGAGGGAAAGCCGGTACGAATGGGGGGTCTCCTGTTTCATCAGGGCGGTGATGGATGAGTGGGTGATCCAGAGGCTGCCGACAAAAGAAAAACTGATGATATATGCGAGAAAGGCAGGCCACTGCTCAAAAATGGCCGGCATGACCCCTTCCACCACCTCAGGGATGGCGAGATCGAGCACGAGCAGTGTGATGACGATCGCAAATACCCCGTCGGCGAATGCGTCCAGCCGGCCTTTCGGCAGGAACTCCATCGATCCATCTTTCTCTTCATCGTTCTATTTATACCATTGCTCTTTTTATCCGGGTGATGCAATGGGGATACCGCTGCTTCTCTTCTCCCCCTCTTTTTCTGGTATTCAGGGATATTCTCCGGCCTTCAACGGAAGCAACACCCCCTGGACTAATCCCGGGAAATTGTGGGACTGTTGTTTATGGAACTAGAGAAGTATCGTCCCGAGTATTTGATCGGCCGGATCAATCAGCAGATCCCCTGGACCGGTGAGGACAACGGTTGCGATGAATGGAGGATCGAAAAAAGGAGAGCAGGGGATCCCGGGTCCCGGGAGCGGTTCGTGACCGCTCCAGGCGCTCTTCTGGATAGGTTAAAATAGAACATCCCCTCTTATGCAGGATCAGGTGATGGAGTTCTTCTGTCACTATCACAAGGGGATTCTGGATACCAGTAAGTTCCTCTTCACCTCTTTTTCCGATTGAAGGCCGCTGGTATTGGCACAGAATCTCCCGAGTACGAACGATCTGACCAGGGGGTCACCCAGATGGCACATATTAAAGAGAGTATCGAGATAAACGGACCGGTCGAGAAGGTCTTTGCCGTCACGACCGACGCAGCACAGTGGAGCAGATGGCATACGGCGATACCGGAGGCCGAGCAGACCTCGAAAGGCCCGGTCGGAGTCGGGAGCACGTTTAAGGGTGTCACCCGGCTGATGGGCCGATCGATGCCCTGGACCGCCACCGCAACCGAGTATGAACCGAACAAGAACTTTGGGAAGAATATCGATTCGGGTTCGGTCTTCATCGAACAGCACAATGCCTTTACACCCACCCCCAGGGGGACGAAGTTTACCTTGACATATGACATGAAATTCAGCGGATGCATGAGGATTCTGTCACCCTTCATCGTGAACGCAATGCGAAAGGAGATGAAGAAGAGCCTGGTCAATGTCAAACAGATCGTTGAAGAATAGCAAGGCTCACTTCCCCAAGTACTTTAAAGATACTTCTCGTTTTTTTGTAAGAAATCAGTGTCGAGATTTTCTTCACCCGCAGGGTATACAGAACAGGGACATGATGAATTATACCAAAAATTGGTATGAGTCCAGGAAGGCACCAGGAATACCCTGCTGATAATAAAGGCGGGAGCGCGTCTCACCCTAGGTAATATTGGCCTTCCAAATCCCGTCATGCCATACCATCACCGTGGCTGAAATCATCGTCCTGTGGATCAGTCTAGGTCCAGATGATTGACGTTCTCTCCGGTACGTTGTATTGACAAGACTGGTCAGGCTGAGTATAACCTGTCGTGTATTGCCGTAATTTTGATCTCTACACGACTGGGTTAAAAAAATGGAGTAGTGGATCACTCCACCTTACATGAACGTCTCAACGTACGCCACGATATCATCGATCTTCATGCAGATGTGTTCTTGAGCGACTTTGTCAGTTATCCAGTCATCGCTTGGTTTTCCATCGACCTGGCCATCAGCCTTCTCCCGGATGTTTCTCTGGAGTGACGTGATAAACCCATTCCACTCTTCATCCTCGATCATATCATCCAGGGCATCGAACATGTTGGCAAATGCTGCTTTCCGCTGGTCTGCCTTTCCCTTGAAGGCACTGGCAGGAAGGCCCTGGATATAGGCGGCAAGGATATGGTTCGCCTCGGCTACATCGGCAACATGGATTTCCCAGGATTCGGAAGTTGTCGCACCACCATCCTTGTCAGTCACCGTAACGGTCACTGAATAGTCTCCCGGTGCGCTGTAGGCATGAGTAGCGGTCACCATGCCGGTAGCATCCGGTTTCAGGTTCTCTTCCGTCAACGTTCCCACGGAGGTCTGGCCATCCCCGAATGACCAGAGAGCGGTATGGTTATCGCACCAGCCGGGATCACTGAAGGTGCCTTCAAAGCTCAATGTTTGCAATGGTAAGATGAACTCCGGGTTCGGTTGGTCCATTGCACCCTTCGTGACCGTGGGCGCGACATTGTTTACCGTGACCGTAAGCGTGTCCGTGCCCGAATCTCCGTCGTCATCGGTGACAGTTAACGTCACGGTATAGATGCCGTTGTCGCAATACTCGTGGGTGGAAGTCTGTCCCACTACTGCAGAGCTGCCATCACCAAAGTCCCAGGAGTAGCTGAGCGTATCACAGGTCCCGACATCGGTCGCCGATCCGCTGAAGGATACGGTATCGCCTTCATCGACGTTCTGGTCCGGCCCGGCCTCAGCGACCGGCGGGACGTTGTTGACGGTCACTGTCAGGGTATCGTCTACTATGGTCCCTTCGTCATCGGTGACGGTCAGGGTCACGGTATAGGTACCATTATCACAATATACATGGGTGGGTGTCAGGGTGCCGGTCACTGCAGAGCTGTAATCACCAAAGTCCCAGGAGTAGCTGAACGTATCACAGTACCCGGCATCGCTGGTTGCCGTTCCACTGAACGATACGGTTTCGCCTTCGTCGACGGTCTGGTTCAGCCCGGCGTCAGCGACAGGTACGACATTGGTGACGGTGACGGTGACCGTATCGGTGCTTACTCCCCCGTCACCATCACTGACTGTAAGTGTCACCACATGGTCGCCAATGTCGCAGAACGTAAACGTTGTACCTGGCACCGATGCATAATAGCCTCCGCCGAAATCCCAGAGGTAGCTGAGTGTATCGCATCCCGGGTCAGATGATTCCGTACCGTCAAACGATGCTTCGAAGCCTTCATAGACGGTCTGGGTATCCGGCTTGGCAACTGCGACTGGGGGGAGATTGTCCACCGTGGCAGTTGTAGTGGCGGTGGCTGACAGTCCGCCGCATTCGGTGACGGTCAATGTCACGGTATAGACTCCGTTATCGCAGTAGGCGTGCGTGGGCGTTGCCCCAGTATCGCTGGAACCATCCCCAAAGTTCCATGCGTAGGTGAGAGCATCTCCGTCCGGACTACTCGACCCGGTTCCATCGAAGTTGATCGCCGTGCCCTCATCTCCAAAGTAAGGTCCACCTGCAGCTGCTGTTGGTGCCTCATCTGAATAATGGATATCTACTATCCCGCCTGGGTTGGCGTTACTGATGATACAGGTATGCTGTCCGCAATCTGTTACGGGATTGTTGACCGCCCATTGAATCGTGGGGTGACCCCCATTGGAGTCTGTAATTTCAATGTTTGAAAATCGCGTAAAATCTGTGTTCGGGTAATCAGAGCATGACTGGACATCGTACACCTCGAGAGTTTCAATAAACCAGTAGAGCTCCGGGATATTCGTCATAACAAGGTCCACGGCGCTTTTTCCCTGGAACTGACTGATATAATCGTAATGCCCGGCAGTCGGTCCAGTCCCGGTGCGGGTCATTATTCCGGTCAGGGTATCTCCCGTACTGACCGTTAGGATCGGTGTCGTCCACCATGCGTCTCCCCCAGGACCATCAACATACCAGTTGGTGATCGTCCAATAGCTGCCCCCGCCAGCGGCCGAAGATCCCCATTGGAGTACAGGCTGGAAAATGAACCCTGCATTCTGGATACCATTGAACAGAAAGATCGTCTGACCATGATCGGTTGCCGGGGCCGGCGGAACAGTCCAGGTTGTCGTGAAAGAGTCGATCAGAGTTCCTGCAGGTCTGGTCCAGGAAGCATACGAAATCCACCCCTCGGCTAATGGTTTGGTACCGGTTGGGACGGTTCTGGTACCTTGTACTTCTCCATAGTCCTCCAGAACTGCTCCCTTTGGGCCGATCTTCTGCATGTGCCCGTTTGACACGCGTAAGCTCTCTCCAGGCTTCATCTCGTGAACCTTCGATTCGGGCCGGTAGCCACCCGGAGTCAGGACCAGTTTATCCTTAGAAGCACTACTTTTTGCTGAGTCATCCTTTGCAGCGAGAACACATGGGGTTAGTATCACACATACAATGAGTGATAATAACAGTAATCGAAACAGAATCCGTACATGACTTTTTTCCATTTCTTTTGTCACCTACTCACACAGTTTTTCCCTCGGCCATCTGAACGATTTGGCAGGTCCTGCAATCAAAATGCATTAGAAGTAAATAGGTCTCAATTCCCGTATCTCATGACATATCCATGTCTGGAGTCGATAGCTGGATTTTGATAATATTGATTCGTTGGTTTTCACTAGTTAGGCAGTACTCTAGATGGCATACGGGAACCAGGATCTATTTATCTGGCTCCAGTAAAAGTACACCCCCCGGTACTACTATAAAAATTAGTGCATGGCAATGATGACGGTATACTTTTTTTCCTAAACCCAAGGTGAGAACTACCCTACTATTCTCGGAACTGACTCCAGGGTGCTGATCAGAGTTGCAGTCTGGTCCAGGAATCATAAAATGATCGAACGTCGGTCAATGGGTGCTCACCGTTGGATCCGCTGGAGACTCTTCTGGAACTCCATAGTCTTCCAGAACTTCTCCTGAGGGCCCGATCTTCTGTAAGTGTCCCTCCTTTGTCGTGCGCAAGCTCTCTCCAGGCTTGATCTCGTGTGCCTTCGATTTGGGCCGGTAACCGCCAGGAGTCAGGACCAGCTCATCCTTTGAAGCACTACTTTTTTCTGCTTCCTTGTCCGCGGTGAGAACGCTTTTTTTCATCTCTTTTGCCACCTGCGAAAACCAATTCTTCGCTCAGCCACCCAGGAGATGTGGCATGTCCTTCAAATTCCTAAACGTAAGAGAGGGACTACTAACCTATCATAATAGGTTCTTAAAGGTCTCCAAGATGTCGATCAGAGTTCCCGCGGACCTGGCCCAGGAAGCATTAGGAATCCACCTCTCAGCTAATGGCTGCTCAACCTTGGATCCTGTTGAGACGATACTGGTGCTCGGTTTAATTACTCCATAGTCCTCCAGAACTTCTCCAGAGGGACCGATCTTCTGGAAGTGTCCCTCGCTTGTCATGCGCAAGCTCTCTCCAGGCATGATCTCGTGAACCTTCGATTCGGGCCGGTAACCACCTGGAGTCAGAACCAGATTATCTGTTGAAGTATTACTTTTTCCTGCATCATTGTCAGCAGCAGGAATGCATGGTGTTATTATCACACTTACTATGAGTGATAATAACAATAATTGTAATATACTGCCTAAATGACTTTTTTTCATCTCTTTTGTCACCATCACAAACTGTTTTTTCCTCGACCATCCAAGAGCTTGGCATGTCCTGCAATCAAAATGCTTTAGAACTCAATAGATTATAATTCCCATATCTCATGACATTTCCACTTCTGGAGTCGGAGGCTACCTTTGACATGGATCTATTCCTGGGTTTCATTCTGAGGCAGATGGCATACGGGAACAAGATCAATTTCCCTGGCTCCAACGTGTATAGCACCCTTATGGTACTATAAAATTGTTTGCTAACCACTGATGATGACAAAATAAGGGAGGGTTCGGTTTCTGCCCCTGCCTCTTTCCAATGATTGGATCCATAAAAACCTGTCCAGGCAACCCGGTTGATTTAGAGCCCGGCCTGAAAAAGGGTCAGGTATGTATCAGGAACAATGCTGAGGGACTGGATTCCTGTGGATCCCTTCCCCCTTACCGCTCAGACGCCACCACGATCCGCCATTCCGTCCCGTGGAGCCCCACCGTCCCCCATACCGCGTCCTTCACAACAGCAGGACCGCCTTTCGTGGGGGTGAAGGTATAGGTGCCATTCCCGTCAGGCTGTGCAACGATCTTCTGCACGAACGCCACGAGGTCGGGATAATCGGCAAAGGCCGGATCGGTGAGCATATCCCGCCCGACAAGACCAGCAGGATCCCGATCGTAGATCAGGTGGCTGCTCATATCGATTGCCCACGCGGTGTAATTGGTACCTTCAAGGGCTTTATCGGCCTGGTCTGCGATCAGTTCCTGCGGGTTGAAAAGGACGGTAGCAAGGCCGAGGAACGTTCCGTTGCTGTTCATCACCGGTCTCCGGAGGGAGACAGCATCAAATCCCTCCGCTGCCGGGAAGACCGGGGTCATCAGGGGACGGCGTTCCTGCAGGGCCTGCTGGTTGTGGCTCTCGTTGCCAACATAGGTCCCGACCGCGGCCCAGTACTGCTCCGGCATTATGGCCGCGATCCGGCCTTCCGCGGAGATGGAGACAGCATCGATCGCATACGGGGTGGTGGCAGCGACCAGCGCAAGAGTTGCGTTTGCCCCCGGCCCGCTGATCCCTGTTGTACCCATCGCGGAGGCTGCCGTCGCAAGAATAGCGTCCATCTCCTGCAGCGTCGCATTCACCCCGGTAGTGAGCCGGGTGAGTGCTGCGGATGTGCTGGTTGCCGCAAGGGAGGTTCCACACGTCGGTTCCAGCCTGGTGGTCGCGGTATTGGGAGCTGAAGTGCAGCCCGCTGCGAGGACGATGACAATGACGAGGAGAGAGAGATATTTCAGGGAGTTCATACACCACATTCTGGCAGGGTGATATTTAACTGATGGTGGTTGATCAACATCCCTGATAGGCACCACCGGCCATTGGAAAATCCCGTGAGATTCATGGGGGCTACCTGGGTCTCCCCCTGGTGAGGAGCAAGGGCTCTCCCCCCCTGCACACAACCGTGGTACCGCAGGATAGACCCCTATCACCATTCACCGGGTTTCATCCAGGAACAGGTGGCAGGCCGGGCACCACCATCCGATGGGAACCGAGCGCCGTTTCCGGTTCTCATCGAGGATCCTGATGTACGTCCGGTACATCTGCTGGGATCCCTTCCGGTTCCCGGAGGTGGTGGTCCTGCAGTGGTTGGGACATCGTGGACTCGTGCACACGATCTTTCACCTTGCCGATGCACCTGATAAACCTGCCGACCTCCGGCGGGTAGGGAAAATAGACGGTTTTCCGATACGAAAGGGAATGGTTCTTGCTCCTCTGAAAATGGGTGTGACTCAACAGATCAGAAGAGTGAGGGAAAACACCGGATCGCTTTTCACCTCTGTCGGAAAAGGATCCTTCTCTGGAATTTTTGGTTCGTTTCACCAAGGATTCCCATCCCTTCTTTCGGTGAGTTCGATAGTGTTCCTGGTTCAGAACGTTGGAGTATCACCAGACAGGCGTTACCTTAAAATAGGGGTGCACTGATGAGATATTCATCCCAGAACGGTTGGGGATGCAGGAAGAAGGGGGAAACAGATGTATACGCTCACGCTGACAAAGGAAGAGGTCTCGATCCTGAAGGACGTGCTCGAAGAATATCTTTCAGATCTCCGGATGGAGGTTGCCGATACCGACAAGCAGGACTTCCGCAACCATCTCAAGAAGGAGGAAGAGACGATCAAGGAAATTTTGGGGACCCTTTCCCGGATGCAGTCCGGAGTGTAGGAGGGCGTTGCTGGATGGTCGTTCTGCCTGGACCGGAAGAAAGGAGGGAAGGGAATTGATCAGGGAGGGAGTCATTTTTGCGTTCGGGTATTTTACCGTAAACGCAGGGAGAGAAGAACAGTTTCTGGAGAAATGGCAACAATTTGCCCAGTGGACGTTGAACCATGCGAAAGGTGCCCGGTGGATGTACATCGTGCGCGACAACGATGATCCCCGGCTCTTCGTCGCCTTCGGACCCTGGGAATCCCAGGAGAGCATTGCTGAATGGCGGCAGTCTTCGAAGTTCAGGGCGGCCTTTGCCGAACTTTCAGCCCTCTGCGACCGGATCGAGGAAGGGACCATGACCGAAGTGAATCATGTGAAGCGATAGCGGTCGGAATGCGGAGAGGTCAGATCATCCGGAACAGGACAGAGAATACCCGTGGGAGAGGAGGAGAGACTGGGGTGGTAGGATCTCCGGAAACATATTATAATCTGAAATCGATAAAACATTGGCGGTATTCTATCCTCCATATGCCACCTTGATCAGGAGTGCCGCTAGTGGTGGGATCACCATAAGGTAAAATGTAGGAACTAATCTTAAAAACCCCCAAACCCCACCACTTATAACAGGATACTGTTTTCCATTCCTCTCGCTTCATGATTCATACGTTAGTTTCCGGGGAGTTCCTCCCCCCTCCAGGCTGGGCCGGTTACGAAGATTCGCGATAATTCAGGGTATGCCTGATTCGTTGCCTTGGTTGCCGGCTCTTCGTCGAATTTTTTAAAAAATTCGTATCTGATCGACCTGATTTCCGTTTCGACAGAATCGGGCCCAGGCCGATTCTCAATTGAAGAATCGTGTGAGGGCGGAACTTTTCTCCCTTAGGGATCGGATCCTCATGGGCGTATTAGCCGGGAGATGGTCCTGAAGGGAATGATACATCGTGAGAGGTTTGCGTTGAGATTTTCGGGAAGATGCACGACCATTCGAGCGTACTGTGCTCCCCTGGCAGCGACGATATCCCACAATCAGATGGTTGTCCAAAGGGACAGAAGCATCCAGGATGAATACGGCAGAGGCATGTTTACAGGGAACTGTCAGTAACCGCCCTTCGGTTGATCATAATGTAAGGAACTATCGGGGTATGTGGATCCGAAAAAAAATTCATGATTCCTTCGAGGGACACATGCACACGAGATGAAAATGCCGGAGGCATTTTCATATAAAAAGAGTAAAAGAACCTGGAATTACTACATCTTTATTGCGAGCAGGACATCCTCTTCCTTGATGGTCTTTCGTCCTGCATGCATTGCGAGCCTGTTTGCCTCACGGGTCAGGTTTGCAATGTATTCTTCTGCGCCCTTTACCAGAGCAATAGCACCGTCGTGACCGACACGCTCTGCTCCATTCTTCTTCGCAATTCTGATAACTGCTGCGATAGGTAAATCTGCCACCTTGATTACCTCACGAAAAAGGAGGGTTTGGTGGTATATATAAGTAACCTTCCCTTTTCATAAAAAAAGGAGAGAAGTGGGCATATGGGAGAGGTTTTGGTATTCATCATCTGTACCGTCCCCTGCACCCATGTGATGCTCCCTTCTCTTTTCTCCATTCTGGTTTTGTCAGGATCCGAACCTATAGCCTGTCCCGGACTACTTCTTGTTCTCTCTCATGATGACATCAGACCGGCGGGAGGACCGGAAATGGCCGGCTCCACCAGTATTGGCACATTTCAGGGTGCCGGGACTACGAAGTACATGGCGTACACTCTGCCGGTGTTCCGCGTCACGTGGCCTCTGCCGGTGGTATCTTCAAGGAGAACAAGATCTCCCGGGGCGAAGTGCCTCACCTCGCCATCGGTCGTCTCCATCTCCACGGTTCCCGACATGAGAGCGAGGAACTGCCGGGTGGGGGCCGGATGCCATTCGCCGATCCAGCCGGGTTCGAAGGTATAGAACCGGTACTTCGTTGCAGGATGATCACCTGAAACGTAAAACGGAGCAGCGGGGGGCGCTGCCTGGACACTGCTCTGCTCGATGATATTGGTAGCAAAGTGCGAGCCGCCCTGGGTATCTGCGTAGATCCGGTGATACCTGACCGTGCTGATTGTGGGCAATGAGGAGGGGGTCATGGTAATTATCTCCTGGGGATGCAGGGGACGAACCCTGCTTTCCCGATGAGAAGTGAAACAGAACGGTGAACGATAAATGTTACGACACGGATTTTCAGAGCTATCATGGTTCAGGGAAATCAGGTCAAACAGGAAGGGAATGGGTCAGAGCGGTCGGCGCAGGGGTCAGCTTCCCTGGCGAAATCAGCAACGCGTTCAGCCGGGATAGCTTCAGAGTCATCAGCAACGATGGTCGCGATATCCGGAGAGAAGATGGTTCCGGAATCGTGTGTCGTTAAGGAACCGGTAAACATCCGGTGCTCGATGAACGGCTGTCGTTCTCGTAGTACCGTATTTAAACCCGGTCATCGTCAGAGGGGATCCCTGGAATTATGTAGTATGACAGAAAAAAATCCTGCATGAACACCCGCTGGAATGCACGCCAGGAGGGAGTCGGCCTCATTCCGTCCAGGGGATCCATCCAGGGGTGCCAAGAGGGGAAGGATCACCATCTTCATCGGGACAGGAGGGCACATGCCTGGGGATGACCATCCGGCAACTCATCTGCAATACCTGCCAAGCATGACGAGCGATTACAGCAGGATCTCTGACACCGCCAAGGCAATCGATCCGTTTATTGAGCCGGCACTTCTCTCCTACCTCGCATCGCTCCCCCTTTCTTCCGCCGGAAGGCAGCCGGGATCCCCCTTTGTGATTGCGGACTATGGTGCTGCTGACGGGGTCAATTCAAGCCAGCTCCTTGAGCGGATCATCCGGTTCCTCCGGCAGGAACATCCCCTTCTGAGCATAAGGCTGGTGTACATCGATATTGCCGATCCTGCCCCGTTCCACCACTTCTGGAAGAATTCAGGACTCTCCGGACTCCCCCGGGTCGAGGCTGAGTACCTCCAGCGCTCGTTTTATGAACCTCTCCCGGAACTGGCCGGGAGTGTGGATATCGGTATCTCCTCCACGTCCCTGCACTGGCTCAATACAAAAACGGTTGATGCTAGCTTCTTCCATCATCCCACCTGCATCCAGGCAAACCAGCTCCCTGCGGCTGAACGGAAAAAGTTTGTCCGCAAATGGATCGGTGACTGGCGGGTCTTTTTCCGCGAACGCAGCCGGGATCTCGCTTATGGAGGGATGTTGTACCTGGCCACCCTGACTGACCTTGGCGGCGACCGGTGGCCGGCATCGGCAGGATACAATAACCTCCGTGTAGTGTGTGTCTCGCTCTACCAGGAGGGCCGTATCTCAAAACAGGAACTCGATGCCATCTTCATCCCTGATTACTTTGCGACACCGGATGAGATAGCATCACTGGTGGCAGAAGAGGGTATCAGTCAGCACTTCTCCCTGAAATCCCTGAAAACCCTGACCGTCCCCTGTGCGTATAGCTCACGGATGCAGAATGCAGGGAACGATGCCCGGAAACGTCACTACCTTGCCTACTCCCTTGCCCGGGTCGTCCGGGCATGGAGTGAGTCTTCGATCAGGGTCGGCCTCTCCCGGGATCATGAAGGTCTTATCGATGAGATATATCGCCGTCTGGCGGAGCGGTTTTTTGAGCGGCCGGAAGGATTGCCTTACCAGTACTGCCAGATGGAATTGCTCAGGAGGAACACTCCTGCGGGGATCGAGGGATTCGGCCCCGGCAAAGGAACCGGCGCCTTCCAGACCTGAGGAGATAGGGATTGATCCCCATGATAAAAAGGGGGGATTCCTATCTGCGATGTAAACGTTCCCTTCGTTATCAACTGAAAGCATGGTCGAAAGGTAACTCATGTGATTTTTTTTGAAAAATGGCATGAATGGTCAGATGAGGTGGTGTCTCTTCCCTCTCCATATTTGTATAAGCGTTGGCACATACATCGCTGCAAAACCAATGATGATAGATACGATAATGCCTGCGTTGCTCGGTATTCCAGAACCCAAAAAGGTCGCGTAAATATACACTGACACGGGAGCGTAAAGTGCACTTGCAGTCACAACACCCGGAGAATATTCACCAGTATAGAGGGTTAAGGATGCATGGATCAAAAAATTTGAAAATATCCATGCAGCGGTGGATAATCCAAGAACAAGGGTCCATTCACGTGGATAAAACGTTGCAAGAAATACAGCGATGAGAACATACCCCATGAAAATGACATTTCCAAGAACGAATTGGGCGAAGGTGGAGGGTGCAGAAAAATATCGCTTTGCCCATGGGACAAACCGTGGGGTCTCCTCAATAATATGGATACCATAGGCAAGTGGAACCAACCACAGAATAATAAAATCCATTTCATGTTCCCCCGATTGATTTACATTATTCTTGTAAGTAAATATGATTATGATTACTTCCGGACATATTCTTCTGGTTTTATTAGAGCGCTGTTATTGAGATGCGGAACGGCGAGAGAATAGGTCCATCGATGGAAAGTCATACTATTGATAGGAAGACCTCTCCACATTTTTTTCTTACGAGGATTCACTCTGTTTGTTGAAAATGACAATAAATGGCTCCTTTCCGTAAGAAGGGTATCAGAACGCGTTTATTTGCCGGCCGTGGAGGCCTCATGTCCGGATTGCATGGTACATTGCGGATCCCTGTAATAACCTCGGAGGAATTTTGCAAAACACCTGGAGTTCTCTTTCACGAGAGAGAGCCTGGGTGGCGAGACAGTAAAAAAAACGAAAGGGGTATGGTTTGGACATGTCGGGAGGGAGGATGGAATATCAGGACAGGATATTCCATTCAATGGTAGTGCAAAGACGGCCGGGGAAGATCCCCGGCCAAGGAAGGTTCACCACGACCCTGGTTGTCCGGACGAATGCTGGAGTTTATTGTTGCCACCTTGAACGCCTATGCCACCAGATTCACGATGAATTTCCAAATCATTGCCAGAAACTTGGTTATTTTTTTGGTATATAAATTAATTGAACCCCGGAGTTCAGGGAATGCGGACGGTCATCAGGTTTACCCGGGAGGTAATGGCTGCCGATCGGCATGAAAAAGAGCACCTTTCACGGGATCATCAGCGGGTACCGTTGGTGATGGGCGGCCTCCAGCATTCGTAATGATAGGTCCGGCGGTCACCATAGACGGTGTCCTGGTAGCTGAAGATCTCCCGCCCGCAATAGTCGCAGGTCCTATGGGTGCGTTTTCCCTTTGTTCTCCGTGTCATACTTCTCTTCCGGTGAATAACCTGTACCTTGCTTATAAGCACTCCCGGCCAGCAGTTGGAAAGATGACCCATGAGATTCCAGCAGTTGGACGACGCTTCTTCTCGTCGCCATGAGGAGCAGGGAGTGATAGTGATATAAACCCGCCCGTGTCCTTCCGTGCCGACTTCGTTTTGGTACCGCATGGGAAGGGATCTCCCGATCCTGACAGAGTGAGGGAACGTGTGTTTGATCCCTCACTTAAGCAGTGATAGGAGCCCTGCCACACCAGGGCAAAACGCCCCTCTTATTCACCGTTCCTCTCTCGGCAGGAATGCGTATCCTGTATTCGATTACCCGCGGTGTCTACCACGCATGAAAATATGCCGAATCGGCACCGGTCTTCTTTTAAAGGTGCCCCTGAGACAGGGTGGACGGGCGGGTGACCTGTCTTGGGATGACACGCCTCGCCTTTTTTCTCCATCCCCGTTCCTGCATGGTGTCGCAGAGGCTGAAGAGGCATTCAAAGTCGAACCGGTCCCCGGTCACGATCCTCGCCGGGCAGTCGGTGCATTCGAGGGTGCCCTCGCAGTCAGGCCGGGTCCTGGCCGCAAGGGTCCGGATATCCTGCACTGCGAGGAAGATCTTTTTCCTGGTGATATCGGTCATGCCTGTCTCACGTCCGTGTTCCTGCAACGACGGGGGGAATGCCCGGTATTCTGATCGTGTTCAGGGGGGAACTTTCCATAGCATGGGGCGGCTGCTCTTACCATAACAGTCGCCTCCCGATGATCATGAACAGGAATACGAGTACAGCAAGGATGAGCAGCCCCCAGAGTACCTGGTCGGCGGTATAATACAGGCTCATCCGCCTCCGCATTCGTTCAGTGGGAGGATACCTGGTCATCGCTGGATCACCTGCCCGGGGCTCTGCTTTTTCAGCTCCTCGATCTGGGGTGCGATGACATGGTCGATATGATACCTGAGATCAGCTGCCCGCTCTTCAAAATACCTGATCTGCTTCTGGTACCCTGCAATCTCGCTCTCCAGTTCCTTTCTTCTCTGTTTGACGTATGTCATACGGTCACCTCCGTTCTGTTTCGTTTTCCGGCTCGCCGCCGGACCCTCCCCTCGGGGTGTCGCCTCGCTGGCAGGCGATGATGCCATTCCTGTGCTTCCCTCCCTGGTCGACAGGGTTCTCATCGCTGGTCTTTTCCTTGCCGTGGTATCGGGAGAGAGGGACACCCCTGCAGAGGGGAGCAATCTCTTCTGCGGTACTCCACCCTGAAACGGTGGATGCCAATACACGTCGATGGAAGATGGTGTTTTCCGTCCTGTTCCTGGATTGCCGGTGTATCAGCCGGTCTTTTTTATTCAGCCCGGGTGATCGCAGGTCCCGGGGTTCTTCTCCTTCCGGGTATTGGTTCTGGAGTGGATCAGTGGGTATTGCAGTATTGTCCCTGATCTCCACAATCTTCCAGCACGATTGGTGTATTGTATTTTCTCTATTGTCCTCTAACGTAATATAAGTTATGCCAGATTTAATTATATAGGTCCCCTTTTTTCCATAGTTCTGTTGAGCGGCTTTTTTTCCGGGAGCTTCACCGATACATGAAGGAGGAATGAACCTGGGTAACAGGGAAGGGTCTTATTCCTCGGTTCTGGCCACCAGCATCTTCCGCCATGCTGCGGGTTATCGTGCTCTCACGAATCGTGATGGCTTCCTAATGGTCGCATCCCGGGAGAAGTACTCCGAGGTTGACATGCCGTTTCCGCTCCTCGTCGGCAGACCTGCTTCTGGTATCCCCTCCCTTGTGCTAGGGTACTACGTCACCGATGGGCACCAGAGAGGGACGGGGTCAGTCAGCCGGACTCTCCCCGCACAAATCCATGACGTTCAGGCCTCTGGTACCAGATATAGATCAACGCGAGAGCGGCATTGACCGCAACCATCGCCTCGGTGACCGCGATCCCGGAGGTGACCCCGAGGAACACGGCAAGGGCATCGACTTCGGTATGCCAGAGGATTGCCAGGCCGAGCAGGAGCGGTTTCCCTAGCGCTACGGAGAGGAGCACCAGCAGGGTGAAGGCGATCTGGAGGGGGAAGACCATCAGCCGCTCAAGGAGGGAGACCAGGGGATCGAAAGGGGTGAGGCTCGCGAGCATCGGCGATGCGGAGAGGAGATAGGAGAGGAGTGTCAGGGCGAGGAGCCCTGCGATCATCATGCTCTCCACCCCTCCCCAGCCGGCCCCGAAAAGAAGGCCATGCTCGCGGGACGTGGCGATGTTCCGGGACGGGAAGAACCGGGAGAAGACGAGGTAGCGGCCGATCTCTTCAAAGAGACCGGCGAGGAGACCGAGGATGATCGCAAATACCGCAAGAGCGAGGGTCCGGCTGGGGATTGCTGCATTGAGCGCCTCGGAGAGCGGGGCCTGGGTGAAGAGGACGAGCGGGGTATGCACGATTTGGACCAGGATGAAGAAGAGTGCTCCATATAAAAAGAGGGTCCAGGAGATGTGATACCGCCGGACGAGGAACCAGGCGACCAGGAGGGGGAATCCGAGCTCGAGGAGGATGATGGTGAAAAACGAGACGACCACGGCGGGATCCATAGGTGTTCATCGATGGATAGCGATTAAAATCTTTCCGCGGAGGGGCAGGATGAGTCGCCCGGATGGATACCGATCCTGACCATTTCTGCCGTCATCCCTCCTATCCCATCTCACAAGAAATTTTTTCGCTGATATCTGCCATATGCTTAGTCCCCTACCTGGTGAAAGGACCTGAAGAAGACTGGATGCTGGCCAGGAGTACTTCATGGTAACAGGGTCTGACCGGTGAAAACCATGCGAAGGGATCGGGAGAAGACCGGTTAATGACCGGCGGGATGTTCATTCAACAGAGTACTGACATTTTTTGGTCTTCAACAGTAAAGAGGTAAAAATGCCTGTTCAGACTGCAAGAAAAGGAAAAAGCCTCTGATTCGTGCTGCTCTTTATGTTAATACGGTCGTATATGCTGATCAATGAGTCAATGTTCCTCGGCAGATCAGACCCCCCTATCTTCATCGACCGGATTATGCCTGGTAATTGTTCATATGACTTCATTGCTGTACACCCCCTTTCTGTTATTCTCTCCCCAGCACCATTCATCTCTGCTCGGGACCAATTGACAGATAGGTTCCTGTTATAATATTTTTTTGCCATGCACATTCTATTTCAGAACAGTATTGAGTCTCTTTTCAAAATCAGAGCGATTTCATCGCTTTGCCATGCAATGAGTGATCCAGTACAGACATGGTGGGGGGAGCATGATTTCCTCCTCGAAACCATTGCCATGCAGATATGAAGAAAACATAGGATCAGGTGGTGTACAGAATTTCCTTGCATATTCACCCTCATTGGTGATCCCATGTGATCTGATCCGGGATGGCAAATGATCTCAGCCCAAAAGCAGGTCTTCCTTCCAGATGCAGGACCCCCCGCGGTCAGCCATTGCAGGAGGAGCTGTGTCAGGGCGACATGTGGGAACGGGCAGCATCATCTTCAAAGCGGTTATTGTTTGGGGAAACGGGTTGGCAGGATACCGTTCCTCTACTGGTATGAATCCCGTCCCCTCTCTGATGGTTTTCATGGAATCAAGCAGCGTCTCGCTGCCTGGGGAGCGAATACTATTTAATACGGGATAGTACTATCAGTCTTTCAGGGGAATCGATCATGGGCGAAGATACCATATTCTCAATCGGTGAATGGACGGTCACTCCTGGCAAGGAAGCATTGTTCCTCGAAAGATGGCGGGAGTTCTCTCGCTGGTCTCTGAATCATATCAACGGGGGACGGTGGGTGTACGTGGTCCAGGACCGGGAACAGCACAATAAATTCATGTCGTTTGGTATCTGGGAATCCCCGGAGGATTATGCCGAATGGCGGCATTCGACGAAATTCAAGTCAGCGTTTGCTGAATTCAGTGCCATGTGTGATAAGGTCGCCTACAGTACCTCGACCGAGGTGTTGCATCGTTACCGGTAAGATCGTCGTTCCTTTTTTCACCCTCTGCAGAACAAATGCACAATGTTTATCCGTATAACCGGGAGATTCACACGTATGCCACTCCCCCGCCGTCCCCTCGTCCTCTGCCTCCTCGCCCTGGTGATCGGAACACTGCTTGTCTCCGGATGCCTGACTGAACCCCCAGCGGTAAAGCCACCCGTCACCGGAAACGTGAGCAGCCTGACCCTCTACACCGAGGATGTTCCGCCCTACAATTATGTGGAAAATGGGACCCTGCAGGGCATCTCGGTCGATCTCCTGGAGGCGATCTCCGGGAGGATGGGAGATGTGGTTTCGCGGGAGCAGGTGAAGGTGCTCCCCTGGTCGGAAGGGTATACGGCGGCCCTTACTGGCAACAAGACGATGATCTTTGCCATTGCCCGGCTTCCCGAGCGGGAGACCTCGTTCAAATGGGCCGGCCCCATCATCCCCCTCACCCCTGTTCTCTTTGCCCTGCCGGAACGGGGGATTGTGATTGCCAGCCCCGATGACCTGGAGGGATACCGTATCGGAGCGGTCGCTGAAAATGCCGAAATCCAGCAACTGCTTGAGATCGGGGTGAACCAGAGCCGGATTGTGCTGGCCCCCAACGCTTCGGTCATGGTGACGATGCTTCAGGATGGCGAGATCGATCTCATGGCGTACTCGCAGGCTGCCGGCAGGTACTTCACCCGGCAGGTGACGGGAAGTTTTGACACCTTCCGGGTCGTGTACGTCTTCCCGGATATTCCGCTCTACTATGCGTTCAGCAGGGATGTCCCGGATGAGACGGTGCAGTCGTTCCAGAATGTCCTTGATGCCCTGAAGACCGAGAAGGAAGCAGAGGGTTTCAGCGAATACGAGCGGATACTGTACCGGTACACAGGGGTACATTGTCAGCCACAGCCTTATCCCGAGGCAGAAGTGATAAATCTGGTCAATATGACGGTGACGGCGATGGAGAAGGACGCTCCTGGCACCATCCGGCGGATCAACGCAGGGGAAGCCCCCTATAGGGATCCGGTAACGCCGACTCTGTATCCCTTTATCTTTGACCGCAACGTGACCCTCGTTGCCCAGGCAGTCAACCCAGGACAGGTAGGGACCAATCTCCACGGAAAGACTGATGTGACCGGAACACCGTTCCGCGACAGGATCGTCACGGGAGCACTCCAAAACGGATCAGGGTGGGAGGAGTATGTCTACATGAATCCCACCGATGCCGGCCTGTATTACAAGACATCCTATTACCGCATTGCGGAAGGAAGCGACGGAATGACGTACATTGTCGGGAGCGGGGCTCCTTCGGCCTGCGAGGGGTGATGAAGGAGGGGCTGACCAACAATGCTTCTTTGACTATCCAGGGGAGATCTGCCTTACGATGAACCAAGAGGCCGGTTCGGTTCGAGGGGGTAGTCGAGGGTGAAATCGTTGCTTCAGGATACTTTCAGTACCCCGGATATCAATGTGTGACCCCGTATCACTTCATCATATGCTTGATCTCCTTCTGGTATGATCATCACGCGGGCAGGAAAAAAAATGGAATAACGGATAAAAAGAAGGGGTGATCGTTATAGCCCGTTTCTCGGTGGGAAAACAGGGGCGTCGGGCGGGGTCGGCTCGCCGGGAAATCCCGGGCTGTCTCCTGCTCCTTCGCCAGGGCTTTCATCAGCTCCCGGTGCCGGCTGATCTCCGATCACACCCCAGTGGTTATTGTCCCCCGATGCAGCCACCACTCCGGTGAACGCGGTCACTGCAAGCAGAGCGATGAAGAGAAGCACAATTCCGGTTTTCACAGATTTCCACTCCTTTTTGAGACCATTAGTGCCGGAAGTGCTGATTTCACAATTTTCGGCATTCCCGGCTCTCATCATCTGTCATTCCCTGACCATTTATTATTTTTGAGAGAAGCAGCTACCGGTTCCCCCCTTCTTGTCTCCCCCACCTCGTTCCCTTCGTCCAACGAAAAAAATTACATGATTCCTTCGAGGGACACATGCATACGAGATGAAAATGCCGGAGGCATTTTCATATAAAAAAGGATCTAGTTGTTCACGCCCTGCGCCAGCCGCTCGCACATCCGGCGCAGCTGAGGAGAGATATCGAACGGGTCAAGGATCGCTTCGATGATGGAGGGCTCTCTGGATGCCTTTGCTCCGGAGAGGGCATCGTAAAACTCCTGCTCCGTCGTCGCCAGGTACCCCTTTCCACTCCCGGTGATTTCCGGAATCCGGTGATAGTGCCAGGGAGCGACATCGTTAAAAGGCCCATCGATCATGGGCCGCTCAGTCCCGAAGCCGCGATTGTTCAGTACCACCACGATGGGGTTCATGCCATACCGGGCTGCGGTGGCGATCTCCATCCCGGTCATCTGGAAGGCCCCGTCCCCCACCACCACCAGGGGCCGGAGATCGGGGCAGGCTGCCTGGACCCCGATGGCGGCCGGCACCGAGAACCCGAGCGAGGAGTAGTAGACCGGGCAGAGGAAATGGAACGGTCTTCTGGTAGTGATACCGATGCAGCTCATGACCGCATCCCCGATATCGGTGATCAGGACCATCGATTCGTCTATGAATGCATTGAGGGCATGAGCGAGACGGGCAGGGGTGAGTGCTGCCCGGGTGGGGGCGAAGGCAGCCCATCTCTCCACCTGGTTAGGCGGCAGATCCGGATGGTCGTGGACGGCAAGGGACCCTCTTGCAAGGGACCTGATGGCCTCGATTCCCTCCCCTGAAAAGGACCGTCCGCTTATGGTGATCCCCTCGCTGGAGAGTGTGATCATGCGGTCCGGATCCAGCTTCGCTGTGTTGCCGCCCAGGTTCACATCGTTCAGGCTGACGCCTACAAGGAGGAGGCAGTCGCTCCCTTCCACGTACTCCCGCACCTGTGCATCCTCTATGACGCCGGCGTAGACGCCGAGATACAGAGGATGTGTCTCGTCAATTGCCGATTTGCCAAGCATCGTCGCGACCAGCGGGATACGGGTTTTTTCTGCCAGCATCTGTACCTCTGGTCCAAGGCCATGGCGTGCGACCTCTACGCCGGCCATGATCACCGGGCGGGTTGCAGTGTTGAGGAGAGAAGCGACCTGATCCAGCACGCCGGAGGAGACCCCCTCCTCTTTCCTTATTGAAGGAACCGGATGACTGGCCGGGCCGGGAACCACATGCACGATATCCCGGGGAAGTTCGATGTAGCCCGGGCCTTTCCGGCGGACGATCTCGGAGAAGACGCGGTCAATCTCCGTATATGCCCCCGCAGGGTCGCGAAGTTCCGTAGACGCAACGGTGATCCGCTCGAATATCCGGTACTGGTCATCGAAATCCCGCACCCGGTGGTGGAGCAGGGCCCCGGCTTTCCGCTCCCTCCAGCCGGGAGCCCCGGCGATCACCAGCACAGGAGACTTCTCTGCGTAGGCCTCTGCGGTGGTGTTCACGACCTTCAGGCCGCCGACGTTGTAAGTGACACAGACGACCCCGAGACCATGCATCCGTGCGTAGGCATCTGCGGCAAACCCTGCACCCTGTTCATCACCGGTATTGATCACCTGAAGTGGGCTTCTGGAGAGCATGGCATAGAAGTTCAGGATATAATCCCCCGGCACCCCGAAGACATGCCCGGTTTTGTGATCCTGGATCTTCCGTATCAGATATTCGCCGATACTGGGAGCGGTATCATCCCCTTTTCGTTCCATAGGGAATGGATAGCCCTCGCAGATTTATACCATTTTTGGGATTGTCCTTCACTGCCTGCCTCGTTTCGATCTCTCCTGGTTTATCCTGTGGCGTTTGTAACGCTTCTCCCATGAGAATCCTTGCCGTTCTTCTGTCCGCTTCCTGTGGTCTTGCTCCCGGCTGCATGGACACTGGACCCGAGATTCCTGCCGGGTATCCGTCCCCATTTCACAACACTTAAGAGAATATCGACAAGATCTGCTCCTATGCCACTGTCCGAGTGCCGGATGCGAATCGTTGGTATCCTGGTCGTCCTGGGAGCACTCCTCCTCGCCACGGGATGTATGAACGAACAATCGGACGGACTCGCTGATCCGATTGACGACAGCATCAGCCGGCTCTCCTTTTACACCGAAGATCTGCCGCCCTTCAACTACCAGGAGAATGGGACCCTGAAAGGGATCTCCATCGATCTCCTGGAGGCAGTCACGGAGAGGATGGGCCAGAGGGTATCCCGGGACCAGGTGCAGCTGGTATCCTGGACCGATGCGTACCAGGCGGGTCTTGCAGGGCCAGATACGGTCATCTTCATGACCGGGAGGGTCCCGCAGCGGGAGGCACTCTTCCAGTGGGCCGGGCCGATCTACACCAACCACAATGTCCTCTTCGCACGACCGGATCAGCCGATCACCATAACAGGCCCAGAAGACCTGAAGGCATACCGTATCGGGGTGATCGCGGATGACATCACGGTGCAGCAGCTGCTGGACCTGGGCGTCGTTCAGGAGCAGCTGGTGCAGGAGACCAGCCCCGCTGCGCTGATTGCGATGCTCGAGAGCGGTGCGATCGATCTCTTTGGGTATTCCGAGGTGACCGGCCGGTATATGATCGAGAAGGAGACCGGCGATTACTATGCCTTTTCCGTCGTCTACACCCTCCCGTCCCTCGAGGGATACTACGCGTTCAGCACGGACATTCCCGAATCGACCGTCCGGTCTTTCCAGGAGGCACTGGACGCCCTCAGGACCGAGAGGGACGCTGCAGGAATCACCCCCTATGACCGGATCGTACGGCAGTACATCCCGCAGGCCGAGTCGGGAATGACCCCGCAGGACCTGGAGGCCTTTGTGATGAGTGCCTCGGCGTATGCGGCCGGGGGGGATCAAAATGCTGCACTGGCTGAGTTCCAGGATAAAGACGGGAATTTTTCGAAGGGAAACCTGTACATCTACGCCTATGACTACAAGGGGATTCTCCTTGCGCATCCGTATCAGTCGAACCTGGTCGGGACAGACCGCACGAACTGGACCGACATCCGGGGACTGCCGTTTGTGCGGCTCTCCGAGTACACCGCACTGAATGGCGGAGGATATATCGCCTACCTCTACCCGGCGCCACAAGGCGGGGTGATCGATGAGAAAGCGCTGGACACCTACCAGCCGAAGATCGGGTATGTCGCCCCGGTGGATGAACACTGGTGGATCGGCTCAGGGATGTACTTCTCCGACATGGTGCAGGCAGGGGCAGGGAGGCCGGAGGTCGTATCCCGGATGATCGCACTCGTAGAAGATGCTGCCCGTTATGGGCAGACCCAGGGGACGGTGACTGCATTCGCTGAAATCTCTGACAAAACGGGGCGGTTCGTGGATGCGGAAGGGCACTACGTCTATGCCTATGACTACGAGGGTATGCTCCTTGCCCATCCCCACCTGCCGGAGCAGATCGGCACGAGCCTCATCGGTCGGACCGATCCCTTCGGCATGGAGCATATCCGGGCACTCTCTGATACCGCCAGGAACGGGGGTGGATACGTCGTGTTCATCTGGCCAAACCCGGAGCGGGAGAACCGGGAGGAGCTGAAGATCGGGTATGTCCTCCCGGTGGACGAGGAATGGTGGGTGGGATCAGGAGTGTACCTGAGCGAGATCACGGGGACGGACTCGCCCACCCTCTTCTCTTAGGAAGGCCGAATTTTCTCCCAGGTGAACCGACCTTCGGTCTCTTCCAGCGGGTGGAAATGGCGTCATCACAATAAAAGGAGATCCTCACGCTGGTGTTCCGATACCGGTACTATTCCCCTGCCCCCTCATCGTTCCCGGCAAAGAGCAGGTCCGGACGGAAAGAATCCGGGGTCATCCATGCCCCTCACAAAAATGCAGGCGATACCGGAAAGTGTGCTTTCCCGCACGCATTCACGCCTGATCCACTGCCTCTCCACCACTCCCTTTTCGAAGCATCCTTTTCCGGGATAGTGCGGCTCATTCCCGGTTCTGGTGCGATCGCATGTTTTTTCTGGAATAAGACCCGGCCCAGCCTTTGCTGAAGGTATACGAATCCTCCCGAAAAGAGAAAAAGACGGTTATTCCCTGCAGGTATCCCCGGACCAACGGGAACCTCCCCGCAGACGAACCGGATCCTGCCTGCCTGAGATATTCAAATACGACAGGGGATCAGGGGACGCCATACGGGACCCTGTCGATACTCCTTATCGTTCCGTAATCCCCTTTCACCTTCACGCTCACCCGGTACCATTCACCCAGCCGGAGGAGCAACCCCTCCTGCTCCGCCAGTTCCTCCCGGTGCTGAAGCACCACCGGATCGTTTCGCATTGCGCCGATACCATGGTACCGTGCCTCGAGCAGGAACCCGGAGAGCACCAGAACAACCCACCACATCCACATCACCTCTCAGTCTCCGTCACAAGGGACCAACTGGTAATCAATTGGCTGATATATTATTTTTTTGCCATGCACTTCCTCTTCCAGAATAGATTCGAGTCTTTTTTCCCAATTAAGGCGTTTTTTATCGCTTTGCCATGCACTTCTACTTCCAGAGCTGAGGGGGTGTTGAAGAGCCTGATCCCTCTTCCGGTACGTATAAGAAAAACACCACAGTGGATTTCAATGATAAGAATCCCCTTTTGCTTTCTTACGGTTGGGATAAGATCTACCTACCCAGGGTCTACTGCTTCCCGGATGACGCTTTAACCTATTCTCCAGTATGTGTATCTGTTCTGAGATGACAGCTGTCTTGAAGGAACAGTGGAAGGAACAGATAAAGGAACAGTGGAAGGAACAGATAAAGGAACAGTTAATTTTTTATTCACCCTGGGTAGTATCCCCTCTTTAGTGAACCACCTGTGTCAGATGTCGGGAGACAATCGTCAATGCATGATGAGGTGCTCGAAAGGATCTGGAAGTTCCATACCATAGGAAACCGGTACCTGAGGGCATTTGTGAATCTGAAAATACTCCCTATTGCTGTCATGCTATGGATCATTGTCGATCTTCTTCTCCTGAAAAGAGCGTTTGTCGACAACCCTATGCTGCTTACAGGATGGCTAGCGGTAGCCGCCGCCGCCCTTCTCTTTTCCGATGTTTCACACAGGGTTCCGGCTACGCTGGAGACCCTTTGGGTCAGAGGGCTTCTCACCGAACCCAAGGAAAGAGAGGATCGTTTTGAACGTGCCCTTCTCGAGATAAAGTGTCCATCCGGTGTCAGGGAAAAAATACAAAGAATTCGTTCACTACATCAGGGTCTGCCCAAAAATGTTCAGGACCGGTATCTCTCCTATGTGAACGGATTCGAGGAGATGCTCAACTCCCTGGCAGGGAATCTTCTGTCCGGGGGACTTGTTGCACTGGTAATATTTCTTGCGTTAATAACGAACGCACGGACAAGGGACGTCACTCCCCTTTTTGTGGTTTATTACACTGCTGCTCTCATCATCGCATTCATTCTTGGGATGTTTCTTTGGCGGATGCTCGTCATTGCCTACCAGATTGTCGTCCTCGGTAAGAATTTTGATTTCGCCCTCCAGAACAAACACCCTGACGGATGTGGCGGACTTAGTATCCTTGGTGATTTGAACCTGATCAACACCGCTATCATCACAATCCCCGGCATCTACCTTGCGGGATGGATCATTATCCTGTCTAATCCGGAATCGGTATGGATTATATCGTACAGCACATGGCTACCTTTCTTTCAGGATCTCCTCCTGGTGGTTGTAGGCCTTACGTTTTTTATTTTTCTTGTTCCCCTGTACATCATCCATCAGGAGATGGTGCTGCAGAGCTGCCCCCTTGTGGTCCATCTCGACGAAGTATTCAAAAAAATCAACAGGCTTGCCCAGGAACTCCTGAAACACCTGGCTTCTCTTGATAATTCCGGCTCCGGGGCATCTGAAGAGGATCGAATTGAAATTGATCGGATGAAAGGGGAGATTGCCCTCCTGCAGGATGCTTACGATAGAAATACCCCTGTGCCGGTCTGGCCCTTCAACCGGACGATTGCGATAAAATTCATCGTAAGCCAGTCCCTCTCGCTTTTGACACTCTCAGGAATATTTTCAAAGGAGATCCTGCAGGCAATCAGCTCTTTTGCAGGTTCTGCAATAAATAGTCTCATACTGGTATTATTGCTTTAAATAACAGGCTCTTTTCCGATGTTTTCTACCAGATATCAGGACAACCGCGATAAGCTGGTAGGCAAGTGTTCATAGTAGGTCAGCAAATTTGTGCATCATCTCCGAGTATCGATTCAGGAATAATCAGCAAGGCAGCTCTCTCGTTTCTGGATATCCGATGCAGAGGCAACCCCTGTTCAATACCATGAACACCCTGCCCGGGTCCCTTTTAAGAAGTGCATGAATAGTCGAGGTGATGCGATCACTGGTGATCCCCCTCATGGAAGAATTTCATGAGTCTCTTTGAGGGACAAGCATACAACATTAAAACGGCAGTACTATTTCGGCATGAAAATCGCGTCCGCGATTTTTTTGAGGGTGGCTGGTGACTCATCAGTATCATGGGCGTTTCATGGAAACAATAAAAGATCGCCATTCTGTCCGGCATAACGATTGAATCATCAGTAGTAGTATCATGGGAAAAAAGAGGGGCTTTCGCCCCCCTTATGCCGGTTTCCCAACGCCAGACCCCTTCATCAGCCCATACTCTATCTCGTAGAACCCGCCTCCCCGGTCAGGGAAGGTCAGGTAGTAGCGGGGGAGCTGTTGTCCTTCCGCGGCATCGATCTGCCGGAGGAGGTCCCCCTGGGTGGCCGGGTCGTGGCCGGTGATCACCCATCGGCGGGTCTCTTCGTTCATCTTCCAGGACCGGGACGGGACGGGTAGTGGCGGAGTAGTGACCGTGTCATCCTTCGGGTCGAAGAACGCGATCACCTCGCCGGTGGTGTTCTCTGCTACAGTCATTTTGTGGTGCTGCCAGTAGGCGATGATGGCGGCTACGAGGGCGGCCAGCAGCTCCAGTATCGGGACCAGGTCTTGTTCCATGATGAGACACTCCCGGGAGGATGTCGGAAGGAGGGGTGGGGGCTAGGGCCTCCACCGGTCCAGTCCCTCATGCAGCCGGATGATGATCCGGAGCATGACGACGAGCATGGTCAGGCTCCCCAGGCAGACGCCGAGGACGAACATGATCCCTTCATCCATGATCCTCCCCCGGATATACCAGGACGGCTTCAGGCCAGCTCCGGCTTCGTGTCGGCCCAGGTTTCGATGGTCGCGAGAATCGCGTCATCGCTGTACGAGGTGACACGGACCTGTTCGCGGCTGAAGGTGACGTAGTAGATCTCGCCGGTTGCCGAATGGCACTTGAGGGTGGCCGTAAAGCCGTCCTCCCCGGTGACGTGGATGGCGTCGCCTCCCATGGCGGTCGCAAGGGCGGTATCGGCCATGATCGCGGTCACGGCAGAGTTGAACGCCGCGACGGTCGGGGCCCGGGTAGAAGTGTATCCGACCACTTTCGCCTCGTTGTTCTCGTATTCGATCCGGGCAGTGTAGCCCTGGCGGCTGATCGCGACCGGGTCCTGCGGGACTCCGGCAACATCATATGCCGTACACCCCCAGGGGTTCCCAGAGATGATCCCGGAGACCAGGGTGTTGAAGCTTGCAATGTCAGCGATCGGTGCCGAGAGCTCCCGCACTGCGGTCTTTATGACGCTCTGTTGAATGAAATCTGCCATAGTTTGGTTCTCCTGCCCTCAGTTCAGAGGGCGAAGAACAGATACCATGGATCCTGTTATATACTTTTACCAGGAGTGTCAATCGGGTCTCATTTTGGGCCGGAAATACGAATCGGAGCGAATTGATGCGCACCAGAATTTTCACGGCAGAAAAATGGGTATTCTCCATCGTCAAAATAACAGGTAATTCCGGTTGGAAGGAGAGACGCTCTCAACCAGAATGTTGGTGGAAAATTCTCCTGATCCCGGAAATATCAGTATCAATTCATATCCTTAAGCGAGATCCCCCAACCCGGGCTGGTACCATATGCAACTCCTCTCCACCACTGGCGGGTCGATCCATATCGCCTGATCATACACAATCTCCGAGCAGCTGGGCCCCGTTTTGTAGCCTTTTGCCGGTAGCTCTTCCAGAGAGAAAGGATGGGTGGTTCGGTGGTAGGTGGTTGTTTCGTCTCTCCTCACCTGCACCGGTATACCAGACAGGTATGATCAGGGACTCGTCCTTACCATTGCCCATGATGTTTCAGGTAAGTTCTGCAATTGCTGACGCAACGGGATACGAAGCACGAGGATCGAAAAGGGAAGGGCCTGGTCTCTTGCCATTCCCTATTTTAACCGTTTAAACGTATCAATTGCAATTTTAGACGGATCGGTGGTATCCCTGTAGATCATTTCTATCTCATCGGCGGAGATGATTATCCCATCACTGAAGCCACCGGGATACTCAATGGTGTAAAAGTTCCTCCCGTCGAGACTCAGCGCTCCGGCAATGTCCTTGGTAACCATAGTCCCGTTCAATGGGTAGGAGACTTGTCCTTTAAAGAGGCGACCATTTTGTTCTACGATAGTCATCCTCATGGGCTCCTGGAAGACCTGGTATCCCGAGGTATCTATGTAGCCGGTAAAAGTTCCTGTCCAGTTCCCGACAAGATTCGGCTCGACCGGGGTAACCGGGGTTGTCACCAGAGCGCTGGATGATGAATTGGACGAGATACACCCTGCACATATCATCATACCAAGAAGGAGAAGGCCAATAACAATCCATTTCATAGGAAAACATCTTCTTTTACCGTTCTAGTTAAAGATATCGATGTTTCCCGAGAATTTCGAAGGTAATGGGAATGTTATGTGAGAGCATCGAAATCACATGATGGTGGAATCTGTTTGATCTCCCGCTTTTTAACCGGTTCGATCTCGTAAGAGAATACTATACAGATCATGGTGAAGCAGGGATAATGTACATGGAAATGAGAAGAAGAGCGGGACATTCAGAGCAACAGCTGCTTGCAGCCGTCCGATCGGGGCATACCGTATGAACCTGCGAGGGGCATTTCATCTGGAGGTACGTGGCTCTGTCTTATTTTTAAAAGAAAGGATAACCCTCTTCCTGATATTTTCCTCACCAATCGATGCAGTTTTCTTAAAAAAAAGGGGGATCGGGGAATGGGGGAGAAATCTAATTCTGGCCTGGTGTCAGGACGGTGAAATGTTTCCTGCACTTGGCACAGGTCCCATCCCTGCTCTCTTTGTAATACGACTTTGGCATATTGATAACAATTGCATTCTCATGATGACACTCCGGGCAGGTAAAACGGATCACATAGCCGGACCGCGTTCCTGTTACCGATGGTTTTATGGAATTTTTCATCATTCTCTTTTTCATTCCGGTGGTTTTTGGGAAGCCACAAACCCATTTTTTCATATCCCCGCACAGGGAGGATATATCGAAGCATACTCCGGGATTACTCATGACCGGATGTCAAAAAAAGGCATTAAAAGTGCCCCGATTGGTCTGACATTATTATCATTGGTGCTGTGAGGGGATAATAGTGAATGCCCGGTCTGCCTGATGTGAGGGCAGAGGGCGTGAGTGTTGAGGATGTCTTGACCGTCAGCACTCCCAGAACGGGAGGAAGAGTGAGGAAAGCCACCCAATCTGTCCCCGTTTTGAGGTAATAGGACGTGGCTGACGTCCGGTTGTCACCTTTTCCTTTGAGTGCAGTTCTTGACCCGGTTTATGCAGAACAAAAGTCCATTCCTTCACTGCTTCAAGAGGGGGGACTCTGGTCTCGTAAAAGACAAGAGGAGCCAGGTTCTCCTTGAAAAAAACCGATAAAAATGAAAGGGGGCTATCAGCAGCAGATCCCTTTACAACCGGGCCACGGTGGGCAGGGCAGTCCCACGGTATTCAGTGCCCAGTGCCCATCATATCCCCAGAACTGGAACTCGAAATAGCCATTGTAACCGGCAGGTTCCCAGAACGCTGCGTTGACCGGCCAGTCGCTCCTCCAGCACCAGTCCGTGGGATCGCCCGAGTAACAGCCGTATTTTTCAGTCGGCCCCCATGCATCATTGTTCCACCGGTACATGCCCTTAAAGATGACATCCGAATTGTCGGCCTGGCGCCAGAACAGGTGGAATTCATCATGGAAATAGCCCGTATCATAGATGAAAGGACGCCCATTCACGGTTCCGAATGACAGCCGCGTGGCGATCACTGCTCCATCCTTGACATCATAGACATATCCCTGGTTCGTTGCGTTCCCTATCGCCAGAAGCGTCACATAGTCAGTTGCGTTCCTCTGGTAGAACACCGCGCTCGGTGGTGTCGTGATAGATCCGACTCCGGACACCTCGCCTCCTTTGATCCAGGTGACTCCGTAGTCATCACTGTATACCCGGTTGAGTGTTCTGCCATGCTCATAGTAGACCTCAATCCGGTGGGTGATGGTATTGTACACCGGCGCAATCTCCCAGTTATGATCCGTGGTTACGTCCGAGATACGGTTCCATTTGCTGTCATGAGCGGTCTCGTTCCATCTCCAGTAGTACAGATTGCCGTTCTGCCCGGTACAGAATACCCACAACTTGTCCCCGATCACCATTGGCACTACGGCCGCATCGGTGGTGCCGTCCGGGATCGAGCTGTATTTTCCAGAGACGCTGATATCGTAACCATATCCCTCATAGGTTATTTTCTTCATGATGATGCGATTGGAATTGGTGCAGAACACACAATCGGGTATCGAGTAGAAGACATAGAACGACCCGTTGAACGCAGCACCAGCGGCACATTTGTGGCTCTTGTCGCCGATATAAGCATGGTCCTGCATGTCCCCAGGCATGCCACTATCGACGTAGAAAAGCCGTAAAGCATCGCCGACCCCGTTCTCGACCTTGAGCACATGGGTGCCGTAGATGCCGGCAAGTGCCGGGGGGATCTCGAAGCGAATGGAGTTCATGGTCCACTCCACCACATTGGCGGTTGTGACCTCCCCGCCAGGGGCAATAAGAGACACCTCTCCTTTTTCATCGCCAAAGAAATTCCCGGGAATCGTGACGGTTTCGTTATCATAGAGCAGGCCTGAGGGAGTATCTGCCGGAATGATAAGCGGTTCCCGCATGGTAAACCCGGTGAAGGTGACCGCCTGGTCCCTGACAAGCACCGTCACATTATACTCACCCATCTGCAATGGCTCGACTATCCTGCAGACGATCATGGTGTTGTTCCATGCCAGCACTTCACAGGGATCAGGTCCCACTTGGATCTCCCCTTGCAGATAACCAAACCCTGTCCCTGATATGGTAAACTCGGTGCCGACAGTGCCTTCAATCGGGGTGATCCCGCTTATCGTGTGTATGGGGTATGGCAAAGAACCGGGGTAGGTTGGACGGGAGAAGTTCCCCTTTTCCACCTCCGGCCTGGTAACGTTCCATTCTGTTACTTCCGGGCGGGTTACATTCCACTTCTCCACGTCCGGCCTGGTGACGTTCCATTCTGTTACTTCGGGGCTGGTTACATTCCACTTCTCCACGTCCGGCCTGGTGACGTTCCATTCTGTTACTTCGGGGCTGGTTACATTCCACTTTTCCACCTCCGGCCTGGTGACGTTCCATTCTGTTACCTCAGGGCGGGTTACATTCCACTTTTCCACGTCCGGCCTGGTGACGTTCCACTTTTCCACGTCCGGCCGGGTATAATTCGGGATGGGCACAGTCGGTTGGGTACCACCCGGGACGGGTGCGGGGACGATACGCGTTCCTCTGGCATACTTCAGGTCGCAATTCGTTGTGGGATTTATCGACTGCATGTACCGGTAGCTGATATGGACGTTGTCGCTCTTGTCGAGTGCCAATGATATGTCAAGCCCAGTTTCTACAGAGGCGGCGATGTCGATGGTCTGGAGATTCCATGCCGAGCCATTGTATTCCGCGTACTTCAGGGAAGACTCCGAAGGACCGGTATACGCGATGCAGGGATGTCCCTTACTGTCCAGGGCGAGGGATGTGGAGAGTCCAGAATATCCGCTGTCAAGGGTGGAAATGTGCCACGCCGTGCCATTATATTCCGCGTATTTCAGGACACCTCCAAATTGATCACCATAGGCGATACGGGGGGTATCAGAGCTGTCCAGCGCAAGCGACGTGCCGAAACCTGCCTTGGAATCGACCATCTGGATGTTCCAGGCCGAGCCGGTCCAGGAAGCATACTGCAGATGACCCGACCCGTCATTGAAGCTGATGTGGGGTCTGCCATTATGATCCAGCGCAAGGGAGATGTCATAGGCATATATCCCCACTGACTGGATCTGCCATGCTGAGCCGTTATACGACGCGTATTTCAGGACGGAACCTGCATAATCTTTATAGGCAATCCGCGGGTTTCCGGTCGTTGGATCCAATACCATAGACGCATCCCCGCCATAATTCCCGTCAAGAGCCACGACCGAGATCTGCCATGATGTACCATTATATGAGGCATACTTCAGCGCCCCGGCTGCCCGGTCCTGGTAGGCGATCCGTGGGTTTCCGGCAGTATTCAGCGCCAGTGATGTACCATCCCAGACTGCGCCGGGTTTCTCCACGGTGGTGATCTGCCAGGACGATCCGTTCAGGGCGGCGTATTTCAGAGCAGGATTGGACCAGTCGAGGTAGCTGATCCGGGGTCTGCCGGACTGGTCCAGTTCCATCGATGTGCTCCAGCCGACATCTCCCGCGGAATCCACCGTTTCGACTGCCCAGTTCAGGCCGCCCGTGCTCTGCCTGATGATGGCAAAGCCATCCGGCAAAGTCCCCGATTGGCCATCGGCATTGGTAACGACGACGTTCCGGTACCAAACCGGTTCTGTTGCCTGTATGACGAAATTACAGGTGATCGTGGTCGGTGAGGTGACCACGACCCCTGTTCCCCAGATGTCCGGATACCCTGCGTTGGAAAGCCGGACCGATGCGCCGGGGTGGAAACTGGTGCCGGTAATGGTTGCCGCGAACGTGTACCCCAGGACTCCATTCGGTGGATTCATGGAAGTGACAGTGGGTGCCGGAAGCGGCGGATGGGCGATCTTGAGGGCGCCCGCGGTACCGTTATAGTAGCTGATCTGGGGATTTCCGGCACCATCCAGCACAAGGGAGGTGTACTGCCCGACGACGCCAGCCGTATCGACGGTATCGACCTCCCAGGACGATCCATTCAGGGCGGCATATTTCAGGTCCTGGTTTGTCTCATCATAGTAGCTGATGCGGGGAGAGCCGGAGCCGTCCAGCCGGAGCGAGCTGTACTTGCCGACCGCCCCGGTGGCATCCGGCGTCTGGATCAGCCAGGCTGAGCTGTTATATGCCGCATAGAGCAGGTCAGCATTGGCCATGTCGTAGCAGCTGATCCGTGGTCTGCCGTAGATATCCATTGCGAGGGAGGTAAACATCCCGGCAAAACCGGCTGCGTCCACAGTCTGGACCTGCCAGACGGCACCGTTGAATACCGCATATTTCAGGCGATAATTCGTGGCATCAAAGTAACTGATGCAGGGCTCGTCAGCGTAGTCACGGGCAAGGGACCCGTATTGTCCCACATCCCCTGCGGAATCCACGGTCTGTATGGTCCAGCCTGATGGAGCATGCACCGCATACTTCAGGTCTCCGTTCGTCTGATCGTAATAACTGATGCAGGGTTCCCCGTAGTTGTTGAGCGTCAGCGAGGTATACAGCCCCACGTCACCTGCGGAATCCACGGTCTGTATGGTCCAGCCTGATGAAGAGTGCACCGCATACTTCAGGTCGCCATTGGTATAGTCATAGTAACTGATGCAGGGAGTTCCGGTATCGGTCAGGGCAAAGGAGCTGTACAGCCCCACATCCCCCGCGGAATCCACCGTCTCGATTCTCCATCCCCCGCCATCGTAATTGTTCTTTGCAAACCGGAGATCTCCATGTGCCCGGTCATAATAGCTCACGCGTGGTTCGCCCCCCACGCTGAGAGCGACCGATGAATACTCACCAAATCCTCCAGAATCCACGGTTTGGTTCTCCCAGGTCAGGGCAGCCACGGTCCCTACCCCGAGAAGTATGAACAGCAGTGCTATCGTCACGAGATACGCAGTTCTGTGATGCATATGGGTGATGTGTGCGAGTAATATTATAAAGATTGGGCAATCCATTCACCGAACGAATCGGGGGAGGTTTCCGGCCTCACCACCACCAGGTGCGGGGTGGCGATGGCAGATTTCAGCATAGTCGTGAGCCCCGGCTTCACGATTTCCCCTCCGCCATTGATGGGACTGGTCTGGATGGGTGCGTGACCCGGTCCAGCAGAACGATCAGGGGTGCCGCCATCGAGTACTGCGGGAATATCCGAAAGGGGGGATCGAACATTCTCCCGGGTCCGGGTCGGACCGGATCACGAGATCCGTCACGGCCCTCGAGGCTGCCGCCAGGGAATCGGGCAGGGACCCGAACACCCTCCAGTGTGTAGGGCATTTCTCCTACGGCTACGACCCGGAACTGGTGGTCCGAGGACCTTGCAGCAGGATGCAGGGACCATCAGTGGAGGGCTCTGCCCTGCCGGTACAGGCGCTCACACAGGCAGTCCTGGCCAAAGGCAGGGTCACGCTCGATCGATTGCGCAGCAGGGCGCTCGAATAAACGGGGAAGAAAAGAAGAATAATAACTGCTTTTTATATCCGCTGATACCAGCCAATCGACCCGCGATATCCGCCTCCGGGCCGACCCGCTCCCGATGAGGGATGAATAACAACGTTTTTATCATATCCCGGGTATCCTCAAGCAGAGGTGACGTTTATGTTCAGGTTTGACGAGACCAGGAGCTATCGAATGCCGGGGTACTTTGGGGACATCCCAGCCGCCCCCGATACCACGAACTACATGCGGGATACCGTTGGGCTGACATTCACCTGTAGTACCGAGAAGGACCGCCTCGCCACATACGTGCCCGACGTCTTCGAGATCCTGCGTCCCGAGGTGGCCATCGGCTTCGCCCAGATGCGTGAGATCGACTGGCTGGCGGGAGGTCACTACAACGTGGTCACGGTTGATGTGCCTGTCCGCTTCACGGGAAAGCGTGACCGGATTGAAGGGACCCTCAATCTGGTCACATGGGAGAACCAGACCACCCCAATCCTTGCCGGCAGGGATGGTGCAGGCATTCCGAAGATCTACGCGGACATCCAGGACCTGCACGCGAACGCCGCGTCCTACCTCGGTGCCCCCGATTACTTCACGAACGCCAGCTACGATGGAAACACCTTTCTCCGCCTGGAGATGTCCGGAGCCGCACCTGTGGTGGGAGAGCAGCTGGCAGCGCTGCGGGCGTCGCCGGTCGCGATGAACGTCTTCGGCTGGCGCTACATCCCCAACGTCACCGGCCCAGGTGCGGCGGTGAGCTATCCGATCCTGTACCCCCAGGGTGGGGAGATCCGCGATGCCTGGATCGGGAGCGGCACGGTCGAATGGATCCGGCAGAAGCCGTGGCAGAACCCGATGCAGCATCACATCATCAACGCGCTCGCGGACCTGCCCGTGCTCGATATGGCTTCCGTCATGATGACAAAGGGCATCGGTTTCCTGAAATCCGGGCAATCGCGGGTACTTGAGTAGACCGGACCCCCAGCCGGGCTCGATCCGGCCTTGGAGGTCCAGACAGGCGAGAGAGGAGGAGAATTTGATGACAACTGGGTATTACAAGGACAAGATCTGTATCGTCACCGGTGCCAACTCCGGCATCGGATACGCTCTCTCCGAAGAGCTGCTGAACAGGGGCGCGACCGTCTCCATGGCCGGACGCGACCCGGCCAAGATCGCGACGGCTGCCGGGCAGCTCTCCGCCCATGGAGACCGGGTACGCCAGATTGTCCTGGACGTCACGAACAAGGAGCAGGTGCAGAAAGCGATCGAGGGGACAGCCGCCGAGGTTGGCCGGCTCGACATGCTCTTCAACAATGCCGGCGTCGGCGGCACTATACCGTATGATAAGGCCACCATTGACGACTGGGAGAAGATCATCGAGACCAATGTCTGGAGCGTGATCTACGGCATGCATGCTGTGGTGCCGATCATGCTTCGGCAAGGTTCGGGACACGTTGTGACCACCGCGTCGATCTCCGGCCTGGTCCCCGTACCGTTCCAGGCGCTCTACTCCCTGACCAAGTACGGGGTCGTCGGCCTCTCCGAATGCCTGCGATACGAGTATGCGGAGAAAGGGCTGCACTTCTCGGTGATCTGTCCCTCGAGTATTGCAACGCCGATCTTCAGCAAGGGGATTGACGGAGCGTCCCGCGGTGAGCTGAAAATACCCGAGGGCGCCATCCCCGCCGACCAGGCAGCGATCTACATGTTGGACCGGGTGGCGGAACAGAAGGGGATCATCATCGTTCCCGAGGAGCCGAACACGAGCATGTGGAGAAGATACGTGAATGGCGACCCGGACATGGAAGTGTTCGCGCTCCAGATGGCGCATGACCGAAGGGTCGCGTACGAGACGAGGGGAACGTTCTACTGACCGCGTAGCCCGGGGGGGGCAGGGTCACGCTCGATTGACTGCGGAGCAGGGCGCTCGAATGATCGCGGGAGAAGAGAAGAAAAATACCTCACTATTATTTGTTATTTTCTTATTTGGTTGGGTTCCTCTGTTCTTCATAGATCAGCCTTTCCCGCTTCGGGAACACTACGCCTGCCACGTTCAATGATCATCAGCATCATGAATCAATGCCATCTCCATCCCCTCGATCAGGACCCCGGGATCAGCGGCACCATTGCCTGAGGCGATTGCCAAGTCTGCTCACACACGCATGGCCGGGTCCGGGTGCAGGATTTTCTTTTTTATATGAAAATGCCTCCGGTATTTTCATCTCGTATGCATGTGTCCTTCGAAGGAATCATGTAGTTTGTTTCACCGGACCGATTGCCGGTGATACCAGCGGAACGAAGAATGGACGATGGAATTTTCACGGCTCCAGGAATCCCATCAGTCACATCAGAATACCCTGAAACCGCTCCGATGAACGGTGCCGCGAACATGGGGAGATGACCTTCCTCCGAATCTTACCGGTGCATCGGTGCCGCTGCCGCGGCTGCCGGATCGCCCCGCTCCAGTGCCAGCCTGCGGTTATGGGCATGGGCCAGAAGCATCTCTTCTGCTCCCGGATCGCCGCTCACATACGCTCTCCATAGCTGATCATGAAATCCTTCGGGGACGATGATGAGCGGCTTTCGTTCGGCCACCCTGTCGAGGATGAAGGTTGCCGCCGGGCCAGCGGGAATGGCATCACCGGGAACCTTCATCAGGGGATCTGGCTTCCCGAGCCGTTTCTCATAGATCGGGGTCGCCACAGGGCCAGGAAAGACGGTGGAGACGTGAAGCCCTTTCCCGGCATATTCGAACCGGAGGCTCTCGGAAAGACCGGTAACTGCAAACTTGGTGGTGTTGTAGAGGGCCTGCATCGGGTACGGAATAATTCCACCGACCGATGAGACATTCACGATATGCCCGGATCCCTGCCTGAGCATGATCGGCACGGCTGCATGTACCCCGTAGATCACGCCCCAGAGGTTGGTATCGACCATCACCCTCCATTCTTCGAGCGTTGCGGTTTCGAACAATGCCATGAGAAGGATCCCGGCATTGTTGAAGAGGAGGTCCAGCCGGCCAGCCTCTGCTGCAGTCCCCTCAACAGCGTTCTGTACCTGCTCCTGGTGGGTGACGTCCACGACAATGGGGTGCACCCTGTCCTTGAAGACGGAGAGCTGTTCAGCGGCATCCGCAATTTTTTTTGGGTCGCGTCCTGCCAGATAGACCGTTGCCCCCCGCTTCAGGAGCCCTTCACTCAGGGTAAAACCGATCCCGGAGTTTGCCCCGGTCACCAGACAGACCTTGTCCCTGAAATAGTCGTTCTCGATCATACCGGTCCCTGTTCTCATGCGTTCATTGGAGTACCCGTGCCTGGGTGGTATCCAGGATGACCTGTCCCTCAGCCAGTATGGACTGGCCCTTCTTCTTTTCGGGAAGGGCGGCGAGAGCCTTGATGATGTGGTGCTGCCGGGGGTTCTGCATCACGGAAAGTTCTGTCCAGTGGAGGGTTCCCGTTCCCGTGTGTACCTTCTCAGCTTCCATCCATTGCGGGAAATAGATGAACTGCGAGAGGTCGGCTCCCGGGGCCCCGACCTTGGGGATGTATCTCCATCCGATGAGATCAAGGGACCTGATCTGGTCTTTCATGCGTTCCAGGTCCTTCCTCGTGACAGGGCTTTTCTCCTCGAATGTCATCGAAAGGAACGTGTTTCCCTCGTAGCTGATGGACGAGGCATAGTGAGGCCGGTAGACATGCAGGTCCTCGATATCGGCAAATATTTTAGGCACCCCGGTCTGCTCCCGCCCGGTGAGGATGGGGGCAGTCCTGTTCTCCCAGACGACCAGGGGATAGGCGGCATCAACGTGATCCCTCTTCCCGTGGAAACGGACAGGGACCGAGACCATCACCAGGTTGTAATGCCCCCCGCCCAGCCAGTTGATCTCGGTCAACTGGTTCAGGGCCACCTTCACTTCTGGGGTACGGAGCTCCAGTTCTTCGGGGATATAGCGTTCAAGTTCTGCACGATCGGTCTCAAAGCTCACGCTGAGCATCGTTGCCCGTTGGCTCGCCTTATAGGAGGTATCGAAAACGGAGCCCCCGAAATGGGCAGGCATCAGGTAGGTGGTGTCTTTTTGCAATCGGAACATGGGGTATCGTTCAACTATTCCCGCCGAAACGATAAAAGGGTATTCGATTTTTTCCCGAGCATTTTATCTGATTGTTTCTGATTGAAAACAATTTGTTTCTGTTTGAGAAACAAACAACCGTGATTCATCCCCCCTCCGCTTGCTCCCTCCCGGCAAACAGCGGAGCCTTCCGCTGATCTCCGGTGAGCACTCTTTGTATCGATTGCAACGGCGTCGTGTAGAAGAACGGCTCGATGGCGAAGTTCATCGCCCTCCCCGAAATGGACGCCTCACCGTCCCGATCTCTGCCTGGCTGTCCAATACAAACATCAGTTCGGTATCGCCATCGAGTACTGCCGGAATATCCGAAAGGGGGATACGGAATCCCCTGTGGTCCAGATCGGACCGGATCACCAGGTTCTCCCCCTCGATATACAACCTGCCGACCTTGTCGAAGGGGGACTCGAGGTGCTCAGTGATGGTCCAGGTCATCCGCTCACCTGGCCGGGAGCAGCAAGGACCCTGAGTGCCCGGAGGATCGCTTCGGTCATGGTCGATCGCCTCCGGTGTGATGACACCGGTATCTTGGATTCCCCGGCAGGGATAATATCCTTACCAGCCTCTCCCCTTCGGCCAGGGTATCCAGGGGACGCCTCTTGTGAGACAGGAACTGTATCCTCACGATCCCTCAGGGTGGAGTACTCAGATCAGGGGAGCTCCCCTCATTTGGCAGGGAGAGTGCCCTCATGGGTCCTCCCCTCCGGATTGAAGGCACTGGTCATGCCAGCATCCCTCCCTGTACTGGCGTCCCTCGATGATCTCGCAGAACCAGTAGGTCTCGCCGGCATGGTTCCGGGGGCAGGCAGCGGCACAGTGCTTTCCCTGGCAGAGGACCATTCCCCGGGGTCCTGACATGAGCGGGCAGATCTTTTGCCCCACTATCCGGCCATCAGCCTCCTCACGCCACAACACCCTCTACCTCCCTGACGCCGGACGGGAAGATCTCGAAGTACTGCCAGCCGAAAATTCGCCCGGCGTAGATCCAGAGCTGGACCGACATGCTGTCCCAGCGGGGGATGGCCCGAAGAGTAGCCACCTGCCCCGGCCAGAACGCAAACACCTCCCCTGGCGTCTTCACAAGCTTTCTGCTCCTCCTCACATGCACAAAGAGCGGCGGGGCCCAGTCGCACCAGGCGACCAGATGCACCCCGTTCGTGTACCGCACCGACCGGATGACACTATAGCCCTTCCGCTCCAGGAGGCGGGAGGCCATGCTCTCGATGGCCCTCCCCCGCTGGTGGTAGCGGTTGTATCGCTTCCGGCTTGACTTCCGGCCTGACCTGCGGGGAGACCCATGGATCCCCGCACTTCTATTCGCGGTCATCGGGAACCCTCTCCCTAAGGTCAGCCACGGGATCTGCTGCTATGGCGTCGGGACGTGCCCGACACCGCGGGTCCGGGCATGCGTCACCGGCAGGAAGCGAGCAGACCAGTTCGGTCCACTTCCCCTGCTTCCGCCGGGAAAGGTACGGGCACTGTTTTTTCTTCCCGACCATCAGGCAACCCCCCTTAGGAGAAGGTTTTTCCCTTCGGAAAAAGACGAAAGTACGGGTTCCCTCTGTGTTCCGGCTTTTGCGGGCATGAACATACGGGGGGAGCCTGTCGAGTAGTCTTTTCCTTGCGGTTCATTGTCGTGGATGTGATGACTATTGGTGCATCGGGTGGCTCCATCACAACGTCGTAGATTGATTCTTTTTGGATTCATTTTATTTTCCCGTATGTGGCCTCGTTCAAGAACAGAATACGTGTTTTGTGGACACATACAGAGAAAAGGAGAATGAAAAGGGGTTTTAAATTTTTTGATTGGAAGAGTGGAACAAATGAGTGGCTGAGTTCCCCTCTTCCCTGGTGGTTTTAATGTGTTTTTTTGGTTCCTTTATCGACGGGAAAAGCACGATTTTGGACACAGATTGATGAAAGGATGTTTTTATTTAGGGTATAGTACCATTTTAACCACTACCTCGTAACAAATATACGAGGGAGAAATGGCAAAAATTCAATGCCCAAAATGTCAGGAAAAAAAGTTATACAAATTGGGCAATGGAAAGAGGCGAT
>WBZO01000359.1_pt1:70000-103660 | contig 103660 bp, 82 predicted proteins | sample 5204261 | NCBI WGS metagenome assembly WBZO01 (sample SAMN12412400, study PRJNA552823) | activated sludge metagenome | isolation source: activated sludge from anammox sidestream of wastewater treatment plant... | place: USA: North Carolina | collected 2017-09 | reverse complement strand
GTTGCACTCCGCGCGAGCGCCGCCCGTGGCGCGGCACTCCATCTCCCGCGCCTTGGCGACGCTGAAGCTCATGGCCTGGTTCCAGGTGGCCGTGAGCTGCTCGGTGTGGCCGAGGCCGGTGGGGTTGCCCTGGGCGTCCACCGGATCGGTCAGCTCTGGCGGGGTCTCGGCGTTGATCCAGTAGCCTACCGTCTTGATCTTCCGATCCCGGTACGGAATGGTGCAGCGGTTGCGGAGGCTGCACTGAGAGCCCAGGCTCCCGGCGTAGCCCGTCTTGCCGCTCTCGCACTGGTCGTCGGTGCCGTTGTTGTCCTCGTCCGCGCGCGCCGAGTAGTCGCAGGTGGTGTCGAACTGGTTGCCGTCCGCGCGGCGGACGAGCGGCTGATGGCTCTGCTGCCAGATGTTGTGGTGGTGAAAGTACTTCACCATGTTGGCGTCGTTGTAGCCGTACTGGGGGTCCCACGCGACGCGCGGCGGGGTGACGATGCCGACCTGGAAGCTGTTGCCGAGACCGCCCGGGTTGCCGATGACGTTGAGGGAGGCGCGGGTGTTCTCGAAGGGCTCGAAGTCGTCGTCCGGATCGCTCTGGTCCACGCGCCAGTAGGAGCTACGGATGACCGCCTCCTGGATGTCGCAGGTGTCCACCGCCGAGCCGGCGTAGATGCCGTTCAAGATGCACGCGGGGATGGTCCCCTTCAGATCGTAGAACGGCGACTCCATCGCCTCCGGCTCCACCTGGAACTTGGAGGTGACGTCGAAGTAGCCCTTGGACGCCTCGAAGTGGACCGCGTCCGGATCCTTCCTGTTGTTGACGTAGTAGGCGAAGGGCGTGAGCTTGATGTTGCCGAAGAGCTTGCCCATGAACATGTCCATCCACATGGGCGTGTCCACGAGGTTCATGGACCAGTCCACGCGGAAGTGGCTGCGCTCGTACCAGGGGCGATCGGAGCTGTTCTCCGTCACCACGTTCATCTCCTCACCCGTCTGTGGGTTGTAGTCCCGACGGATGTCGAAGTGGTTGACGATGCGGTAGGCGGCCACGACCGTGCCGTTCGCGGGGCCGTTCGGCGCGCCCTTGTCGTCCGCGCCCGGGGAGTTCTGATACGCGCGGCGGGCGTAGAGCATGTCCTCCTGCACGTCCCAGCGGATGCGCTCCACGGCGCCCCAGGAGCCGATGCCCACCATGGACTGCGCCTCGGAGCCGTCCACGACGAAGTTACGCCAGTAGAAGGTCGGGTCGTCGGAGTAGTCGTTGAGCTTCTCACCTAGGAAGAACGACTTTGCCAGCGCGTCCGGCTGCACGCGGTTGATGGGATCGCGCTCTTCGGCGCAGCCCGTGCTTGCAACGGCTGCGAGGAGCGCTGCGCTCATCATCCAGCGACGACTGACCCTTGACCTCATGAGAAGACTCCTTGACGACGACAAGAACCCGCGACAGCACCCGCCGCGGCGGGCTGCACACCTAACGCGAAACCGCTCGGATGGGGAGCAAGATTCGTGCTTACTGAATACAGATGTAGTTCCCGACAGTTAGAGACTTTGCAGCGACAGCAGACGAAACTTGCACGGGGTGCCGTCAATCCGCGCACGCTCCCCGGGCGGCGGCGGCTGCACGTGCGTGCAGCGGCTCGGGGTCCCCGGCGAGGCCCCGCGCTAGGCGCCGCCGGCACCGCAGCCTAATAGAGCCGAGATGCGCCTGCTCTTCGTCATGGACCCCGCCCACGGCATGTCACCCACCAAGGACACGAGCTTCGCGTTCTTGCGCGGCGCGCGCGCCCTGGGGCACGAGTGCTGGCACTGCTTGCCCCACGATCTCTGGCTCGAGGGCCCCAGCGTCCACGCGCTGGCTCGCCCCATCCAGGTCTCGGACGCGGCGCCGCACGTGATCCTGGGTGAGGCCGCGCCCCTGCGCGTCGCGGCGCTGGACGCCGCCCTCATCCGCAAAGACCCCCCCTTCGACGCCGCCTACGCCTACCTCACTCAGATGCTGGATCTCGTGAAGGAGAGCGTCCTGGTGATCAATGACCCTGGGGCCCTGCGGGACGCCAACGAGAAGCTCTACGCGCTCCGGTTCCCTGCGCACATCCCGCGGACCCTCGTCAGCTCCGACCCGGCGCGGCTGCTCGCCTTCGTCGACGCGATCGGCGGACACGCCGTGCTCAAGCCCCTCGACGGCGCCGGCGGCGCCGGGGTCGTGAAGCTCGACACCGCGGACGTGAACGCGCGGGCGCTGGTCGATCTGCTCACGCGGGAGGGGCGACAGCTCGCGCTGGTCCAGGAATTTCAGCCCGCCGTGCGGGAGGGCGACAAGCGCGTCCTGTTGCTGGACGGGCGCCCGCTCGGCGCCATCTTGCGCGTCCCACGCGCCGATGACATCCGCGCCAACATCCACGTCGGGGGGAGCGTCCACCCGACGCAGCTCACCGAGGCGGAGCAACGCCTGGTGGACGAGGTGGGGCCACGACTCGCGGCGAGCGGCCTCTACTTCGTGGGGCTCGATCTCATCGGGGGTAAGCTCATCGAGGTCAACGTCACGAGCCCCACCGGGATCCAGGAGCTCAGCCAGCACGTGGGGCGCCCCGTCGAGCAAGAGGTCATCCGCTGGATCGAGCAGCGCGTGGCCGCCAGAGCCCGCTGAGGCGGGGCGCCGGCCGGAGCGCGCTCGGTACTTGGCCCGCGGGGCCGGTGGCTGCTAGGGCCGAGGGCATGCCGCGGCGCTGTGAAATCTGTGAGTCGTTGGAGAAGTTCGCGGGCATCCCAGCGCCCGAGCGGCCGCTGAAGCGGCTGCTGCTCGACGAGCGCATCGTCGCGCTGTGTGATGAGCACGCGGCCGAGGCGCGCGCCGCGGGCGCCGAGGAGCTCGCGGACCTGCGCGCGCACTTCCAAGAGCCGGAGGGGGAGCGCTCGCTCATCGAGCGGCGCAGCCCCGTCGAGCGTCGCGTCTTTCCGCCACGGCCCGAGGGGCGACGCCACGACCACGGCCGCCGCTCGGTCGACCGACGCCCCGCTTGACCTCGCCCGTGGCGCCCGCATCGCTCCGGACCGTCCACCTTGGGTTGGTCGTGGGCGGGCTCGCCGCGCTGATCGCGCTGCTGCTCACGCCGGCTCGGCCCGACGCGCCAGCGCCGGAGCGCTCCGCGCCGCCCCTCGCCCGGCTCATCCCCGCGCGCTCGAGCCTCGTGGTCACCGTCGCGCTCGACGAGCTGCGGCGTGTTCCACTGTTCGCGGCGCTCCTCGCCGATGGGCGGCAGCTCAGCGGGCTCGGCGGCCTGCACGACGTGTGCGGCTTCGACCCGAGCAGCGGCGTCACGGAGCTAGCGCTCTCTTTCTCGAGGGGCGAAGACGGCCCAGGCTTGATCGCGCGCGGCGCGCTCCCGGAGGCCCGGCTCCGCGACTGCGCCCAGCGCGTCTTCGCAGCGCGCGGCGGCCTGCCGGTGGCCTCACGCATCGGCGGCTTCAGCGTCGTGCGCGCCACGCGCGGGGGCGCTTCGGTCGAGGTGGCGAGCCGTGACGGGGTCGTCCTCCTCGGCGAGGGGCGCTCCCTGCGGGAGCTGATCGACACCGCCGACGGGCTCAGCGCTGGCCTCGATCCCGGGACGGCGCATCACGCGCTACGGCAGCGCTTCCACGGAGGAGTGCTCTTGGCGACGGCGGCGCTGGAGGAGGGCTGGATCGACGACTACTTGGAGGGGGCGCGCCGCGAAGACACCCCGCTCAGTGGGCTCCGACAGCTCGCGCTGCACGTCGAGGTCACCCCCCGCGTCAAGCTCGAGGGGCTGCTCCGCTGTGAGACCTCGCTGGCCTGCGTCGGCGTGAAGCGTCACCTCGACGCGCTCCTCGCGGAGCTGGGTCCGACGCTCGACGAGGAGCTGGGCGCCGCCTTGTCGCAGCGGCTCGACCTGCACGTGGTCGACAACGAGCTACGCTGGGAGCTCACGCTCGACGACGCCGAGGCGCGGCGGCTGGGCCAGCGCGCCTTGGCGCAGCTCTCCGCGCACCCCTAGGGGCCGCCGGAGCGCCGGCGACCCGCCCTCTGCCCCCACCACCCGGCGAACACGCCTGGCGAGACGCTCAGCCCTTGGGGACCTCCTCCTCCGTTGGCGCCGGTAGGACGAAGCGCAGCAGATAGTTGCGCTCCTTCGCCGTCTCCCGCATCTCGAGCGTGGCGCCGAGCTCACGCGCCATGCTGCTGCACAGCGGGAAGCTCGGTCCGTGCGCGCCAGCGACCTCGGGCGCCGCGGGCGCACCGAACTCCCCCAGCACGCGCAGCGCGACGTGCAGCTCTTCGCCGTGCTCGTCCACCTGGATCACGATGCGACCGCCTCCCTCCGGCGGCAGCGGCTGGACGATGCGTGACAGCAGACACAAGACGAGCTGCTCGGCGCGCTCCCGCTTCACCCAGAGCGGACGCGTGACGGGCGCGATGGCGACGTGGAGCTCGGCGCGTGAGCGCAGCTCCGGCGTCAGCGTCTCCATCACCGTGACCAAGGCTTGACGGAATTGGACCTTGCTGTCCGCGGCGTCGCTCGTCCTGGTCATGGTCCGCATCTGCCGCACCAAGGAGGCGATCTGCTCGACGCCGTGGTGCGTCTCCTGCACTCGCAGGATGGCCTCCGCTATCGCCTGGGGGCTCTCCAGCAGCCGCGCCAAGGTCAGCTCGAGGTGACCCATGTTGAGCAAGACGTAGCCGAGCGGCTGCTGGATGCCTTGAGCGACGCCACCGGCCATCATGCCCAGGATGCTCAGCCGCTCATTTTGTGCGATCCGCTGCTCGAGGCGGCGGCGCGCGCGCACGTCACGACCGAAGGTGAGGATGGAGCGGCGCCCCTCGAAGTCAAAGGCGATGGCGGACAGCTCGAAATCGAGCTGGCGGCCGTCCACGCTGAGCACCGTCACGTCGATGGGGGGGCGCTGCTCTCCACGCAGCAGCGCTTGATAGTGCTCACTGACCCGAGCGACCTCCGCGGGGGCGACGTGGCGGAGCCCGACCTTGCCGAGCGCCTCCTCGAGGCTCGCGTAGCCGAGCGCCTCGAGCGCGGCGACGTTCGCGTAGACGAGCTTGCCTCGGTAGTCGATCCAGACCGACTCTGGCACCATGTCCACGAGCTTGCGAAAGTGCTGCTCCGACCGCTTGAGCGCGTCCTCGTCGCGCTGCCGCTCGCTGAGATCGAAGAGGCACACCACCGTCCGCCGCGGATGCACGCTCGAGGCGCGCGCCACCGCCACCTCCACGAGGCGACTGCCGCCGCCCGGGAGGCTCAGCTGCCCCGGCGTGCGCAGCCGCGGCAGCGGCTCCTCGAAGCTCAGCTCCCCCAGGGTCATCTCCGGCAGCAGCTCGACGATGGGGACGCCGATGAGCTCCGGCGCGGCCCGTCCAAGGAGCTTCGCGGCGGCGGCGTTCGCGTAGCTCACCTTCCCATCCAGCGCGTGCTGGTCGAGCAGCAGCACGCCCATCTCCACCCGCGAGGCGGCGGCAACCACCGCCTGCCCCAGGCTCTGCACGCTCCTGACGGCGTCGTGATCGGCGGTCACTCGAAATAGCTGAGCCCGCGCTCCCCAGCGGCGTCAAGTGCGACGCCGCGCCGCAGGAGGGGCGCCGCGCCGTACCCCATGAGCCGCGCCCTCAGCCGCGCAGCCGCGCGGCGGCCGCCTCCTGCTGTGCTTGCACGAGGGCGCGCTGGGCCTCGAGCGCGGCCTGGCGGCCCTGACGAGCGTCCTCCTCCAAGCTGGCGTAGCTCTCTTGCGCGGCCTGCTCGGTCGCCGCGCGGGCGTCGTGGCGCGCCGCTTGGGCTTGGTGTGCGGCCTCGGTGGCCTTGGTGTAGGTCGCGGCGACGTCGCCCGCGCCCTCGAAGGCCCTGGCCAGCGCGCTGGCGGTGGCGGCGGCGCTGGCGTCACCGCTCGCGCTAGTGGCGGCCCTCACCCCCAGCGCTCCGGAGGCGATCAGGCAGCCGCCCTGGACGAGCGCGCCCGCCTTCAAGGACGAAGCGCTCGCGTCCAGGGTGGCGGCGCGGCGCTCGAGCTCGGTCGCGCGGCGCAACACCGCGGCGCGCCTGGCGTCCCGGAACTGACGCCGCAGCAGGTGATCTCCCTCCGCTAGCGTGGCCAGCGCGTCCGTCAGCGGATCGATCGCGACGGGGCGGGCAGCGCCCTGCGGAGCAGGCGCGGGCTCCTCGTAGGCCGCGCTCGCGCCGGGCGCGGCGCCGCGGGTGACGGCGAGGTGGCTCATGCTCGGCCTCGCTCGCTGAGTCGCAGCGCGACGGACGCCCGCTGCTGCTGCGCCTGAGACACCGCCTCGAAGGCGCGCGCGCGCAGCTCGGTGACGCTGCGGAGCAGCTCGACGTGCTCTTGCTGCTCGGCCGAGGCGCGCTCGAGCCCGGCCTCGGCGCGCGCTCCGTCGGCGCGCGCGCCGAGCTCGGCGGCGCCGGCGTGGCCCTCGCGCACGGCGCTGTAGCCCGCCACTCCCTTGGCGCCGCCCTGCACGGCGCCGCTCACGGCCCCCGCGAGCGTCGATCCCGAGGTCGCTCCACCCGCGGCGAGGCCGGCGCCGCCGCTGAGCGCGGCGCCCGCGAGGCCCACCGTGTCGGACAGCTTCAGCTCGAGCTGGAACGTCCCGCAGCCGAGCCGGCCGAGGTGCGCGTCCACCCCCGTCTCCTTCATGGCGAAGGCGCCGGCGCTGAGGACCGCTCCCGCCACCGCCACCCCGAGCACCAGGGAGCCTCCGCCCGTGAAGGCCGCCCCCGCCACCCCCCCGGCGATGGCCGCGACCACACCGACCTTCTTGGCGACCGACCCGACCTTGGCCCAGAAGCCTCGACGCTTGGAGGAGGCCCGCGCGCGCGCAAGCGCCTTGGCCGCCGCCGCGAGGCGCTGCTCACGGCTGCTCTTGGCGCGCGCGATCCCGGCGCGCGCTCGGGTCGCTTGCACCGCCTCGAGCTCCACCATCACCTCCGCGACCCGCACCTCGGGGTCGACCGCGCTCGAGCGCTCGGCAGGCGGGGCCTCGACCCTCGCCCGCGCCTCGCAGCCCGAGATCACGGCGCGCTCCGCTGGATGAGCGACCGCAGCGCGGCGCGCGCCGTCTCATGGTCGTCGCCTGCGGCGCACTCTTCGATCGCGTCGAGCAGCGCGAGCGCGGCGTCCGCGTCCCCGGCGCGGAGCCGGGCCCGCACCGCGAGCAAGCCGAGCGGCTCGTCTTCACCACCGAGGCAGTACCCGAGCTCATAGACGTCGGCGGCGGCGGCGTGATCGCCGTCCTGCTCGTGGCAGGCCGCCAGCGCGTGCCACGCCTCGATCCGGAGCGGATCAGCGAGCGCCACCAGCCGCAGCGCGTCGGCGGCGTACCGCGTCTCACCACGGGTCATCAGCTCTTCACCGGCTTGCAGGAGCTCGTCGAGCTCCGCGGCGGCGGGCTCACCGATGACGCTCCGCACGGCGGCGGTGACGTCGAATTCGGCGGTGGGTTGATCCAGCAGAGGGGTCGCGATGTTCATGTCAGGCCCTCACGTTCCCGATGATCGCCTTGGAGGTCTCGTTGATGCCGGCGATGCCGTTGCTCGCGAAGCTGAGGGCCTGTGATCGTGAGGCGATGAGCGCCTGCAAGCGGATCATGTCGACGTCCGTGCTCGAGGTCGCGGAGCCCGCGGCGGCGTCGAAGCGCTGCGCCTCGGTCTCGAGGCGGTCCTTGGAGAGCTTGCCGCGCTCCACCTTGTCCACCAGCGCTAGCTGCTCTGGCGTGAGGTGTTCCTTGCGGCGCGCGGCGCACCAGTCGTCCAAGGCCTGACCGCTCAGCCCCTTGGCGGCCCGGAGGTTCGCGGCGAAGCCGCTGTCGCGAGCGGACTCGGCCTTGCGCTGCTTGATCCCAGACATGAGGTCGCCGACCTGCGCGTCGAATTGCGCGAGCTGTAGCTGGACCCACGCGAGCAGGCCGCCGGCGGAGAAGACGAAGGCCGGCTCCGGCGCGGGGGGGAGCCCGCCGACGTCGAGCGCTTCACCGTGGGCGGCGGTGGCTTGCGTGATCGAGCCCTGGGAGATGGAGCCAGAGGGGATCGTCATGGGCGTCTCCTCAGCCCCTCAGGGCAGTGTGGGGCGGCGCAGCGCGCAGCGCGTCGAAGGTGGGGGGCTCGGGGAGCAGCAACTCTTGCTCCGGGTCGTCCTGGAGCGTCGCGGTCAGGCGCGCGAGCACGGCGTCCTGGCGACGCAGCTCGACCTGGAGGGTCTCGAGCAGCGGGATGGGCGGGGGATGATGGCAGTGGGTCATGCCGCCCGTCTTCGGCGGCGACGCGGGCGGGTTGCGTCCGAACGCGCCACGAGGCCCCCGCGACGCCCTCCCCACGCGCGCGGCCGCGCCGCAGCGGCGACCTCGGTGCCCGGCTCCGAGCGGCGCTCGGCGCTAGAAGCGCTCGAGCCCCTCCATCAACCGCCGGCTCACGACGATGCGCTGGACCTGCCCGGTGCCCTCGAAGATGTCGTACACCTTGATGTCACGAAACCACTTCTCCAGCAGGGCGTGGTCCTCTCTCAACGTCCCGTGAGCGCCGCAGATCTCGATGGCGTCGATGCACACCTGCGTGGCCACCTGGCCCGCGAGCGCCTTGGAGGCGCTCGCCTCACGCGCGTTCGGGACCCCGTGGTCCGCCATGCTGACCGCCTTCCAGACGGAGAGGCGCGCCCCCTCGAGGCGCCGCGCCATGCGCGCCAGCCGCTCCGCGATCGCCGCGTAGCGCGGCAGCGGCCGCCCGAGCAGGTAGTGCTCCTTGACGAACTCCGTCGCGTACTCGTACGCGGCGCGGCCGATGCCGCACGCCATGGCGGCCACCAGCGGGCGCGTGTTGTCGAAGGTCTTCATGGCCGTCATGAAGCCCTCCTTGGACTGGTAGGCGCTCTCTCCGCCGAGCAGGGCGTCGGCGGGCACCCGGCAGTCCTCCAGCACGAGCTCCGCCGTCTCATTGGCGCAGAGCCCCATCTTGTCCTCGATCTTTCCGACCGAGAAGCCGGGGGTGCCCCGCTCGACGACGAAGGCGCGATGCCCGGCCCGGCCCAGGCTAGGGTCCACCGTGGCGAAGATGACCACCCAGGAGGCGCGCCCGCCGTTGGTGATGAAGCACTTGCGCCCGTTGAGCACCCAGTGCGTGCCGTCCCGCACGCAGCTGGTGCGGATGCCCGCCACGTCGCTGCCGGCGCCGGGCTCCGTGAGCCCGTAGGCGCCCCAGCGCAGCTGCTCGGACATGTCCCGGAAGATGGAGAAGTAGCGCTCCTTCTGCTCGGGGGTGCCGCTGTTGCGGATGGGGGGGGCGCCCAGGCCCGGCCCCGGCAGGCTCAGCATGATGGCGGCGTCCGCCCAGGCCATCTCCTCGGCGCCCACCGCCGCGGTGCGGTTGGTGTTGGAGATCCGCTTGGGGTCTCGCACCTTCGGCCCCTCGTTGAAGTCCTCGAGGGGGTTGTCCGAGCCGCGCAGGGCGGAGCTCATGGTGTAGAAGTTTCTCAGGAAGCCCTGATCGATGTCCTTGGCGCGATCCCAGCCGAGGCTCTGGGGGCGAATGACGCTCTGCCCGAGGCTGTGGATGGCTTCTTTGAGCAGCTGCTGCTGGGTCGTCAGCTCGAATTCGTACATGGGGTTCTCCGGGCGCTCAGGTGAAGACGGCCTGCGTGTCGGGCGTGGGCAAGCTGGTGGCGGGGTCGAGCGCCAGGCCGAGGCCGAGGCCGGCGGCGAGCTGGTCCGCTTGCGCCGCGGTGTAGCCACACAGCGCGAGCTGCTTGGCGTCGCGCATCAGCTTCTCCGCGACGACGTCGCGGATGAAGCCGGCGCCCCCGTGCAGCTGCACGCAGTCCTCCGCGGCGCGCATCCCCAGCTCGTGCGCGGTCGCGATGGCCTGCGCGGACCACTGGAGGCACTGCGCGGCCGGCTTGCCGACGTCCCAGGCCCAGGCCGCGCGGCGGACGAGCTCCCGGGCGCTCTCGAGCTCGATGAAGCGGTCCGCGATGGTGAAGGCGATGGACTGAAACTGCGCGATGGGCTTGCCAAAGGCCTTGCGCACCTCCGCGTAGCCCTTCATCAGCTCGAAGGCGCCGCGCGTCAGGCCAACCTGCCGGGCCGCCACGTGCAGGGAGTAACGTGCGAAGGCCTCCGCTAGACGCGCCGTCAGCGCTGCCCCCTGGCCAAGCAGCGCCTCCGGGCCGACCGCGACGTCGTCGAGCCGCACCGCTCCGAAGCACGCCGCGTCGAGCCCCACGGTGGCGTGACGACCGAGCAGCCGCACCCCGGGCGCCTGCTGGGGCACCGTGAAGGCCCCGAGGCCGGCCCAGCCTGCCTCCGGCTGGAGCTGAGCCAGCACGAGCAGCTCCTCCGCGCGCTCGACGTTGCCGACGAAGCACTTCTCTCCGGTGAGGCGGTAGCCGCTCGCCGCGGTGACCGCGGTGGTGACCATGCCCGGACGCTCCGCGCAGGGCTTGGGCTCGCTCCACGCGAGCGCGCCGAGGCGCTCCCCGCGGAGCAGCTCCGGCATGCGTTGGGCGCGTGGCTCCTCGCTCAGCAGGGTGTCGAGGAACACCGTGAAGGGCATGAAGCCCGGCAGGGAGAACGCGACGGAGGCGTCACTGGCGGCCAGCTCCTCCTCGATCATGAGCGCGGTCAGCAGCCCGAGCCCCTGCCCCCCCGACGCAGCGCCGTAGCCCGCTCCGTCGAGCGCCAGCTCGGTCGCCGCCGCGAGCAGCTCCGGCTCCACCCCGCGGGCGGCCTCCCGAGCGCGAACCCCCGGCGCGACGCGGGCCCCCACCAGCTGCGCGACGGTGTCGATGATGAGGGTCTGATCCTCGGTGGGTTGAAATGAGATCATGGCTAAACCCTCGAATATCGGCCATCTGGCCAAATTTCAACCTGGTTTTTCGGGTCAAGAAAGAGGACCGCCGCCCGAGCCGCACAGGTGTTCCCCTTGCGCGGGGCGCTTTCAGCAGCTAGAGACGGCGCCCTTCCAATGGCAAGCGCAGCAGTGATCCGTACCGGGGGCAAGCAGTACCGCGTCGCCGAGGGCGATGTGGTCCGCGTCGAGAAGCTGGCGGGTGACGCCGGTGACCAAGTGCAGTTTTCCGAGGTGCTGATGATCGCGGGGGAGACGCCGAAATTTGGCGCTCCGCTCGTGGCAGGCGCCGTGGTCAACGGTGAGATCTTGGACCAGGGGCGCGGCGAGAAGCTCGTCGTCTTCAAGTTCAAGCGCCGCAAGAAGTACCACAAGAAGCAGGGACATCGTCAGGACTACACCGCGGTGAAGATCACCGGTATCCAGGGCTGAGCAGCAGATGGCACACAAAAAAGGCGGCGGGTCCACCCGCAACGGACGAGGCTCCAACGCGCAGCACCGCGGCGTCAAGGTCTACGGCGGCGAGCAGGTGCGCGCCGGTGGCATCTTGGTGCGCCAGGTGGGGCAAACCATCGATCCAGGCCGCAACGTCGGGCTCGGTAAGGACTTCACGCTGTTCGCGCTCGTCGATGGCGTGGTCGCCTACGAGCACGCCAGCAAGACGAAGAAGCGAGTGTCCGTCTATCCGGCCCAGAGCTAGTCGCCCCTGCCTCACCTCGGAGCCCAGCGGCCGAGGTCAGCTCACCCAGCGCGCGGCGCGCGGGGAGCCGACCCTCGGCCGTAGGTGTTTTTTCAGCTCGTGACCTACCGCCTCCTCATCACGGATCTCGACGGGACGCTCCTGCGCGCAGACGGACAGGTGCACGCGCGCGACCGAGAGGCCATCCGGGCGCTTCGGCGTGGCGGCGTCCAGGTCAGCATCGCCACGGGACGGATGTACTCCGGCACCCGCCACATCGCGCGGGAGATCCAGGTGGAGGGCCCGGTGGGGTGCCTGGACGGCGCCGCCATCATCGACGCGAGCACGGACGACACCATCGAGGCCCGGCGCCTACCCCTGCCCGCGAGCCAGTCGCTCATGCTGGCGCTCGAGGCGCACCAGCCCATCAGCTACGTCTTCGCCGACGATCAGGTCTTTCACGATGAGCGGGGCGCTCCCTTCTTGCCCTACCTCCGCACCTGGTCGACCCGGGTCGCCGCGCTGCCGCACGTCCCGTCCCATGCCCGCTGGCACGAAGAGGAGAGCGTCCACACCGTCGTGGCCCTCGGTAGCGAGGCTCAAGTGCGCGCCGTCGCCAGCTCGGTGGCGACCGAGGCGGAGCTGTTCACCGCCTGCTTCTCGTTGCGGCGCCCGGAGTTCCACGGCGTCTGGGGGCTCGTGGCGCGGCACGCGCAGGTGAGCAAGGCGACCGCCGTGGCGCGGATCGCCGAGCACCATGGGGTGCCGCTGGCGGAGACCATCGTCGTCGGGGACTGGCACAATGACCTCCCCATGTTCGAGGTGGCGGGGCGCTCCTTCGCGATGGCGCAGGCGCCCGAGGACGTGAAGCGCGCCGCCACCGACGCGCTCAGCGCGGACTCGGTGCGGGGCGGCGGGATAGAAGAGGCGGGCCGCCTCTGTGGGCTGCTCTGAGAGCCAGAGCCAGCACGCGAAAAAGCTGCCACTATCTCGGGCATGTCGGCTCAGGCGTCGCCAGGACGCGCCAACCCCAGACCAGCGTTGCTGTCGGTAGCGCTCATCGGGCTGTCGCTGATCGGTTTTTTTACCGTCAATGGTGGCTTCGCGACCATCCACCGGATCCGCCACCCGGCGCCGGCGCCTACCCTCACGCTCACCGAGCTGCCCCAGGTCCTCGACGCCGCGATGGCGGCCGGGACGAGCCTGGCCGCGCGCGAGCTGCTCCCGGTGGGGATCGCGCAGATCTTGCTCGGTGGGGCGCTGTTCTTCGGGGCCTCACGCGTCGTCTTTGGAGGCAGGGTCACGCGCGGGGTGCTGCTCCAGCTGCTCATCGCGAACGTGGGCTTGGTCTGCATCAGCTACGCGCTCAGCCGGCCGGTGCGGGGCAGCGTGGTGGACGCCGTCCTCGCTGCCAACCTCGAGCCACGCCCGGATTTCCTCAGCCCAGAGCAATTCGACGGGCTCCAGCGCGCCAAGCTGTGGTGGGCCTTCCGCCTCTTTCTGGGGCTGGAGCTCAGCGCGTTCGGCTTCGCCGCCGCCGTGCTCGGTCGACGCCAAGCTCGAGAGTACTTCGAGCGGCTCAACGCGCCCGAGCGAGACCGCTGATGCGCGCCCCCATCCTCGTCTTACCCCCGGAGCTCGCCAGCCAGATCGCGGCGGGGGAGGTCGTGGAGCGCCCCGCCAGCGCGGTGAAGGAGCTCGTCGAGAACGCGTTGGACGCTGGCGCGCAGCGGGTCGACGTGAGCATCACCGGCGGTGGCATCAGCTCACTGCGCGTCAGCGACGACGGCCACGGGATGAGCCGGGAGGAGGCGCTCCGAGCGCTCGAGCGGCACGCCACGAGCAAGCTCACGCGCCTGACCGACCTCGACCACCTCCACACCTTCGGCTTCCGTGGTGAGGCGCTCCCCACCGTCGCCTCGGTCGGGCGCCTGAGCCTGGTGACGCGCACCGCCGAGCAGGACGTGGGGACGCGCATCACGGTCGACGCCGGTGGCCCACCGCAGGTGCAGGACACGGGAGCTCCCGTGGGCACCACGGTGGAGGTGCGCGAGCTATTTTTCAACGTCCCAGCGCGGCGCAAGTTCCTCAAGTCGATGAACACGGAGTCCGGTCACGTCCTCGACGTGCTCGAGGGCGCGGCGCTGGCTCGACCGGACGTGACCTTCAGCCTCGAGCGGGACGGACGCCGCGTGCGGGAGTGGCTCCGCGCGCCAGATCGCGAGGCGCGCGTGCGCGCCTTGCTGGGTGACGAGGCGCTGCTGCCCTGCCAGGGAGAGCGGGGCCCCCTGCGCGTCTTGGCCCTCCTGTCCCGCCCGGAGCACGCCCGCCAGGGCGCCGCGGGCTTGCGGCTGCTCGTCAACGGGCGCCCCATCCGCGACCGCGCGCTCGCCGCCAGCGTGGCGCAGTCCTTCGGGGGGAGCCTCGAGCGGGGACGCTACCCGCGCGGCGTGGTGTACCTGGATCTGCCGACGCAGCTCGTGGACGTCAACGTCCACCCCCAGAAGGCCGAGGTCCGCTTCGCCGACGCGCGCGCCACCAGCGACGCGGTCTACGCCATCCTCGGGCGCGCGCTGGCCGACGCGCTCCACCAGCCCCTCCCGACGCGCAGCGCCTGGGCGAGCGCGCACACGCCCGCGCCGCGCCCGGCGCCCGCCGCTGGACGCTCCTGCGTGCCGGAGGCGCCCCGTGCGCCCGTGGAGTTCATCCCGCTGACGCCCAGCCCCCACGAGGGCGAGGAGCGCGAGGCCGACGCACCCCGCGCCGCGTCGAGCGTCGCGGAGCCCGCGCCGGCTCCGCGCGCCGCCTACCCGACACCGGAGGCCTCGCCGCCGCTCGACGCGCGCGAGGTGGCGGCGCCCCTACGCCCCAGCGCCGGCACCACCTGGTCGGCGCTGCGCTTCGTGGCGCAGGTCCGCCAGACCTACCTCATCTGCGAGGGGCCCGAGGGGCTCTACGTCCTCGATCAGCACTCCGCCGCCGAGCGCGTCGCCTTCGATCGTCTCCGCAAGCAGTACCAAGCGCGCACCGTCGCTTCTCAGTCGCTCCTGTTCCCGCTCGTCCTCGAGGTGAGCCCGGAGGAGGCGCGGCTGTGTGAGGCGCGCGCCGAGGACTTCGCGGCGGTGGGCATCGACGTGCGGCTCCGCGGCGAGGGAGCGCTGAGCGTCCACACCGTGCCGCGCCTCCTGCAGCGCGCCAGCCCCGAGCGGCTCGTGCGGGATCTGCTCGGGGAGCTCGGCCGCGCGGGGGCGCGGGGCTTCTCGAAGGCGGTGGACACCGCGCTGGCCGCCATGGCCTGCCACGGCGCCGTGAGGGCAGGGGATCCGCTGACGCGCAGCGAGGTGGAGGCGCTCCTCCAGGCGCTGGATCAAGCGGACTTCGCCGCGGCTTGTCCGCATGGACGGCCCGTCGTGGCGCTGACCACCTGGGGCGAGCTGGAGCGCAAGGTGGGGCGGCGGTGAGCGCGAGCGCGCGGCCGCTCCTCGTCATCGTGGGCCCGACGGCGTCGGGCAAGAGCGCGCTGGCGCTGGCGCTGGCCGAGCGGCTCGACGGAGAGCTCATCAGCGCGGACAGCGTGCAGCTCTACCGAGGCTTCGACCTGGGCAGCAACAAGCCGAGCGCCGCAGAGCGCGCCCGCGTCCCGCATCACCTCGTCGACGTCGTCGATCCGCTCGACCCCATGGACGCGGCGCGCTGGGCGTCGCTCGCGGGGCAAGCCATCAGCGAGATCCTGGCGCGCGGTCGGACCCCCATCGTCTGTGGTGGGAGCTTCCTGTTCGTGCGCGCGCTGCTCTGGGGCTTCGCCCCGACGCCCCCTGGGGACGCCGCGCTGCGGGCGCGGCATCGGCAGCTCGTGGAGAGCGAGGGGCGCGCCGCGCTCCACGCCGCGCTCCAGCGCGTGGACCCGGTGACGGCGGAGCGGCTCGCGCCCAACGACGTGGTGCGGGTCTCGAGGGCGCTCGAGGTATTCGAGCTGTCGGGGCGCCCCCTGTCCGAGTGGCACGCGCAGCATGGCTTCGCCCACGTGCTGCGACCACACCGGCTGATCGGGCTGGAGCTCGGCCACGCCGCGCTCGCGCGCAAGATCCAGAAGCGGACCGAGCAGATGCTCCAGCGCGGCTTGATCGAGGAGGTCCGCGGCCTGCTGGCCAGCGGCTACGCGCACGCGCGCGCGATGGGCGCGGTCGGCTACCGTCAGGTCCACGAGGCGCTCGCGCTCGACCCGGAGCCCGCGCTCGAGCCGCTCGCGACCGCGATCGACCGCGCCACGCGCATCTTTGCGCGTCGACAGCGGACCTGGCTCCGAGACCGGGAGGTCGAGTGGCTCGCGCCCGACCAGATCGACGCTTGGCTCGATCGGGCGGCGCGCGAGGAGGCCAGCGCGGCGGCTAGCCCGTGACCGCGGGGCGCTCCGCGTCCGGCTGGCGGTCGGCGTGGGCCGCGACGAAGGCGGGGAGCTGGCTCACGTAGGCCTCCACCCGGAGCAAGAGCTGCAGGTCCTCCAGCGGCGCTCCATAGCGGCGCGCGTTGTAGAGCTGCGGTACCAAGGCCAGATCCGCGAAGCTTGGCGCGTCGCCGACCAGGCAGCGCCCCGCCGTACCCGCCGCGCTCGCCTCGAGCGCGCAGAGCCCCTCACGGATGACGCGCCGGGCCCAGCCGCGTGAGTCCACGCCCGCCTGCTCCAGCGCGCCGAGGACGCTCAGGTTCTGCAGGGGCTGGATCCCGGAGTTGACGATCTCCGTCAGGCAGCGGACGCGCGCGCGCGCCACGGGCTCCGAGGGGAGCAGCGGGGGCGTCGGATAGCGCTCCTCCAGGTACTCCAGGATGGCGACGCTCTGGCTGAGCGAGCTGCCGTCGTCGAGCTCGAGCACCGGGAGCTGCGCCATCGGGTTGCGCGCGCGGTGAGCGGGGCTCCGCTGCTCACCGCCGCCACGAACGAGGTGCACCGCGACGGTGTCGTAGGGGAGCTGCTTCCACGCGAGCGCGATCCGCACCCGCCAGCTCGCGCTGCTCCGCCAATAGCCGTAGAGCCTCACCCCGCCACGACCTCCTGCGCGATGGCCCCGAAGATGGACCGCCCCTCGGGATCGAGCATCTCTATGGTGACGCGGTCGCCCTGCTTCAGGAATGGCGTGCTGGGCGCGCCAGCGTCGATGGTCTCGATCATCCGGCGCTCGGCGAGGCAGGAGATGCCGCGCGCTCGGTCCGCGTTCGAGACCGTGCCGCTCCCGAGGAGCGTGCCGGCGGTGTAGCTGCGGGTCTTGCAGATGTGCTCGATGAGCTGGAAAAATGAGAAGTGCATTTCGGGGCCGGCCTCGGGATCTCCCACGAGCTGACCGTTGAGTGTGCTCCGCAGCCGCAGGTGGACCCGCCCGTCACGCCACGCGGCGCCGAGCTCATCCGGGGTGACCGCGAACGGCGAGAACGCGCTGGCCGGCTTGGAGCAGAAGAACCCGAAGCCCTTGGCGAGCTCTTCTGGGATGAGGTGGCGCAGCGTGACGTCGTTGACCAGCATGAGCAGGGCGACGTGCGGCTCGGCCTGATCCGCGCGGGTGCCCCGCGGGGTGTCGAGCAAGACGACCGCGAGCTCCGCTTCGAAGTCGAGCCCCCACGCGGGGTCGACCAGCGGGATGGGCTCACGCGGGCCGAGCAGCACCCCCGACCCCCCCTGATAGACGAGCGGATCGGTGTAGAGCGTCGCGGGAGGCTCGGCCTTGCGCGCCTGCCGCACGAGCAGGACGTGGTTGACGTAGGCCGAGCCGTCCACCCACTCGTAGGCGCGTGGCAAGGGCGAGGCCAGCGCCGCGGGGTCGAGGGGGCTGCCCGCCAGCGCGCCGCTCTCGAGGCGCTCGGCGAGCGCTCTCAGCGCTGGCTCGGTCCGCCGCCAGTCGTCGAGCGCCGCTTGGAGGGTGGGCGCGATCGCGGTCGCCGCGGCGAAGCGCTGGCCATCTCGAGACACGACCACGAGCGCGCCGTCCCGGCCGCTGCGTAAACTCGCGAGCTTCATCTCAGGGTCTCCTTTCGGCTCAGCGACGCCCAGCCGGGCAGCGTCCAAAGGCCGGCGAGAGACTAGGGTGACTTGCGACGGACCTTCAAGTCACGAGCGCGCTCGACGCGCGGCCCCGTGCGCGCCGCGTCACTCTTCGGAGCCCAGCGCGAGCGAGGCGTCGAGCAGCTCCAAGAAGGTGGCTGGGAGGGGCGCCGGCGCCGACGGGCTCACCCTCGCCACGTACGCGGGCTCGAGCGCCGTCCGCTCGACCACCGTCACCCCGACGGCGTCGGGAGGCGTGGGAGGCGCTGCGACCGCCGCGGCCGCGGGCGCGCTCGGCGGCGCTGGCGCCTCCGACGCGGGCTCCAGCTCGTCCAGCTCGTCCAGGGTGTCGACCGCCGGCGCGGCGGCGAGCTCGGCCGGCTCCAGCTCTATTAGCTCGTCCACCGCGTCGACCGCCGGCGCGGCGGCGACCTTTGCTGGCTCCAGCTCTTCCAGCTCGTCCACGGCGGGCGCGACCGATGCTGCCTCACTCAGCGCCTCGGCGAGCGAGGCGTGCGCGACCGCCGCAGGAGTGAGCTGCCCAAGGCCGTCGGGCGCGCGGCTCTTGGGCAGCTCGAGCTCGAGCTCGTCCGCGGGTACCACGGCCTCGCTGCGCTCCTCCACCACCTCGAGCTCGAAGTCCGCACGCGCTTCCTCCTCGAGATCGATGACGGCGCCGAGCTGCTCCAGCGTGGGCATCGGTGGCCGCCCCGGCGGCGGGGGTGGAGGAGGCTCGCTGAGGGTGACCTCGAACTCCACGCTCCGCGGGCTCGCGACCGAGCCGAGGACCCCGGGCGCCGACATCGGTCCGGACTGCGGCGGCGCGGGGTGGGAGATGGGCTCGTACTCCTCTCCGATCCCGAGCTCGGTCGCCTCGGAGAGCGCCTCGTCCAGGGTGGCCGCCACGGGGCGAGGCGCCGACACGGGGGCCGCGGGGAGCTCTTCCTCGACGACCACCTCGTCGAGCTCCAGCAGCTCTTCTTCTTCGAGCGGGGCGGTGGAGGGTGAGGCCTGCGCGGTGATGGGCAGAGCGTCCACCGGGGTGGCACTGAGCCCTACCTCCGTGCCCGCGGAGGGCGCAGGCACCAGCTCGGCGTCCACCGCCGCCGAGCGCGGCGACGCCGCGTTGCGCTGCACGCGCTCGAGCAGCGCCTCGAGTCGTCCGATGACACGCAGGCTCATGAGGCGCTCCTCTGCTGGAGCAGCGCGAGGGCGTCCGGCCAGCTAGCGCCACCCGCCAGCCAGCCCTCCACCTTCTGAGCAGCCCCCTCGCTCACGAAGAGAAACCGGAGCCCGTCGTCGTCCCCCGCCAGGAACACCGCGCGGGCGTCGCGCGCGAGCGCGCGCTGCAGCACCCCCTCGAGCACCGCCGCGAGCACGTACTCGCCCCCCTCCGCGAGCGGCGACCCCTTCAGCTTCAAGACGAGCGCCTGACCCCAGCGCTCCACCGTGAGCGCCCCGAGCCCGCTCAACGCGAGCTCGCCGCCGAGGTGATCGGTCATGCCGGCGATGCTGAGCTCCTTCAGGTGGGGGAACCGCGCGCTGAGCCGGCGACCGATCTCGGTCCCGAGTCGATGGCCAAAATCCCGAGCGAGATCGTCGCCCGCCGCGAGCAGCAGATCGAGGAGGCTCGACGCCGGGATGAGCACCCGCGACGATGCCCCCTGCAGCTCGATGTGGCCACGGGCCACGTCGAAGTGCACGACGTGGGTCGGATCGAAGCGCTGTTCTGCCATGGTGTGCCTGAGCACCGGTGAGCACACCGGCGGGTAAGCTGTGCCAGTATAAGGTGCTGCCGCGAGAAGCTGTCAATTACGTGCTTTCGTTCCCCCGCGTCCGCTGCCCTCCCGCGCGCCTCGCCGCCCTGGCATGGCTGCTCGGCGGGCTGCTCGTCACCGCGCCCGCCGCGGCGCAGCGGCGCCCCCTGCCACCGCTGCTCCGCGGCGATCCGACGCCCCCCAAACCGATCGTCGTGGTGGACCCGTCACTCCCCACGGGCTCACCGCGCCGCTTCGAGCCCCGCCCGAGCGCGCTCGAGCGGCCGGCTTGCGGGGCCCGCGCGCCCGTGTGCGTCCATCGGGGCGCGGCGGTGCCCACCGCCCGCGCCCTCGAGCTGCTGAGCGCGCTCGAGCTCGGCTACGAGCGCTTGTTCGAGGTGCTCGAGCTGCCGGCTCCCCGGGGAGACGAGGGGCGCGGCGGCAGCGACGCGGTCGACGTCTACCTCGAGCTGGGGGGCCCCTCCGCCCTCGAGCTCCGGCTCGACGAGCCGCCGCCGTATCGCCCCTTCGACTCGACCAGCGGCGCCTGCGTCGTGGGGTCGAGCCTCAGGGGAGGACCGAGCCGCGCGGCGACCCAGTGCCTCGTGGAGCTCGCGCTGCTGGGTGTCGACCCCGGTGAGCCAGCAGCGCTCCGACGCGCGCTGTCGACGCAGCTCTGGTGGGCCCTCGGCGCGCCCGGACCAGCGGACCTCCAGGCCGTCGACGCCCAGCAGCGCGCCCCAGAGCAGGGCCTCGCCCCGCGCGACTGCGGCTCGACGGACGCGTGCGAAGGGGGCGCGCTGCTCTTCGAGTTTCTGGAGTGGCGCTACGGCAGCGCGGCGCCGGGCGCGCTCGGGTTCGCCTTGTTCTCCGCGGCGGGCTCACGGACGCCCGCGGCGGCGTGGCAGTGGCACGACGAGCCCGACGTGTTCGACGTGCTCCGGCACTCCGTGGGTGAGTCCAAGCGCGCCGCGGCAGAGATGGCGCTCGGCCTGGCCGTCGCGCGCGCGTTCATCGGTGACCGGGACGACGGCACACAGCTGCCCAGCTTGGGCTGGGCGGGCCGCTGGGGGCGCCCACGCATCGACTGGTCCATCGCCGCCTCGAGCCTGCCTCGCCGCGTCGCCGCGAGCCGGCCGCTCGAGCCCTACGGGGCCTACTACCTCCTCGTGTCCCTCGACGGCCCGGCGCCTCGGCCGGATCTCGGGTTTCGCGCGGAGTGGGAGCAGCCCGCGGCGTTCGCGTGGACGCTGCTCAGCCTCGCCGGCGATGGACGGTTGCTGGCGCGGCGCGACGTCCCGTTCCAGCAGAACGCCTCGGAGGTGGAGGCGTCCCTCGTGCCCGTCGAGGACGCCCGCTACCTCTTGGTGGTGGGGACCACGCTCGAGGGCATCGGCGCCTCCCACCCCTTCGATCCGGACGTGTGGCCCTACGAGCCACGCGGCCTCACCGTCTATCTCGCCCACCTCCCGCCGCCCTGACGTCGTCGCCACCACGCGACGCCGCCCAAGAGGACGAGCCCCCAGGGCCCCACGGGACCGCCCGTACATGCGCGGAGCTGGCAGCCCCCCACCGCCTGCACGTTGCTGGGGAGCGCCTGCTCGTCGACGGCGACGTCGAGCCGCTGAGCGCCGAGCAGCGCGCCGTCGAAGCGCAGCTCCACGCGCGCGCGCTCACCGCCGGTGCCGGCGGCAGCGCCGATCGCCGCGCCCCAGAGCCCCGGCGCCAGGCGCGTCAGCGGGCGTCGGAGCTGCGCGCCGTCGACGTGGAGGCGAAGCCTCGACGCCTCGAAGCCATCGACCGGCTCGCCGCCGGCGCCCCGCACCACGGCCAGGAGCTCGAGGGCGACGCGCGGATCCGGGGAGAGGACCGTCCCGGCGACGGCCAGCCGGCTGTGGGCAGCCGTCGGGGTGCTCGCTGCGGTCGGCGCCTCGAGGAGCTGGAGCGTCTGCACCACGTCGAGCGCCCCGGCGCCGAGCTGCGGCGCCAGACCGACGACCCCCGCGACGGGGCGTGAGCCCGCCTGGAGGAGCGCCAACAGCTCCGGCTGCGTCAGCCCAGGGTGTCGCTCGAGCATCAACGCCACGGCGCCGGTGACGACGGGCGCCGCCATGGACGTCCCGCTCGCGAGCGCGTAACCCTCGTCGAGGAGCTTGCACGTCGTCACGGGCGTGCAGTCGAGCCCTCCGCCGAACATCGTGCCGCCGTCGCTGCTCCGGGGATCGGTGAGCTGGCTTCGGGCGGCGCCGACGAAGGCGCCGGGCGCCACCAGGGTGGGCTTGAGCGCGCCCGTGCTGGTCGGGCCCACGGCGGAGAAGTACGCCGGCGAGTCCTCGACGGGCGGCTCGAGCGCCCCGAAGCGCTCGAGCGCCACCGCGGCGCCGTCGAGGTCGACCCACTGAGCGCGGTTGAGCGTAGCGCCGACCGTGATGAGGGCCGGGTGCGTCCCTGGGATGGACACCGTCCCCAGCTTGGAGGCCCGCGGGAGCAGCGCCGCGGAGCGGCTGGCCAGCTCGCCCTCCGCCTGGAGCCAGACGGCGGCCGTGCCCTGCCCCTCGAAGCGCAGGGCGTGCGTGCGCCCCGCGGGCCAGGCGCCGCTGATGATGACGACCGCGTCTCGTCCCCCTGGCACGACGCGCCCCTGCACGGCGAGGGCGCCGTTGATCACCGTCACCAGCCGCTCCCCGTCCCGCACCGACGCAGAGGCGCCGGGCGGCACGGGCGGCAGCACCACGCCCTCCGAGTCCTCCACGCCGACCGCGAGCTGGTCTCCCTCGCGCCGACCGATCCACAGATACAGCGCGCCGCGCGTGGTCGCCCCGGCCGCGGGCACGAGCAGGGGCACCCGCGTGGGCGAGGCCCAAGGGACGTGGACCTCCGTGTGGATCCCCCAGGGCGCGGGGTATTGGTCGCTGCCGCCGACGTAGAGCGTGCCGCTGTTGCCCGCCGCGACGACGATGGCGCGCCCCGGTTGCGTGCGACCGACCTGCTCGGCCAGCGCCGCCTCGAGCGGCGAGCTGCCATCGTGCGGGCCGAAATCGCTCCCCAAGCTGAGGTTGACCACCGCGGGCTGCCCCAACGCCTCGGCGCGCTCGAAGACGAAGCGCGTCCCCAGCACGACGTCCGGATCGAAGACGGCGCCGTCCGCGCCGCGCGCTACCCGCACGATCACCAGGCTCGCCTCGGGCGCCATCCCCACCCAGCGCGCTGCGGGATCCCCGCGCCCGTTGCCCGCGGCGATCCCCGCGACGTGCGTCCCATGTCCAAACTCGTCGTGGGGCGCCTGCTCGGCGACCGACCCCTGCCGGAGCGCGTCGAGATCCGCCCCCGAGTAGATGGCGCACTCGTAGCCGCTCTGGCCGTCGCAGCCGTAGCGCTGCTCGAGCGCGGCGTGGACGCCGCGGGGGCGCTGCGACAAGTCGAGGAGCCACGCGATGCGCGAGCGCCCTGCGGGGTCGATGAAGTCCGGATGGCGCGGGTCGATCCCCGTGTCGACGATCCCCACGACCACGCCGCGCCCCGTCAGCCCCGTGCTGGCGCGCGCCGCCGCGCTCCGTGTCCAGCCGCCGACGCGATCGAGCCAGGTCCGACGCGGGGGCGCCCAGAGCGGAGAGAGCCCCCGCGCCGCGAGCGCCGACAGCTCCGCCGGCGCCACGAACGCGACCGCGTAGCTCGGGGTGAGCGGGGTCACGTCGCTCGGCGCCGCGCCGGGGCCGCGGCGCAGCAGGAGGGGGATCCGCGCGCTGCCCGGCGCCTGGAGCACCGGCGTGGGGAGCCGGCGCGCGTCGAGCTGCGCCGCGGCCGAGGCGCTCACGAGCAGCGCCGCGAGCGCCCCAGTGAGGGCGAGGAGCGGGCGCGCGCCGCGCACGCTGGCGCGACGCGCTCGCCGGAGGGGCTCTCCTCGCCGCGCGCGCGTCACACCGGCGGCACCAGGTGCTTCTTGGCCGGACGCGCCTCGCGCTTGCTCGCGTACAGCTCGAAGCGGCGCGCCAGCTCCGGGCGGAGCATCTCGAAGCCTATCACGTCGTCGACCACGAGCTCACTGGCGAGCTTCGTCAGGTCCACGTCCTTGCGGTACTCTTCGCGGAGCTGCGCCACGAAGGCGTCGCGCTCCGTGCCCTCCGGCACCTCTTGGATCTTGTTGTAGTAGACGGCGTTGACCGCCGCCTGAGGCCCCATCACCGCGATGCTGGCGGTCGGCAGCGCCAGACAGGCGTCCGGCTCGAAGGCGGGGCCGCACATGGCGTAGAGCCCGGCGCCGTAGGCCTTGCGCACCACGACGCTGATCTTGGGCACCGTGGCCTCGCTCATGGCAGCGATCATCTTGGCGCCCGCGCGGATGATCCCCTGCCGCTCCACCTTCGTCCCAATCATGAAGCCAGGGACGTCGGCCAGGTAGAGCAGCGGGATCTCGAAGGCGTCGCAGAGCCAAATGAAGCGCGCCGCCTTGTCCGCGCTGTCGACGAAGAGCACGCCGCCGAGGTGCTTGGGCTGGTTGGCGACGATGCCCACCACGCGCCCCTCGATGCGGGCGAAGCCCGTGATGATCTCCTTGGCGAAGAGCCTCTTGATCTCGAGGAAGCTCCCCTCGTCGACGAGGTGCTCGATGACCTGCTTCATGTCGAAGGGTTTGTTCTCGTCCGCGATGATGATCTCGGCGAGCGGACGGAGCCCCTGCTTGACCGGGCGTGGCTCCCCCGCCGGCGGCTGCTGCCCGTGCCGGCTGGGCAGGTAGCTCATGTACCGCTTGGCAAACTCGATGGCCTCGGGCTCCGTCTTGACCAAGACGTCCCCACACCCGCTCACGGTGCAGTGCATCTTGGCGCCGCCCATCTCCTCGAGGGTGACCTTCTCGCCGATCACCATCTCCGCCATCCGGGGCGAGCCCAGGTACATGCTGGCGTTGCCCTCGACCATCACCACCACGTCACAGAAGGCGGGGATGTAGGCGCCGCCGGCCGCGCTGGGCCCGAACAGCAAGCAGAGCTGCGGCACCTGCCCGCTCAGCGAGACCTGATTGTAGAAGATGGCGCCCGCGCCGCGCCTCCCGGGGAACATCTCCACCTGGTCGGTGATGCGCGCGCCGGCCGAGTCCACGAGGTAGACGAGGGGGCAGCCGAGCGCCCGCGCCGTCTCCTGGATGCGCAAGATCTTCTCGACGGTGCGCCGCCCCCAGCTCCCCGCCTTCACGGTGGAGTCGTTGGCCATCACCGCGACGGGGCGCCCCGCCATCTTCCCGAGCCCCGTGATCACGCCGTCCGCGGCGAGCCCAGGGCTCTGGTGGTTGGCGAGCAGGGCGTCCTCCACGAAGCTCCCCTCGTCGAGCAGCCGCGCGATGCGCTCGCGCGCGAACAGCTTGCCCACCTTGGCGTTTTTCTCATGGCTGCTGGCGCTGCCTCCGGCGGCGGCCTGGGCGCGGAGCTCACTGAGTTCAGTCTCGTTCATGGTGCAGAGCGCTTAGCTGAACCAGCGGCGCGGCGAAAGCGCGCGGCGTGGGCTCACGGCTCCCGCAGCAGCTCGAGGAGCAAGCCGTCGAGCTGCCGGAGGCGCGCCTCCGAGTAGCCGACGAGGACGTCGCGGACGATCCCGTGGCGATCGAGCACGTAGAGGGACGGGACGACGAAGGCGCCGTAGCGCCCCGCCGTGTCCCCGCTCTCATCGGTGACGACGCCGAAGCTCAGCCGCTGCGCCGCGACGCTCGCCGCGACGACAGGGAAGGGCTCCTGCGCGACCCCGAGCACGACGACCCCCTCCGGACCCCAGCGCGCCTGCAGCGCGTCCAGGCGGGGCGCGAGGAGCTGGCACACCCGACACCAGGTCGCCCAGAACTCCAAGACGACCACCCGCCCCCGCAGCGCCGCGAGCCGGGGCTCGAGCGTCCCTTGCACGACCTTGCCCTCGAGGCGCGGGGCCGGCTGCCCGACGTAGCTGCGCTGGAGCAGCTCCTCCGTCTCCGGGAAGCGCCCCAGCGTCACCCGCACGAGCCGTGGACGGCCCGCGTGGAGCACGCCGAGGGAGAGCCGCTCGCCCGGCCGCGCGGCGCCGAGGAGCTGCAGCACCTGCGCTGGACGCTGGACGCTGCGGCCAGCGACGCTGAGCAGCACGTCCCCCGCGACCAGGCCCGCGGCGGCGGCTGGGGAGCCCCGCAGCACGCCGCTCAGCCGCACCCCTGCTCGATCCCGCGGCTGCGCCTCCAAGCTGACGCCGAGCCAGGCTCGCTCGCGCTCGGAGGCGGTCGGCTCGGCGCGCAGCAGCGCTGCGGACAGGGCCACGTCCCGCGCGGGGGGCGCCGGAGCCGGCGCCGCGACGGGCGCGCACGCTGCCATGGGCAGGCTCAGCCAGGCCAGTCGGGGCAGCCCGCTCATGGGCGCGTGGTATCATGCGCCGGTCGGCATGCCAGCTCCGCACACCGCTCGCCCGCGCTGGCGCTCGCGCTGTCCCGGCGCGCTCCCGCTCACCCTGCTCCTCGCCTGTTCAGCCGCTCCCACAGCTCCCTTGGCGCCCGCGAGCTCCCAGCGGGCGACGCCAGCCCAACCCGCGCCGCAGCCGGTACGCTGGGCCCACTGGGCGCAGCTCTCACACTGGCAGCGCCTCCCCGCGGAGCCCTTTCCCTCCGCGGGACACCCAGGGGCGGGCCTGGCGCAAGCGCACCTCCCCCCGGAGTGGGCGCAAGCCTATCGGCAGCTCTCGGTGGGGCGACCACTCCCCCCTGGCGCGCTGGTCGCGCTGTCGCTGCGTGCGACCGCCGACGGTCCCCCGGAGCGCTGGCTCGCGATGGAGCGGGGCGGTGCGGGCTGGCGCTACCTACAGCTCGACCGGGAGGGCTTCATCACCTCGCGGGACGACGAGCGCTGTCGGCGCTGCCACGCCGAGGCGCCGACGGACGGCTTGTTCGGGCTCCCCACGCCCTGAGGCATCGAGCCGGGTGCCTCGCTCGGCGTTGGAATGCGGGCGGCGGGGCAGGGGTTGACCGAGGGAGCCCCCGACCGCCACGAGCGACGCGCACCAAACGCCGAGGCCTGGCGCGTGGGAGCGTCAGGCCTCGAGGTGCGGGGTGCGGGAGACTAAGGGAGTGCTAAGCTAAGCGGACAGGTCAAGCGGTAAGAAAAGTAAGGAAGCGAACGCGAACTCAAGGGGCGCCGACCGAGGTTGAGACACGAGCGGGCGCCAAGCACCGAGCCCAGGGGGTGCCCCCACTGGAGCAGAGTGCCCGAGCTACTGCAGCCGCCGTGCCAGATTGTCGCGGGCGCCCGAAGCACGAGAGAATCGCTGCCGGATTGGCAGAGGCGCCAGCGGGCGGCTCGGAGACTATGACTTTCGTGTCGTGGCCTGTGGTGAGAGCGGCCCAGAGGACCTCAGGGCTGCGCCCGGAGGTAGCGCTCTTGGGCGGCCTCGAGCGCCGCGAGGGGCGCAGGGTGCCCCGTGTAGAGCTCGAACTGAGCGGCCGCTTGGTGGAGCAGCATCCGCCCGCCGTGAGCGACGCGGCACCCCATGCGCCGGGCGCGCTGCACCCACGGCGTGTCGAGCGGCCGGTACACGATGTCCATGACGCATTGGCCCGGCTCGAGCGCCAGCTCGACGAGCGGGTTGGTAGGGTAGCCCTCCATCCCGCAGGAGCTGGCGTTCACGAGCGCTGGCCAGCCCGCTGGGTCGAGCTGCGTCAGGGGCTCGGCCGCCTGCGCGCCAAAGCGCCGCCGTAGCTGCTCCACGAGCTCGGCGGCGCGCGCTGGCGTGCGATTGTAGAGCCCGACCCGCGCGCCTGCGTCACAGAGCCCGTGCGCCACGGCGCGCCCAGCGCCGCCCGCGCCCACCACCAAGACACGCAGGCCCGGGAGCGGCGCGAGCTCCTCCAAGGCCCTCGCCGCGCCCAGCGCGTCGGTGTTGTGCCCGATGAGCCGCCCCTGCTCGAGGACGATGGTGTTCACGGCCCCGATCGCGCGCGCGCCCTCCGAGAGCTCGTCGAGCAGCGGCAGCACGTCCAGCTTGAACGGCATGGAGACCCCCAAGCCGCGGATCCCGAGCGCCCGCGCCCCGGCGAGGGCCGCGGCGAGCCGCTCGCGGGTCATGGCGAAGGGCACGTAGGCGTAGTCGAGGCCCAGCGCCGCGTAGCCCGCGCGGTGCATGAGCGCCCCGAGCGCGACGGGGTGCAGCGAGAGGGAGCCGCAGAGGGTCGTCATGGCCGAGAGCGTAGGCGGAGAGGGCTCGGCCCGTTGAAATTTCCCTTGCAGTGCCGCCGGGCGTGCTATGTACGCGGCCCCCAAGCGCTCGTAGCTCAGCTGGATAGAGCATCGGTCTACGGAACCGAGGGTCGGAAGTTCGAATCTTCCCGAGCGCGCCCAGCCCCTTCCGCCGGTGTCCTCATGTCACCCCTCGAAGACGCCGAGCGCTGGATGCGGGTCGCTCTGGAGGAGGCGGCGCTCGCGACGACGCACGCGGACGTGCCCGTGGGCGCCGTGCTCGTGGGCGCCGATGGACGTGAGCTCGCGAGAGCGCACAACCAGCGCGAGCTGCTGGCAGACCCCACCGCGCACGCCGAGGTGTTGGTGTTGCGCGCCGCCACGGCGCAGCGCGGACACTGGCGGCTCGACGACGCTACGCTCTTCGTCAGCCTGGAGCCTTGCCTCATGTGCGCGGGCGCGCTCATCAACGCGCGCGTCGGGCGGCTCGTGTACGGCGCGACGGACGCCAAGGCCGGCGCGGTGGACTCGCTCTATCGCGTGACCCAAGATCTTCGGCTCAATCACCGGCTCGAGCACCGCGGGGGCGTCTTGGCGGAGCCCGCGGCGGCGCTGCTGCGCCAGTTCTTCACGGCGCTGCGCGCGCAGGGACAGAAGTAGGGCTCAGGGTCCCTCCACGTCGGGCGCGAGCCACCCGTCCGGGAGCGCCTCCTCGGGCGCGGGAGGCGCGCCGTCCGGCGCCCGATAGGGGACGCGAAACGCGACCTGCTCGCCGAGCGCCTCCTGCAGCTCCGCCTCGTCGATGCGGCGCAGCTTCTTGGCGATGACCATCAGCTTGCGCAAGGTGCTGGACCACCCGGGGCTCACGAGTCCGTTGGCGAGGAAATGCTGGGCGCGCGGGTTGGGCAGGATGGACGCCAGGTAGAGGGCCTGGCCGAGCGAGAGCTGCGAGGGCGCGCTCGCGAAGTAGTAGTGGGACGCCGCGCCGATGCCGTAGATGCCCGGTCCGAACTCCACCACGTTCAGGTAGAGTTCCAAGATCCGGTCTTTGCCGAGCTGCTGCTCGAGCAGCATGGTCAAGAAGGCCTCCTGAAGCTTGCGCGTGACGGTCTTCTCGCGGCTCAGGTAGAGGTTCTTGGCGAGCTGCATGGTGAGGGTGCTGGCGCCGCGCACGAAGCGCCCCGCGCGGAGGTTCTCCCGCAGCGAGTTCTCGATGGCCTCCTGATCGAAGCCAGCGTGCTTCCAAAACCGCCCGTCTTCACAGATGAGCACGGCCGTCTCCATGTGACGCGAGATCGCGCCGAGCGGCGTCCAGCTCGGCGTGCCTGGCCCCGTCTCACGTCGCCCGGGGCGCCCGTCGACGTCGCGGATGTCTTGCTCGAAAGGGCGGGTGAAGCGCTGCGCGTCGACGAGTGGAGACGTGGCGCGCCAGCGGCACGCGTTGGTGACGCTCCAGCGCTGCCTCAGCAGCTCACCGCGCTGAGCGTCGAGGCTGAGCTCCCCTTGCGCGGCGAAGGTCCCCTCGGCGCTCAGCCCCTCGAGGAGCGGCGCCAGGCCGTGCGGGAGGGCGCCGAGCAGATCGGCGCAGCTCGCGAGCGGGATCCCCCCGGCTAGCGTGAGCTCGAGCGCGTCGGTCCCGCGCGTCAAATCGAGCTCGCCCGTGAGCCGCAGCGGGCCAAGCGCGAGGGAGGCCTCGGTGAGCCGGAGGCGCGCGGCGTCGAGCGACGCGCTCACGGCTCCCCGCAGCTCCACGCCGAGGCCGACGACGCGGGTGGGTGAGAGCCAGGCGCGCTCGAGCGCCAGCTCGGCGAGGGCGAGCCGCCCGGCCAGGGCGAGCTCACCTCCGTCCCTCGACCAGGTGCCGCGCAGGCGCGCCTCGAGCCGCGAGCGCGTGGTCTCGACGAGCCCGAAGCTCCCTTCCTGGACGCCGAGCTCCGCCAAGGTGATGGGGCCCCCCTCGACGGACAGCGCGAGCTCTCCGCCCTCGAGCGGCGCCTGGAGATCCAGGTCCAATTTCGTGCCCGAGGCGGTCCCTGCGCTGGTGAAGGTGACGCGCAGCTCGGCGCCCGAGCGACGGACGGTGAGACCGCCCGGGCCGAGCCGCAGGGTCTCCCCGGCGTGGGCCCAGCTCAGCCGAAGCTTGGCGATGTGCAGCTCCGTCCCTGGCGGGAGGGCCCGCGCGACGAGGGCGAGCCGCTCGTCCACCAGGGCGCGCCAGCGTGCTCCGCGGCCAGCGTCGAGCGGGGGCAGCTCCTCCGCCCAGCGCCGCAGCGGCGCGTCGTTCGGGGCGTCGCGCGCGGGCTCGGGCCGGCGTGGGGGCTGCGCCGGTACGCCACGCCCGGCCGCCCCTGCCGCGGCCGCTGCCGAGGACACCGCCATGGCCTCACCGGAGCGCTCGAGCCCGAGCGCGCTCGACTCGAGGCTGAGGCTCGCCTCGGCGAGGGTCGCCCGGCCGAGCGACCACCCCGGCGCCTGCTCGCGCAGCTCCAGCTCGACGCCGCCGAGCTCGACGTCGCCCTCCCCAGCGTGCAGGCGCACGCGATCCGCCCCGAGCCCCCATCCCCCGTCCGTAGCGGTGGCCCGGAGCCCCCACACGTGCCACTCCCGCGCGTGCTCCGAGTCCCTCCAGTGGACCTGCACCCCCTCTACCGCGAGCCTCGGGCGCCGCGGCCCCGTCACCGTCCCACTCCCCGAGCCACCGCGCGAGCGCCAGCTCTCGAGCCCTTCGAGCAGCGCTCGCCGGCTCCCGTCGAGCTCCACGTGCCCGCCGTACACGGTCACAGCGCTCAGCCGCCCCGCCTCGAGCCGCACCTCCACGGCCTGCGCCCCTCCGGAGACACCGGCGACCGCCGGGACGCTCCACGTCACGTCCCGAAGCCAGAGACGCCCCCACCCCGGCCGTACCGCGCCGATCTCTACCGTGAGGCCCCTCGCCGCCGCGAGCGCCCGCACCCTCCAGGCCACGAGCGGTCCAGCCCCAAGCCCCACGGCCACGAGCCCGCCCAGGACCAGCGCCACAGAGATGAGCCACCGCCGTCGCATGCTTCTGCCTCAGCCTAGGCCGGCTCCTCGTGACGAGGCCACTCTCCCGCAACGCCGCGGCGCGCCCCGCTCTTCCGAACCACCTCGGACGCCGCGCGGCGCCCTCCGCTCTCGCTCCGACCCGAGCCCGCGCGCGACCGTCGGTGCCCTGCCGTCGACCTCCGCGCGACGCGCCGACCGACCTCGGGCGCTCTCGGGCACGCTGTCCGGGTAGGCGAGCACCCGCAGGGGCCGCCGCCGTGTCCGGGTACCGCCAGGCCGAGCGAGACGCGCGTACGCCGCGCTCAAGGGTACGGCCGCCCGGGCGGATCCGCCGGGAACGAACGTCGAGGCCAGCGCGCGAGCGGCCACGCCCACTGCGCCGGCCCGATCGCGGTCCCCCCGTGCACAGTGACGCCACCCATGCAAGGGTGGCGTAGGGGTACGGTTGGGCGGACGGATACGGTGGCGAGGACCCAGCTCCGCGTGCGACCCTGCCGCAAGCCTCGGCCCGCCGAGCCACAAAAAGGAAACGGGGCCCCAACCTTTCGATTGGGGCCCCGTCATTAGCCCGGCAGCGTCCTACTCTCCCACACGGAATCCGTGCAGTACCATCGGCTCAAGAGAGCTTGACTTCCGAGTTCGAGATGGGATCGGGTATGGCCTCTCTGACATAACCACCGGAGACAGTTTTGTATGACGCGCAGCGTGGCTGCAAGCGTCCGGTCGGTGACCCGATGGGGCTCGTTCCGACGCGGACTCCGAACATTAGCTACAATGGTTGCCTTAGAAGATAAGGTCAAGCCGCACGGCCTATTAGTACTGGTCAGCTCCGCGCCTTACGACGCTTCCACACCCAGCCTATCAACCTCGTCGTCTACGAGGGGCCTTTAGTGTCTTGCGACAGGGATACCTAATCTTGAGGCTAGCTTCCCGCTTATATGCTTTCAGCGGTTATCTATTCCAAGCATGGCTACCCGGCTTTGCCGAACGAACGACAACCGGAACACCAGAGGCTCGTCCATCCAGGTCCTCTCGTACTATGGATAGCTCCTCTCAAGTATCCTGCGCCCACGGAAGATAGGGACCAAACTGTCTCACGACGTTTTAAACCCAGCTCGCGTACCGCTTTAATTGGCGAACAGCCAAACCCTTGGGACCTGCTCCAGCCCCAGGATGCGATGAGCCGACATCGAGGTGCCAAACCGTGCCGCCGATGTGAACTCTCAGGCACGATCAGCCTGTTATCCCCAGAGTACCTTTTATCCGATGAGCGATGGCCCTTCCATATGGAACCACCGGATCACTAACACCTGCTTTCGCAACTGCTCGACCTGTCGGTCTTACAGTAAAGCTCCCTTCTGCGTTTGCACTCTACGGCTGGTTTCCAATCAGCCTGAGGGAACCTTCGCACGCCTCCGTTACGATTTAGGAGGCGACCGCCCCAGTCAAACTGCCCACCAGGCAGTGTCCCTCGCCCGGATCACGGGCGCAGGTTAGATTTCCAGATTATTCAGGGTGGTATTTCAACGTTGACTCCACCGAACCCAGAAGCCCGGCTTCGAAGTCTCCCACCTATCCTACGCAGAACAACCCGAAAATCACTGCCAAGTTACAGTAAAGGTTCATGGGGTCTTTCCGTCTTTCCGCGGGTAGAGGGCATCTTCACCCCCAATGCAATTTCGCTGAGTCCCTGGTCGAGACAGTGCGGATGTTGTTATGCCATTCGTGCAGGTCGGAACTTACCCGACAAGGAATTTCGCTACCTTAGGACCGTTATAGTTACGGCCGCCGTTTACTGGGGCTTCGGTTCAATGCTTCGGTTGCCCTGACATATCCCCTTAACCTTCCAGCACCGGGCAGGCATCAGACCCTATACGTCCTCTTACGAGTTCGCAGAGTCCTGTGTTTTTAGTAAACAGTCACAACCGCCGATTCACTGCGACCGCCAACAGCTCGGGGCGCGAGGCCTCTCACCATCGACGGCACACCTTCTCCCGAAGTTACGGTGTCAATTTGCCGAGTTCCTTAACCAGGGTTCTCTCACGCGCCTTAGAATATTCTTCCCGCCCACCTGAGTCGGTTTGCAGTACGATCACCAAAGAGGCTCTGTGCGCGGCTTTTCTTGGAAGTCTGGGATTATCCAGTGTCCGGGCCTAGGGCCCGACCTCATCACCTCTCGACCGTGTGAACCGACGTTTGTCCCTATCGGGTCCTATCGGTTCGGTCTACGGGCTTGAACGCAAAGCGCTGAACTACCCTACTCCGTCCCCGCTCACTTCCACGCCACCCTTGGTGGTGCAGGAATATTGACCTGCTTTCCATCGCCTACGCCTCACGGCCTCGGCTTAGGTATCGACTAACCCATGGGAGGATTATCCTACCCCAGGAAACCTTGGGCTTACGGCGACCGGGTTTCTCGCCCGGTTTATCGCTACTCATGCCTGCATAGTCACTTCTCAAGGCCGGTAGTGGTCGTCTCCGTCCACCGTGTATCTCCTTGAGAACGCTCGTCTACCACTCTCTTGCGAGAGTCCGTGGCTTCGGTACCAAGCTTTAGCCCCGTTACATTTTCGGCGCAGACCCGCTTGACCAGTGAGCTATTACGCTTTCTTTAAAGGATTGCTGCTTCTAAGCAAACCTCCTGGTTGTCTGAGCGTTTCCACATCCTTTTACACTTAGCTTGGATTTAGGGACCTTAGCCGACGGTCTGGGCTCTTTCCCTCTCGGCAACGGAACTTGTCTCCCGCTGCCTGACTCCCGGGCAGTTGTCATCGGCATTCGGAGTTTGATTGGGTTTGGTAGACTGGTAGGTCCCCTAGCCCATTCAGTGCTCTACCTCCGATGCAATTCACCCGAGGCTATACCTCAATATATTTCGACGAGAACCAGCTATATCCCCGCTTGATTAGCCTTTCACTCCTATCCACACCTCATCGCCCATATTTTCAACTATGGTGCGTTCGGTCCTCCAGGCGGTGTTACTCGCCCTTCAACCTGGACATGGATAGATCGCTGGGGTTTCGGGTCTACGGTACGCGACTCAACGCCCTGTTAAGACTCGCTTTCGCTACGGCTCCACCTAACGGCTTAACCTCGCCACGTAACGTAACTCACAGGCTCATTATGCAAAAGGTACGCG
>WBZO01000359.1_pt1:0-65000 | contig 103660 bp, 82 predicted proteins | sample 5204261 | NCBI WGS metagenome assembly WBZO01 (sample SAMN12412400, study PRJNA552823) | activated sludge metagenome | isolation source: activated sludge from anammox sidestream of wastewater treatment plant... | place: USA: North Carolina | collected 2017-09 | reverse complement strand
GGCCGCGATGAACAGGAGCACGGTGAGGGCGTCCACCACGCGCGGCATCCCTCCAATCTACCCCATCAAGACCCAGATGGCGCCAGCGACCAGCAGCAGCGCGACGACTCCGAAGCTGGGGAGGGCATGCGACAGCCGCGTCCCTGGGGAGGGCATCGGGCGCGCGCGACCGACGCCCAGCGCCACCGCGGGCCCCACGAGGAGCACCGCGACCCCGGCCAGCAGCGCGCTGGCCTGCGCCAGCAGCGCCGAGGAGAGGCGCTCGACGTGCCACGCCACGCCGACCCAGCCGACGCTCGCCGCGACCGCCAGGGCATACAGCGCCCCTGCCAGCCTCCCCGAGCGCTGGCGCGGCGCGAGCGGCGCGTCCCTCAGCGCCCGCGGATCTTCCTCCGGGATCTGCCCGAGCGCCCGAGGGCTCCCCCAGCCGAGAGCGTAGAGCGCCCAGCCCACGCTCCCAGCGGCAGCCCGGAGCGGCTCCAGGCGGGCGGGCTCGAGGCCCTGGTCGAGCGCGGCCCAGGCGCCCAAGGCCGCCGCCAGCACGCCCCAGATGCCCACCCGTCGGCCGAGGGTGGGCCAGCTCAGGGCGAGCAGCGGCCCGGCGAGGAGCGCGCCGAGCGCCATCGCGGCGAGCGCACGCGGCAAGAGCCCGACCTCCCGCGCGCTGACCGGCAGCAAGAGGGTGGTGACCCACGCAAGAGCGCCGGGCCACAGCATGTTCAGGCGGCCTCGTCTCAGCGCGCGGGCGAGCGCCGAGGGTGACGGGGCGCTCAACCGTAGGACTCGACCAGGCGGGTGAAGGTGAGGACGGGGTGCCCGGTGGCGCCCTTCGGGTAGAGACCCTTGGCGCGGTCGGCCAGCACCGGGCCGGCGATGTCACAGTGCATCCAGCGCTTGCCGCCCGTGAACTCACGCAAGAACAGTGCGGCCGTGATGGACCCACCCCAGCGATCCCCGAGGTGCTTGAGATCTGCACAGTCGCTGTCGAGCTGGCTACGCAGATCTTCCAAGAGCGGCATGTGCCAGAACTGCTCCCCCGCCGCGGCCGCCGCCTTTTCCATCGCCTTGGCGACCTTGGCATCCGACGTGTAGTAGGCCGAGCAGGTCTTGCCGAGCGCGACGATGCAGGCCCCCGTGAGGGTGGCCGCGTCCACGATCAGATCCGGCTCCAGCCGGGACGCGTACGTGAGCGCGTCCGCGAGCACGAGGCGCCCCTCGGCGTCCGTGTTGATGATCTCCACGGTCTTGCCGTCGAGCGAGCCGAAGATGTCCCCCGGGCGGTACGCCGCGCCGTCCGGCATGTTCTCGGCCGCGCCGATGATGCCGTGCACCTCCACCGCCGGGCGCAGCGCGGCCACCGCCGCCATCAGCCCGAGCACGGCCGCGGCGCCGCCCATGTCACTCTTCATTTCTCCCATGCCGGGCGCCGGCTTGATGCAGAGCCCGCCGGAGTCGAAGGTGAGGCCCTTGCCCACGAAGGCGAGCCGCGCCTTGGCGCGGTGCTTCGGCGTGTAGGTCATGTGGATGAAGCGAGGCTCGTTGGTGCTGCCTTGACCCACCGCGTAGTGCAGCTTCATGCCGGCCTTCTCGATGCCCTTCTTGTCGAGCACCGTGAGCTTGAAGCCGTGCTGCTTGGCGAGGCCGCGCGCGACCTGCGCCAGGGCCTCCGGTGTCAGCTCGTTCGGGGGCTCATTCACCGCGTCCCGCGCGACCCCGACGGCCTCGCCGAGGGCGACGCCGAGCTCGAGGCCGCGCCGCTCGGCCGCCGAGGCTTTGCCCGTGGGCTTGAGCACCAGCACCTCCGCCAAGCGCTGCTTGGGCCGGCGGTCGCCCGTCAGGTACTTGGTGAACTTGTAGGCCCCGAGCACCAGGCCCTCTCCCACGGCTCGAAAGATGGCCTCGCCCTCGAGTTTGTCCGGCATCACCACCGCGAGGGACCGCTGCCCGCCGACGCTCCGCGCGAGCGCGGCCAGGCTCGCCGCCAGGCGCGCTGGGTCGAGCTGACGGCGCTCCCCGAGCCCCACGATGACCACGCGCTTCTGCGCGAGCCGGCCGAGCGACGGAAACTCCAGCACCTGCTCGGCCTTGCCACTGAAGTCCGCACCGGCGTGCGCGGCGAGCGCCCCGTCGAGCGCCGCGTCCAGGCGAGCGAAGCCCGGCTGCTTGGCCAGCGCCCCCTGGGTGACGAGCACGGCCACCACGTCGGCCGGCTGCTCGGCAAAGGAACCGGGTGAGAGCTGGATGTTGAGCGTCATTGAATCGATCTCCTCGCGCGTGGTGTGGGCGGTGCAGCCCAGCGGCCGTCAGGGACGGCGCCAGGATGCCACCCCGACCCACACCGATTCAAGCCGAAGCGACCGCGCCAGAGCTCGAGCCGCGCTCATTCTTGATAAACGGACATGATCTGGCGCAGCAGCTCCAGCCCTTCGGCACGAGGCCGCTGGAAGGCGTTGCGCCCGACGATGGACCCGAAGCCCCCACCGGCGTGGATCTCGCGGATCTCACTCAAGACGGCCTCCGTACCCTTGGCGGGCCCCCCGGAGAAGATGACGATCCGGCGCCCGTTGAAGGCCGCCTTGACGCAGTAGCGCACGCGGTCGGCCAAGGTGGCGATCGGGATGCCGGTGCTCTCGAACACCTTCTTGGCCTCCTTCTGCTCGAGGTGCGCAGTGGGCGGCTTGATCTTGATGACGTGGGCGCCGAGCTGTGCGGCGATCTGCGCGGCGTAGCTCACGACGTCGATGGCCGTCTCGCCCTCCTTGCTGATGCCGGAGCCGCGCGGGTAGCTCCACACGACGGTGGGCAGCCCCCGCGCGCGAGCCTCGGCGATGAGCTCCCGCAAGATCTCGAGCTGCTCGTTGCGCGCCGCCGAGCCCGGGTAGATGGTGTAGCCGATGGCCGCACAGCCGAGCCGCAGCGCGTCATCCACGGAGGCGGTCAGGGCGCTGCACGGCTCCACGGACGCCAGGGAGTCGCTGTTGTTCAGCTTCAAGATGAGGGGAATTTGCCCGGCGAAGGCCGCCGCGCCCGCCTCCAAGAAGCCGAGCGGCGCCGCGTAAGCGTTGCAGCCGGCGTCGAGGGCGAGCTGGAAGTGATAGGCAGGGTCGTGGGCGTCCGGGTTGGGGCCGAAGGCGCGCGCGGGGCCGTGCTCGAACCCCTGATCCACGGGCAAAATGACGAGCTTGCCCGTCCCGGCGAGGGTGCCGCTGGTGAGCAGGCGCGCGAGGTTGGTGAGGACGCCGGGGTTGTCCGACGCATACCAGGAGAGGATCTCTTTGACGCGAGGGGTAAAGCTCATGACGCTGTAGGGCTCCGGTCGGGCGGGGAGAGAGGGGTTGTCCCGGGGAACGCCTCCCCGGGCCCCGGGACGCTAGACGTTCGGGCGGCAACAGGCAACGCTGCGCACACCATGTCGACCCCCTCCTGGTCCCCCCCGGACGTGAGCCAAGAAGGCGCCACCCTAGAGACCTTCATCTTGGAAGGTATGTTCAAGGTGGACGGCGCCACGGGCGCCTTCACCTCGCTGCTCAACCAGCTCTGCCTCGCCGCCAAGCTCATCACCACGCGCGTCCGCCGCGCCGGCTTGGCGGACATCCTGGGGTACACCGGCGAGACCAACGTCCAGGGCGAGCGCGTGCAGAAGCTGGACACGCTCGCGAACGACCTGCTGATCGCGACGCTCAAGCGCCGCGGGCACTGCGCCGCCGTAGCGACCGAAGAGCTCCCGGAGGCGGTGTTCTTTCCGGAGTCCAAGGGGAGCTACCTGGTGGTGGCCGATCCGCTCGACGGCTCCAGCAACATCGACGTGAACATCTCGATTGGGACGATCTTCGGGATTTACCGCTGCGACCGGAGCCAAGGGCTGCCCACCACCGAGAGCTTCTTGCGCCCGGGCTCCGAGATGGTCGCGGCCGGGTACGTCATCTACGGTTCGTCCACGGTGCTGGTGCTCAGCACGGGCAACGGCGTGCATGGCTTCACCTGGGACCCCAGCGCCGGCGAGTTCTTCCTGTCTCACGAGAACATCCGCTGCCCGCGCCGCGGCAACATCTACTCCATCAACGAGGGCAACGCGCAGCGCTGGACCGACGGGGTCCGGAGCTGGGCGGCGCACTTGAAGGAGAGCGCCCCCGAGCAGGGACTCCCCTACTCCCATCGCTACGTCGGTTCGCTGGTGGCCGATGCGCACCGGACGCTGTTCAAGGGCGGAATTTTTGCGTATCCCGCCGACCTCAAGAGTCCCAAGGGGAAGCTGCGGCTGCTCTACGAGGCCAACCCCATGGCCTTCGTCTTCGAGGCTGCTGGCGGCGCCGCCACCACCGGGACCGAGCGGATCCTCGACGTCGTGCCGACCCAGCTGCACGCGCGCGTCCCGCTGGTCTTGGGCTCGGTGGAGGACGTGGCGCTCTACCAGCGGCTCGCACACGGCACCACGGCCCCCTAAATCACGGCGCGCGGTGCCGAGCGGCGCGGAGGAGTCGCCCCGAGACCGCCGCCGCAGTATGCTAGGTCCATGCGTCTGACGCTTGCGTCGACTCTCGGTCTCGCCCTCGGCGCCGTCGCGGGCACGGTCGCCGCCCCGGCGCTCGGGCAGCAGCCTCCTGGCTACGGACAGCAGCCTCCTGGCTACGGACAGCAGCCCCCTCCCAGCTACGGGCAGCCGCCTCAAGGCTACGGGCAGCCGCCTCAAGGCTATGGGCAGCCGCCTCAAGGCTACGGGCAGCCGCCTCAAGGCTACGGGCAGCCGCCTCAAGGCCAGATCCAAGAACCACCACCACCGCCACCACCACCGCCACCGCGCGCCCGTAGCTCGAAGTTTCCACCTTTGTCCTTCCGGGTGGATCCCCTCAACTGGCTGCTCCAAGGCCGCCTGGGGATCGAGCTCGAGGCGGGCGTCTGGGACGTCGTCAGCCTGGAGCTGATGCCCATCTTCCTCACCACCGAGAGCCCAGTGGCCTTTGGCAACCGCACGAGCGAGGAGGGGCTCACCCAGCACTCTGATGGCCTGGGGATCATCCCAGGCTTTCGCCTGGGCGCGGGCTTCTGGCTGAACGGCACTGCGCTGCGCGGCAGCTTCCTACGCGCCACCTTCCTCAACGCGAGCTATCGCTACGAGACCCACGACGACAACGGCAAGATCGACGAGCTGAGCATGACGGAGCGACGCCTCGGGGTGCTGTTCGGGTCGCTCACCCGCTATGGCCCCTTCACCATCGGCGGCTACATGGGCCTCAGCTACGCGCTGAACGATCAGCGCCGCTGCTTCGACGACAGCGGAGTGGCCCAGACGAGCTGCAAGAAGGAGGTCTTGGAGATCCGCACCAACAGCGCGCGCTACGATCTCTTGGGCTTCATCCACCCGTTTTATCTCGAGCCAGGGCTCTCCGTCGGCATCACGCTCGACTGAGCGAGGCTGACCGCAGGGCTCCACCAGCGAGCGGCGCGCCGCTGCCTCGACGTCACAGCGCGTTGGCGCAGCACCGGAAGCCCGACTGTGGGCCGTTGTAGTACTCGTCGTGAGCCGTCGTGGCGGCGACGCAGTTGTTGCGCCCGGCCAGCCACCACCCTCCGCGCATGCTGGCGCGGTGCGGGGCGCTGACGCCGTCACGCCACGCCCACTCATCCACGTTGCCCACGAGGTTGCGGACGCCGAAGGGGCTGATGCAGTCCGGCCGCGCCGAGGAGGGCACCCGGTGATCGATGAGCTTGCCCCGCTTCGTGAGGTTCATGAGATCGTGGTTACAGCGCCGCGCGTCGCGCTCGAAGCCGTAGGGGTAGGGGCGGCGCTCCTCCCCGGAGCACGCAAACTCCCACTCTGACTCGAAGCAGAGCCGCTTGCCCATGCTCTCGCAGAGATCCCGGCTCATCGTCCACGACTGATCCACGAGCGGGAGCGTGTCGCCGGGCGCGGTGTACTCGTCACGATCGATGCAGTACCGGCGGTGCTCGAGGGGAGCCTTGCACTCCACGGTGCGGTCGTAGACCGCGCAGCGGTGCTTGCTGAGGTAGGTGCCGGCGCCCTGCTCGTCGAGGTACTTGAGGCAGCGGTGCACCGGCTTGGGACAGTAGTCTCCCTCGACGAGCACCATCTCCGGTGGGCACGGCGGAGGCGGGCTGGGCGGCGCCGGCGCCTCGGCCGGGGAGGCGCTGGGGACCGGCGCGCTGGCGGCGCCTTGGGGTGCGGGGAGTCCCAGCCCGACCCTCGGGGTGAAGCACAGCTCGAAGCCGCTCCGGCGCGCGCCCCCGGCGCGGCTCACCGAATCGAAGCTGCACTCGAGCGGCGGCGCCTCCGTCACCAGCCACGGGGTGCTGACCGGAGAGTGCGCGGGGGCAGGCTCCGTGGGCTGCGCGCAGGCGCTGGCGACGACGAGGGTCACGACGCCGAGCGCAGGGCTCCTCCAAGATCCCGGCGCCTCGCCGCATCCACGCGGCCTTCCGCCGGCGCCCGCTCGTGCGGCGGGCGCTAGGGGCTGTGCGAGCCCACCGGGCGGCAGGGCACGCGTCGTGGGGGACGCTCGGCGCTGGGGCACGGTGCGCTCAGCGAGGGGCGTCGTTCTGGAGCGCCGGAGGGTAGGGCGCCGGGATGACGGGGTCGTCCATCGTGCCGCCATACCAGCGGATCGCGACCACGACGGCGAGCAACATGATGACCACTGCGGCGATGGTGAGCCACACGAGGCGCTTGATGTAGAGGCGCACTTCATCGGCCGGCGGAGGACCGCCGGCGCGCTCGGGCTCAGGGGCGGGAGGCATCTCGGCGTCGACGATACCACGGCGCTGGGCTGGCACTCCGGCGACCACCGAGCGCCAGCAGCGACAGGCCCACGAGAGTAGCCCACCCGGCGGGCCCTCGCGTCACGGGCCCCTGGCTGCACGCGCACCCACCCCCCGAGAGATCGCCCTCGAGCGCGGCCGCGCCCGCCGCGCCAGTCCCCCCGCCGCCCATCCCGGCGACGCCGCCCGTCCCGGCCGTCCCCCCACCGCCCTGGTCCACCCCGCTCGTGGCCGAGAGCTGCAGCTCGGCCTGGGAGCAGCTCTCGCTCGTGATGGCCACGTAGTACGTGGCGCTGGCGTCGAAGGGCGGCGACGACGACGCCGTGACGCTGACCCTCGCTCGGCGGACCCCGTCGAAGCGCTCGGACAGATCGAAGTCCGCGGGGCTGCCGAGCCCGGTCCGCGGGTTGACGCGAAAGCGCACCGGCTCACCGGCGCGCACGTAGACCGTGACCGGGGGGCGTGACCCGTCCTCGGTGTCCAGCGTGAGGGAGAGGTCGAGGCGATCGGCCCAGGGGGCGGGCTGGAAGGAGTACTGCTGCAGCGCCTGGGTGGTCATGCCGTAGTCGACGAGCTGCTCACACGCCGGACCGAGCGCGCGCGCCAGCAGATCCAAGCCGAGCAGCTGCGAGCTGACCGGGGTGTCCTCCGTGAGGCGCTGCACGCGGCCGCAGCCCGCGAGGCCACGCTCCGCGATGAGCTGGGTGACGAGCTGCACCTCGGCCGAGGTGAGCTCGCCCTCGTCCGCCAGGTCCCGAGCGCTGCGCTCGAGCGCCGCCGCAAAATCGCCGAGGTGCGCGCCCGGCGTGAGCAGCAGCGCCGCCGACCACATCAGCGCGTCGGCGGCCTGCTGACCGAGCCGCTCACGGAGGACCCAGCCGAGACCACCGACGAGCTGGCCATCGCGGTGCACCTCGCCGCTCAGATCCTCCGGACAGCGCAGGAACACCTGGCTGAGATCTCGCGTGCCGCCGAGCTGCCCGAGCGCCGTCTCGCCCAAGACGGGGTCTCCGCTCTCCGAGCAGGCAAAGTAGTCCGCCAGCCCTTCGTCGATGCTGCCGCTGAAGGGGGAGAAGCCGTACTGGTCGTAGTAGAGCTGCCCTTGATTGTAGCCGACGGCGTTGTGCATCACATAGTGGCTGAACTCGTGCTTGAAGACGTCGGAGTCGTAGGCGAAATCCATCCGGTGCCCTTGCCCGATGGCGATCAAATTCGGCGCCTGGAAGGGCCCGTCGATGCCCGCCGGGGAGAAGAAGGCGTTGTCGAGCGGGCTGCCGTCTTCGAGCGCGTTGGCCATCGCGGTGAGGCGCCAGCGCGGCGCGCTCATGGCGGCGCCGAGCGCGCCGAAGAAGCCGCGCATCTGCGTGAGGTGGTAGTAGAGGTTGACCTGCGCGAAGGCGTCCGTTGGATCCGTCACGCTGGCCGGGGGATCGTAGAGGAAGTCCTCCCCGGCGCTGGGCTCGAGCGCCTGCTCCACCGCGTAGCTGCCGCGCATGCCCCCGGAGACGTAGTTCGTCACGCGCAGGAGCCCTCCCCAGCCGCTGAGGCGCACCGGCGAGGCCGAGGTCTCGAGCTCTCCCAGCTCTAGATCTTCGGGGAGCGGGGTGACCGCGCGGCTGATCCGGTACACGCGCCCGAGGGCGTACCGCCGCAGGCTCTGCTGGCCGAGCAGCGCCCCGGTGTGGGCGTCGATGAGATAGCGCCCCTCGCCGCCCGCGTGCCGTGCGTCGAGGCTCCAGACGAGGTGCCCGGCGCCCTCCGGCAAGATCGCCAGCGCGCCGCGCCCCGAGGCGCCGGTGAGCCAGGGCAGGTGCGCGCCGAGCGCCGCCCGAGCCTGCTCGGCGCTGAGCCGCGGCTGCGCCGACACCCGGAGCCCCCGGGCCACCTCGAGCGCCACCGTCCCGACGCGCCCGCGCGTGACGCGGAGCGCCGCGGCGCGGCCGAGCACCGGCAGTCCAGCGTAGCGCTGGGTGAACCGGAGCGTGGTACCGGCACGGCTGGCGACGGCCTCCGCCTCGACCAGCTCGACGTCTTCGAGGGCCCAGCCACGCCGCTCCGCCCTCAAGGCGGCCTGGGCGAGCCCGAGCGCGCTCACCCCGGGCTGCGCGAGCGCACCAGGGGCTCGCTGCGGCGTGGGCTGGCGCCACTCCACGGCGCCGACCCGAGACGACCAGCCCAGCAGGACGGCGAAGCAGCCAGCGGCGACGGTGGAGCGCATGAGGACGCTCGCTTTACCACAGCCCAGGAGCCAGGCTGCAGCTCTTCGAGCCCCTCGTCGCCACGGCGGGCGGCGCGGCGCTCTCGCCGCGAGGCACCTTGGCGACGCCGCCTCAGCGGATAGACTGCGATGGCCACCCCTTGCCCTGGAGCCCCGCCGATGACGATCCAAGAATGGCCGAACTTCACCGGCGTGCCAGAAGAGGAGGAGCTCTCCAGGGCTCGCAGCGACACTCAAGATCTGGCACGCTGGATCTGGTGGAACGGTGAGCTGCGCGAGGCCGAGGCCCAGACCGTCCACTACTACGCCAACGCCCTCCACTACGGCACGGCGGCCTTCGAGGGGATCCGCTGTTATCCCACCGAGCAAGGGCCGGCCCTGTTTCGGCTGCGCGAGCACGTCGAGCGGCTGGCCCAGTCCGCCCGCATCTACGGCATGAAGCTCCCGTTCGACGCCGAGCGACTCTGTGAAGCCGCGGTCGAGGTCACGCGGACCAACGGCATCGAGAACGGCTACCTCAGGCCGCTGGTGTTCTTCGGGCGCGGCCCCATCGATCTGCGCCCCAAGCGCGAGTGCCCGGTGCACGCCTTCATCGCGGCGCGTCAGCTCGGGACCTTCCTCGGGGAGGGGGCGCTCCGCAACGGCGTGCGCGTCACCGTCTCCACCTGGCGCCGCTTCCACCACACCATGATGCCCACCATGGCCAAGGCCAGCGGGCACTACGCCAACAGCGTCTTGGCGATGCACGAGGCGCTCGATCGCGGCTACGACGACGCGCTATTGCTCAACTGGGACGGCACGGTGGCGAGCGCCACCGGGGAGAACATCTTCTTCGTGCGCGGCGGCACGCTCTACACCAACGACGAGGCCAGCTCCATCGTGCCCGGCATCACGCGGGACACCGTCCTCAAGATCGCCAAGCAGAACGACATCCCGGTGGTCATCCGCACCTTCACGCGCGAAGAGCTGCTGCGCGCGGACGAGGTCTTCCTCACCGGCACCGCCGCGGAGATCACCCCGGTGCGAGAGCTGGACGGCACCACCTACCCCACCGGGCGCCGCACCTACGGCGCGCTCTTCCAGCGCGCGTACCTGCGCATCGTCACCGGGCACGATCCCCGCCACGAAGAGTGGCTCACGCTCGTTGGCTGAGCCCATGAGCGCTACCTCGCTCCGGGGCGCGCACGTCGTGGTGACGGGTGGCGCCGGGTTCATCGGCTCGCACCTGGTGCGGGAGCTGGCCCGGCGCGGGGCGGCGCGGATCACCGTCATCGACAGCTTGCGCTACGGGGACGTGTCCAACCTGGGGGCGAGCCTCCCGCAGGTGCAGCTCGTGCGGCACACGCTCGGCGAGGGCCCGCGTGAGCCCGTGCGCGAGGCGCTGCGCGGCGCCGAGCTCTTGGTGCACCTGGCAGCAGAGAAGCACAACCAGTCCAAGGACGATCCCACGCGCGTCCTGCGCGCGAACGTGGAAGGCTCGCTCGCGCTGTTCGAGGAGGCGGGGCGCGCGGGCGTGCGCAAGGTGGTCTTCAGCTCCTCGCTGTACGCCTACGGGCGGCTCGAGGGCGGCGCCATGGTGGAGACGGAGCTGCCCGCGCCGCGCACCGTCTACGGCGTCAGCAAGCTCGCGGGGGAGCACCTGCTCGCCTATCAGGCGGCGCGCAGCGGCTTCCGCTATGACGTGCTGCGCTACTTCTTCGTGTACGGACCGCGGCAGTACGCGGGCATGGGCTACAAGAGCGTCATCCTCAAGAACGCCGAGCGGCTGCTGGCCGGCCTGGCCCCCACGGTCTACGGTGACGGGCAGCAAGCGCTGGACTACGTCTACGTGGACGACGTGGTGGAGGTGACGCTGCGCGCCCTCACCAGTGAGCGCAGCGGGCGGACGCTCAACGTAGGCTCGGGAGAGCCCACCACGGTGCTGGCGCTGCTCCAGCGGCTCACCGAGGTGAGCGGCAGCGCGCGTTCGCTCGAGTTTCAGCCCGCGGACTGGACGGCGGGCACCCGGCGCTTCGCCGACGTGGAGCGCACGGCTCGGGAGCTCGGCTGGCGCGCCTGCACGCCGCTCACCGAGGGGCTCACGCGCACCTACCGCTGGCTCGCCGCGCAGGGGCACGGCGACGCCCAAGGAGCGGATGAGCCCGGCGCTCCGTGAGCGGCTCGGCTTCGTGGGCTGCTGGCTCGGGCTAGCGGCGCTGGTGGCGGCGCCATGGTGGAGCAGCGCGCTGCTGCCGCTGATGGACTACCCCATGTTCTTGGCCTTCGCGCGGGTGGTCCAGGACGCCGGCGTCCCCGGCGCGCCGCTCGACGCCGTCTACACGACCGGCTTCCCGCTCGCGCCCACCGCGCTGCCCTTGCGCCTGTGCGCTGGCCTGGCGCGCTGGACGGAGCTCGAGACGGCCGGGCGGCTGCTCTGGACCGCGTACGCCGTGGGTCTGCTCGGCGCGAGCGTCTGGCTGACGCGCACCTTCGGGCTGTCGCGCTGGAGCGTGCTGTTCGTGGCGCCGTTGGTGATGAACAAGTGGGTCAGCTCGGGCTTCGTAGGCTTCGCCACCGGCCTGCCGCTGCTGCTGATCGCCGTCGTGGCGACGCACCGGGCCTTCAGCCGCCCCACCTGGTCTCGGCTGCTCGGCGCGGCGGCGGCGCTGCTGTGCGTCGGGCTGTGGCACGCGCTGCTGCTCTGCTTGGCGCTGCTGCTCTTTGGGCTGCTGTGGCTCGCTTGGCGAGCGCCCTCGCCGCGGACGAGGGCGCTCGGCGCGCTGCCCCTCGCCCCTCCGCTCGTGCTCCTCGGGTGGTGGGCTCTGCTCACCGTCTTCCAGCCCGCCCCGGTGCGCGTGGGCGGGCCGCGCCTGCGCTGGGCGGCGTGGACCGAGACCCTGGATCCGGGGGTGGCGCTCGGCAAGGTGCTCATGCTCTTCGAGGGCTCGCGCGCCTGGGCGGGGGCGCTCGGGCTCGCGTGGGTGGTGGCGCTGCTGGCGCGACGCGCGCCCACCACGTCCAGCCCGCCCGGCGCCAGCTACCGCGCCGCGCCGGTGCCGCTGCTCGCCCTCGGCTGCCTGCTCTGCTTCTTGCTACTGCCGGCGGACGCCCTCGGCGTGGAGATCGTGGGGCCGCGCTTCCTCGTGCCCGCGGCGCTCTTCGCAGCCCTGACCTTCAGCCCGCCGGCGCGGCTCGGCGCGCGGCACGCCTGCTGGCTCCCGGCGCTCGGGGTGGGGCTCGTCTACCTGGTCCACGTCAACCTGCGCTTCCGTGCCTTCGACGCGGAGACGCGCCCCGCCTCGGAGCTCATCGACTCGCTGCCGCCGCGCTCGACCCTGCTCGCACCGCTGCGCGACAGCGAGACCAAGAGCTTCGCCAACGTCCCGCTCCGTGAGCTCCAGCAGTACGCGACCATCCGCGGCGGCGGGCTGCCCGTGACCTCCTTCGCCAGCTACGGGTACAACTACATCCGCTTTCGGCGCCCCACCACCCTGCCGCAGTTTCGCCCAGGCCAGTGGCAGCGAGCGCCGCAGCTCCGCGGCGCGGTCACGCACGTGCTCTTGCGGGGCGAGTCCGCACCGCCCGAGGCGCCGGTGAGCTTGCTCGAGCGCCGCGGCGACTGGTGGCTCTACCAGGTGTGCGCCGCCGACCCATGCCGCTGACGCGTGCCTTCGACATCGGCAAGGTGCCGAGCGCGAGCTTCGCGGCGAACGCAGCCGCGCTCCCGCTCGAGCGGCTCGCGACCGAGCCGCTGCGGCGCTGGGGAGAGGACGGAACCTCCGAGGTCGCCGTCTGGCACGCGACGGGATCCGGCGCGCCTCGGTCTGCGGGGAGCTGCCCATCGAGAGTGGATCACGGAGTCGCGCTCAGTGGTCACGAGACACCTCCCAGCGCAGCCAGGCGCCGAGGTTGGCGTCTGGCACGCTCGTCGCCTCGAGCACGGCTACCAGCCTCTCCTGTGGGTCCAGCCCTCGGGGCGCCTCGCCCTGGGCTGCGTGGTGGACATGGACCCTGCCGCCCTCCGCCCGCGCGACCCTCCGGGCCATCAACCCGTCCCTGGAGCGCTCCAGCGCCGGCTTCTTCAGGGCCCCGGTCCAGACCGCCCCGACGGTCCCCCTCCTGCGCTCAGCCGTTCGGCCAAGGCGGCGACCTCCCTGAGATCGGGGGAGTGCTGGTACGCTGGCGACGATGAAGCACTCGCTCACCTGTCCGAAGTGCGGCTCCAAGGACATCCTGCACGTCCGGCGGCTCGCCGACCGCGACCGTGTCTCGACGGGGGTCCAGCACCTCGCCTACTTCGAGAAGGAGATCCTCGGCGGCCTCGCCAAGGACACGAGCGGCGTGGGGCGGCTCGAGGCGTACGTGTGCTCGGCGTGCGGCCTCGTCGAGCACTACCTCGTCGAGCCCATCCCGGTCGACGGCGTGCACGTCGTCGCGCTCCGCGGCCCCTCGGGGTGAGCACGTGCGCCTTTCCGCCGAGGCGCTACCTCCTCGACCTCTTGAACTGCTTCGCCGCCAGCGCGGCAGGCGACGTCTTGGGGAAGGGTGCCGCGGGCTCGAGCGGCACGGGGTAGCTCACCGTGAGGTGCTCGGTGACCGTCTCGCGCTCGACCCGGAGCGTAGCGCCGTCCCAGGGCAGCACGGGGTCCCTTCGGGCAGGCGCGAGCGCGAGGAGGCGCTCGTACGAGGCGGCTGGCTCGAGCTCGCCGAGCGGGACATCTTCCGCGAGCCCCCCGTCTCGGAGGCGCGCGCGCAGAGGCGCGACGGCTGAGCCCGCGGCGCCGGACGGTGGGCGCTTCAGGAGCCGCGCGCCGCTCCCCCGCTGCCCTCTTGGCGCGCTACAGCCGCGCTACCGGCGCCGCGGCTTGGAAATCCACGGGGAGCGTGGAGACGCTGGCGAGCCGCTTGCCGGTGCGGCCCAGCTCCACGTTGTCGACGTGCTCCACCTCTATCTTCAGATCTGCCCCGAGGTAGTGACGGAAGGTCGCCAAGATCTCTTGCAGCGCCTCCTCCGAGTAGCGCCCGCCCTTGACGATGCGGAAGCGGATGGCGCCGCGCTCTTGCTGCACCACCTGGTAGCGGCTGAGCGCGTGGTCGAACTCCTTCAAGTAGTGGGCGAAGAAGGTCCCAGGGACGTAGCGGCCGTCGGTGCCCTGGATGATGGCCTGCACGCGCCCCTCGATGTCCCCGAGCCGTGGCAGCCCGCGGCCGCAGCGGCAAGGATTCGTGGCGTCCATGGCGATGGCAAGATCACCGATCCGGTAGCGGATGAAGGGGAGACAGGTGTTGTTGAGATCGGTGACGACCACCTCCCCACGCTCCCCGGGCGCCGCCGGCTCCCCGTTGCGCAAGATCTCCAAGATGTAGCCCTCCCCCACCACGTGATGCCCCTCGTGCGCGTCGCACTCGTAAGCGAGCCCACTGAATTCGCGCGCCCCGTACTTGTCGAAGACCTTGCACCCGAAGCTCTCCTCGATGAGCGCGCGGCTCGCCGCCGGGAGCGTCTGCGCGCTGCTCATCAGCGCCTTGGGGCGCAGCCCGAGCTCCCCGTGCCCCTTGAGCCAGTGCGCGAGAAAGTCCAAGGCCTCGGCGTAGCCGTCGAGCAGCACCGGCTGCCACGCCACCAGCTTGGCGACCATGGCGGCCAGGTTCTTGTCGCTCATCTCGAAGACCGGGATGTGCAGGCGACGGCTGAGCACGGCGTCCAGCCGCTCTTTCACGATCTGCTCGCGGTTCATCCCGAGCGTCTGGTGCCAGAGCCGGGCGCAGCGATCGCCGAAGGAGTAGCCCGTCCACTCCTGCGAGCGCAGGGTCGCGGCCCAGCGAAACTCGAGCTGCGCCCGGTCCACGAAGCACACGAAGGGCTCCCCGGTGGAGCCGCTGGTGGTGACCTTGAGCACCTGGGATTTGTCGTGGTTCTCGCTCAAGATGTCGAAGTAGAGCCGCTCGCGGATCTCTTCCTTGCTGAGCAGCGGCAGCTTGTAGAGGTCCGCCTGACCGCGGATGTCCTCCGGCCGCAGCTTCGCGCGCTGCAGGCGCTCCCGGTAGTACGGCACGTTGCGGTAGGCGTGGCGGATGAGGCGCCGCAGCTTCTCGTCCTGCAGCTCCCGCAGCTCCGACGGCTGGAGCCACTGGGTGGCGTCCAGGGACTCCAGGTAGCGCTCGACGTCCCGGGTGATGACCCAGTGCGTCTGGTCGAAGACCTTGAAGTAGGCCTGCAGGTGCAACCGACTACGGGTGCTGCGCCGCGGGCTGCGGTGGATGACGGCGTGCCGCCGCAGGAACTGCTCGGTGGCGTCCGGCGAGCGCCGCTCGAGCCGGTACTCCCACGTCGCCTTGCCGAGGTCCACGAGCGAGCGTGCCGCCGCGCGGTAGGCCGTCCCGTCGAGGAAGCTCTTACCGGCCCGCCGCGCCTCGAACAAGGTCTCGATCTCCTTGTACGAGTAGCCCTTGGCGTGCGCCGCCACCATGATGAAGCTCTGCCAGTAGTGGTAGTTGCCACGGTAGGTCAGCAGATCTTCCAGCACCTCCTTGGCGCACATCACGAAGCCGCTCTTGTTGTCCTGCAGCCGCATCCCGAAGGTGCCGTTCAAGAGCGCATTGAACCCGCGGGAGAGCCGGTAGCGCGCGTCACGCTCCCGGCCCATGGCGCTCCTCCAGCCCTGGACGACGTCCACGCTGTGCTCGAAGAGCGCGCGCCACAGCCGCAGCAGGTCCTCCGGCTGATACTGCAGATCGGCGTCGATGACGGCGACGATGGGGGCGCGCGCAGCGCTGACCCCCGTCTTCCACGCGCCGGTGATGCCGCGGTTGGTGGGGTGGTAGCAGCCCGTCACCGCCCCGGGGTGCGCCGCCACGAGCGCCTCGATGGCGGCGCGCGTGCCGTCGGTGGAGCCGTCGTCCACGAGCACGAGCTCTCCGCGCAGCCCGCCCCGCGCGAAGGTGGCGAGCACGCGCCGCGCCAGCTCCGCCACGTTCAGCTCCTCGTTGAAGCAAGGGGCGATGACCGAGAGCTCGGGGAGATCATCCATGGAAGCGCCCCAGCATACTCCGCACGGTCGCGCGGTGTAGGGTGACCGCCGCTCAGTACCGCCAGAGGTCGAGGCAGAGCACGCGCGCCGGCCCTGGCGCGGGGCTCACCTCGATCTCCAGCCGCGCCTGGGCGCGCTCGCTCACGACCACGCTGGCGAAGAACGGCCCCGGCCGGTTGGGCACCTCGAGCACGAGCTCCCGCTGGCCGTCCACGCGCAGCTCGAGCCGCGCGGCGGGGCGGCCCCAGCGCTGCCCCGCTTCGTCGAGCACGCCGAGCAGCAAGAGCGGCCCGCCGAGCTTGACGTTCTGCGCGCCGACGCTCACGCGCGCCTGCTCGGGCTGGAGGACGGCCACCATGGGCGAGGGCCCGCTCGTGAGGCGGCAGGGACGCCGCCACGCGCGCGCCCCCTCGGCGCTCAGACCCTCGGCCGAAGGGCGCAGCTCCTGCGGAGTCGCGCCAGGGAGCGTGACGCTGCCGCCGATGCCGCGGGGGGCGTCGGAGAGCCGCCAGCGCGGGGGCTCGAGGCGCAGCCCGAGCAGCTCGTAGCGGCCCAGCGTCTCTCGTTGCACGTCCGTGGAGAGGCGGCCGAGCGTGTCCCGCAGCGCCGCGTCCGCGGTGGAGTCTCGCCGGCTCAGCAGCCACACGGCCGGGGCGCCGAGCGCGCCGTCCGGACCGAAGCGACGATCGAACAGCTCGTCGCCCACCCACGAGGAGCCGTGCCCCTCGAGCAGCGGCGTGCCGCGCACGAAGGCGAGCCGGCGCTGCGAGTGATCGACGATGGCCGCCCCGGGCGGCGCGAGGCTGAGCAGGCGGGCCCTCGCCTGCTCGCGCCCGTCGTTGGTCTGGCTGCGCCACAGCGACTGCGCGAGCCACGCCCCGGCGCCGACGAGCGGCAGCGCGCCGAGCACGGCGAGCGCGGTGGACCAGCGCCGCTCCGGGGAGCGCGACGTGGGCGCCACCTCGAGTGCTCCGCCGGTGGCCAGGACGAGCAGCATCACGAAGGGATCCAGGAAGAAGCTGTCCCAGACGATGCCGTTGAAGCAGATGAAGAGCGCGAGCGTGCCGGACATGAGCGCGAGCCGTGTCCGGTGGCGTCGCGCCAGCAGCGCCAGCGCGACGCCGAGCGCGGCGCTGGCGGCCTGCGCCCAGGGCAGCAGGCGCTCGAGCTGGGCACGGTAGAGCGTGCCGCTGAAGCCGTACTTCTCGTAAAACCAGCGCTGGTGGGCGGGGCCGTAGTCGACGAGCCAGCGGTAGGTCCCCAACCAGAAGCTCTCTGGGTCGCGCGCCACGAAGCCGACGAGCACGAGCGCCCCGAGGCTGCCCGCCACCCCGAGCCGCAGCAGCGCCTGACGCCAGCCGAGCGAGCGCAGCATGGCGATGGCCACGAACGGCACCAGCACCAGCGCGAAGTGCCGTGTGAGCACCGCCAGGGCGAGCAGCGCGGCCGAGAGCCACCAGCGCCGGCGCGCGCAGGCCGCCACGAGCCAGGCCAGCACGCCCCACCACGGGTGCGGCTCGGCGTAGATGCCGTTCCAGTGGACGCTGGGGGAGGCGAGCCAGGCCGCGCCCAGCCCGAGGACGATGGCGCGCGCGTCACGACGGCGCGCGCCGGGCGGGTGCTCCGCCGCGGCCCACCACGCCGCCAGCACGATGGCGGCGTCGCTGAGCACGCCGGCGTAGCGAAGATCCAGCCCGAGCAGGCGCGGCAGGCCGAGCAGGCCCCAGAGCCCCGGGAGGTAGGTGAGCGGCACCTGACTGCCCGGCTGCATCTGGTACACGCCGTAGGCGCCAGCGCCGTGCGCGAAGGCGTCCTGCGCCGAGAGCGCGAGCGGGAGCATGTCACGCGTGGCAGGATCCGGGGTCCAGGTGGAGAGCCCGAGGGCGCGCAGCGCGACGAAGCCGCCGAGCAGCGCCGTGAGCGCGAGCCACTGCGGAGCGCGCGGGACCAAGGCGAGCACGGTGAGCAGGAGCGCGAGCCCACGCACGAGCGCCTGCGCCGCCGCGGTAGGGGGCAGCACCGGAAGAAACTGCACCGGGTGCTTGGCGGCGAGCAGCCCGAGGAAGCCGAGCCCGACGAGCAGCCCCGCGCGCCCCGCGTCCGCGGCGTCGAAGCGGCCGCCGCGCAGCGTCGCCACCGCCACGGCCACGGCGACCGCGCCGAGCGCCGGCAAGAGCACGGCCAGCTCGGGGCGCCCGAGCGCGAGCAGCCAGCCAGGCCAGGCGGGCGCGGGCCGACCGAGCAGCGGAGCCACCGCGGGCCACCACAGCGTGAGACCCACGGCGCCAGCGCCGAGGCTCCCGAGCCACGCCAGCGCGCCGACCTGCCGAGCGGACGCGCCAGGGGGCGCCGCTCCGAAGTGCCCGAGCCACAGCACGGCCAGCAAGGCGCAGGTGGCGAGCCAGGGCACGCCCCAGGCTTGGCTGCCGAGCTCCGCTGCCAAGACGAGCGGCGCGAGCGCCACCGCGACCCAGCGGGTCCCGGACCAGCCGCGCGAGGCCTCACTCTGGTCTGCCATAGACCTCGACCTCCGAGAGCGCGAAGCCGCGCTTCGGGTGGCGCGCCCTCAACCAGCGAGCGACGCGACCGCGCGCGCGCCAGGTGAGCCGCTGCCCCGAGGTGGTTGGCTCCGTGAAGCGCTCCACCTTCTCCCAGGCCTGCCCGTCCATGGACAGCTCGAGCTCCAGACCCGCGGTGTCCCCAGCGTAGCGGTCCGCGCGGTTGACGAGGACCACGCGGTCGAGCGCGTGCGAGCGCCCGAGATCGACCGCGAACCACGAGCCGTCCTTGTCGCTCGCGGTGGCCGAGCCCCACGGCGTCTCGATGGCGCCGTTGCACAGCGCGCTCGCCGGTGGGCTACCGCGCCAGTACGCGCTGGCGCTCGCCTCCTTGCCGAGCGCCACGTTGGGCGGGCGCGTGAGCGTCCACGCGAGGCCGGCCAGCGCGGCCACGCCCGACAGCAGCAGCGCGCCGAGCCGCAGCGCGCGCGCCCTCCTGAGCTGCGCCACGCTGCGCACCTCCACCTCCGCCAACAGGGCCGTGACGGCCAGCTCCAGCGTGACGAGGCGCGCGAGCGCCTGCGGTTGACCCAGTCGATCGAACTCCAGAAGATCGGCCGGCGGCGCCAGCCACTCGAGCGCCGCGACGACCGCGGCGCAGGCCGGGGGCGCGTCGGTGCGGAGCTGCTGGAAGCTCCGCAGGAGCTCGGCCGGCTCGAGCGGCTCCGGCGGCGCGCCGGCGCGCGCGGTGACCCAGGCCGCCAGCGCCAAGCAGAGCGCCTCACGGTAGATGGCCGCCGCCGCCGCCACCGACCGCGCGTCGCGCAGATCTCCCGCCGCCGCCACCCGCTGCCGGGCGCCCAGCGCGGCCAGGCGCGCGAAGCGCTGCTGCGCCGGCGTGAGCGCGCGCGCCCGCGCCTCGGCGCCGCGGAGCCAGAGCGCCTCCGACCAGCGCGCACGCCCGCGCTCGAGCAGCTCCTTCGGTCCGGGCATGACCGCGAGGAGCTTCACCCGGGGGCCGGGGCCGAGCAAGGGCGAAGCCGCGCGCAGCGTCCGGCCCTCCATCGCCTCCGTCAGCGCGCGAAGCCTCGCGCCGCGGCCTCGACGAAGCTCAAGAAGGTGCCTTGGAGGTACTGGCTTGGGGTAGGCCCCGTCAGCCAAGCGCCCAGCGCCAGCCCAGCGGGCACGCCCAGTGCGACGGCGCCGACGAGCACGCGGCCGGCCACGCTGCGCGGCCGTGACGGCCAGGCCAGCAGCACCCCGAGCGCGAGCAGCGCGAGCCCGAGCAGCGGCCACAGGCTGGTGAGCCCCTGGAGCCCGAGCCACCGCTGCCCGAGGTTCGGAGAGCAGAGGCTGCGCTGCCAGAGCGGCCACACGACGTCGACGAGCGGGTTTGCCGCGTCGTTGGGCGGCTCCGGGAAGAAGGCGTGGACGAGCTGGTAGCCGAGCAGCCCCGCGAGGAGACAGCCCCGCACGAGCCCCTCGCCCAGCGCCGTCCGCGCGGCCCACCGCACCCCCAGCCCGACGAGGAGCATCGCCCAGGGCATCCCGGGGATGAGCAGCCGTGGCCCGTAGCCCCAGCCGGCGACCCACATGTTCGAGCTCACGATGAACCACAGGAAATAGGCGGCGCTGGCCGCCAGGAGCAGCGTGAGGCGGCGGGCGCCGCGGCGCCACCCCACCAGCAGCCCGGGCAGGGCCAGCAGAAACAGCGGGCTCGTCGAGAACAGGCCCCGGTGCCAGCTGAGCAGTCCGCCAAACGCCGACGTCCAGCTCGGCGTCGTGACGCCGCCGACGCCGGCGTTGTGGATCGACTGGAGCGAGGCGTCGCGCAGGTGATGGTACGACAGCTCGAGGGGGCCACCGAAGGCGAGCGTGTTGTAGACCCCCAACCCAACGAGCCACGGCGCCGCTCCCAAGAAGAAGCCGGCGAGCGCCGCCGGACGACGTCCGAGCGGCCCCGCGAGCAGCGCCACGGTGAGCAGCGCCGCCGGGACGCCGGCTTGGTACTCCGTGACGCCCGCCATCCCCGCCGCCGTCCCCGCCACGGCAGCCAGCAGCGCGCCGCGCCACGGGCGCTCCAGGCAGGCGTCCTCGGCCCGCAGCAGCGCGAGCAGCGCCACCGCGAGCGCCACCGCGACGAGCTGGTGACCGTAGTAGACGGCGCTGTAGTGAAACGCCGCCGTGCCCGTGAGCCAGGCGAGCGACAGCGCCGTGGCGAGCCGCGAGAGCACCCCCACGCGGCGCAGCAGCGCGCGCAGCACCCAGAAGCCCACGAGCCCCACCGGCAGCATCGCGCGCCGCATCAGCCGCAGCAGGGCCTCCGCCGTCCAGCCCTCCGCGTGCCCGAGCTGACGCGCGACGCCGTAGACCAGCGCGCCGAAGAGGCTCGAGCCCGGCGCCTTGTCGGAGTAGGAGCGCCCCTCGTGCACGGCGATGTCCATGATGTTGCCGAAGCGCTGGAGCGGGGCGTCGATGGAGAGGCTGTGGTGATCGACGAGCGCGACGGCGAGGTAGAGCCGCGAGCGTTCGTTGGGAGAGGAGATCTGATCGAAGGGGCTCGTGTACGCGAGCAGCAGCAAGAGCAGCAGCGACAGCAGCGCGCCCCGCACCCAGGCCACGGGGCGTCTCACGGCGCGTCCTGAGGTAGCTCGAGCACCCGCACGGGCGCGCCGTCGCCCTCGACGCGCCGGGGCGCGCCGGCACCCGAGAACCAGCCGTAGAACTGCTCCGTCCCGGGCCGGTGACGGATCTCGCTGTCGTAGACGTAGAGGTAGCCGGGGCGCCAGACGCGCGGAGGCACCTCGAAGTAGGTGCCCACCTGCTTCTCCTTGTCGTCCGCCGAGGTCCACGACCAGCGCGGAGGCGCGACGACGCGCGAGCGCAGCTCGAACTGGGTCTCTTCGGCGGGCCGCTCGCCTGCGAGGAAGAGCAGCGAGAGCCGCGGCGCGACGCCCACCTCGAAGCGACGACCGAGCAGCCGCGTGCCATCGGAGTAGCGCGCGCTCACGGCGGGCTCGAACTCCGCCTCGAGCTGCTGGCGTAGGCGCTCCGCCTCCGCGCGCTCCCCGCGCGCGAGCAGGAGGTTGTGCTGGATGCGCCGCTGCTCGCGCGTGGTGGGCGGCGCGGTCGGGGGGGGGTTCGGCGTCTGGTCGAAGGCGTCGCGCAGCTCCCAGGTGGCGTAGGCGTCGGGCTCCACCCGGCGCAGCGGATCGTGCGCCTGCCGCCAGTACCACTCCCAGGCCGTCGGCTCGCGCTCGCCGAAGACGTGCGCCGTCAAGGGCGCCGGTGGCGCCAGGGCGTCGATGAGCCAGTACGGCCCCACCACCTGCACCGCGTACTCGCTGGCGAGGGCGCGCTGCTCGGCGCTGGAGGTGAACCGCGAGTCTGCCCAGAACCAGCGCGCCTGCTCGTCCCCCTTGAGGGGCCGCCCCGCCGGCTCCACCGGGCGGTGCAGGTTCCACTCCAGGCCCCAATGGACGCGCATGCTCGGATGCAGCCGCACCACGCTGCGCTCGGCCACGCGCGGCGCGGCCCAGGCGACCGCCACGGCCTTGTCGAGATCTTGTTGGTTGAGGTGGCCGTCGTCGTTGAGCCGGCCCCCGGTCTTGCGCGCGTAGTCGAGGTGGCGGAGACCGTCCGGCAGCAGCAGCAGCGGCAGGCACAGCGCGAGGGGCAGCAGGGCCAGCTCGAGGCGCGACGAGCGCCAGCGGGGGCGGAGCCAGCCCAAGAGCGCGCCGAGCCCCGAGACCATGCCCTGACCCAGCAGCCCCAGCGCGAAGGCCGCGTAGGCCGCGAAGGGCAGCGGCCAGTAGATGTGGACGTCCGCGCCGTTCTTGAACACGACGTAGTGCACGAGGCTCATCGCCAGGAACGCCAGGGGGAGGACGTCGAGCAGGCGGCGGCCGAGGAGCCAGCGCGCGAGGAAGAGGGGCGCCGCCAGCTTGCCCGCCAGGATGATGGGCGGCGGGAACATCAGCTCGATCCAGTGGCGGCGCGCGGCGAGCACCACCTCGAGCGGCAGCTCGCTGCCGCTCGTGCGCCGCTGCGCGTTGCCGAGCATGCCCTCGAGCAGCCCATACTTGCGGAAGAGCAGCCCATAGAAGGCCAGCGTGCCGACCGCGAGCAACACGGTCACCAGCCACCACTGCAGCACGCGGCGCAGATCCGCCGCGCCGAACCACCGCCGCGGCAGCAGCCCCCAGGCGACGACCGTCACCATCAGGACCACGGCGACGAACAGGTACGCCACCCAGTCGGAGTGGAAGGTCCAGGCGGCCCCCACCCAGCTCAGCAGCATCCAGCGCGGCTGCCAGCGCTCCTGAAAGCGCACGAGCCCCCACGAGAACAGCGCGCACCCGAACACCACGGGCACCTCGAAGCCCGGGAACTGCGCGAAGCCGAGCGTGATGGGGAGCACCGCCCACGTCCAGGCCGCGAGCACGGCGCCCACGCGCCCGAGCGTGCGGCGCGCGATGCCCGCGAGCAGCGCTGGCAGCGCCACGTTCATGAGGACGGGGACGATGCGCAGCACCCACTCGTGCCTGCCGAAGAGCCGGTACGCCCCGGCGATCAGCCAGAACATGCCCCAGGGGTGGTTGCCGTAGTACAGGGACGGCGGGGGGCGCTCCAAGGTGTAGGTGCGCACCGGGCCGACGATGCCCCAGTGCCACATGTTCTCCGCGATGATGCCGCGCGCGCCGACGACGGCGTAGTGCCCAGCGCCGACGGGGCCGAGCAGCTCCCAGCCGCCGACGATGGCCATCCACGCGCAGGCCACGAGGACGAGCCAGCGCACGGCGCGCTCGCCCGCGGCGGATACGCCGTGGACGCCTGGGGCCGGGGTGCCCTTCATCGGCCCGCACCCTAGCCAAAGCTGCCCCCGCGCGCATCGTCGGGGCGCTCGGGCCCCGACGACCCGGCCGAGCAAGAGGGTCGGGCGGCGCCGCGCGGCGCTCGCGGGGTCTCAGCGCTGGGGCGGCGCCTCAGGGAAGGGCGGGGGCGGCAGCGGCGACGGGCGGCGCTCGTAGAGGTCGAAGTCCTCGAGCTGGAGCGTGCGCTCGAAGCTGCCCTCGAGCAGCGCCTCGAGCTCGGGAAAGTCCTCGAGCGCCTGCGCGGAGTCCGTGGAGCTCCCAGTGACGAAGCTGAAGCTATCACCGTGCTGCACGACGATGGCCGCCGGAGGATCGCGTGACAGATCCTCGAGCAGCTCGCGCCGCGCGCGCTCCCGCTGCCACTGGGCTCGCTGCGGGACATCGTAGATGTAGCGGCTGGCAGGGCGACGCCCGCTCTCCCAGTAGATGAGCGGCTCGAAGCCCCACACGTACACGGAGGACTCGGGCGGCACCCGGCGCCCGAGCTCTCGGCCGACCTGGCGCGAGGCGTCGAGGGAGTAGTCCGCCACGCGGTAGAGTTCTCGGTCGAGCGCCTCGCGCTCCGCCCTGGGCGCGCCTCGGAGGAGAAAGCGGGTGCGCTGCAGCGACCGCACCCAGAAGTCCGGGCTGAGATCTCGCACCGGCAGGCGCATGGACGCGAGCAGCACCAGCGCGGAGCCGAAGGCGGCGAGCCCGGGGGCGCCGAGCAGGAGCGCCCGCCGCCAGAGCTTGTAGGCGCCCAGCCCTGCGAGCCACCCGAGGAGGATGAGGCTGGCCGCGTAGTGGTACGGGAAGAACTTCGCCTGCAGCACCACGCCCGTGAGCTGGACGCTCAGCACGCCGAGCACCAAGAAGAGCCCCTCGCGCTCGCGCGCGTGCACGGGGCGCACGACCACCGCGGCGAGGAAGCCCGCGCCGAGCAGCGCCGAGAAAGACCAGAAGAGCTGCTCGGCGCCGTAGTAGAGCTGGGACTGGAGGCTGGCGGTCCCCCAGCCGAGCCGCGTGTAGCCAGGGGTGAACTCGAAGAGCGTCCAGGCCAGGGCAGCCCAAGCGCCGCGCGCGGCGAACCACGCCGCGCAGGCCGCCAGGACCGCAAGGCTCCCGAGGCCCAGCAGCAGCGGCGGCCAGAGCAACCCGAGCCCCCGCACCCCGCGCTGCTGCTCGCGGCGTAGCAGGTAGGCGGCGACGACGAGCGCTCCTCCCCCGAGCGGGGGCTTGAACAAGAAGGCCACGCCGAACAGAGCCCCGATGGCGAGCCAGCGCCAGCGGGGGTGGCGGCTCTCGGGCCGCGCGGCGAGCACGAGCGCGCCGACGGTGAGGATGCCTCCGTACTGCTCCGGTTGACCAGAGTGCCAGAACTCGAGCTGCGCCAAGATGAGGCAGGCGAGGGCCGCCCCGACCGTGCCCACCCTCCGGAGGCCGAAGAACTGCCCCGCGAGCTGCCGCAGCCACAGCGCCAGCGCGACCATCCCCAGCGCCTCCACGAGCCGCACCGAGAGCATGCTCTTGCCCAACGCCCCCTGGGCGAGGGCGTGGACGAGGAAGATGCCCGGCGGCTTGAAATCCCAAAGATCCCGGTAGGGCATCTTGCCCTCGAGCACCCCCTGCCCCACCACGGCGTAGATGCTCTGATCGCGGCCGAAGCCGAACAGCAGCACCTGCAGCACCGACAGCGCCACGACCCCCCAGCAGCCGACGCTCAACCAGACGTCCGGATCGCGGTGCCATGCGCCGCGGGGCGTCGCGGCGGTAGAGGGCGCTGTCGCCGGGGGCATGAGGGAGCCCAAGCTAAGCGACAAGCGCCAGGCAACGCCAGCGGCGCTTGACCGGAGCAGCGGCTGCTCCTAAAGGCGTCTCCGTGTCCGAGGTGCGCCTCGGTGCGTTGCGCCCCTAGCTCAGCTGGATAGAGCATCGGACTTCGAATCCGAGGGTCGTAGGTTCGAATCCTACGGGGCGCGCCAGGCCGCCCACCGACGGCCGCGACCCCCGGAGGCGCCGCTGGCGTGCTCGGCGGGGCTCGGCCGACCCGCGTGCCGCCGCCAAGGCGTGCGGGGGAGGTCTCGTCCAGGGCGAGGCGTGGCCTTTGGGCTTGACCCGCGTGGGGCCGTGGGTAAATTGCCGCCTCCTTACCGGCGCGCTCGCGCGGCGGCTCGGGCCATTAGCTCAATCGGTAGAGCAGCGGATTCTTAATCCGTTGGCTTCAGGTTCAAGTCCTGAATGGCCCACTGCACTGGCCTCTTGGGGGAGGCAGGGCGCCTAGCGCGCCGTGCCGGGCATCACGCACCGCACGGCGGCGGTGGTGGCCGGAGCATCGGGCGGGGCGTTCGGCGGGGCGCTCACGGCCCGGCACGCTAGCCCGAAGCTGGGGGCGGCGGGGCCCTCGGCGGCGCTGCGCACCCCGCACGGCAGCGTGGTGAGCGCCGGCGTCAAGCCGAGGCCGGTCAGGGGACAAGCGTCCCCCAGGGACAGCCAGGTGAGCTCGCTGGAGGGCGCCACGGGCACCGCGTCGCACGCCACGAGCCGCTCGCGGTGGAGGAGCTCTCGGTCGCCGCTCGGGTAGAGCCCAGGACGGCACTGCGTGGCCAGCGGGGTCTCACAGGGCTCCTCCGTCACCCACTCTGCCAGCGGGGACAGCTCGAGAGAGGGTGGCTCTTCGCTCGAGCGGGTGAGGAGGGCGCTCGTCATGCCGAAGACCAGCTCGGCGCGCGCGCGCTCTTGCCGCGTGGGCAGACGCCCTCCAAAGCGCATGAAGCACCAGCTCTGGGCGGCGTCTGCCTCGATGACCGCCGCGCTGACGCTGCCGAGACGCTCAGCGGGGCGCTGCTCCCGCGCCGCGGGGTGCCGCAGCGGCGTGACCGGCGGGCAGCGCATCGTCCCCTCGCCTCCACCCGAGCAGGCGAGGGGTTGGGCGGCGATCCACACCGGCGCGAACCGAGCGCCCCCCATGGGCAGATCTTCCTCGCAGAGCTTGGAGAAGGGGACCCCCAGCCGCTCCGTGGCGCGGGGACTGCACGCTGGGGGAGACGCCTGCCCCGACGGCTCCGCGCTGGGCTGGGCGTCGCCGGTGGACCACGGCACGCGCTCCGACTCACAGCCGCTGCAGCCGCCCAGCACCAGGGCCAGCGCCAGCAGGAGGCGCCTCACGAGCGCTCCAGGGCCGCGGCGGAGAGCCGCTTGGCGGCGCGCCGCGCGCGGAGCCGCCCCACGACGAGATGATAGAGCGCGATGAGCAAGACCCCCACCGCGAAGGTCCCGAGCAGGTACGACCCCGTCCCAGGATAGGCGTAGGTCTCGAAATTACCGATCTGCTTGTGCCCCCACATGGCCGGCATGAAGGGCTTCACGCGGATGGGCGCGTCCGGCGACAAGTCATGCCCGTAGACGTACATCTTGTGCGCGAAGCGAAACAGCGAGAAGCCGCTCAGATAGAGCACCAGCACCGCCAAATCGACCAGGGCTCGGACGTTGCCGAGCACCGCCACCCGCACGAGCAAGAGCGCGAGCACGCCAAACGCGAAGGGCAGCCAGTCGAGCTCGGTGAACATGGCTCGATCGAGCTTCTGCATGCCAATGTAGTGGTTGAGGATGTTGATCTCGCGGATGTCCGCGCCGTCGTGCCCTCCCACCAGGCTGTGAGAGTACACGTGGAGGCTGAGCCCCTTCGGGTACTGCGGCGCCGTCATCTCGATGTGCCAGAGCGGCTGCAGCAGCCCGAAAATCAGGGGGATGAGCAGGAGCAGGAGCCAGGGGCGCGCCCCCAAGAACACCGGCTCGTCCATGAACGCGTAAAAGCCCTGCAGGGCGCGCTTCAGCCTTTCCCTCATTGTGAGAGCATCGCATCGAAGGCGCGCGCTGACGAGCCGGCACGTCGCGCCACGGGAGCCAGCGCGTGACCCCCGGGCGGCGCCCGACGCAGAGCCCCCGGACGGGCGGCGCTCCCGGGGGCGCTGACGAGGGTCGGCTCGGTGACAGCGCAGCCGCCGCGCGGAGGGGGCGGGCGCGGCCCCCCGAGGGCTCGGGTCGGCCTCTGTCCCGAAGCGTCGAGCCTCCAGTACCACAATATTTCTACGATTGCTGGGAGTCTCGGGGGGACTGGTGCTAGGGAACCCCCAGAACGCTCGTGGAGCGCAGCCAGCGGCACGCCTGCCGCCGGTGCAGGAACTTAAATTGTCACTGCATTTCCCGGGAGATACACTATGACGCGTCGGTACCGTGCCTTCTTGATGGCGGTTGTATTGGTTGGCGCCCAACAGGTCGCCTGCAGCTCGAGTGACGGCGGCTCAGGGGCGGCTGGCAGCGCTGGAGCGGCTGGCAGCGCTGGAGCGGCCGGCAGCGCTGGAGCGGCCGGCAGCGCTGGAGCGGCCGGCAGCGCTGGAGCGGCCGGCAGCGCTGGAGCGGCCGGCAGCGCTGGAGCGGCCGGCAGCGCTGGAGCGGCTGGCGCCGATGGCGGGGTGGAGATCGACTGCACCAGCGAGAGCGACGGCACGGCCTGCGGCGCGACAGGCCAGATCTGCCGCGGCGGCGCCTGCGTCACCTCGCGCTGTGGCGACGGCTTCATCGACACCGCAGCGGGCGAGGAGTGCGAAGACGACAACGAGGTGGGTGGCGACGGCTGCACCGCCTGCAAGTTCGACTGCAAGGCCGGCTCGGACTGCGAGGACGGCAACAGCTGTACTACCAACACGTGTGACACCACGTCACACGCCTGTGGCGTCGCCAACGCCGCCAACGGGACCAACTGCACCCAGGCCTCGGGCGAGGCCGGCACCTGCAGCGGCGGGGTGTGTAGCGCCCCAGGCTGTGGCAACGGCGTCGTGGAGGGCAGCGAGCAGTGCGACGACGGCAACCACGCCGACGGCGACGGCTGCGACAACGACTGCACCTTCAGCTGCAGCACGAACGCGGACTGTGACGACCACAACGCCTGCACGGGCACTGAGACCTGCGACACCACGACCCACGTCTGCCAGCCGGGCACGGCCGTGCAGTGCCCCAAGACGGGGAGCTGTCAGGCGGCAGGGAGCTGCGACTCGGGGACGGGCACCTGCAGCTACGCTGACGCCGACAACGACGGCCAGGCGTGCGACGTCGACTGCAACGACGCCGATCCGGCCATCTTCCCCGGCGCTCCCGAGTGCAAGGACGGTAAGGACAACGACTGCAACGGGAGTGCGGAAGACAGCGTGGACTGCCTCTGCTACGCGGACTCGGACAAGGATGGCTACGCTACGGCCAGCGCCGCCAGCATCACGGCCACGAGCTGCCCCAGCGGCTACACCAACCGCAAGCCCGTCGCCGGCGACCCCACCACGCTGGACTGCAAGGAAGGCCACGCTGACGCCAACCCCGCGCAGACCAACTACTTCGCGTCGAGCTACTGCAGCGGCAAGATCCTGATCATCCCCGGCGGTGGGACGACCTGTCTCAACGGCAGCTACACCTATGACTACAACTGCGACGGCGTGCAGACCCAGCGCTGGACCACGGTCAGCTCCGCGGCGGCCTGCACCAAGCTGACCCTCCCCGGAGGAGGCAGGATCGTGTGCATGGGCAGCGGCTGGGTCGGGACCGCGGCGGCGCCGGCGTGCGGCACCGAGGGCAACTACCGGACCTGCGCCCCTCAGGGCACCGGCTGCGTGGGCACCACGGCCACGCGCAAGCAAGAGTGCCACTGAGCCCACGGCAGTAGAAGCGCGGCGCGCACCCTGCGGGGGGCGCGCCGCGTTCTGCGTTGGCGCGGCCGGGCGGCGCCTCGGCGCTCGCCGACGCCCGCCGCGCAGCGCTCAACCAGCGGCGCGCCACGCCGGGGCGAGCTCGGTCAGCATCCGGTCGGCGAGCTGCAGCCCATCGGTGAAGGCCTCCCCCTCCACGGCCCGCCGCGTGAGGCGTCCGTCCGGGCTGAGGCGCCACGCCGCGCGGCGCTGACCGATGAGGGCGCCCACCTTCACGGGGTCGAGCGGGGTGTCGTCGCGCAGGTGCAGCGTCACCGAGCGTGAGCTCGCCTCCACCCCGAGCGCCCGTAGCCGCCGCAGCTCCACCTTCAGGCGCATCAGCTCCACCAGCCGCAGCGCCTCCGGGGGCGCCACCCCGAAGCGGTCTTCCATCTCGCTGGCCAGCTCCGCGAGCTCGTCCTCGTCCGTGGCGCTCGCCATGCGCTTGTAGAGGCTGAGCCGCACCCCCACCTCCGCCACGTAGGCCTCCGGCAGCAAGGCCTCCACGTCGAAGGACAGCTCCGGATCCACCTCATGGACCACCGGCTGACCGCGCAGCTCCTCCGTGGCCTCCTCCAGCATCCGGCAGAAGAGATCGAAGCCGACGCTGGCGGCGAAGCCGCTCTGCTCGGCGCCGAGCAGCTCCCCCGCGCCGCGCAGCTCCATGTCCAGGGTGGCCACCTGAAAGCCGCTGCCCAGCTCCGTGTAGCGCTCCATCGCCTCGATGCGGGCGCGCGCCTCGTCGCTGAGCTGGCTGGGGGGCGGCACCAGCAGGTAGCAGTAGGCGCGCTCGCTCGAGCGGCCGACGCGACCGCGGAGCTGGTAGAGCTGCGAGAGCCCGAACAGATCCGCGCGGTCCACGATGATGGTGTTGGCGCGCGGGATGTCGAGGCCGCTCTCGATGATGGCGGTGGCGACCAAGATGTCGTACTCCCCCTGCACGAAGTCCAGCATGGTCTTCTCCAGGGTGGCCTCGTTGAGCTGGCCGTGCCCCACCGCGATGCGCGCGCCAGGGACGAGCGCCTGGAGCTTGGCCGCGCGCTCGTAGATGCCCTCCACGCGGTTGTAGACGTAAAATACCTGCCCGCCGCGCGAGAGCTCTCGCTCCACCGCCTCCCTGAGCAGCCCCTCGTCGTAGCGCGAGGTGATGGTGCGGATGGCGCGCCGGTCCACCGGCGCGGTGGTGATGAGCGACATGTCTCGGAGCCCAGCGACCGCCATCTGCAAGGTGCGCGGGATGGGGGTGGCCGAGAGGGTGAGCGCGTCCACGCTGGAGCGTAGCTGCTTGATCCGCTCCTTGTGGGTGACGCCGAAGCGCTGCTCCTCGTCCACCACCAGCAGCCCGAGCCGCTTGAAGTGGACGTCCTTCGACAGGAGCCGGTGCGTGCCGATGACGACGTCCACGCTGCCCTCCCGTAGGCCCTTGAGCGTCTCGGCCTGCTCGCGCGCGCTCTCGAAGCGGCTGAGCGAGCGCACCGTGACTGGGTAGTCCGCGAGCCTGGCCTGGAAGGTGTTGAAGTGCTGCTGCGCCAGCACGGTGGTGGGGCAGAGCAGCGCGACCTGTCGGCCGGCCAGCGCGGCGCGGAAGGTGGCGCGCAGCGCGACCTCCGTCTTGCCGAAGCCCACGTCGCCGCACACCAGCCGGTCCATGACCCGGGCGCGCTGCATGTCCCCCAGCACCTCCGCGATGGCCTGCGCTTGGTCGCGCGTCTCCTCGAAGGGGAAGGTGGCCTCGAAGGTGGCGTAGTCGTCGTCGGCGGGCGGCAGCGGCTCCTTCACGAGCGCGTTGCGCTCCGCGTAGAGCCGGAGCAGCTCGTCCGCCATCTGCCGGACCTTGGCTTTTACCTTGGCGCGCGTCTTGGCGAAGCTCTGCCCGCCCAGCCGGTCGAGCTTGGGCGCGCCCTCGCCGCCAGCGTGCTTTTGGATTTGATTGAGGCGGTAGACCGGCAGGTAGAGCTTGTCGCCCCCTTGGTACTCCACCACCAGCAGCTCCGCGGAGAGATCCCCGAGGACCTTGCGCTCGAGACCGAGGTAGCGCCCCACGCCGTGATCGACGTGGACGACGTAGTCCCCGACGGTGAGCGCTCGTAGGTCTTCCAGCAGCGCGCGCGCGCTGCGCCGGCGTGGCGCGACGCGGTGGCGGCGCTGGCCGAAGATCTCCTCCTCCGTCACGACGACGAAGCCCTCGGCGCGCGCCAGCAGCCCGCGCGCCAGCGGCCCCACCGTCACGCGCACCACCTCCCGCGGCAGCTCCTTGGCGCCGGGCTCTGCGTCGGCGACCACCCGCACCTTCACGCCACGGTGGGAGAGCAAGGCCGCGAGCCGCTCCGCCTGCGTCGCAGCGCGCGCCGTGACGACCACCACGAGCCCCGCCTCCTGCCACGCCTCGATCCGACGCAGCAGCGGCGTGAGCGCCCCCGCCTTACCCACCTGCTGACGCGCGTGCTTGACGGCGCGAGTGAGCGCGGCGTGGTCGCGCAGCGCGAGCGCGGGGGCGCCCGCGGGGACGAGCTCGAGCGCCTCGAGCTCGCGCTCCGCTCCGCTGCTGGCCACGCCGACCCGGTGCGCGCCGAGCAGCCTGCGGGGGCCGAGCGCCTCGCTCAAGGGCCCCTCGGTGAGGCAGAGCTGCTCCACCGGGTAGTGGGGGCGCTCGGCGGCCTCCGCCGCGCCACGCCGCGCGCGCTCGAGCTCCGCGCGCAGCTCCGCCACGACGCGACTGGGCTCCTCCACGAGCACGGGTGCGTCCGCCGGCACGTAGTCGAAGAGCGCGACCAGCGGGCCAAAGGCGGGCAGGTACTGCTCGGCGCCGAAGACGCTCCGGCCCGCCGCCACCTCCTCGACGAGCTGGCGGGTCTTGCTGCTCGGCCAGTCCCGAGCGTCGCACAGCTCGCGCAGGCGCGCGCGCGCTTGCGCCTCGGCCGTCTCGGTGACGTGCGCGTCGCGGACGGGGGGGAGCCGCAGCTCACGCAGCTGCTCCGTGCTGCGCTGGCCCTCCGGGCTGAAGCGCTTGAGCGACGCGACGAGGTCGCCGTAGAGCTCGACGCGCACGGGCAAGGGCTCGCCCGGAGGCCAGACGTCGAGCAGTCCCCCGCGGACCGCGAAGCTCCCCGGATCTTCCACCACCGGGACCCGGAGGTAGCCCGCTGCCGCGAGCTGGCGGGTCAGCGCCGTCACGTCGAGCTCCTGATCCTGCTCGAGGTGGCCGCTCGCCGCACGGACGGCGGCGGGCGGCACCACGCGGCGCACCAGCGCCGACGCGCTGACGACGAGCACGCGCCACGGGAGCTGCGCCAGGTGGTGAAGCGTGGCGAGCCGCTGCAGTTGCACGCGCCGGTCCGGCGTCACCTCGGCGTAGGGGTTGCCCTCGGCCGTGAGCAAGGACAGCACCTCGGCCGGCACCGCTTGGCCCGCGCGCCCGGGGACGGGCAGCCCCGCCAGGAGCTGCCGCAGATCGCTGACCAGGCGCTCGACCGCCTCGGCGTCCGGGACCAGGCAGAGGAGCTGCGGCTCCCCGGCCTCGAGCACGGCGCGCGCCAGCCAGGCCACGCCGCCTCCCTCGATCCCGACGGCGTGCTGCCAGCCGGGGCGCTCGCGCAGCGCCCGCGCGACCTCGGCGACGGTCGCCAGGGGCTGCGCGCCGGGCAGCGCGAGCTGCCCCTCGACGTCATCGAGGGCCTCGTCCAGGTCCGTCATGGGACCGGCGCACTAGCACGAAATGTCGCGGCGAGGCGGCCTCCCGACCCCGGGTTCAGTCCTCGAGCCGGGCGCGCGCCGCTCGCCAGTAGTTGCGAGCCCGGAGGCTCCAGGGGCCTTGCGGGTGCTCGCCGAGGTGCTCGCCGAGCTGCACCAGCGCGCCCGCAGCGTCTCCTCGGCGGTAGAGCAGGATCCCGCGCGCGAGCGCCGCGGGGTAGCTCGGATCGCGGCGGGCGAGCTGCTGCACGTAGGCGAGCTGCAAGCCGGCGACGCTCGGTGGCGCTTCATCGAGCCCTCCCTCGGGCGCCCGCAGCAACAGCCCATAGTAGGCCCGGACCTCGTCGAGCGTGGGCGCGAAGTCCGCGTCGTCCGAGAGCCCCGCCCAGTGGGTCCAGCGCACACGGAAGATGAGCCGCAGCTCGGTGACCGAGATCTGCAGCGTGCCCGCGGGGCCCACCCAGCCGCTCGCGAGGGCGAGCGGCCCGAAGTCCCCGCCGAGCTCCGCGAGCTCCGCAGGCGGGGCGCCCACCTCGGGCCACGCCAACACCGCGCGCTCGAAGAGCTGCGTCTGCAGCGCGCGCAGGCGCCGCACCGACTCGTCTCCGTCGGCCTGTCGGGCGTAGCGCACACGCTGCTGGAAGCCCCGCGTGCGGGCGGTGAGCTGCGCAGCGTCTCCCGCCGCGAGGCCAAGCTCCCGGAGCCCCTCCCCGGCTAGCCGCGTCGCGAAGGGCAGCGGCGCCGTCACCTGCGCCGCCAGCCGGCGCTCGGCCGCGTCGAGCGCGGCGAGCCTCACCCCGTCGACGGCGGGGGCCGGCAAGAGCTCCGGCTCGACGGGTCGGGGCGCCATGAGGAGCGCCCCCGCGAGGGCGACGGCCACGGCCACGGCCCCCGCCTGCCAGCCCTCGAGGTGGCGCCCCAAGCGCGAGCGCAGGACCCTGCGAGGCGGTTTCGGCTCCACCCGCCCCTCTTTAGCGTCGCTGGCGCGGGCTGTCAGACCCATGGGCCCTCTGGCCAGCGGCGAGCCGGAAATGGACGCTGACCCTCAGATCGCGCGCTCGGAGCGCGCTTAGATGAGGTAGACTCCTCGGCCATGTCCGTCGTACCCGAAAACCCCAGCGAATTTTTCACGCAGTACCTGCCGGCTCGCTTTGGTGAGGTCAGCGCAGGGCTGGAAGGTAAGACCAGCGTCGGCAGCATGCTCTTCCGCGTGCCCGGGGCTGGTGAGTGGAGCTTCAAGCTCGTTGATGGAAAGCTCGACATCCAGGAGGGCGCGCACGATGACGTGCTGCTGCAGGTCACGGTGTCGCAAGACGACTTCGGCCCCATCTTCGTGCAGGCCGCGCAGCAAAACAGCGGCGCGCTCAAGCCGGAGCAGCAGGTGATGGCGTTCAAAGCGCTGACCATCGACACCCAGCGCGCCGACATGATCCGCAAGACGCCCGGCACGGTCGCCTTCATGGTCGCCGACGGCGCCAAGAAGCACCAGCTCAGCATCACGCCGGGCAGCCAGCAGGCCAAGCTGGAGTCCCCGGACTGTAAGCTCGAGTGCACCATGGCGGACTTCATCGAGATGCAGACCGGCAAGAGCAACCCCATGCAGCTCGTCATGGGAGGTAAGCTCAAGATCGTGGGGAACGCGCAGCTGCCCATGGCGCTGTCGAGCGTGATTGCGTGACCGACGGCTCCCCATCGTCGACCCCGCCGCTGGAGAGCGCTGCCCCAGCACCCCAGCGGCGGGATTTCCGCCACACCAAGATCGTCTGCACCATCGGACCCGCCAGCTCGGACTACGACACGCTCGTAGCGCTGGCGAAGGCCGGGATGAACGTGGCGCGCCTCAACTTCTCCCACGGGGACCATGCCAGCCACCTGAAGGTCATCAAGCACCTCAAGGGCCTCAGCCGCAAGCTCAACCACCCCATCGCCATCCTGCTGGATCTCCAGGGGCCGGAGATCCGCACGGGAGAGCTGCCTGCCAACCTGGAGCTGCAGGTCGGGGAGATGGTGTGGCTCACGGTGCGCCCGGAGGACGATCCCGAGGTCAAGAGCGTCCACGTCAACTACGTCCACCTGGTCACGGACCTCAAGGTGGGTGACCGCGTCACGGTGGACAACGGCCTCATCAACCTGGAGGTGCTGGAGATCCAGAAGCTTCGGCTGCGCTGCCGCGTCATCGACGGCGGTCAGCTCGGCTCACGCAAGCACGTCAACCTCCCCGGGATCCGCGTCAACTTGCCGAGCATCACGGAGAAGGACAAGCGCGACATCCTCTTCGGGATCGAGCAGGAGGTGGATTTCATCGCCCTCTCCTTCGTGCGCTCGGCGGGGGACGTGCTCGAGGCCCGGGCGCTGCTCGAGCAGGCCAACTCCCACGTGCAGCTCGTCGCCAAGATCGAGAACCAAGAGGGCGTGGACCAGTTTGGAGCCATCCTGGCCGTCGCGGACGGCATCATGGTGGCGCGCGGCGATCTCGGCGTGGAGGTGGACATCGAGGAGCTGCCGGTCATCCAGCGGCGCATCGTGAAGGCCTGCGCGGTCGCCGGGAAGCCGGTGATCGTGGCCACCCACCTGCTCGAGAGCATGATCACTCACCCACTGCCCACGCGCGCGGAGGTCACGGACGTCGCCAACGCCGTCTATGAGCAGGCGGACGCCTTGATGCTCAGCGGCGAGACGGCCACGGGCGTGGACCCGGTGCGCTGCGTGGAGCAGTTCGACAGCATCATGCGTCGGATCGAGAAGGAGCCGGGCTACGGCTTCTTTCAGGCACGGCACACCGAGGGAGCGCGAGAAGAGCTGGCCCGCGCCGCCTGTCGCCTGGCGGACTCCATGGGCGCGCAGGCCATCCTGGTCATCACGCGGCGGGGCCTCTTGGCGCAGAGCGTGGCGAGCTACCGGCCCCAGCACGCCATCATCTACGCCTTCACGAACATGAGCCGTGTGCGGCGGCGGCTCTGGCTCCTGCGCTCGGTGGTGCCCTTCGTCATCGATCTGTCGGAGAGCAACCCGGAGGCCACCGTCCAGTCGGCGCTGAACAAGCTCCGGCAGCGCCAGCGGCTGCTCCCTGGCGACCCCATCGTCATCCTCAGCCACGTCAAGGCGGGGCGGGACACCATCACCAGCATCCAGGTGCGCACCTTCGAGTGACGGGGGCGCTCCGCCCGAGCGGCGGTGTCCTCTAGGCGCGCGCCGCGGCGTGCGCTTGCGACGTCAGGGCGCCGTGCCGGTGGGCGGCAAGGGCGCCCAACGCAGGCTCTCACCGGACTGCACCGCCAAGCGCTGCGTCTTCCAGCGCTTGAGGCTCATCAGGTAGAGGTTCTGGATGCCAGCGTCTCGCGTGGAGAAGAACGCGAGCAGGCGGCCGTCGCTGCTGCACGCGGGGGAGGTGTTGCTGCCTTGGTTCTGGGTGAGGCGCTGGATGCCCTTGCCCGTCTCCGAGCTCATCACCAGATCTTGCTTGTTGCCGCCGACGGCGACGGAGTAGATGAGCCGCACGCCGTCCTCCGTGTCGCAGAACACGGGCGCCGCGGCGGTGAAGCCCAGCGGGGAGACGGCCTTGCCGTCGACGTACACCCGCTGATCCCCGGATTTTCCGCTGCCCCCGATCCACGCCAGCTTCCCGCTCGGGGTCCACTCCGGGTGCGTGGCCAGCGGCGTCGTGCTCACCACCCTGAGCTCGGTGCCGTCGCTCTTGCCTACCCAGATGCTGCTGCCGGTGCTGGAGGAGAGCGCGACGGCGAGCTTGGTCCCCGTAGGGTCGAAGCTGACGCTGTAGACGCTGCCGGGTGCGCCCAAGGCGAGCCGCACCGGCGGGCTGCCCAGCCGCATGAGCTGAAACGGCGCGTAGTCCTTGCTCTCTGCGTAGTAGAGCGCGCCGCCCGGGCCCCACACGGGGGCGATGCTGGTGGCGGTGGGGCTCGTCACGGGCGTCAGGCCGTGCCCGTCCGCGTCCATGGTCATCACCCGGAAGTGACGCCCCCAGCGCGCGGAGAAGGTCATCCGGCTGGCGAAGCCGCCGGGGCGGCCCGTGATGGCGCCGAGCAGCGCGTCGGTGATGCGGTGCGCGGTGACGCGCACCTCCACCTCCGGCACGGTGAGCCGCTTTTGGTACACGGGCTCCGCGCCCGTCTCCAAGAAATAGCAGAGGCCGCTGACCTCCACGTGCCCCGCCGCGCCCGGGGCTGCCCGCGCGCCGACCTTCACGATCACCTCCGCGCCGAGCTGACGCCACGCCGCGACGTCCACGGGCGCCTCGAACCCGTAGTCGCCCGCGGGGGCCTGGTCATCCTTGAGGAGCTGGAACATCCCCGACAATTCGAGATCACGCCGGACGACGCTGCGCACCACGACGTCGGACAGCTCTGGCGAGAGGGAGGGCAGCACCGCCAGCCGAGTGACGCGCTCCGCGGCCTCCGTGCCGGTGACGACGAAGGGCCCGAGCGCGCCCTCGTCCGGGGGCGGCGGCGCCGCGGCCGCGAGGCCAGCGGCCGAGCTGAGGGCAAGAGCGACGCGCAGCGAGGTAGACGGGCTCAATCGTGGGCTCCTTCATCGGGGGCAGGGGGCGCTGGCGCTCCACCAGGGCGTGGCGCCGGTCCGTCCGGGGGCGAGGTCGCGGCGCACTTGGCACCCGCGCCAGAGAACACGGGGGACACCGTGCCGCCCAAGATGTCCGGATAGAGCGGCGGCGGTGGGGGGAGCTGCTGGCCCACGATGGAGTCCATGGTGCTGCGCACGCGCGCGTCGAAGACGGCGTTGCCGCTGGGACGGACGATGGAGTACCCGGCGACACTCCGATCACCACCGACGCTCACGCTCACCGCCGCGCTGAGCGTCTTGAGCTCCTCGCAGGGCAGCTCCCCGTCCGGCCGCTTGAAGCGTGCGTTGAACCAGCTCAAGATCTTGAGCTGATACTGGCTGACGGCTCGGGCCTTCAGAGGGTCCGTCTCCGTGCCGTCCTTGACGCCGCCGGCCGCCCCCGGCCCCTCGATGTCCGCGGCGTCCGGGGGCGCGGCGTCGACCTGCGCGAGATCCTCGTCGGCCTTGGCGATGATCTCGGCGTCCGGCGGCGGCGCCGCCGCGTCTCCGAGCGCCACCGAGGACGTGGGGATGGCGTCCGGGGTCTTGGCGGCGTCCGGGCTGGGCGCGCTGCGCGCCTCCACCTGCTTCACGGGTGGCGGGGGCTTCTCCCACAGGTCCGGCAGCTTGGGGCGGCGCTTCTTGCCGCCCAGCTTGAGGAGCGGCAGGTCGTCGAGCATGGGCTTGACCGCGATGCTGCTGGGCAGCGGGGGGAGCGCCTCCTGCCTGGGCACGCTGGCAGCGTTCGCGCCGAGCCCAGCCAGCAGCGCCGCCGCGACGGCCTGGATGAGCAGCGCGCCCCCGGAGGCCAGCACCAGCTCCCTCGGCGTGTAGCGAGCGGAGGCCGCAGTCACGGCCGGTGACCCTCCGGCTCCTCTTCCAGCTCCGGCTGCACCAGCAAATTGAGCGAGTCCACGCCGCTCGAGCGCGCGGCGGCGACCACGCGCGCGACGACGCCGTAGCGCGCGTCTTTGTCCGCGCGGATGTAGATCTCCCGCTCTCGCTGGACGCGCGCGTTCGCTTTCAGCTTGGCCTCGAGGGAGTCGGTGACGTCTTCGTCCCCGAACAGGATGCGCTCCTCACGATTGACCGTGATCATCAGCCGCGCGTCCTTGACCGGCGTCTCGGCGGCCTTGACCTCGGGCAGGTCGATCCTCAACCCGGTGGTGAGCAGCGGCGCGGTCACCATGAAGACCACGAGCAGCACCAGCATGACGTCCACCAGCGGCGTGACGTTGATCTCCCGGAAGCCACCACGGCGACCGCCGCGACCAGGGCTGCGCCCGCCCATGGCTCAGGCCCCAGCCCAAGGCTCGGGCGCGGCCGCCACCTTGGGGACCGCTGCGGTCACCCCCAGCGCCTCCGCCAGCAGTCGCTGCGCCCAGACGTCACTGCACGCGCTCAGCTCGTCCATCAGGTCGCCGATGCGCTGGTCCACGTAGTTGTAGGCGATGGTCGCCGGGATGGCGGCCACCAGCCCGACGGCCGTGGCGATGAGCGCCTCACCGATGGCAGGGGCGACGACCGGCAGGCTGGCGCTCTTCTCCACGCCGATCTTGATGAAGGCGTTCATGATGCCCCACACCGTGCCGAACAGCCCGATGAAGGGGCTCGCCGAGGCGATGCTGGAGAGCGTGGGCATCAACGAGCTGGCGCCTTGGCTCTCCTCGGCGATGGCGCGCCGCGCGACGGCGCCCAGCAGCTCGGTGCTCACGCCGGGCTGCTGGTAGCGGCGCGCGAGCGCCAGCACGACGCGCCCCCCCGGGGTGGAGGCGTGCGCGCGCGCCAGCGCCACCAGCTCCTCCCCGCACGTGGCCTTCTCCGCGGCGCGCTCGAAGCGCCGCTGCGCGCTGAGCAGCCTCCGGAGCTGCAAGGTCTTCAGCAGCCAGATGACCCACACCAGAAACGCCGCCAGCAGCAGCAGCAGCAGCACCACGAGCACGACCCCCGAGCTCGAGAGCGCCAGGTGCAGGGGGTCGAGCTGAGGCTGGGACGCTGCCTGCATCGGCGTCACGGAGCCAACAGGACGTCGACGCGACGATCCTTGGCGTAGCTGGCCTCGTCCGTCCCGGTGGCGTCCATCGCGCCGCGGGAGTTGGTCGTCATCTGCTGGGCCGCGAGCCCGGCCTTGCCCAAGAAGAGCTTGACGTTCTCCGCGCGGCGGCCGCCGAGCACCATGTTGTACTCGCTGTCCCCTCGCGGGTCCGCGTGCCCTACCAGGAGCATGGTGCGCCCCTTGAGCGCCCCCGTAGCGAAGCAGGTGGCCAGCTTCTTGAGCACCCCGGTGGAGGAGTCCTTCACGGCCGCGGAGTCGAAATCGAAGAAGGCCTCCTTGTCCGTGAGGCCGCAGGCCTTCTTGATCTCATCCGAGATGTTGACGGACGAGCGGCTGGGGTCGTCGGCCTCGTCCCCTGCGGGCGCCGCGCTGGCTTGCTCCTGAGCGCTGGCGGACGGCGCCTCCACGGGGCCGGCCGGCGCGGCCGCTGGGGGCTTTGGATCGGAGCTGCAGGCAGCGGCTGCGAGGCCGAGGGAGAGGATGCTGAGCAGGAGGGTAGACTTCATAGGGATGGATCTCGAGAACCCGGGGTGGAACAGCCACCACCCAAAGCTCTTGGCTGGGATGAATATTCCCTCAGCGCTCGAGCAGATACCACAGGAGGACGAGCGAGGTAGCGAGGAACAGCACCCCGAGCAGGATGCGGGAGGCCTCTCGGCGCGCCCCGGAGGGGGGGGTCCTGGCGGCCTCCAAGCGCGCGAGCGCCAGCACGGTGACCCCCTTGAGCCGGCGCTCTGCCTCGGGCCCTCGCTCGCGGTCGCCCGTCATCCCACGATACCTCACGGCCGCCTCCACCAGCGCGTCGTGGGCCTGGCAGTAGTCGAGGAACGCGCGGTGGGCGGCGTCGGAGTCCCAGCGCTCGAGGACGTTCTTCCAGAGGGGCTCCAGGCCTGGGTCGGTCATCGACGGACAGCACGCTCGAGCGCCCGAACCATGGCGAAGTACTCCTCGCGCGTGAACGGCTGGTTGAGGATATGGAAGTCTTTGCCCACGAGGCCGACGCAGCCGTAGCAGTAGGTGCAGCCCACGAGCTCCACGGAGCGGGTGCAGTAAGAGCACTGAGCGCAGCGCTCACAGTCCACCAAGTGCTTGCAGCCGCTGAGCTCCCGGCAGTCCGTGCAGTGGGAGCAGTCCACGCAGCGCTCACAGCGGGTGCAGTAGTGACAGCGGGTGAGCCCCCGCCCGTCCACGCAGAACGTCGAGTGCTGGCACGCTTGGCAGTCCGTACACTGGACACAGCCGACGTTGTCCGCGCGGCGCTCGTGCGCGCGCAGCAGCGCGCGCCAGCGCTCCTCGAAGCTGGCGGGGTCGAACGGCGCGCTGGCGTCTTCAGGCACGCAGCGACCGCCTCAGGGCCTCCGCCGCGCGGCGCGTGAGCGGCTCATCCGCCAGCTCCTCCAGGCGCTTGAGGCGCTGCTCGAGCACCGGGCGCTTGATGGGGGACTCCCGCTCGAACAGCCGGCCCAGGCTGGCGATGGCCTCGCGCGCCACCGCCTCGTCCGCGTGCTCCAGGAGCTGAAGCTGGACGGGCTGCTCTTGCGGGTAGTCGTGGCCAGCACGCCGATACTCCTCTGCGGCGCGGGAGATGGCGCTGCGCCCCTCGCTGAGCAGCAGGCGCTCGAGCAGCCGCTGCCGCTGCTGCTCTTCACCGCCCAGCACCCCGGGGAGGGCTTGGACGATCCGGGTTGCCGTCCGCTTGGCGGCCGTGGGCGCGCGCGTCAGCTCCGGGGCCGGTGTGACCCCACTCGGGACGCTGCGCCGCGGCGCGGCCGAGGCAGCGACCACGCTCCGTGGCCGCCGCGCGGCCGTCGGCGCGCCGGGCCGCCGCGCCGCGATGAGCACGGGCTCCGCCGCTGGGGCCGTGCTCTCCTGCCTGCGCTTCTTCTTGCGGCGCCCACCGCGGCCGCCGCGACCGTGACCTGCATCCATGACACTACTCCCGATTCAGGGATTCCATGACGCTGCGCCCCGTGCGCGACCGTGGGGTCGCGGTCGGGCGAGACCCGTGGTCTCTGGGAGCGATGGCCCGGGCGCTGACCGCGTCGACGAGCCGGCTCCAACTGCCAGACGCATGAGAAATACCACGAAGCCGACCCAGGTGAAACCTCCTCGTGCGGCCGGCGCGCGTGCCGGCGGGGCGAGAACACTGCTAGAGGGAGAGGCGTCATGCGCGCTCTCATCGGGATGAGCCTCGGGCTGGCGGCTTGTGGGCCCGCCACCGCCCCACCCCCTCAGCCGCCGCCGCCCTCGGCCGAGGCCGAGGTGTCGCTGTTGGACGCTGGCTGGGCGGAGGCCGTCAGCCCTCGACAGCAGCTCAGCGTGCCGCTGCCCGACTACGCGAGCTGGCGGCTCGACGACTCCGGACCGAGCTTCTTCGTGACGACCCACCTCCCGACCCAGACGCGGCTCATCGCGGGGACGTGGCGTGAGGCACGGAGCGTCTCCCTCGAGCAGTGCGCCGCCACGGCGCGCCTCAGGCGCCCAGCGGAGTTCACCCTCGAGGGGGAGGCCCTCGACCGCCAGCCCTGGCGCGCCCCGGCAGATTTCGCGGGGGAGCTGGTGCTCGGCGTGAGCGCCGTGCCCGGTGGCTTCGAGGGCCGCGCGGTCGCGGTGGGCCACGACGTCGGCCGCTGCTACGCGGCGGCGCTCGTGACGAGGACGAAGACCGAGCGAGAGCTGGGCGACCGCCTGGCGCTGCTCACCGAGCGCAGCCTCCAGGGCTTGCGCCTGCGCGCGGTGGGTGAGCGCGCGACCGGCGCCTCGGGGCGCGTCAGAACGCCGTGATCCGCCGCTCGATGCGGCGCTGCTCGGCGGGGCTCGAGCGGCCCACGGCGACGATCGACATGCCGGCCGCCTGAAAGCAGCGCTGAGCAGCAGCCTGCACCTCGCGCCGCGAGACGGCCCGGAGCTGCTCGAGCCGCTCCCGAGGCGAGCGCCCGACACCCGACAGCTCCCCGAGCGCCAGGAAGCTAGCCAGCGCCGGCGGGTCGTCGAGGAGCTCATCGAGCTGCCACTGGACGCGCCGCTTGGCCTTGTCGAGCTCTGCCTCGGTGGGGCCCTCCTCACGGAGCTGCTCGAGCAGCCCCAGGATCAGATCCAGCACCTCGGGCGTGCGCTCGTGCGCGGCGCTCGCCATCACGTCGAAGAGCCCTACGCCGCGGTAGGCCTCGTAGCTCGCCGACACGTCGTAGCAGAGCCCACGCTCGTCGCAGATGCGGTGGTAGAGCCGGGTGGACATCCCGTCATCGAGCACGCGGACGAGCAGCTCGGTCGCGGGCTCCGCCGCCTCGCCCTCGCCGGGGGCACGAAACCCGACGCGCAGCTCCGTCTGGCTGAGCTCGTGCCGCACGTAGCGCCAGCGCGGCGCGCGCTGCCGCGGGGGCGCCGGCTTGGGGCGCACCCGGCCGCGCGGCAGTCCGGCGAAATGACGCTCGAACAGCCGCAGCACCGCGCTGGGCCTCACCGGCCCCGTGACCGCGACGACGGTGTTGTCCGAGGTGTAGAGCCGCCGGTGATGAGCGCGGACACGGCGCTCGGTGAAGGCCTCCACGTCCTCGTAACGTCCGGTGATGGGCATGGCCAAGGCATGCCCCTCGAAGCTCAGCCCCATGAGCAGCTCACCGGAGTCGATGAGCTGCCCCTGGTCGTCGTACAGCTCCAGGATCTCCTCGCGCACGATGCCCCGCTCCACCTCGAGCCGCGTGAAGAGCGGCTCGCGGTAGGTCTCCCCCAGCAGCGCGACGGCGGGCGTGAAGGTCTCGGGCGGCACCGCCAGCTCCACGTTGCCGTGGTCCACGTAGGTCGCCGCCGCCAGCGTCCCTCCGAGGCGCTCGAAGCCGAGCGCCTGCTCGTGCGCCGAGGGTGCGCTCGGGATCCCCCGAAACAGCATGTGCTCGAGGAAGTGGCTGAGGCCGCGCTCCCGCGGCGCCTCATAGAGGGGGCCCGCCCCCAGCCGTACGTCGATGGCCACCCGGTGCGCGCTCGGGAGCGGCGCGACGACGAGCCGGAGCCCCTCCGCCGTCTCGTGGCGCAGGGGCTCACCCGGAACGGTCAATCGTCCTCGCCAGGACGCTTGGGGGGCTGCGCCAGCTCCTCGCTCGTCTTGAGCTTGCCCTTGGCGGACAGCTTGAGCTGCTCCACGTAGCGCACCAGCGCGTCGAGCTGCTTGAGCGCGGCGAGCTGGCGCATCAGCGGGAGCTTGTCCTTCTGGAACTCCTCCTTGGTGGCGAGGTTCTTCTCCTTGAGCTGAACCACGGCGAGCCCGTCGCTCGTCTCGATGGGCTCGGCGAGCAGGGCCTCCGGCGCGCTCAGCTCGAACACCTGGAGCGTGAGCTGCGAGGCGCCCGAGGCGTTCGGGATGGGATCTCCGCCGATGGAGAACGGAGCGCTGACCTCCACCTTCGGGCGCTCGGCGGTCTCCCAGCCCTCCGCGGGCTCCGCCGCTCCTGGCCCCTTCTTCGGCGCCAGCACGACCTTCGACACGAGCTCCCGGGTCGCGTCGTCGAGCTTGGCCCCTGCCTTCGCGCGCGCGATGAGCTCCTCCCCGAACTTCCGTGCGAGCTCCTCGGCGCGCAGGCGGGCCATCAGCCCGCGCGCGACGAAGCGCCGCCCGGTCCCCTCCAGCTTCGCCTCGGGCACCCGCTCGATGAGCTGCAGCAGGTGAAAGCCGCGCGACGTCTCCACGATGCCGGATCGCTTGCCCGGCGCCAGCTTCTCCGCCGCCGCCGCGAGCTCCTTCCAGCCTTCGCCGTAGCTCTCCGCGAGGCAGCCGATGTCTCCGCCGAGCACCGCGCCGCCACCGCTGCCGGCGCGCCGTGCCTCCCACTCGAAGGGCGTGCCCTTGGCGAGGCTCGCCTCCGAGGCCTCGAGCTGCCGGCGCAGCTCCGCCTTCTGATCGTCGTCCGTCCCGTCGAAGGGCATCGCCAGCTCACGCACGCGCAGACAGCCCTTCGTCCAGTCCTTCTTGGCGGTGTTCCAGGCGTCGTTGACCTCGGAGGCGTGCTCCTTGGCCCAGGCGTCGACCGCGGCATCCGACTGATCGACCGCCCACTTGGCGAACCAGTCGCGCCGTAGCTGCACGCTGCGCACCACCGCCTTCGAGCGCTCACGCTGGAACTGTAGGAAGGCCTCGGACTCGCTGACGCGGACGCGCGCTCGGACCAGCTCGCGCACGCGCGCGGCGAGCAGCTCCTTGCGCTGGACTTCCTTGAATTCCTTCGGTCCGCGCCCGGTGATGCTGCGCACGACGCGCTCGTACAGCTTCACGTCGAAGGCCTTGGTGGCCGAATTGTAGACGGGCAGGGTCCGGATGAGCTCGGCCCCGAGCCCAAGCTGGGGGGCGAGCATCTGCAGCTTGCCGAGGGGCAGCGAGACGTGGGCTCGACCCTCGAGCAGCTCGTCCTCGATCTCCGCGTCGCTGATGCTCAGCCCGAGCCGCGCCGCCTCGATGAGCAGCAGCTCACGCTCGACGAGACCGTCGAGGACTTGCTGGTTGATGTTCAGGGCCTTCTGGCGCGAGGCGGACAAGCCTTGCGGGATGATGAGCCCCGCGGCCGTGAAAAACTCGGCCTCGGGCACGCAGCGGCCCTGCACCTCGACAGCGCACTTGGAGGCCAGGCTCAGCCCGCTCGCCCCCCGCCCGCTGCTACGAAACTCCAGAGCGAACGAGATCGCGATCAGAAACACGATCGCGCCCATCGCGATCTGCGCGGGGCCTCCTCGGCGAAACAGGCTGAGCATGGTCGGGCGCCGGCGATTACCACGCGCTCTGGCGTGGGTCCACGCCCAGAACGCTCCGCGCCGGTCGCGCCGCGCCGCTTCACCTGCCGTTGGGCAGCGCGACGCGCGCGAGCTCGAGCACGGCGCCGAGGGTCTGCTGGAGCCCCTCGAGGCCGTCCAGGGCGCGGACGAAATTGACCTCCACCCAGAGATCGAGCTGCTGGCGCTCGTCGCTGGGATCGGGGATGGGCACCCAGACCACGTCGACCTCCACGAAGCCCCGTGCCCGCAGGATCGCCCCCTGCTGACGCGCCCGCGCTTCCAGAAACGACTCAGTTTCCCCTGGGAAATCACTCTTTTGGGCCCGCACACGCACGCGGAGCGCCAAGCCGGGCGCGGCGAGCACGGCCAGCCCGCTGTCCATGAGCAGGTTCTCGCGCACCCGCTCGGCGAGCAGGACGCGGTCCGGGAGCGTGCGAAAGACCTCGAAGCCCCAGGATTGTAAGGTCTTTTTCAGATCCTTCGGGGTGGGCGTGGGTGGGGTCGTCATGTCCGTGATGGGAGCACGCGCGCGGCGGGAAGGGCTCTCGGGTGACGCTATCCTACCATCACCGGCGGGCATTTGCTGGTGGGTCGAGCGGCCACCGGGCTGGAGGCGTGGCAATTCTGGTCTTACCCCAAGTCTGTTAGCCTAACGCACCGTGAAGCGTCGCAGCCTGACCCCCATGCCACCGCTCGCCCTGGGTACGCTCCACGGCGCTCGACGCAGCGTCGGGGGCGCGCGGCACGAGGCCTCCGAGCGGGTGGTGTTGCGCGCCGGCGCGGTGGAATTCGACGGCTGGACCCTCAACCAGAGCCGCGGAGGCCTGCGCGTCGTGGTCGAGGAGCGCGTCGAGCTCGGGGCGGAGTACGCCGTGGAAATGAGCGGCAAGTCACCGCGGCGCGCCCGAGTGGTCTGGCTGCAGGACGAGGCCGACGGTCAGGTCGCGGGCCTGGAGTACCTCGATCTCACCGCCTCGGACCCCGAACCCGAGACGCCCTGAGCCGCGGTGGCGACCGCACGGCAGCTCCTTGGCCCTGGGGGCGCCCTGGCGCAGGGCTTGTCCGGCTACGAGCCTCGCGCGGGCCAGCTCGACATGGCCGACGCCGTCGAGCGCGCACTTCATGACCATCGAGTCTTGATTTGTGAGGCAGGGACCGGCACCGGCAAGACCCTCGCTTACCTCGTCCCGGCGCTGCAGAGCGGGAAGAAGGTCGTCGTCTCCACGGCGACCCGCGCGCTGCAGCAGCAGCTCCACGATCACGATCTCCCCCTGCTCGAGCGGACCTTGGGGCTCTCGCCCCGGGTCACGGTGATGAAGGGACTCTCGAACTACGTCTGCCTGCGGCGCTTCGAAGAATTCCGCCGCGCACCCGCCTCCCAGGCGCCGCAGGCGGAGCGCGCCCTCGCCGCGGTGGAGCCGTGGGTGCGGCAGACCGAGACCGGTGACATCACCGAGCTAGAGGCGCTGCCCGAAGACGAGCCGCTGTGGGCCGAGATCACCGCGAGCAGCGAGACCCGCCTCGGCGCGAGCTGCCCGCACTTCGCGGACTGCTTCGTCACCAGGATGCGGGCGGAGGCCGAGGCCGCGGAGCTCATCATCGTCAATCACCACTTGTTCTTCGCCGATCTCGCGCTACGCGGCGCCCACCCCGGGCGCGTGCTCCCGCACTACGACGCCGTGATCTTCGACGAGGCCCACCAGCTCGAGGACACGGCGGCCCAGTTCTTCGGCGTGCGCCTGTCGAGCGCGCGCCTCGAGCGGGTGCTGCGCGACGCGGGCGCGGCGCTCGTCGCCGCGCAGGGCGTGGTCGGCGCGGAGGACCCGGCGCGCTGCCTGGAGCGCTGCGCAAGCACCACCCACGCACTGTTCGCGCAGCTAGCGCGGCGCGTCCGCGCCGAAGACCCGAGGCTCGGGCTCGAGCTCGACGACTGGCAGGGGGAGCTGCTCAGCCACTACCACGCGCTCGACGACGCGTGGCTCAGCCTGACGGACGCCGCCGGGCGCGCCCGGCAGCGCGCCGCTGGCGCTGCACCGCCGGGCTTGGGGGCGCGCCTCGAGCTCGCCGAGCGACGCTGCCAACAGCTCCGTGACCAGCTCGCCAGCGTCGTCGAGGGGGCGCGCGGCTGGGTCAGCAGCGTAGAGCTGACGGCGCGCAGCGTCGTGCTGAAGGCGACGCCCATCGACGTCGCCGAGCTGCTCCGCGAGCGCGTGTTCGAGGCGACGCCGAGCGCGGTGCTCACCAGCGCCACGCTCACCACGCCGGGGCGCTCGCGGCCCACGGAGACCAGCGGCGGCTCGGCCTTTGGTTATCTGCGCGCCCGGCTGGGCCTCACGAGCCCCGAGCTCCAGGTCGACGAGCTGCTCGTCCCTTCGCCCTTCGACTTCGACCGACAGGCCCTGCTCTACACCCCGAGAGACCTCCCGGCGCCGTCCGCGGCGGACTTCACCGAGCGCGCCGCGGCGCGGATCACGGAGCTGGTGGAGCTGGTCGGCGGCGGCGGCTTCGTGCTCACCACCTCGCTGCGGAGCCTGCGCGCGCTGCACGCGGCGCTCGTGGCCAGGCTACCGGGCTTCCCACTCCTGCTCCAGGGGGAGGCCCCCAAGCCGGCCCTGCTCGAGCGCTTCAAGGCCGAGGGCAACGCCGTGCTGGTCGCGACGCTCGGCTTCTGGGAGGGCGTCGATGTGCCGGGCCGGGAGCTGCAGCTCGTGGTGCTGGAGAAGATCCCCTTCGTCGTGCCCAGTGACCCGATGGTGCGCGCGCGCTCGCTCGCCCTAGAGCGCGCCGGGGGCAACGCCTTCATGGACTACCACCTGCCCGCCGCGGCGCTCACGCTCAAGCAGGGCTTTGGTCGGCTCATCCGCACCCGCACGGACTACGGGATCGTCGCGCTGCTCGACGAGCGCGTCCACCGGCGAGGCTACGGCCGCCGGCTCTTGGCGGCCTTGCCACCGGCCAGGCGCGCCAGCTCGCTCGACGAGGTGCGCGCCTTCTGGAGCGAGGCGAGCGCCGCTCGGTGAGCCCGGAGCGCTCGCGGCGAGCGGCGCCGTGATAGCTTGCGCTCGGTGCAAGTCTTCAACGAGGCTCTGGCGGCGCTGGGTCTGAGTGAGGTGGTCCGGGTGCTGCCGGTGTCGAGCGGCTACCCGAGCCCCAAGCAGGTCAACCTCGTGCTCTTTCGCCGCGAAGAGACGTGGCTCTTCGAGTCCAGCGCGGCCACGAGCGAGATCGTCGCGGAGATCGAGGGTGCGCTCGACGCGCACTCCGTCCAGCGCTTGGATGCGCTGCTCGTCACGCATTGTCACGGCGACCACGCGGGCAGCGCCGGGATCATCGCCGGGCGGGGGCGCCCCCCCGGCGAGCGGGCGCCCATCTACCTCCACTCCGCCGGCTACCGCTTCCTCACGCACCCGGAGGCGGCCTTCCTGCAGGAGACCTACGAGCTGTTCCTGGCGCGCTCGCACTGGGGCCTGCTCGAGTACGGGGCGCTCAGCCAGCAGGACATGGTGGAGCACGCGCTCCGCAAGCGCTTCCAGCACTACTTCGCCGAGACCCCGAAGCGCGCCCTGCGCTTCGTCGATCGCGGGGCGCTGCCGGAGGGCGTCATCGCAGTCGCTACCCCAGGGCATAGCTGGGACTGCGTGCTCTACCTGGACCTGCGCACGGGCGTCGCGATCCCTGGAGATACCCTGTTGGTCACGGGAGCCCCGCAGCGCCCGGACAGCCATGGCTTCGTCATCCCCATCTTCACGGCGGCCGGGCAGAGCTACAGCATGGCCTTCGAGCATTACCTGCAGACGCTCCGCGTGCTGCGTGAGTTCTTCCGTACCCGCCCGGTGCGCGTGGTGCTCCCACCCCATGGGAAATTCGCCGTCACCGAGCCCCTCCGCTGGGTCGAGTTCGCGGAGCAGTACTTCGTCCAGCTCTACCGCGCGCTCGTCACGGAGTTCTTCGGGAGCCCCGCACGCCGGAGAGAGCCGTTCTTCGCTCGCGACCTGGCGCCCTTCGTCCCCACCGCAGGGGCACACCCCATCTCCACCCCCGGCCACGCCTTCGGGATGCTCTGCGCGCTCGCCGACGAAGGCTACCTCGGCTTGGAGGAGCACCCGCACACCCGGCAGATCAGCTTCACGCTGCGGGAGCTACCCCCACCGGACTACCTCGAGGCGCGCCTGGCGGAGCCGCCAGGACCGCTGCCCATTCACGGCGAGCGCTGAGCGCCGGCGCCGCGCTTTCAGCGCTTCACGGCCCGCGGGCCCTTCGGCGGCGCCGAGACGGGCGCCTTCGTCTTCGCCTTCGGTGCGGCCTTCGCCTTCGGGGCAGCCTTCGCTGGGGGCGCCTTCGCCTTCGGCGCGGCCTTCGCCTTCGGCGCGGCCTTCGCCTTCGGCGCGGCCTTCGCCTTCGGTGCGGCCTTCGCCTTCGGCGCGGCCTTCGCCTTCGGTGCAGCCTTCGCTGGGGACGCCTTCGGGGCGGCCTTCGCCTTCGGTACAGCCTTCGCTGGGGACGCCTTCGCCTTCGGGGCGGCCTTCGCGGGCGTAGCCTTCGCCTTCGGTGCAGCCTTCGCCTTCACGGGCCGCTGCGCAGCGCCTGCACGCGCCGCCGGGGAGCCTCCGGCGCGGCGCGCCAGGGTCTCCGCGACGGCGGCCTTCAGGGCGCTGAAGTCGAACGGCTTGTCGAGATAGGCGTCGGCTCCGTAGAGCGGGGAGGTCATCTCGTTGAGGTGCTCTCCAATCCCGGTGAGCATCACGACGCCCGTGTGGGCCAGCTCCACGGATCTCCGTACCTTCTGGCAGACCTCCCAGCCCGTCATCCCGGGCATCATCACGTCGAGCACGATGAGCTGCGGCAGGTGGGTGAGCGCCAGCTCCCACGCTTGCTCGCCGTCCGCCGCCTCCACGACCTCATAGCCGGCGTTGCGGAGGTGGGTCGAGGTGACCGCCCGCATGGCGGGCTCGTCATCAGCGATGAGAATGGTCACGGGGTGCTGGGATTGGGGCATGAACGGGAGCGCTCCTCCGGCGCATCACAGATCACCGACCCGGCTCTGGTCAAGCGTCGTCAGCACTGGGTCGAAAGTTCCTCGCGTCAGGCTCCCGAGCGGCACGGCGCGAGGGAACTCCGGGCCTACCCCGGCATTCCCGCTATCATGGACGAGCTCTAGCCCGGAACCTCGCAGGTGCCCGATCCCGACCCCCGCCTCCAGCCCCTCCGGCGCGCGGCCGCCAGCGCGCTGCGTCGCGCTCGGCTGAACGCGGCGCTGGCACGTGCTGCGCGCCTGCTGCCCGCGCCGCTGCTCACGGCCGCCGGGCTCATCGCGTGGGCGCGCCATCAGGGGCGAGACGCCTGGGAGCTCGGCCGTGGCGGCTGGCTCATCGCCGCGCTCGGAGCGCTCACCGTGGGGAGCGTCCTGCGCGCCGGGCTGCGACGCCGACCGCCAGCGCTGGGCGCCGTGCTGCTCGACCGGCACCACCGGCTCGCCGATCGCGTCGCCACGGCGCTCGAGCTCGGTGCGCGCGCGCCGGCGGAGCGCACCCCGCTGATGGAGGCGGCCATCAGCGACGCCTCGGCGCGCGCCGAGGAGCTCTCGCCGCGTGCCGCCGTGCCCCTGCGGCTCCCCCGCGAGCTGCTGCTGGTGGGCGCCGCAGCGCTGGCCTGCTTCGGGGCGGCGCGGCTCCACCCCGCCCCCGCCCCCACGCCAGCAGTCGCGACGCCAGCGCCGCGGCTAGAGCCCCTGCTGCTCCCCGAAGACGATTTGGACGCCTTCAGGGAGCGCGTCGCGGCGCTCGGCGACCAAGCGAGGGATCCCGAGGTGGCCGCGGCCGTCCGCCGCTACCATCAGCTCCTGGAGGACCTCGCCGCCCAGCGGATCGACCGGAGCGAGGCCTTCCGGCGCCTCACGGCCCTGCGGCAGGAGCTCGAGCGCGGAGCTCGGCCCGAGCCCGCGGAGCACGAGGCGGCGCTCCGCGCCATCGCGAGCGAGCTCTCTCGGAGTCGTGCCGCCGCGTCGATCGGCGAGGCCTTGAACGAGCAGCGCCTCGCCGACGCGGAGCAGGCGCTGCGAGCGCTCGCCGAGCGGCTGCGCCGCCGCGAGGCACCCCCCAAGAAGGCCGAGCTCGACCTGCTGCGCGCGTCGCTCGAGCGCGCCAGCCGCGTGGTCGGCGAGCGCACCGCGGCGGCCACGGCGGCGCGCGACCGCGCGGACGGCGAACGGCGGCGGCTCCTGAAGCGGCGCGACGAGGGGCACGCCTCGGAGGCCGAGCGGCAGGCCCTGTCCAAGCAGGAGCGTCAGCTCGAGCGCCTCGAGCGCGAGCGCGAGCGCCTCGAGCGCGTCGAGCGCGAGCTCTCTCGGCTGGACCGGGAGCTGGCGGAGGCCGCCGCGGCGCTCCTGCGCGAGCTGGGTGAGGCCGCTCAGCACCTCGAGCGCGCCGCGGAGGATCTCCACCGCCAGGCCGAGCAGCAGCTGAGCGACGCCCAGAAAGAGCAGCTCAAGCGCCAGATCGAGGAGCTGCGTGAGCTGCTCCGCCAGCAACGGCAGGCACGCCCGGAGCAGCAGGAGCGCCTCGAGCGCTTCCGCGAGCGCGCGCGCGGCCAGCAGCGCGGGCAGCCGGGGCGAGGCTCCGGGACGGGCGACCCGGAGGGCTCGGCGCAAGCTCGAGGCGAGGAGGGCGCCGGCCCGCCTGGCCAGCGTCAGGCCCCTGCGGGTGAAGGCCAGGGCGCACCGCGCGCGCGCCAGCCGGGGGAGCTGCGCCTCCAGCGTGGCGGGAGCGGCGCGCGGCTCCCCGGCGGCGAGGGGACGGCGCAGGCCGGCTCGCGGCCCGCCGCGGGCGAGCGCCCAGGGGAGCCCGGCGCGGGCGGCGAGCAGTGGGGGCAGGGCCATGACCCCAACGTGGCCGGGGAGCGCACGGAGCTCGCCGGCAGGACGCGCGACGTCAGCGCCGCCGGCGTGGACACGGGGGAGGGCACCGCGTCGAGCCAGGTCATCCAGGCCGCGGCAGAGCGGGGCTTCCGCGGCCAAGGCTACCGCAAGGTGTATACGGACTATCGGCACGTCGCGGAGGCCGTGATGCACCAAGACGAGATCCCCGCTGGCTATCGCTTCTACGTGCAGCGCTATTTCCAGCTCATCCGGCCAAGGGAATGAGGCCGAGGCACGCCACGCACCCCTGAGGAGAGATCGATGAGCGAGCAGGAGGCCCGCGCCCAAGTCGCAGATTTTCTAGCCAAGCTGTCGCAGCTGAGAGCCGAGATCGCCACCGTCGTCGTGGGGCAGCGGGAGCTCGTCGACGGCGTGCTCACGTGCATGCTGGCCGGCTCTCACGCCCTGCTCGAGGGCGTCCCAGGGCTCGGCAAGACGCTGCTCATCAAGACCCTGGCCGACAGCTTGGGGCTCGAGTTCTCGAGGATCCAATTCACGCCGGACCTGATGCCCTCGGACATCATCGGCACCACCGTCATCGAGGACGTGCCGGGCGGCAAGCCCGCGTTCGAGTTCCGTAAGGGGCCGGTGTTCGCCAACATCCTGCTGGCCGACGAGATCAACCGGGCCACGCCCAAGACCCAGAGCGCGCTGCTCGAGGCCATGCAGGAGCACCGCGTCACGGTCGGCCGCGTCACCCACGTCATCGAGGAGCCCTACTTCGTGCTCGCGACGCAAAACCCCCTGGAGCAAGAGGGCACCTACCCGCTGCCCGAGGCCCAGCTCGACCGCTTCTTCTTCAAGCTCCACGCGCCGTTCCCGACGCGGGAGCAGCTGCACGACATCCTGGAGCGGACCACCAGCACCGAGCGAGCGCGCGCGCGCCAGGTGCTCAGCCGCCAGGAGATCCAAGCGCTGCAAGCGCTCGTGCTCCAGGTGCCGATCGCGCGCCACGTGACCGACTACGCCATCCGTCTCCTGCTCGCCACGCACCCCCGAGACGCCTCGGCGACGCCTGACGTCCGGCGCTTCGTCGCCAGCGGCGCCTCGCCGCGCGGCGCCCAGGCGCTCGTGCTCGCCGCGAAGATCCGCGCGCTGTTCGAGGGGCGCTTCGCCGCGTCCATCGACGACGTCCAAGCCGTCGCCAAGCCCGCGCTGCGGCACCGCGTCTTGCTCAACTTCGAGGGCGAGGCGGAAGGGATCGAGACCGACGCCATCATCGAGCAGCTTCTTGCCAAGCTCCCGAGCGCCGAGGCCTGAGCCGCGCCGCATGGGCCTGCTCGCTCGCCTCCGCCCTCGTCGTCGCGCGCGGCCCGCTGCGCACGAGGACGCGGGCACGCTCTTCGACGAGGCGTTCCTCCGCAAGCTGGAGAGCCTGGCGCTCGTCAGTCGCAAGCTGCACGCTGGCCGCCAACGCGCCGAGCGCCGCACGCGCAAGGCCGGCAGCGGCGTCGAATTCGCCGACCACCGTGACTACGTCCCCGGCGACGACTTCCGGCGCATCGACTGGAGCGTCTACCAGCGCTTCGGGCGACTGCTCGTCCGACTCCATGAAGAAGAAGAAGATCTTGGCATCTACTTCATCGTGGACTGCTCGAGCAGCATGGCCTTCGGGGGCGGCGCGAAATTCGATCAGGCGCGGCGCCTCGTGGCGGCGCTGGCTTACGTGGGGCTCGCCAACCTCGACCGCGTCACCGTGGTGGCGGTGCGGGACGGCGTCGCCGAGCGGATGGCCCCCACGCGCGGCAAGGCGCGGATCTTCCGCGTGCTGCGCTTCCTGTCCCGGCTGGAGGCCCGCGGGAGCACGGATCTGGGCGCGGCGCTCGGCGCCTTCGCCGCGCAGCACCGGCGCAAGGGGCTCGCGGTGCTGGTGAGCGATCTGTACGACCCGGCGGGCTTCGAGCGCGGCATCAACGTGCTGCGCTACCATCGCTTCGAGCCCTACATTGTGCACCTCATCGACCCCGCCGAGGAGCGGCCCGCGCTCCTCGGCGACGTGCAGGTGGTCGACTGCGAGACCGGCGACGAGCGCGCCGTCACCGTCACCGAGGCGCTCCTCGGCCGGCTTCGGGACGCGCAGCGAGGCTGGCGCGGGGAGGTCGCCCACTTCTGCGCGAGCCGCCACGTCCCGTATTTCGCGGCGCCCACGACCCAAGCCTTCGACGAGCTGGTGCTCAAGGTGTTCCGTCAGGGAGGGTTTCTGCGTTGAGGTGGCTCGGGCTCCCGCTCGCGCAGCTGCTGCCCCTGGCGGCGGGGGCCGCCGGGGCGGTCGTGCTGCTCTACGTCCTGAAGCTCCGGCGGCGCCGGGTGGTGGTCCCCTACTCGATCCTGTGGCAGCGGGTGCTCCGGGACCGTGACGCGTCCACCTGGTTCTCGCGGCTCAAGCGCCTGCTCTCGCTCCTGCTGCAGCTGCTGCTACTCGCCTTGGTGTTCGCGGCGCTGGGAGATCCACGGCTCACGGCGAGCTGGGCGGACGGGCGCAGCGTCGTGATCTTGGTGGACGCCAGCGCGAGCATGCAGGCCACCGACGTGCTGCCCTCCCGCCTCGCGGGCGCGCAGGTCAAGCTCCGGGAGATGATCGCTGGGCTCGGGGCGAACGATCGGCTGCTCATCGCGCAGATGGACGCGAGCGTGACCCCGCTCAGCCCGCTGAGCGGGGATCGCGCGGAGCTCGAGCGCGCCGCAGAGCGCCTGCGCGCCACCGACACGCGCGCCGATCTTCGGCGTGCGCTCGGCTTCGCCGCGGACAGCCTGCGCGGGGTCGAGCGGCCGGAGGTCGTCGTGCTCAGCGACGGTGCCCTGGGCGACGCCGCCGCTGCGGGCGAGGGCCTGCTCGAGGGCGTCCCCGTCAGCTGGCTCAGGCTCGGCAGCGAGGGCAGCAACGTGGGGCTCACCGGCCTGTCCGTCCGACGCTACCCGCTCGACAAGTCGCGCGCGGAGGTGCGGCTCCAGCTCGACAACGCGGGAGCGGAGCCGGCCACCGTGGAGCTGTCGCTGTACGGTGACGGGCGCCTCATCGACGTCAGCACGCTCGAGCTGAAGCCCGGTGAGCGGCTCCCGCGGTACTACCAAGATCTCGCCGGCGCCGACCGGACGCTCGAGGCGGTCGCGCGGGTCACGCAGGGGCGCGATCTGCTCCCGGCGGACGACCGCGGCTACGCGCTCGTCCCAGAGCGCCGCCGGGCGCGCGTGTGCGTCGTGACGCGCGGCAACACCTACCTGGAGGCCGCCCTGCTGCTCGACGAGTACCTGGACGTCACGCTGGTGCCCCCCGAGCGCTACCCCGTACGCGGCGGCTTCGACGTCACGCTCTTCGACGGCGTCGCGCCCCCCGTCGCCGAGGACGCCGGCGCCGCCCTCTATCTGGCGCTGCCCGCGCAGGGCGGCCCGCTGCGGCGCGGGCGGCGACTCGAGGGCTTCGGCTTCGACAGCTGGGACGCCAAGAGCCCCGCGCTGCGCTACCTGGCGCTCGGTGACGTCCAGGTGGCCACGGGCTACTCGCTCCGCCCGGAGCCGGGCGACCGCGTCCTCGGCGCGAGTGACCAGGGGCCCTTGCTCGTGGGCGGACGCCGCGACGGACGGCCGTTCCTGGCGCTCGGCTTCGATCCGCGCGACAGCGACTGGGTGCTGCGTCCGGCGTGGCCGCTGTTCATCCTGAACGCCATCGACTCCTTCGGCGAGGACGACGCGAGCTTCTTGTCGAGCTACCCGACCGGGCAGCCCTGGTACCTGCCCGTCCCGGCGCCGCTCGAGCGCGTGTCCCTCCTCGGCCCCGCTGGGGACGAGCGTGAGGTGCCGGTGCGCGGGGGACACGCCGTGGTGTTCGGTGAGCACGCGGGCTTCTTCACGCTCCGCAGCGCCGCCACCACCCCGCCGTTCGAGAGCCGCTTCGCCGCGAACCTCGCCGCGCCGGAGGAGAGCAAGATCTTACCACCCGAGGCGCTCGACCTCGGGCGGCCGCTCGCGCCGCTCCCCAGCTTCGACGCGAAGGCGCGACGTGAGCTGTGGCACTACCTGCTCTTGGCCGCCGCGGTGCTCTCCGCCAGCGAGTGGCTGAGCTACCACCGGAGGCTCACGGTATGAGGGGGCGCGCCCGCCGGGGCTGGCTCGCGCTCGGCGCGCTGCTGCTCGGCGCGGCGCTGAGCTGGGCCTACTGGCGCTGGGTGTGGCTCGCCCCCCCGCACGCCTTCCGCGTCGAGAGCCACGGGCGAGTCCATGAGCTGCTCGAGCCGCGCTGGCTCGGGCTGCTGCTCGTGACGCCGGCGCTGCTCTACGCCCTCGGGCGCTCGCTGGCGGATCTGCCGTGGCAACAGCGGCTCGCCTCCTTCGGGCTGCGCTTGACGTTCCTCGGGCTGCTCGCGCTGAGCCTCGGCAGGCCGGTGCGCACCACGGACTCGCGACGGATCGCCGCGGTGGTGCTCGTGGACGTCAGCGACTCGGTCTCCGACGCGTCGCTCGAGGACGCGCGCGCCACGCTCAGCGCGCTCTTGGCGGCGAAGGGCGCCGAAGACGAGCTGCGCGTCATCACCTTCGCGCGCAGCGCTCGCCTCATCGAGCTGCCGGAGCGTGAGGGGCAGCGCCTCGTGCCGACGGTGGCCGAGCTCCGCCACGCGCGCGCGCCAGGGCCCGCGACGGCGCAGGCCCCCGGCGCCGGGAGTCACCTGCAGGCCGCCCTGCAGCTCGCCCTCGGGGTCATGCCGCCGGGCCACCTTCGCCACGTGCTGCTGCTCAGCGACGGCGTCGAGACCGAGGGAGACGTCCTCGCGGAGGCCGAGCGAGCCCGGCAGTTTGGCGTGCGGCTCTGGAGCCTGCCCTACCGCAGACCCCCCCCCGGGGAGGTCGCCATCCAGCGGCTACGCGCCCCCGCCAAGCTCGACCTCGGCGAGCCCTTCGAGCTCACGGCGGAGCTCTACGCCAGCCGCGCCGGCAAGGCCCGCGCGCGGCTCTTTCAAGGCGAGGTGCTCAACGGACTGGACGGCGTGCGTGAGCTCGAGCTCGAGCCCGGCGCGAACACCATCACCTTCAAGAGCGTGGCGCGCGTGGGCGGAGAGCTGAGCTACCGCCTGATGCTGGATCGACTCGAGCACGACACCTTCCAGGAGAACAACGCCTACACCATCACCGTGGACGTCCCTGGGCGCCCCGCGGTGCTCTACATCGAGGGGCAACCCCAGCGCGCCAGCTACCTGAGCGGGGCGCTGTCGGCCCAGCAGTTCGACGTGGACGTGCGCGCGCCGAGCGCGTTCCCGGGGTCGCTCCAGGAGCTCGAGCGCTACGTCTTCTTCATCCTCTCGGACGTGCCGGCGGAGGCGGTGAGCCCTGGCTCGCAGGCGCTCGTGGAGCGCTACGTGCGGGAGCTGGGGGGAGGCTTCTTGTTCGCGGGGGGACCTGCCGGCTACGGGCTGGGCGGCTGGGCGAAGACCCCCATGGAGCGGCTGCTGCCGGTCCGGATGGACTCCGAGCGGCGCAAAGAGCTGCCCAACGTCGCGATGGCGCTCGTCATCGATCGCTCGGGCTCCATGAGCGGGCTGCCCCTCGAGATGGCCAAGGCCGCGTGCAAGGCGACGGTGAGCACGCTCGAGGGCGACGACCTCGTCGGCGTGATCGCCTTCGACAACGAGCCGAGCCGCTACGTGCGGTTTCAAGCCGCCCGCAACCGCGCGCGCATCGCCAGCGACCTCGCCCGCATCCAGCCCGGCGGTGGGACGGAGATCTTCCGCGCACTCGACGCCGCCTACCAAGATCTGACCGCGCTCCGCGCGCGGAAAAAGCACGTCATCTTGCTGACCGACGGGCGCGCCTCCACCCAAGGCATCCAAGACCTCGCGCGCGCGATGTTCGCCGAGGGGATCACCGTCACCACGCTGGGCTTGGGCGACGGCGCGGACGCGGAGTTCCTGCGGCAGCTCGCGGAGACCGGAGGGGGTCGCTTTCACGCCGTGCGAGATCCCAACGGCCTGCCCAAGATCTTCACGCGGGAGACCGAGCTCGTGGCGCGCCAAGCCGCCGTGGAGGAGTGGTTCCCCGTGCGCCAGGTCGCCGCGGCCGACTACCTGGAGGGGATCTCGATCGCGTCGGCGCCGCTGCTGCACGGCTACGTGGCCACCCAGCTCAAGCCCCCCCCAGCCCGGCTCGTCTTGGAGAGCGAGCGCGGAGAGCCCATCTTGGCCGAGTGGCGCGTCGGACTCGGGGTGGTCTTGGCGTGGACCAGCGACGTCAAGAACCTCTGGGCCGTGGACTGGCTGCGGTGGCCGCAGTACGGGCGCTTCTGGGGCCAGCTCGTCCGAGAGAACCAGCGGCGTAAGCACCGCAAGGAGCGGGAGATGAAGACCGTCGTGGAGGGGGCACGGGTGCGGGCCATCGTGGACGCCTTCACCCCGGACGAGCGCTTCGACAACGAGCTGGTGTCCACGCTCAGCGTCATCGGCCCCCTGCCGAGCAAGACCACGCGGCAGCTCCCGCTGGAGCAGGTCGCCCCCGGCCGCTACGAGGCGAGCTTCGAGCTGCGGCGCTACGGCTCCTTCGCGCTGAAGGCCGAGCACCGCCGCCGTGGTGACGAGCCGAGCCGCGCGCCCGAGAGCGTGAGCCATGGGCAGATCAGCTACCCCTACCCTCAGGAGTACGCTAGCTTCGCCCCCGATCTCGAGCGGCTCACCCGCTTCGCCGTGATCGGCGACGGCAGCGTCGACCCCAGCCCGGAGGCGGTCTTCGCGCCGGGCTCGGCGACGCTGACGGTGGAGCAGCCGCTCTGGGACCGCCTCCTGCTCGGGGCCGTCGTCGCCTTCTTGCTCGATCTCGCGCTGCGGCGCGTGCGCCTGTTCGATCGCGAGTTCTCGCCGCGGCGCGCGCAGGGGCGGCGCGTCTGAGCCGCTACGCGCCGAGCTGGTGCGCCACGCGGACCAGCTCCAGCGCCACGTCCACGCCGTTGGGCAGGGCGGCGAGCGGCCCCGCGATGAACCCTGGGCGCCGGAGACGCGCGTCGATCGTGGCCCGGGGCAGCCACGCCTGCAGGAGCGCCAGGGTGCGCTCGAGGTTCTGGAAGCTCGACGGCTGCGGCGCCTCGAGGAAGCGGTAGTCGAGGCGCCGCTCGTAGAGCATGATCTGCGGGCCACCGTCGTCGCGCTGCAGCACGAGGAAGGGCTCGCGCGAGGTGGTGCTCACGGTCTGCTCGCGCTCGACCTTCTTGGTGACGCTCAGGCCAGACGTGAGGACGGCGCGCCCCAGGGAGAACCGCCGCTCCTGGTGCTTGACGGTCTCACTGCTGGTTGCGACCCGCTCACCGCGCTGCACGAGGGTGACCGCCTCCAGCGCCACCCGGTGCAGCCCGCCGGCGCGATCCTCGACGAGGAGCGCGCTCGGCCCCGGCTGGAGCGTCCGCGCCACGACGCGCTCGGCGTCCTCCGGCACCTGCGCGGGATCCACGGCGAAGGCGAGCACGCCAGCCTCACCGAGCCGCGCCACCTGGTCTGCGACGAGCCCCACGTCCGCGCTGGCGGCGATGACGCGCGGCAAGGTGCCCGCCAAGCGCATCCCCACGTCGGCCGCGACTAGCCCCAGCACCCTCGCGACGCGCTGAGCGCCCTCGGGAGGTGGCGGGAGCCGTGCGACGCAGAGCAGCACGCTCACGAGCATGCCGCCGCGCGCCGGGAACGCAACCATGGCCGTCGCGCCCCCGCCGTCCGCCGCCCGGAGCACAGGGCCGGGGCTACTCCGGCGGACGGATGTCCGTGGCACAGCCCAGGGCCAGCTCCACCCTGGCGCGCGGATCGGCCTGCGCGCGCGTGCACGCCTGCCCGCAGAGCAGGATCTTGCTCTTGTCCGCGTTCCACTGCCAACCGTCCACGGTCGGCGACGCACACGGGCCGTTGTTGTCCTGCAGCACGGCTTGTGGGGCGCCGCCTCCCGGCGTGAAGGTGACGTTCACCTTGTTCGGGTCGATGGTCTGGCCGCCCGTGGGGCGTGGCACGTTGAGCTCACAGCTCACGCGGCTGACGATGCCGTTGGCGATGGTACGGAAGATGTCCGACCAGTCGCTCTCACAGATGCTGCGCGTGAAGCCCCCGGTCAGCTGCGCCAGCTGTTGGTACTGCTGCCCAGGGGCCATGGCGCCCGGGCAGGCCTGGGTAGGGTCGGTCATGGACTGACCCGTGACACCGAAGAAAATGTACTTGCGCGCCGCCTTGGTCCCGAGCACGCCCGCGGGCTGCACGTTCTGGGTGGCCCAGGTGTCGAACTGCGCCGCGGGGATCCCTCCGCCCGGGATGCTCTGCGCCGGGGCGTCGTCGTCCGTGACGACCACGAAGATCTTGGTGGAGTCGAAGCGGATCTTGTCGTCCCAGCGCGCGAAGCAGGGGTGGAGGATGATGGCGCCGGGGCGAGCTTGCTGGTTGTGACGCCCGTCGTAGGTGTCCCGCGCCACCTCCAGGGAGTCCGCGCTCTCCACCACGCAGGGCAGGTGACGAAACTGCGGCGGGTTGTCCGCGCAGTTGGGCCCCGCCAGCGGCGGCGTGACGCACACGTTGAAGCTCCCCGCGAGCGGCCCCCCGAGCTGGCGCTGGCTGATCATGATGACGCGCCAGTCGATGGCAGACTGACGGATGATGTCCGTGAAGCTGCCGTTGATGTTGTCGCGCACCTGCTGGATCTCTTCTTCCATGGAGCAGGAGTTGTCGATCATGAAGATGACGTCGATGGCGTTGTCCACCGCTTGCGTGGTGCTCACGCAGCGCGCGTCCGGATCCGCGGCGTCGAAGCCCCCAGCGTCGGGCAACACGATGTCGCCCCCGCTTCCCCCGGTGCCTCCGCCGCTCGTGCCGCTCGTGCCGCTCGTGCCGCTCGTGCCGCTCGTGCCGCTCGTGCCGCTCGTGCCGCCCTGACCGGCGCCGCCGCCGACCCCCGCGCTCCCCCCGGGCTCGTCATCGTCCGGGCTACCACCCGTGCCGGAGCACGCCATGGCCCCCGCCGTCACGCCCACGCCGAAGATGGCGCCCCAGAACCACGTAGAGCCTCTCATCATGCTGACCTCGACGATGACCAAGGTATCACGTCCGCTCACGCCTGGCCGGGCCGCTGGCTTCAGCGGTCAACCATCCCGGAATTGTCTTCGCTGACTGCAGCGCTCACGGCGCCGCCACCGTGGGTCCGGCTCGCCGCCCTTGCGCGCCGTCACACGGGCGCCTAAGCGACGTTCATGCGCTCCCTACGGTGGCTCGGGAACTCCAGGCACTCTTCGATCCCGGCCTGGCGAGGCGCGGCCAGCGCGGGCCTGGTGCTGCTCGGGCTGAGCGCGGGCTGCGGCGGCGGACAGCCTCCCGCAGCGGCGCCCTGCGCGCCGGGGGAGCCGCCGGCCACGGTGGCCGCGCCCACCCCAGCGGCGCCCACCCCGGCCGAGGCCGACGCCTTCATCGCGGCCTTCAACGCGGAGCTGACCCAGCTGCTCGACGAGTCCGACCGGACGAGCTGGGTGAAGGCCACCTACATCACCGACGACACCGAGGCCCTCGAGGCCAAGGCTCACGCGCGGCTGATGGAGTTCCTGGCGCGCAAGATCAAGCAGGCGCGGCGCTTCGAGGGCCTGCCCCTCCGGCCCGAGACCCAGCGCGCGCTCTACCTGCTGCGCTACTCCACCGATCTCCCCGCGCCGCACGACGCCGCGCGCCGCAAGGAGCTGGCGGAGCTCGCCAGCAAGCTCGAGGGCCTCTACGGCCGGGGCAAGGCCTGCTCACCGAAGTTCAAGGGGCACGGCAAGGACAAGCAGAGCGAGTGCCTCGAGCTCGGGGAGCTGTCGGAGATCCTGGCCAAGAGCAGCGACTGGGAGCTCGAGCTCGAGGCCTGGCGCGGCTGGCACGGCATCTCTCGTGAGATGCGCCCCATGTACGAGCGCTTCGTGGAGCTCGGCAACGAGGGGGCGCGGGAGCTCGGCTTCGCCGACGTCGGGGAGATCTGGAAGGGCCGCTACGACATGAGCGCCGCCGCGTTCTCCGCGGACATGGACCGGCTCTGGGGCGAGGTGCGCCCGCTGTACGAGGCGCTGCACTGCTACACGCGCAAGAAGCTGCGGGCGCGCTACGGCGCCGAGAAGATCCCGGTGGGCGCGCCCATCCCCGCCCACGTCCTCGGCAACATGTGGGCCCAGGAGTGGACGAACCTGTACCCGCTGCTAGAGCCGTACCAGGGCCGCGGCACGGCCGATCTCACCCCCGCGCTCCGCGCCAAGAAGTACGACGCCATGAAGATGGTGCGCACGGCGGAGGGCTTCTTCACGTCGCTGGGGCTCGCTCCGCTGCCGCAGAGCTTCTTCGAGCGCAGCCTCTTCCTCAAGCCCAGGGACCGCAGCGTGGTGTGCCACGCGAGCGCCTGGGACGTGGGGCTCTCCGGCGACCTCCGCATCAAGATGTGCATCGAGGTCAACCAAGAGGACTTCGTCACGCTCCACCACGAGCTCGGCCACAATTATTACTTCCTCTACTACCACGACCAACCCGCGCTATTTCAGAGCGGCGCCAACGACGGGTTTCACGAAGGTGTGGGGGACACCTTGGCGCTCAGCGTGACGCCCAAGTACCTCAAGGCCATCGGCCTGGTGGACAAACCCGAGGAGAGCCCGGAGGCCGCGCTCAACCTGCTCATGCACCGCGCCCTCGAGGGCATCGCCTTTCTGCCTTTCGGAAAGCTCATCGACGAGTGGCGCTGGGACGTGTTCAGCGGCAAGACCAAGCCCAGCGAGTACAACGCCGCGTGGTGGGCGCTCCGCGAGAAGATCCAGGGCGTCGCCCCGCCGCTGGCGCGCAGCGAGGCGGATTTCGACCCCGGCGCCAAGTACCACATCCCCGGCAACACCCCCTATGTGAGGTACTTCATCGCGCGCATCCTCCAGTACCAGTTCCACCGCGCGCTCTGTAAGGTGGCGGGGCACACCGGCCCGCTCCACACGTGCAGCATCTACGGTAGCAAGGCGGCGGGGGACAAACTCCGCGCCATGCTCGAGCTGGGCGCGAGCCGCCCCTGGCCGGAGGCGCTGGCGGTGCTCGGCGAGACTCGGCTCGACGCCAGTGCGCTCAAGGAATACTACGAGCCCCTGATGAGCTGGCTGGCGCAACAGAACGCCGGTGAGCGCTGCGGCTGGTAGCCCACCGCAGCCGACGCGTCGCGTTGCCCTGGCGCCGGAGCGCCCGTAGACTGCGCGCGTGAGCTTCACCTTCGTCCGCCCCCTCGCCCTCTTGGCTACCGCGTCACTGCTCGTCGCGGGCGCGTGCTCGGCCTCTGGCGATGGCGGCGCGAGCGGCGACGCGGGCGCCGCCGGCGCGCCCACGGACGGCGGCGCCGGCGCGAGCGGCTCCGGCGGCGGCGGCGGCGGTGGCGGCAGCGGCGGCGTCCTCATCGTGGACGGCGGAGGCGCTGCAGGCGGCGGCGGGCTCGACGGCGAGGCCTGCACGGAGGTGCTCATCCCCTCCACACCCGAGGTGGTCCCGGCGGACATCGTCTTCGCCATCGACACCTCGCCCAGCATGCAAGAGGAGGTGGGCTTCGTGAGGGCGGCGATGAACCGCTTCTCGCAGCAGCTCGTGGACGCGTCGGTGGACGCGCGCTTCGTGCTGGTCGCCGCGCAAGACCCGCCGCCGGTGAACAACCCGGCCGCGCCCAAGGGGATCTGCATCGACGCGCCGCTCGGCTCCGGCACCTGCCCCTTCGACACGAAGCTGCCGCGCTACCAGCACGTGCTCGTCCCCGTCAGCAGCACGGACGCGCTCTACGTGATCCGCAACGAGTACGACCGCTTCAAGGGGATGCTACGCCCGGGCTCGCTCAAGCTCTACGTGGTGGTCAGCGACGGGGACTCCGCCATGAGCGCCGATCAATTCACTGACGACCTCCAGGCGCTGGACCCCACCACGATCAAGCCGGGGCTCTGGAAGTTCTACGGGATCTTCCCGTTCCGACGGTGCTCGCCCATCGCCACGCAGGTGGGCGTGGAGTACGGCAAGCTCGTGCAGCAGACCGGCGGGGTCAAAGGCGACCTGTGTCAGCAGGCCGATGGGTTCACGGCCGTCTTCGACGCCCTCGCGCGGGACGCCATCGCGTCGGTGCACGCGAGCTGCACCTGGACCATCCCCCCGCCGCCGCCCGGGCGTGATCTGGAGCCAGGGCGCCTCAACTTCGACATGGTGCGGGCGGCGGACGGGCTGCGCATCACGGTGGGCAAGGTGCCCTCGCGCGAAGAGTGCACGCCGGCGCACGGCGGCTGGTACTACGACGACGACGCCAACCCCACGACCATCATCGCGTGCCCCAGCACCTGCTCCACCGTGATGGGCGCGACCATTCGGGAGATCGGCATCCGCTTCGGCTGTAAGACGGTCGAGGCGCCACGCTAGGGGCTGACCGGCGCTGGCGACTGGACGTCGCCGAAGGCCGGGAATGGCGCTAGGCTGCGCGCCCCTCATGAGCAGCTACGCGCGCCTGGCACCACGGCTCCAGCAAGGACGCCCGCTCGTGCTCGACTCCGACACCAGCGCCTCGCTGCGGCGCTTGGGCGCCTCGCTGGACACCGCGGGGGCCTTCGGGCAGCTCCTGCGGCAGCGCCCGAGCGCGGTCCTGGAGCACTACGCCGCGGAGCTGGCCGCCGGCGTGGACATCCTCACCGCGCTGACCAGCGACACCACGCCACGCTCGCTCGCGGAGGTGGGCATGGAGCACCGAGCCGCGGCGCTGACGCGGCGCGCGGTGGAGCTGGGGCGCGACGCGCTGGAGCAGGCCGGGAGGCCCTGCGCGCTGGCCGGCGTCCTCGGCTCGGACATGGTCAGCTCCGTCTTCGCCGAGCGCCTGGTGGACGAGCTGCGAGAGCACGCCGAGCGACTCGCCACGGCCGACTGTGATCTCCTGCTGGTCCGGGGACACGGCGCGCGGCGGACCTTGGAC